>Ga0058698_10000150_pt1 | contig 39898 bp, 41 predicted proteins | sample AgamicAsSfe_FD_67288 | JGI IMG/M metagenome (GOLD analysis project Ga0058698, IMG submission 67288) | Agave microbial communities from Guanajuato, Mexico - As.Sf.e | ecosystem: Host-associated > Plants > Phyllosphere > Phylloplane/Leaf | place: Guanajuato, Mexico | collected 2012-05-30
CACCAGCACGCAATCAGTTACAGTCGTCTCGATTCAGACACAAACGACCACAGAGGTCGATTCTGTGACCTTCACGCAATCGATTACTTCCGTCAGCACAGAGATCGACTTTGAAACTGCAATCATCACGCAAAGCACGACCGCTATGGAGATTGACACCGTTACCCAAAGCACAACCGCTACCGAGGTCGACACTGTCACAAGCACGCAGACTGCAACGGTCACAATCGTCGACACCACAACCGCTACTGAGACCGACTCGACTACATTCACCCAACCAGCTTCGACCATCTACGTGACGCAGCCAGCCTCGACCTCTGTGGTCACACAGGCTGCCTCAACTGTTTACGTCACGCAGCCTGCTTCAACTTCTGTCGTCACGCAGACACAACCTGCCTCCACAATCTACGTTACACAGCCAGCTTCGACCTCAGTGGTGACACAGACGCAGACGCAGCCTGCTTCGACAATCTACGTCACGCAACCCGCCTCAACATCCGTGATCACACAAACGCAACCAGCTTCAACCGTGACAATCACATCCGCCGGCAAGACCCAAACCGTGATATCAACAACAACAGCAACAGCGCCAACATCAACAGTCACACAACCAAAAGCCACGACAACGTTCACAACGACGTCTACCCGAACACAAACGTCTGTGTCTATCACTACGGCGACAGTCACGACGACGAAGAAGGATAACGGGAAGGGTAATTGAGAGATGAATTGAGCAAAGGCAAGCTGCGCTGGCGTGGCTGGCGCTGCAAGTGGCGTTGGGGGAACAAAAGCATGATATATTGATTGGCTGTATGTGGTCGGCCATGAACGTAGACGTGCAGTTTCGCGCTTGGTTTTGTACATGTAGAAAAGCATGGCGAGTGGTATCCGCCGGAACGATAGCATGAATATATCGTAGCATGATCTTCCTCTTGATTTCTTCTATCCAGGTGCTGTTTCAGTGAGGAAAGGGCAAGTGCTGCCGCTGCCACTGCGAGAACCGAGGTCTAGGCGCGTTGCCGAGTTCGGCAAGTCCATCATCGACCGCGTGAGATAGCCACAATCGTGCCGTACACATTTATGTAGCGATCCAACCTGGGATTGCCAAATGTAGCAAGAAACGTAAGGCAGTGTGCCGAAAGCCATGCTTGCCAGTAATAGCCAGATCCACGGTGTATGAAGTAAGACTCTACAAAAGCCATCTGACTTGCCCACCAATTGCGGGCCTGCTACGTAGTACTATCAAGACAGAAATCATTCCGAAGCATAAGCATAGCGGCAATCAATTTCACCCTGTACTGGCAAGACTAACAGACTAATCACCACCAACACCTCACACCATGGCCACACCCCTCGGAAACCCCGCCGTCAACACACTATCTCAACCCCTAACCCTACCCTCCGGCCTCGCCCTCCTCAACCGTCTCGTCAAGTGTCCCATGCAAGAAACCCTCGCCCTCCCTCCCTTCTTCGATCCTCCAATCTCCCACTTCTCCAACCTCTACGCCAGCTGGGCTCGCGGCCAGTACGGTCTCATAATAACAGGCCAAGTCCAAGTCGACCCACGCTTTTTATCGATCAAAGGTGATGTGGTCGTCCACGATGCGTCGATGGAACCAGAACACTTTGGGAAGTGGAGGGAGTGGGCGAGAGTGGCGCAAGGGGAGGGCACGCCGTGTATAGTGCAACTGGCACATCCTGGACGCAGAAGTCCCCTGGGGGCCGGGGACAGACCAAATGATATGCTGACGCTGTGTGCATCGGACGTGCCTATGAAGACACCGAGCTCGTGGATGGATACGTTGGTATTGTCACCAACCCAGCATTACGATACTACACTGACGACAACAGCTGAAAAGTCCGCCCGCAAGCACCACCAAAGCCATGACGCTCGACGAGATTGACTACGTCGTTTCTCTCTTCATACGCGCTGCCCGCGTCTCCATCGCCGCAGGCTTCTCAGGCATCCAACTTCACGCCGCACACGGATTCCTGATCTCGCAATTCCTGAGCCCTCACACGAATCGACGCACGGATGACTACGGCGGCTCGCCGTACAAGCGGATGGGGCTTTTGAGACGCCTGGTAACAGAGCTCCGTGCAGTATGTCCGCCGCCATTGTGTCTCGGCGTCAAGCTCAATAGTGCGGACTATATCGCGGTGGGCGGACTGCAGCAGGATGAGGCGTTGGAGCAGTTGAGGTGGCTTGTGGAGTGTGGCATGGTTGACTTTGTTGATATCAGTGGAGGCAATGCGGAAGCTGCTACGGATAAGTTGCGCAGTATGTTGACGTGCAGTACATACTGTGGCACTGTGAAATTACACGCTAATTCGAGCCATGACAGAATCATTCGGTGCCAAGTCAATGGAAGTTGCACCAAAGCGCTCCAGCACGCGTATCCGCGAGGGGTTTTTCGACGAGTTTGCGGAAAGGGTGCGGGCTCTCAAGTCGCCCATCCCTATACAGCTAAGTGGAGGTAAGTTGCCGCATGTTCGAGCAGAGGTCCTGTCGTTGACCACGTCCAGGCTTCCGATCACGCGTCGGCATGGCAGACGCCATTGACTCCTCCGTGTGCGACCTTATCGGCCTCGGCCGCTCCACAGTCCTACAACCCGACTTCCCTGCCGCCGTGTTGCTGAACTCGGCCGTCCCAGATAGCGATGCTTTTGGAGTCGCCCATGTTGTAAAGGGCCAGTGGATCACACGTTTCTTGCCGACAAGAGTCCTTGGTGGTGGGTTCATACTGCAGTTCTTCTATCACAATATGCGTCGATTGGGAAAGGGATTGCAAGTGAATCCTGAAATCAGTCTGCCGGGTATACTGGTAGCGGATGCGATTGAGACGTGGAGAAGTGGAATTGGGGCATTTTTCCAGAGATTGTTTGTAGATAGAGGCGTAGACAGCAGACGGAAGACTGCATGACGTGGTTTTGCGATATCTCGTGCCTGCGTGTGCGAACAGAGAGACGGCACGTTCAGGAGCGCTCGTCGAACATGTATGCCCCTGTCATCCACCAGGCGAATTTCTGAACCAGATCCCAGATCTCCGCAGGCTCCTTTCGAGTATCGATCAGTGCATTCCCTTGTCCAAAACCTAGCAGGGCGGTAGCTCGGGCCAGCTTGCTTCACCATTTCTCCAATAGAGATCCTCGATGCGGCGTTCCCAGCAGTTTGACCCCTCCAATTACTCACAGCTTCGACCAGGGAAATGGCTGTCGAACTTGCACGATGGCTTTCTCGACGACTAGGCCACCATAGGAGCGAGCGACGAATACTGTAGCTAGGTTTTTGAGGTTGAGTTGACTCCATCCGTCCAGTAAGTTATCCACCAAGGTGGCCAACCTCTGCGTGCAAGTTTCGGTGCCCGACCAGCGGGTTATCACAATTAAACAGAAGATTCTAGCGTGGGTTCGTGGACTGGCACTACAGGCTTCGGCAGAAGGTTTCCCAGCCAATTGACGCGCCTGTCTTCGAGCTACTTCAAGCCCTGGCACAGTCTTTGTTGGCTCTCGGGCCATGTACTGCGATGATACCTCACTCACGGTGAGGGCCCTTCTTCTGAGCGAAGTCACAAGGATGTCTTGTCAGGTCAGGATTACAAGAGCACTTGTCCAAGAGAAGCACAGAGGCACGTACTTGACAGTTGACACAGAGATTTGAGGAATGGGCAGCGTCGGAATCGTCAAAGACGCAAACGAGACCATTTTCCAGGAACGAACGGACATCTTCAAAGTGTATCTACACAACGATGATGCCGCCACTCAGCTGGTTCGAGGTGAGCGACATCACCCTACTGCCTTTTGAGTCTCAGGATCTGACATGGTACACCGCATATTGAAATACTGTGCTGTGACACTTGACAAGGAACGCCGGCTATTCGAGGCATACAAGTGGCTACCCAAGGCATGACCCCTCACTCATCGTCTGATTTTGTTCCACCACCGACCGCCGACCTTGGAACCTGTTTCCAGCGCCCCAGTTTCCAAGTCCACCACTTTTTGACATCATGCCATGCGAGTCACGTCTTTCCACCATGCTGCCAATGCCTTTCGCGCGGGCAGCCACACCACACCACTGCTACCACCGCCACATCTCGTGCCTCCTCACCCTCCCCTGTATACATTCTTATCCTTAGCACTCCCTTGAACGACTAGCCACACGCACATACTATCCTATCCTCGAGCTTGTCCCACCCCGCAGCACTACAACTTTTCTGGTAGAAGCAGAAGCTCCTCTGTATACCTAGCCTAGCACAACATGGCCGACGCCCAGCAAAATGTACTTTCATCCCAATGCCTTTCCCCTGCTCTTCTCCCCCGTCCTCCCCATCTCCCACTGACATCTCCACCCTCCCCAGGCCACCGCATCCGCCTCCGAATCCGAAGCCCCCTCCGCCTCCCGCGCCCGCTCCCGCAAGCGCGGCCGCAAAAATCGCGACGAATCCAAAGCAGTAGCCCAGCGCCAATCCTCGCAAGCCCAGCCCCAACAACAACAACAGATGCAGCAACAACAGCAACAGCAACAGGCGCAAAAGCAGGAGGGCGGAGGAGGAGGAGAGGAGAAGAAGGATACGTTGAGGTTGAAGCTGGAGCTGAATCTGGATATCGAGATTCAATTGAAGGCGAAGATTCATGGAGATTTGACGGTCGGGTTGATGTAAGTGCTGTTTTGATACCCCCTAGAAACCCCTTGGAAGGAGGAAAGGCGAAGGGGAAATTTTGCGAGGATGTGCTGACAACTAATGAGGTCGTAAAGGAACGGATGAACAACGACCGGACTCGGAATCAGGATCTCTGCTCTTCCCAAACGACACTTTTGGCAGGAACGGGCGGCAATACTGGTATTCGACAGACACTTTGCAGCCGGTGGTGGCTCTGGAAAACGCAGTCGGCCTCGACGTAGAGTGCATAGTGCCCCAGTCGCAGACGATGTAACGAGGACGAGCATATTCGAACATATCATGTATACAGGAAAGAAGACATTGCTACATCTCAGGCCGGCAATGACTTGGGGACGCTGCTGTTACCTTGCGCGGGTCCTTCGTATCACTTGTATTGAACCGACCTTTCTCACTCGTTGCGTCCAGCCTTGCTCTGTGATGCTTGAATGCAATCGTATGGGGTCTTCAGTCCTCACATTTAGAGCTGCAGACGCCATGTGGCGCAGCTTCATCACATGTTCGTTCTCTTCATTCCCTCGCCCTGAAGTAAGACTGCAGTAGGGCGCCCGACCTTAATGTAGTATCTGATACGGCAGGTGGGACATAGCAGTAGCAGATTACAGGACAATGGGCCATTGGTGGTGATTGTGCTGTTGCTAATGTCGTGACACAACGGGCGGTTGACATGACGAGAGCGGAGTGCAGCCAGAGCAGTACGGGGGGCGAGCAGAAGGTCTTGAATGTCGAATGCGACGAGACCTTGCGAAACGTCAAGACACAGAACTGGCAAAGAAGAGGCAGAGAAGAGGACTCGTGCAATCAGTCAAGCGTGCTACTGCGCGGATACCGCGCCATGACATCGCATATGTGCTGCAGCTGATGCGCAAATCTTTCTGAAGTTCTCTCCTTCTCATTCTCTTGCTCCATATCGCGGCAGTCTTCTTCTGCTGCCGTTCCCCGGCCTAGATCTTCGACTCCGTCTAGCCACTCCATACGTGCTCGAAGCAGCCGGTCTTCGACATTCCCTTTACACATTGCGCCCTGATCCTCAAAATGATGAAGTGCGCTACTCGTCTCTTCGTGCGCTTGTATGCAGTCATAAGTCCGTTGCGTGAATCCATCGTCTGTTCGTGCATTAGGTATGTATATACGTATCATCGCTCTATCGCGAGTGTCGTCCTTTATATTGACCCGGTCATCTATTCTACTTTGGTCGTTCCGTGCGTACTCGGCGCGTGGTCACCTGACAGTGATCCGTGGTATAGTTGAGGAAAAGCATTGGATTGCCAGGTGGTCCAGGGTTTCCATACTGCCAATCGCTCCAGGCAACGGCGCAGGTAGATTCGGACAACAGGCTACCTGATCGGCCGAAATGTCTCCCCATCTGTCATTGTCTGGTCTTCCCGCTGCGTACTACTTCTGGATGAGGCAGAGGGAGAGGAAGGTCCCGGTCGTGAGCTACTGCTCGAAGCATGTTCGAGTCTGTACAGATGTCGTGAGCTGGTCGTCTCGGCTGGCGAGCTTGTTTGCGATGACGCGGAGTGTGATAGTGGTAGCAGTAGAGAACTGTCTCTCAGCAGGTCGATTGTTTTGCCGACGTCTTGAACGCGGCGGAGATGTCGCACGATGTCGATTGCGTCTTCTTCGGGGCATCTGGAGTGTATGAGGCTTGATGAATGCTTGGGTGAGAATAAAGCACGAGCTTACTTGATGATGTAGTTGACGAGGTAGCGCAGTTGCTATTGACGCTGTCAGATCTGCATCGCGTGCTAATCCTGGTTGAGTACTTGATTGCTTCTACTTACATCGCCTTCATCAATCAGAGCGTGATTCTTCCTTTTCAACGCAGATACATGGCTCTCTTTCTCTTCAGCAACATAATCGCAGATTGTTGACTTGTTGTTACAAGAGGTACAAACTGGTCGTCTTCCATCGCACTACAGTTAATATCAGAAAAGCGGTTTCACAATTGCGGGCACAATAGAGCTTGTACCTTTGTTTTCCTCCTCCTACATGCTGTGCACGCGACCAGTGTGTGACTCCCACTTGCTCCTTTTGACGTTGTTCCAGCGTTTGTGCTCGCAGAAAAGGTATTCGCCGCGCTTTCCGATGCTGCCCGGTGTGCAATGTGTACCGGTGTTTGTGGGGTGGTTGGAAGCTGTGGTGCAGATTGTGTATTCTCGGGCGGAGGAAGCTGATTTGCAGATGGTCCTGGCGGCGGTGGTGGCCTTGGGGCGATGTTTCTGAACCGATCGTTGCGATTCGACATGCTAGGTGGGATTTTAGGCGGGGTGTGGTTCTGGTCGATGTCTAGGTACAGCCAAGAGGTCCGTGACGAGACGCTGTCGGACGAATCGCAAGCGAAGAATGGATTGCCAATCTAAGGGACCTTTTGGCAGCGGCATGGGCATGGGCGAATAGGATGATGCGAGACCTGATCCTCTCGTATGTCTCACTCCAGCAGAATCAAGGTTGGTGAGGCTGGTGTCGATGGAAGCGCGCGCGCGAGAGGAGGGAAGAAGACGCCGATACAGCTCGAGATTTGCAGGGAGACGTGAAAGATGGGCCAGTCGAGAGTCGAAGAAGGTCGAGGATGCCGGAGCGTCACAGGCGACTCCGAGGAGTAATGAGAAGGATGGATGTCACTGAATCTATGAGCTCGGTAGACCTTTTAGCCTTGCGATGACAGTATCGCACCAGGCCGAAACCTGCCGGACGCTGCTATCGTGTGAATCGAGACTGTTGTGGCAAGCGACAAAGCGCATGTAAATTGAAGGTGGTGATGTTCTGATGTTCCCGTCTCCGAAAGTCCAAAGTAAGGGTCATTTTTGTCATTTTTGACGGCTGAAAGGCAAAATCCAATTGCGGCCGGACTTGAACTCCATCTATGAAGTCCACTCACTTCTTCCCATCCGCCACTCTGTCCGCCTCCGAGCACGAATGGGAATGCTGCCGCGGACCCGTCCGTGACCCTGCCCAGCCATCGTCACCCCGTCCTGAGGTGTTTTGTGAGCGGAATGGCCAGGCATGTGGCAGACGTCTATCGCGCCCTTCTTCAATAGGACCATACCACAGCCGTGCACGCCGCGGAGAGGAGAGAAGGAGACAGGACTTCCGATGCGAAGTGCCGTCATGTCTGGATGCTTGAGCGTGGGCGAAACCGATCGTGGTGAGGAGTGCTGCGACTGATGCCAGTGCCTCCTTTTCTTGTTGGCAGAAGACAATTCTCCTCTCGTCTTGCCTATGCGAGCACCAAGGTTTCTTTCACGTCAATTGTCATTAGCATGCTTGGTCGGCGAATCAGTCAAACTGAACCATGTCCGTCACCATAAACTGCATTTGACTCGGACTTGGATAACGCGTGACGTTGCTGCAGAGCAGGCATGCATGCAGGGCACTCACGCTCCAACTCCAGGCTGTGAGATGTCTCATACTCTGCATGCATAGCGAAGAATCGACTCATGAATATCGGCTGGACAACATGGTAGCATCCAAACGTTGTCTCAATTCCACGAATCTGCTGTCATGACTGAACAAAAGCGAGAGGATACCAGCTCTCAGACGTCCTTTTGTCGCAACTCGCAGCACTCGTCAGCGGATCGCGCAAAGCCGTGCCTAGACCTCAAGTGTCCAGAGCACGGGATATAGTGCCAGGATTGGTCTTCATTTGCTGCAATGCCGTCTCAGCTGGATATTGTACTAGGACTTTCTCCGCGAGCATGACGTATGATATTGAGCTGATTGAGAAATGCGACCTGCGCTTCATCGAAATAGCCAACGGTGCGATATCCCTCATTCCAGCTCTTTCTCCATGTTCACTGCCTGTGCAATATTCTTGTTGAAGTACGATCTGAGGACTGGCCGTCGTCAAAAGAGATCCGTCCACAGTTGCAGTCAAATCGAGTCTGCTGGCGTAACTCATCTCGTCGAACAATCGTCACGTCTTTTCGGGCATCGACTGAAGCATCCGTTGGGGCGGCAGTTGTGCGCTGAAAGTGGACTGGTTGAACCGGGAAGAATGATCGGTGTTGAGTTAAGACGATTGCTGAGTAGTCTGCGAAAGAGCTATCCAATCGTCGCATTGCTGGCTCGAAGTATAACAGCTTGACCTGAGGAATTTCCTGCGATCGAGCGAGTCGTCAAGTTGGGAGAGATTACTGTCCCGCTGGCTTGCTCGTTCTGAAATGTAGCAGTTCTTGCCGAACGGATAGCACCAAACAAGATCCAGCTTGTCGAAATAGATCGACTTCCAGTCCCGTGTTGATGGTGCGCTTGCTGCCTCCAGATCAGCAACTTGACGTTCCTCGGGTCCCCAATCAAGTCCTCAAAATGGCTGCTTGAGCTCAAACCTTTTTACCAGTCGTATCAATACATCGATGTGGTACGCGCTCGTCATCCAAGAATCCCGGCTGATCCGACTTGCCAGATACGATCTCCCGGTGCCCAAGGTAGCTATGAGATGCGACAATCAAGGAACACTGCATATCCGCATCCAAGAAATTACTGCTCCAGATGGACTCCAGCAAGATGGGCAGCATTTCATTTTCGCGGAGCTCTCTGTCGTTGCGTGGGCACTGCATCGCCAGTGGTGTTATATGTCAGTCCAGTAACACCGTGCCATCGTCCGAACATAGCTGTGGGTCAATCCCATGTTGAAGATTGGATGAATCTGAATCAAGTCGTAGTTGCCCTGATGAGATGGGGATTGTGCGAAAGACGGAATATGTGAATATGACAAGGTTACATTCGGTCCTCGTCGCACAGTCGCCTGATGCTGTCATGCTGTGCCTGCATCGATGAGAAGCAGCGATGTGATCCGCTCGATCGATGACAATTCCCTCTTCCCTTTTCGGCCTTTACCCCTCTCGAATCTCGGTGCAGACCCAGATTGCATTCCAGCGAGGATGGCACACCAGACGAGATGGCCTATTTCGTCATGGGCAAGATCCAGAATCTGGGCGTGCATAGCCGACGACAAGATGAGATGTTCTGCTATTAATCGGTGCATCGGTCCTGGATCCGAGCTGAGTTGCGCAGAAAAGGGGGAATTGTGGTAGGGTTGCTTGAAATGGGTTTAGACTGTCGCTTCGCGAGCCGCGCCAATCAGAACTCGCAGATGTCGGGAGGGCGAGCTCGAAATGCTCACGTGATGCGGAAGAGACTATTATACTTACCTAGAGGACTTGTGATACCTTTTACTAAAGCAGCGTGACTATTATACTAATACCTAGCTACCAACTAAGGTATATACTACTACTACTAAAATAATAGAACCCGTTTTTTACTGAGCTGAGTTTACTGAAGTATATAAGTAGTTAGTCTGTAGTCTGTAAGCTGGTAAGCTGGTAAGTACGTAAATACGTGACTGCGTAAGTGCGCGAGTATGAAAGTATGTAAGTCTAAATATCAGTATACTACTCAAATGTGTCACCCGAATGTGTCACTTGAGTGTGTCGCTACTGTGCTTCTATAGTCTAGTCTACCCATACTATACTCGAACGAATGCCGTACTGGAAAATATGTTGAGGAAAGCATTCTCCCCTCAACTTCCTGGCCAGGTCACATATATTAGGACACCAATCATCCTGCTCCGCTATGTCACCATGCTTCGTGGTATGACACTTCGCAAGGCTATATGAACATGAGTGAAGTGTAAGTTGCAGAGGAAGGCGGACGAAGGGAAAGGGAAGGAGACATGGAACAAAAGGGAGTCCCACGGAAAGAAGATGGTGGTGCTAACAGCAGACTGCAAGCAGAAGTCGCTTTTTGCATATTCATTGCTGCTTACAAGCGGCTCTATCTGTGCGCTTTCCTTGCCGCCATTCTGCGTGATACGGTTCTCCCGTGCTCCATCGTCACTTCGCGCAGGCATTCCTGTCACAGACGTACTGTGTTCTCGTTCGACGTGCTGGACCACGTCCGGCGCAGGTTAATCGTGCCTGGCTTCGTGAGATATGCTGTAACAGGCCGGGCCTGCTACGATCCTGACCACGAAGCTCTTCGCTTTGCCTGACGTATGTGTCCAGAGTCAGCTCTGTCATAACGACAGCAACTGCCACAAGCGCAGCTAGTCAGTGACGAATGGGCTCTACTTTGATCCGGCTCATATCGATGCTCAGAACGCTGAAAGCAAGACCTGCTCGGCCGCAGAATTGCATCGTGACCAGGCTGCTCCACACTGGCATAGCTGTAGTTTCTTCGTGTTTTACGTTTTTTCGTGCTCAGTCCTCGAAGCCGCCAAAGTCTCCATCGTCTTCGTCATTACCCTCAACCGACTCGTCATTGCTTTGCACCACTTCTTTCGGTTTTTCTTTACCCAACCATTTCAGGACGTTTTCATCCTCCAGCGTCTCACGCGCCCGCTTCCGCACAGGTTTCGTCGGGCTGTTCTTCGCCAACTTCGTCACCGGACCCAGCATCTCCTCAAGCGGCACCTCTTTCCACTGTGCCTCCGCCTCCGGCATGACCACCTCCAGCTCATCAACATAGATGTCCAACACATGATACCTCAGTCCATTCGGCACTCTGATATCCTTCGCACACAACGGCGTTTCTTCCAGTATCGCAAGATACTTCCTCCTCGACTTTATATCCGCCCAATGATTCCTGCTCAACCACACAAAACTCGCCCGTAGCACAAAGCGCACAAGCCGCAGGTATTTGTCCATACGCAACGCCTCAATGCCAGTCCACTCTCTTGCTATTGTCAACCAGAATGCTTCTAGAAAAGGCAGCACGTTTTCGAGGCGGACTGTGTTGATCAGGTCGGCAAGTTCAGCGGCGAGTCGTTGTTGGGCGAGAGGCTTGTCGCACATCCACATGCTGTAGTAGAGGCCTTTCCATAGCTTGAGGAGCTCGAGAGGTTGAAATGCGGCGTGTGCGGAGAGGTAGGTTCGGAGGTTGTCGAGGGCGGAAGTGCGGAGTTCAGGGTCGGAGGAGGCGAGTTCGCGGAGGAAGGGAGACTGGGTGTTGGCTTGGTCGGCCATGGTGAAGTGATGGGTGAGTTGAGAGAGCGCAATGCTTCAAAGGTGTTTCAGATAGCAGAATAATTTCTAAAGTCAGCGGAGTTGACAGCGACGATTAGACGAAAGATTGGCATGTGAATGCGCTAGACCAAAACAGAGCCAGCTTACTATCGATAAGAGTCCTCCCCGCTCTCTAACCTCTTTTTAAAGCTTTTTAACCTCTCTTTAACTCTCTTATCTCTCTAGAGAAGATACTTTCTACGCTTACAATAACTTTAGAGTATACTAGAGTTGCTTTTAGTAAGCTCCTATAACTTACGGCTAGCGCTATCTCATAATCTAGCGAGATTCGCTAAAGATAGAGCATTTAACGAGATAGGGGACCCCCTACTCCCTAACCCCCCTTCCCCTTCTCTTCCACCTATTTCCTGGCACTCTAGTCTGTCTTTCTATCATGTCTTCCACATATCCAGACGGCAGTATCAATCTAGATTGGACGAAGCCTCTAGTTACATTGCCAAAACAGAGATCGCCTTTCCAGGTTCGACCAGAAGAAGTAAGTTAAGATCGGGCTTTAGAAGACGCGTCAGACGTGTTAGCGGATATAGAACGCAAGAATTGACATAACTATTAGGTGCATGCAATCGTCTGTCATAAGAGAGTGAAAGGAGTAAGCTTCAACTTTTTTAGAAGTGACTATAATCGTTAGGCTAATGTTGCTGTATAGCTGGAACAATACCTAGTACAATGGACATCGTCTGCTCAGAGTACCTACAAGACGTACTCATGGCACGACCTCTCTGAATTGGCAAACTGCTGCGTGAAGCTGCAACACTACATCAACAGGTATGATAACAGAGCTTGAAGTGAAGATTTGAATCTGACTGACACTTATCACTTGCAGTCGACAATCTCGCCACGCTACACGCGATCTGAGTCTGAACAGAGGGCTAAAGCGCAAAACGCCTGACACGGAAAGCAGCTACAGTAGTGAGACGGATTCTGTGCTTGACCTCGACGATGATCCCAATGTTTACAATGCCACACTACGCTATCGTGATGACTACGTCACGATCAAGGTATGGTTGCTTGTTATGATCTCGTGATGACTCCTCTAACCTCCCTGTAGCCAGTCATCAATGAGAGAGTCGAGTTGCCTACAGACGCCATGATTGCTACTGCTGCACGCACACCAACATTGCGAGCAAATTACATCATCGCCTGTGCGTTTGATGAGACGCTACGCCAAGCAGCAGGACGAGGTCCAAGACTTAGCATCGTGAACGACGTCGATACCTTACGGCCTCCACTCGACTTTCGCTTCATCATGAAGAATGTGATAGGTGCTGGCGTAGAACCTGTCGATGCTGATGCTGTCGTTGGATGTGGTGCTCGGAAACCAGGCGCGCCACAACGATGCCGGCCCGACATGGGTCAAAATATCGGCTGCGAGTACACGAAAGTGTGCGATTGTCTGGAGTACGCCGCCGTGGATGAAAAGCGACTGAATGCCGAAGAAAAGGTTCTTTACGCTTCCGGGGAGGTTGCTGGATTGCCTAAGAGATTCCCATACCTCCAGAGTAGACCGAAAACGCTTCAATCATTCTATCTCAACTCACGATCGCCAATCTACGAATGCAATCCGCGATGTGCTTGTGGCAGTAATTGCAAGACGCGTAATGTACAGCACGGTCGACAGGTTCCGCTGGAGATCTTCAAAACCACGAACCGCGGTTGGGGACTTCGCTGCCTCGAAGACCTCCATCAAGGTCAATTTATCGACACGTACGTGGGTGAGATCATCACGAATGAGGAAGCAGATAGACGGGAAGAAGGAGCTGGTCCTGGCAAGGCTTCTTACCTGTACGAACTTGACAAAGAGGTCTGCCCGGGATGTGACGATCCTTTCCATGACTTTCAGTGTCTGAAAAAAGAGGATTGCTATGTCGTCGACGGCGAATTCATGGGCAATGTCACGCGATTCATCAACCATTCTTGTCAACCAAACTGTCGACAATACACCGTCTCATACAACAAGTATGATCGTCGAGTCTATGAACTGGCATTCTTTGCTTATATCGACATCGTCAAGGGTACGGAGCTGACTTTTGATTATATGGACCAGGATGATGTGGAGGCGGACGTGGAAGAGCAAGGAGATTTGGATAAGAAAGCACAGCCTTGTATGTGTGGTGCAGAGAATTGCAGGGGAAGTTTTGGCTTCACGACGTATGAGAAGGAATGAGGTAGTGGTTTGGGCAAATCCAAGGATGATATGAGGTTCAGCAACTGACTCGAGGCAACGGAGCTCGATCCGTCAACACGCGACGATTAGATTGAACGCGCCGCAGATCAAATAATGGCATTGCACACCCACTTCTATAGCCTGGGTACCCTGCTCTACTATTCTCTCACCTTCTCGTCCTTGTAACCACAATCTTGATCCCAGACTTGCTGTTTCTGTACAGCCAAGACCAATGTCCTCCATAGACCCAACAGCTCCTCTCCTCCAACACGCCAAACGCACCCTCACTCTCCCCACACTCCCACCTTATGCCACGACCCTGATCCGCAGCGCCATCCGCGATGTCCGCTCCCTCGACGCCAGCGTCACGAAACTGCTCACACCATTCGGCGGCTCCTTCAATCCCGAGCAAGATCCAGCGACAGCATGCGCACTTCTCGTCAACCACCTCAGTATGCGTCGGAGCAAGCGCGTCCTATGTGCCTATCATCACGTCAGAGTCGGGAGGCTAGAACGGGCAGTCTGGGAGGGCAAGGATGAAGAGATGCTAAAAGGGGGCGTGTCGGGAGATGGGCAAGGTGGAGGTGGTGCGCAAGAAGAGGCAGGAGGTGATACAGCTGAAGGTAGTGCGCTGAGTCCCGAGGAAGAGGAGTATCTTAGGTCATACGGTGACTTGGTCGCTGCCTTGAAGGGCCAATGGACAGATGTGGATTTGACGGGGAGCTTGGAGCCGCCAAGGGACTTGTTCATTGATGTGAGGGTTATCAAGGACGCGGGCGAGATTCAGACGGAGTACGGGTGAGTACTTAGGAAGCGGGCAAGTATGACAAAGAACCTGCTGATACCGAGAATAGCTCGATCAACTTGACGAAGAACAGCCAGTTCTATGTGAGGCAAGGTGACGTGGAAAGATTGATTCAACAAGGCTACCTACAGAGGCTGGACTGAGACTACAAATCCTCGCATTGCAGCGGAGAAGAATAAGCAGCAGCACCCCAGATTGCTGTCCGGCGCATCCTAGCACGATGTTGACAATTACGACGGCCGCGATGTCTTGCCGAATTGGCCCATACACCTTGCGATCACGACAGATCTCCATGGGTTACCTCGGATTGCAATGCCAGCAATTGTCGCGGAGGCTAGCTGGTCCGCAACAGTTCAAGAGCTGTACCGCTTACGCGTGATACCGAGGTAGCATGAATGGTGCGAGTTTTACTGACACGGCTGCTGGCCAGATGAAGGGGACGCGAGGCATATCTGAAAGTACCGGGAAGCTAGGGACGAGCCTGACAGAACCTGCAGGTATAGGACCCATCGACCTGTGACAAGAGCACAAGCAGCTCGTGCTCCGCAATCGACCAGGATTGATGACAACGATGTAGGTGAGATGCAAGCGGGGCGCATGGGACAAGGCAAGCTGCGCGCACATTCGGCATACAGCGAGAGGCTGGTTCAGCACTAGGACATCATCAGGCGCAGGGTCTCGCCAGCAGTCTCTGATATTTGCCAGTTCTGCGTGCTCGAAGTACAAATGGAGGATGGCTGTTTGCGACTCAGTAGGCAGGGCAAGGGCAGGGGCAGGGGCAGGGGCAGGGGCAGGGGCAGGACCCTTTGACGCTATCTCGGCACGGCACGCCCTATGATCTTGGCTGTCGCCGTTTCACACCCGGCGAAGACTTGACTAAAAAGAATTGAAGCACAGGCTCGTGATGGCGATGGCTTTGTTGCGTCTTTCTCCCTACCATGTTGCGTGATGAGGTTGTACATTGTAGCACATAGTCTAGACTGATTTTGTCTGATCACTAGGAACTGCTGCCTCCATTGTTCGTCATAGCCACCATAGATGAGATCAGTCGTAGACACGCTATTTCATCTCATCTTATGAGCCAGTAGCCGAATCAGTACTCACGACCCAAGCACTTACCCACACTTCCTTCCTCGTTATGAGCTCTCGCTTCCGCCGCCTGTCTGCAGCATCACAACGACCTCAATCGCCGCATCCTTCAACAGACGAAGACTCAGAACGACCACCAACTGCTCGACCCACGAGCACTGGACGTGCCCTCTCCTCCGTCTCCAACTTTGCCAGCTCCTTGGGCAATCGCGGACCTTCAAGATCATTTTCCATACAAGCTCCACAAGCTGACAATGGTAAGACACCTGTGCAGTTAGGAAGAGCAATGGGTTGACAAGTCTGGCCAGTATCCTACTCATTCCCAGCTGTTCGAGAAGAGACAGCACAATTAGCCGCGCTAGCTTTCTCAGATGCAGGCGAATCCAGAAACAACACACCTTCGCGATCTCGAACTGCATCAGTACCTAACAATCATGGCCTAGGTCATGGTAAGAGCGACGACCAGAAAGAACACCAGCCTGAGTTCGTGGGCCGGAGCAGCGGGCAGTACATTAAGCAGCCTCCAGCAATACAAGAAGTGTCCGAGCCAGCATCACCAGAGAATGCTCACTCAGTATCGCCGCGGGTGAAACCAAAGCGATCGAACATCTCGGAAATCACGAAACTATTCCATTCACAACAAGAACAAGAGCAGGAGGCAGGACCCTCAGGATCGTCAAGAGGAGGAGACAGTGTACGATCAGACATTCCGGAGCTTGTGATTGAAGAGTCGGCAGACATGGACGAGAACACCCCATTGATGCGGAAGACTGTTGATTATGAGGCAATTCACAAGACCGATCACAATGGTCCAGGAGATCTGGAGGGACAGCCTGTGCGGAGGCGGAAAGGACCATTGCAAGAGTTACAGACGATGGTTGGCACAGTACGGCAAAAGAGTTGGTCGTGCTTCTACACTGTGTCGCATCCGAAGTCATGGGATGCCAAGACGATATGGGAGAGGGGTGTAAAAGAGCCAGTTGGGTTATTACCATGTGTCTTCCTTGGGGTCCTGCTCAATGTGCTAGATGCGCTCTCATATGGTAAGCTTATTGCAGCAGGGGAGTGAGTGTACACGACTGATCCACCTAGGTATGATCCTATTCCCTCTTGGTGAGAAGGTATTCGAAAACACTGGCCCGGATGGGATATCAATGTTTTACGTCAGCTGCATTGTATCGCAGCTTATCTTTTCGTGTGGTGGGAGCATCTTTAAAGGTGCAGTGGGGTCAGAAATGGTAAGAAATTGTCATTGAAGCTCGAACATGCCCGAACTGACCATTTTAGATCGAGGTTGTACCATTTTTTCACAAGATGACCTACACGATCTTGGCACATATTGGCCACAAAGACCCGAAAGTCATCATGGCGACTGTCATCACATCCTACGCGCTGAGCTCGATCATCACTGGTATGGTCTTTCTAGTACTAGGACTTTTCAAGCTCGGCTCACTCGTCAACTTCTTTCCTCGGCACATACTGATCGGCTGTATCGGTGGAGTGGGTTTCTTCCTCTTCGTGACCGGTATTGAAGTATCCGCACGACTGGATGGCAACCTGGAATACAACCTCGAAACCCTGCAGAAGCTATTCCGAGCAGATACTGTAGCCCTATGGACTGTGCCATTGGCTCTGTCCGTCATTCTTTTGGTGTCGAAACGCTTCAGCCAGTCGCCATATCTAGTCCCTGCCTTTTTCATCGCTGTTGCAGTCATCTTCTATATAGTCGTTGCCGCTGTTGCTAGTCTTGATGTGCAGAAGATGCGAGATGCAGGTTGGATCTTCTCAGCTGTAGAGTCTGGTGTTCCTTTCTACCACTTTTACAGCTACTATGGTGGGTCTTCCTGGCATCAAGGTGTCAATGTATGCTAACAATCCCAGACTTCAACCTTGTGGACTGGCCATCGATTATCCGCACCATCCCTGCCATGGCTGCATTGTCGTTCTTTGGCATCCTCCATGTCCCAATAAACATTCCGGCACTTGCTATTGCAGCACAGGAAGACGACCTCAACCTAAACCGCGAGCTCATTGCTCACGGCTTTTCCAACGCTATCTCTGGTTTCGTCGGAAGTATTCAGGTATGCTGTCTTTGATCTGGTCAACACTTAACCACTGACAAGGATACAGAACTACCTCGTCTACGTCAACAGCGAGATGTTCATCTCTAATGGTGGCAACAATCGACTAGCTGGTCTGCTCCTTGCAGCAGCAACCTTTGGCGTGTGGGTCGCTGGCCCAGCCATGATCGGCTACGTACCAATAATGGTTGTAGGCGCACTGATATTCTACCTTGGCATATCATTACTGGAAGAAGCACTCTACGACACGTACGGCAAAATGAATCGTCTAGAATACCTCACGGTCCTCGCGATTGTGTTAATAATGGGCATCTATGACTTTGTTGCAGGCATCCTCGCAGGCATCGTCCTCGCCTGCCTCAACTTTGTCGTTCAGACATCGCGCAAGTCTGCAATCCGCGCAACTTATTCTGGCGAGATTGTCGAGTCAACAGTGCGACGACACCCTATACAGCGTCACTTTCTCCACGAAGTTGGCTATCAAATCTCTGTGACGAAGCTCTCCGGCTTCCTCTTCTTCGGCAGTATTGTCCAAGTCGAGAAACAGTCCCGCGCCCTCGTCGAAGATGAAGCCTTCCGCCTCGAACCGATCCGCTATCTCGTCTTCGACCTCACCCACGTCAACGGGATTGACTACTCCGCGGCCGAAGCTTTCATCCGAATGGAGCGCATCCTCGGCCGCCGCGACGTGCGCATCATCATCTCTGGCGTCCGCAGCGAATCCGAAACCGGCAAAGCCCTCTGCAACGTCGGCCTCTGGTCCGAATCCTCCTCTGTCTCCTTCTTCGAAGTTCTCAACGATGCACTCGAATACTGCGAAAACGAGCTCCTCAAAGCTTTCTACCGCAAGCGCGACTCCATCTACAGCCCCGTCGACACACGTCGCCAGTCCCATCAATCACATCAATCCCTTGACATCCCGGCCCCCAACCGCACAACCTCTTCCTCCTACGACCCCTTCAACCCACGCTTCGCCTCCCCACGTGCGCGCTTCCTCGACGCAGCAGCGACATCCGCCCTCTCCAACCCCGACCAATCCATCAGCGCCACCGCCGGCACCTCGCCGTACGACCCGCACAAATACCGCAACCTCAAACAACCTCTCCCCCTTCTCCTCCAAACCTTCCACGACCTCGCACCCGACCGCGACCAGGACTTCTGGTATCGCGCATGTCCTTACTTCACGCGTTCGCAGCTCGCGCCTGGCGAAACGCTGTACAGCAGGGGCGCGGACCCGGATGCATGGTATATCCTCGAGAGCGGCATGTTGCACGCGAGCTACGATTTGCCGGTGGGTAGGTATAGTGAGAGTATTGTGGCGGGGACGACGTGTGGAGAGTTACCGTTTTTCTCGGAGACGAGGCGGACGGCGACAGTGACGAGTGAGGGTGACGCTGTCGTGTGGAAGTTGGGAAGAGAGGAGTGGGAGAGGTTGCAGGGAGAGTGGGAGGAGGGGGCGAGGGTGCTGTTGGAGGTTGCGCTGAAGTTGACGAAGGAGAGGATGGATGCTGTGGTTGGGTATGTGTTGACGACGGCGGGGTGAAGGACAAGGACTGTGCGGGAGTAGGAGAGGATTGTTGTACGCTATGAAAGCCCATCTTCGTCGACTGGCGGTGATGCAATTGTACTGTAGACTCGATCTGTTAACATTGGTCGAGCTATGTACACTCTACTACTTAATGCGTATAACATGTAATTACGCATTCCATGGCACATCTATACACGACTTTAAGCCCGTCCATTCCACAGCTCCATTCACCACAGTGTCGTTGCACGACCAAACACCCTTGGCAAGCTCAGACATAGCAGTGTAAGGGATATCTTGCGATCGGCTTTGCCACGAGTGTCGTCAGAGGAGGTCCAGTAGTCGAGGTAATTGCAGTACTTTCAAAGTTGAGGTATCAAGTTGAGCAGTCTGAAGGACATCTGGAAACTTTGGCAGTGAGTTCCTTAAGAGAGGATTCTTCGATAGACAATGCCTGGGAAATGCAGGACGGCGCAGAAGGGCATGACCAGCGATGATTGTGATGGTGATTCACGGGGAGCTGAGATTCCGTGCGGAATGCCTTCAGAGGCGCTGTGTTGGCCAGCATCTTAAGGATACAGAGCGGAGATTGCGACAGATGCGCAAGAGAGCATCGACCAGCGATGATTGTGGTGAGTCGAGTTGAGAGTTGACGCGGAGTGTCGTCGAAGGAGCTTCACTGTTCGATAGCTGCAGAATGCAGGATGCTTTAGTAGGATCGGGCGAAGACGCATCGACCAGCGATGATTGTAACTGCAGCATGGCGCGTGATTATATCTGCTGCCGATGATCGTGACATCGACAACCTTGCAGTTGTGATTCTTGTGTGAGCCCTGTATTTTGAAACATCAACCAAATCATGCAGGTATCAGGGCAATAGAGATATCAACAATGCGCATCATATACCGATCAAGCTAAAAGTAGATCAGCTTGCCAGGAGAATCGTAGCAAAAGAATCACCAAACCTCGTGTTAAGACAGCCAGCTCTCAGCCACGAATTGCGTCAGAAGGAGTATTCTGCTGTGCCAAAAAAATGCAAAAAGAATTGTCGGGTCTTGGGATGGAACCAAGGACCTTACAGTTGGGGATTTGTTGGTGGTAGAGTGATTACTCTATTTAGAATGTTAGCAGAGCGTAATGGAGCTATCTAGGCACGGCAAGGCAAGGCAGACAGCAGCAGCGACCCTCCGCCCCCAAGCACCCTCCAATGTCGTTGATTTGCGTGCTTGGGGATTGGTTTGATGGAGTGGTCTTTTTGCACATCTATATAGGCTTACCTTGGCATGGTCTCCCTTCTCGCACTTCGTCATCTCAGCAATGTAATCCTCAAACACTCAATTTGGATATGTGTTTGACATTCTCGACATCATCATGGCATGATAGAATGATATAATATCAAGAAAGTGTTGCAAAGTGCCTGCTGCTGTATTGTATCGTGGGAATGGTATTGGCGGTGCTCGGAGTGTCGGAGTGTAAAGTGTGAGGCTTTGCTTGATCTTTAGCATCAGCACAACAGTGGCTGACTCCAATGTTTGTCAAACATAGACAATCCTCCTTCAGCAAATGCCGCGAGTGGCAAAAGGAATTTTGCTCATCTTCAATCCTGCCACCCAATGCGCTCAAGGTATTTCCCAGACATGCCATGCAAAAGTAAGCTCGAAAACGGCAAAAAGAGATTCTTAGGGAGGAATCGAACCTGGATCCGTCACTAGTGTTAGGAAGAGAACATTGATTAGTAACTGTTCTTTGATTTGGGTTGCAAGCACAATTCAAGGTTGTATCCCCAACCGCAGTTGGCGGCTACGGCTGGGCTCTGTCCTTCCTGGCCCCCTTGAGCGGTCGTGCTTGTAGGCCATAGACCAGGAATTAGGAAAGTGTATTTTTCGATCAAATATATTCTGACCTTCAATGCGTTTCATTCCCCACAATGACTCGATACTGGTGGTAGCAGCTGTGTTGTGGTGGTACTCGACACAGACATCACCAGCTCACATCACAACGTCAATCACAACACCATCCAGCTAGCACAACGCCACCGGCAAAGTGACAGAGGCGACCATGGAGGTATGAATGCGCTATCCACGGCACTCAACAGAGCTGACCAGGGCAGGACAAGGGGAAGGGCAAGAAGAAGGAAGGCGAGCGAGAGCCACTCCTCACGCCTACCTGTAAGTACTTCGACCTTGCCATGCACTTGCCGCAAGACGATCTTCTGGACCCGACAATGCGATGACGACGGCGACGACGACGACGGAAGCACGTCCCTGCCCGCTGGTCGGGACAGAGGAAGAAGATCAACACCTGCGAAGGCGCCTTCCAGAATTGCCAACGACACCTTCCTCGAGCCTAGCCAAACAGCACAAGAGCCTCATGAGTGCTGCGCAGTCAGGCATGAAGACATTGGAGATACTGGAGTGGCAAGTGTCTCACGCTGTTCCCGTAACGGTGGCACCCTCGGACGCGCTTCTTTGCTCAGCCTGGAGACAACTACAGCATAGCCATGCGTCCGAAGTGAGCACAGTCATACGTCCAAGATGTGTGTCAGAGCTAGTAGGACCTGCTACTGTACTCTCCTGAACATGCGCAGGGTCATACAAGATAGGCGATACGGCAGTTCGTCCAAGTCCGCCTGTTGCTGCGGACTGTACCGACCTTCTGGCAGGATAGGCTGTCTGGCTAGCACGATACTGTCCTGGAGGTCTGCAGGCCAGTACCCAGTCTCGGTAAAGCTTAGCTTTGCAAAGGAAGTGCAGCATAATCCTGCCGCCACGCTAGGTGTGGTTCAGGTCCGACCTAGCTACGGTGCTTTCCTGGACATGTGCAGCCTCATACAAGTCAGGCAATCTGCCAGCACAGCCAAGACTAGCTGATACCTAGGACCCTGGCGTGGCTTGAGTGGGATACTCTCTTTGGCTATCACGGTACTGTCCTGAGAGACCGCAGGACAATGACCAGCCTCGATAGAGCTCAGCCCTGGATCGACCTTGCGTGTTTTGGATCATGGCTCGAGTCATCACCGCATCGCACCCGAGAAAATACTGGCAGACCGAATCGTGAACGCGACATGAAGGCGTGTGACTTCTCGTGTGACGAACTGTGCTAACAGCTCCCAGCTCGCAGGGAACGTCGTCGCGGTACTCTCCCTCCAGCCTCGCACATCAACGACCATGGCAGTCATGCAGGCCGGTGACAGGCGCGAACAGCTCTCGTGTTATACAGCCTTCGCTTCCACACTGAGTCCTCATGATCATTCACGGCACTCGCTTCCCCAGTACAGAGCTGACTCGGACGAAGCACCACGATCAGGATCCTGGAAGGGCAACGCGCCCAGACTTCCTACCATCTGGAGCGAGGATGAGGCCGCAGGGCCATCGGTACGCTGCACGCTCCCATTAGCTCACCATGTGCCTTTCATTGTGGAATATGCTAATCAGTGGCGAGCCAGAGGGCTAAGCAGAAAGGCCAGAGCCGCGACGGCACCCACCGTGAGAGTAACAAATCCGGTGGTCAGGCACTTTCGACCAGCATATAGTAGCATACTGATCAGTTCTAGAGCGTAAATCTAAGCCTGGCGGGTACAGAGGCTATAATAGGTTCGCCCCGAAGATGCCGGTCAGTGATCGTCCATTTGCTTCCATATCCACCTCTTTCTCATTGCATTCTGCTCGCTTCCCTTCCTGTTGACGTCCTATGTATCACGACACTCATCATGCGCTGCTCATGGTGTACCTGTGGTTTTGAAGATTCTCGTACCGTGCCATTTATTTCTTATTGTCCAGCCAGTGTGATTGTGTTCATGGAAGTAGTCCAGTAGTGGTTGTGCTTTCCAGGGATTGTGTCTTCATCATTTGCATTGGGGCTGTTTGAACATTCACCCTTTTTAATTTCTTCCTTGTATATCATCGGTGAAGGAGTGCGCGATGGTGTGGACGTCTACTGACTTGTCCAGGTTGACATCTGGGACTTCCGTCCCTGGGACCAGGCCTACGATGTAAGTGTATACAGGTGCAGTGATGGTAGCAAGACTCGACGTTGAAGTGGTTCCACGTGCCATGTTTTGTGCTACCAAAAGCTTCCGACCCGACGAAACCAAATACACCTTTTCTGACCATGTGCCATGGCACTTCTGCAGACCACCTTGAAAGGTGCGCGGGGAGTTTCGCTTACTTTGGGTAGCGAAGGGCTCGTCATATTCGGTACGATTCCTGACCTTCAGCTCCGAGCTGGTATACTAACAGCATGAACAGATGAGAACAGAACCGATGAGTCCACGGACGACATCACCACCTACTGCGGGCTCCTGCCATCCAAAGGTACATGATCAAAGCGTTTTGGCGTGAAGTAATTGCCTGACAATTCCTTATAGCCTCGCGACATACGCGCACAATCCCATACTACTACATACTCTATGCAGGGACCATCAAACAGACACACAATGATCAGCTTTTGATGATACGCCATGCGCAGCCACTTTCCCCCAGCAATCCCTACAAGGGAGTCAGAGTAGAGTGTCTGAGCTTTGATGTGCCGGAGAAGCTAGACCGCTCATCGTCCACTGAGTTCTCGACTGCCCCTTCAGCCACCGACCTGTGGCTGCAGTCTCTCCTCGCCAATGCCTACTCACATGACCGTATGACACCGAGACAGCGGCTCAAGATCCTCGTCAATCCTCATTCTGGTCGTGGCAATGCAGTCAGCCTCTGGGAAACTGAGGCGGAACCAATACTCCGAGCTGCAGCCTGCACCATCGATGTGGAAGAAACGCAGTACAGCGGGCATGCACGTAATATTGCAGAATATCTGCCAGCAGATGCTTTTGATGCCATCGTCTGTGTCAGTGGAGATGGACTACCTCACGAAGTGTTCAATGGTCTCGGAAGAAGAGAAGACGCAGCTACCATGCTGAAAAAAACAGCAGTAACACAGCTTCCAGGAGGTAGTGGGAATGCCATGAGCTGGAATTGCTTCGGTACTGGTGACATGAGTCTGGCAGCATTAGGAATCGTCAAAGGTATCCGCATGCCACTTGATCTCATGAGCATCACTCAGGAAGATCCAAGCGAAGAAGGGGGGTTTCGAAGAATATTGAGCTTTTGCAGTCAAAGTGTCGGAATTGTGGCGGAAGTCGACCTTGGCACGGAACATTTACGATGGTTGGGCGGAGCAAGATTCACACTCGGTTTTCTTCAGCGATGCTGGGGCAAAACAGTCTGGCCATGTAATGTGGCGGTGTGTCTTGTCGAGAACGACAAGGGAGAAATCAAGAGGAAGTATCAAGAATTCAGGTACGACGTCGGTGACACGCATCAAGACGACCCATACACGAAAGAAGCGCTGGCAATGACGTCCTACAAGAGGGAGCGAACGACCGTACATTCTATTGGTTGTACGTCGCCTGGTGGAAACATTGCACCTGGCATTGACAGGCTGCCAAGGCTCCAACTTGGCTCGATAGTCGATCCTCTTTCTGACCAGTTCTCTGAAATGACGCCCTACCCCAATCTTGGCAATTTCTATGCAGGAAACCTGACCTGGATGGCTTCTGATGCACCTTTCTTCGCAGCTGCACAGCCTGCCGACGGCTGTTGCGACCTCATTACCATCCCCGGTGACCTCGGCCCTTTGTCTGCTATAGCCACCTTGCTAAGTGTCGAGCGCTCTGGTGGGGGTGTTTTCCCGAAGAATCATGTCGAGTACAGAAAAATCAAGGGGTACAGGATAGTGCCGTTAGGCAAGAAAGGCGCAAAAGCCGGGGCCGAGGAGTACATCAGCATTGACGGTGAGAGGATTGAATTTGCACCTTTCCAGTGCGAAGTGCATGAGAAACTAGGCACGGTGCTCTCCAAGACTGGCTGGAGATACGAGTCGGCAGGATTTAAATGATTGACATGACCCGGTGTTACTGGTAGATACCCAATTTGATTTGCTTCAGGGTGGTCCCTGAAGCCTTACGATACTCTCCCGGGCTGATTAGATACTTGGATACAGGTGTTTCAATAATAGATATAACTCTGACTCTACTAGTAAATGCGCTTGAGGATGGTCTTTGGCCATACGGTACTCTCCCCATCTAATTAGATAATGTGACTAACGAGGATTATGCTCTACAACCTCTATAGACCTCTGGCTAGAAGTTCGTACTGGTCTTGAGTATAGCTGTGGTGCTGCTTCGGCACTAGGTATACCGCAATGATTGTACTCGGGCACTGGCAAAACCTACGTCGTTCTCTCAAAAGTATAGCGGCTTGCCGGTAGTGGTGTTATACATGATATGGAAATGTCCTTCGATTGCCCCAGGCGAGTGCCGTAGCAACATTTCGGTGTTTCAGAGTCGCATGGAATCCAGCCACTACCCGGCCACCAAACTGTCGTTACTAGAACAACGACATCATGACCAGAATTGTCATCTATCACTCACAGAAAATGGGAGGTCGCCGCGGTCACCACAACAAGCGTCCACACACCGAAGATGATAATGATGCTGCTGTTCCCGCACCCGAAGCGACTGCCACAACAGCCCCGACTGCAAACCCCTCCGGACCAACGACAAGCTCGCCAGCGATCAGGTTGAAAGGTCCAGAAAAAAAGCGTCAGAAGCGCGAGGAATACCGCGCCAGTCTTGACAATGCTGGATCTGATTTGCCGCAGAAGAAATTCTACAGGCAGCGAGCGCATGCAAATCCGTTCTCGGATCATGCTTTAAGCTAGTTCGTACGCTCTTCTTTCCCTTGGTCTTCGCAAAAGTCACTCGGAGGGGAGACATGACTGCGCAATCTGGGAGCCCCGGAGCTCACATTGCAAGAACTCATGCTGACACATCTCGTTGCTCAGCCCGATAGGACCAGAAGAGATGGACTGGAGTGTACATTATCCGGCATTCGTGGATCAAGAAGCACAAAGCAGCGCAACGAAAGATGGTGGAGCTACACATGGTACAGACCTTATATCAGCCACAGTAGAGCCTAGCTCCAGAAAACGAATGACGCGGCAAGTCGAGGTTGCAGACATAGGATGCGGTTTTGGAGGCCTGCTGTTCGCACTTGCGCCAAAGATGCCAGACACCTTGATCATGGGTAGGCCTTCATTCAGAGAGTCTTTCACGCTGGAGCTGGGACTGACACATGTTCTACAGGCATGGAGATTCGTGTCTCGGTTACCGAGTTCGTCGAGAACAAGATCCGTGCCGTGCGCCAGCAGCAGCTCAATCCCGCAGCCATACCACCACCACAGGCAGAAGACGCCACCACATCTGCAGCACCACCCACGACGACCACAACGCCAGCGGATGCAACAAGCGACGACCTTCCGTCCGGCCCTGTTGCAGGCGGCTACCAGAACATCTCCGTCCTTCGCGCCAACACCATGAAATTCCTCCCCAACTTCTTTCCCCGCTCCTCCCTCCGAGCCATCTTCCTCTGCTTTCCCGACCCTCACTTCAAGACGCGCAAGCACAAAGCGCGTATCACATCTGCGACACTAAATTCGGAGTACGCCTACGTGCTGCGGCCAGGTGGTGTGGTATACACGATTACGGACGTGGAGGATCTGCACGTGTGGATGTGCGAGAAGTTCGATGGGCATAAGAGCTTTGTCAGATTGACGAAGGAGGAGGAGGATGGTGACGAGCTTGTGGCGGTCATGAGGAGGGAGACGGAGGAGGGCAAGAAGGTAGAGAGGAATAAGGGGAGGAAATTCGTGGCGTGTTGGCGGAGAAAGGAGGAGGTGGCGTGGCCTGGCGAGGAAGAGGATGTGGTGGGCGCTGAAAAACTCCCGCAAGGGCAGTGAAGCAAGGCAATTGTGGGAGTGCAGCTCACGTTGAGCCATTGAGTATATACAGTGCACCAGTGACGGCCACGCGCTTGGCCATGCTCATACAATTCCAATAAAGGCCAACAATAGCCATCTCTCCATCGAATACCCTACCATCGTGAGTGTCATCAGTCGTAAGAGGAAATCGTCATCGGAAGTCAATGGAAGCTATACAGCCTCGATCCTCGACGCGCTGCAGCTCCAATTGCTGATACCTGTGCCAATGATCAGTCTTCGACACGAAAATCACTCCTGCTCGACATGAAACGTACTTCTCACTCTTCGCATGAAAGTAAATCCCACTAACATCTCCATTTCTTTGGTTGAAGCAGATATAATAGAACCCCTCGAAGCTCGCTCCGCTGATCGCCTTGACTCGATGATCCGGAATGAGGAAGTACTCCTTCCACCGCATAAACAAATGTTCCCGGTCTGCATAGTCCTTGTACGTAAAGTCTGGCCGGCGTGCTTCTCGTGACAGAGGCTTCCAGGCGGGAAAGCGGTTCCAGTGCTGCATATCTACAGTTTCAGAGGAGCCCCAGGAAGGGTCTTTGGTCTGGAAAGTGTATTTGGAACCAATGATCTCGCCTTCGAAGTAGGTGGTTAGGGTTGGGTGGTCTGCTGTGAGACCTTCGATGCGAAGATAGCCGCAGAGGAAAGATTCGGCCATGTCGACGTATTTTATCTCAACTTGCACGTTATATTGTTGGCGATCGGACTGTTGCGTTCCTGCGAACTTGCTGCCCGGGCGTAGGAAGGAGGAGCTGTAGAGTGGTAGTGTCTATAATTCGAGTTATCAGTATGCGCCTGCCTCGAGGCATTGTGGATATCTAGCCAAACCTTGAATATGGCCGGCTCTGAATGATGCGCCGGGGGGTTGGATGATATCGCAGGTTCTGGAAGAGGCTGTGTTGTGTCCGACGTCTTCTCCTGTATCGTCTCTTCCTCCTCTTCCACCACAACCAATACCTCCTCTTCTACGATGGCCGAAGCTGGCCTCGGATCCTGCAATCGGTGCGTAGCAAGGAGATCAGCTAGATATGCCGGATCTGATAGCGATGCTGGCGCTGTTCTTTCACTTATACTGAGTGCCGCAATCGTGCTGTCGTCCAATGGCTCGGGCGGCACCGCATCATCAGGTACTGTATTTAATGCGTCGTAGGCTTCCGCCAGGGCTTGTGAACGGTCTTCATCCAGAGGACCATCCGGAGGACATAGCGCATGTATGTGAGCGGCGCGTTGTAATGCTGTAGCAATGATAGAGGAAGGCGACGGCGGAGACGATGGCGGGGGTGTCTCGTGCTCGGTTGGCATGTTTCGGCTGAAGATGGTCTGATGCCGGAACTGTGGCAGGAGAGAGACAAGACAGCAGGAAGAGTACCGCAAGACTAGACAGACAAGATCGAGAAGCAACGATATACACAGGTAGCAGCCATAGGTAAACAACTCGAGGTGTGTTGTTCAAGATGAGACTGTTTCGTGACATCGGATGCGATTGTCGATCGTCCCATGATGCAGTCGTCCCGTCGAGTCCTTTGCCGTGTCTCCACCTTTTCCGACCTTATTTACCACCCCTTTTCCAGGACATCTCTGTGCGCAAGACAACATCTTGCTGGACTTGCCGCACCAAGCTCCTTCCATGCAGTCGCCCTATGACTCTGAATCTGATACCATACGCCATTACTCCTAGAAAACAGGCTGGAATCCCTCAAATTGGCTTGATCTACATGGCAGTCAGCATAATTCGAGTGCTTGCCCGAGCGAATGTACCTTGAAGTGCAGGGATATTAACGAGAAGACCAAGGCTTTGAGATCCTGAACCAAGTAGTAGAAGACTCGCAGACCTTCCGGATCCTCGGATTCTGTCACGTCCACCAATGAACCGATTTTGGCAGTCTGTTGTAGTGTTAGTAGCACGAAAGTCATGGATGCTCAAATTGATTTACCTCGAACGAGATGTGTTCATTGCCCATGCGGATCTCCAGCTCTTGTCGCCCATCCTTGTTCTTCTGTGGCCACTTCGTGTCGTCCTCCCTGAGGTAGTGTTAGACTAGACCCCGACGCGCTGAAGGACGATAACTCACTTCATGATCTCACTATCCTTCACGATGCGCTTGATCTCCTGGATGAGCAGCGAACTCACGCACACTTGCATCAAAAGTCAGCGATGTTCCAGGACTGCATTTCGTGATTCCTCCACGTACTCTCTTTCCGGATCAGAGAGTCATTTCTGTAGTTTGAGTTGTTTGCATAACGTGCTGAGGCACTTCGTCCGTCACCCAAAACACGGAAGTCAAATTCTGCTTCGATTAGCGCGTTCCTTGAGCTTCAGAGAGGAACTTCACGAACCTAGGAACTCATGGCCGAATCGACCTGAATGACCGGAGCTGTGGCACAATGTTAGATTCGCTAAAACATGATAGATATCTTCCGAAAATCCTCACTAGTAGCGCACGTAGAACGGCTCGTTCACATCCGCTTTTGACATCTTTCTGAACTTCTTCTGGCAATCTCACGCGCACACGAGGATAAGACACTAGTAATGCAGCACAGTTTCAGTGGTTGTAAAATGTGAAAGATCCAAAGTAGCACTTCGTGATGCATGTTTGCGATTTCGTGGCTTCCCCGCAATTTCCAGGGGCTTGGTGATGTCTCTTATTAGAAGAGAACAGCATTGGCCATAATAATGGTGAAACATCTTCTCGCCCACGCAAAGCATTCTCCAGTAATCACTCACTCAGGAGGAGTCCGATTCGATTACAGTTAAAGGGTCTTTTTACTCCTAAATCCGCCATCCTCACGAAACCTGCGCCCTCAAGGCTGACCTGTGACGCGCGCTTCTGCGACCCGTAAAGTCACCCCGCGACCACCCTCGCTGCAGTACCTCATCCACACCAAGGCATATTGCCACTTCAAACGGCAAGATGGCGAGCTTTCTGGAGACATCATATAGTATGGTCCACCAAGACAACCTGGCGGACCTCCCGACCCTTCAAGACCTACGAACACAACTAGAGAAAGGCTCAGATGAGAGCAAGGTCGAAACAATGAAAAGGATCCTGGTTATCATGCTTAATGGAAACGCGATGCCGGACCTCTTGATGCACATCATTCGATTTGTCATGCCCTCAAAGTATAAGCCATTGAAGAAGCTGTTATATTTCTATTACGAGATCTGTCCAAAGCTGGATGCGCAGGGGAAGCTGAAGCAAGAGATGATTCTAGTCTGGTAAGTCATATCATCAAGACATGACTGGAATTATAGGCTGACTTGATCTCCCAGTAACGGCATCAGAAACGACTTACAACATCCCAACGAATACATTCGAGGCAACACTTTGCGCTTCCTGTGCAAGCTACGCGAGCCCGAACTTATCGAACCTCTACTCTCCGCAGCTCGATCATGTCTAGAACATCGCCATGCATACGTCCGCAAGAATGCCGTCTTCGCCATTGCCTCGATCTTCCAGCACGCCGAGCAACTGATTCCAGATGCACCAGACCTCATTGAAACGTTTCTGGAGAACGAGAACGACCACACGTGCAAACGGAATGCATTCATAGCGTTATCACTCATCAGTCACGACAAGGCATTGGCATATCTCAGCTCAGTGTTTGACGGTATACCCAACGCGAATGAACTCTTGCAGCTTGGTGAGCTCGAGTTCATCAGGAAAGATGCTGTGCAGAACGCGCAAAACAAAGTATGCCGAATGAATCGCGATAGAGTGGTGTAGAGACTGACATAATATAGGCTAGATATCTCCGACTCATCTTCGATTTACTGGAGGCAACAACACCCACAGTTGTATACGAGGCAGCATCATCCTTGACAGCGCTCACCAACAATCCGGTCGCGGTCAAAGCAGCGGCGTCCAAATTCATTGAGCTGAGCATCAAAGAGTCGGATAACAACGTGAAGCTCATCGTGCTGGACAAGGTCGACCAACTGCGCCAGAAGAATGAAGGTGTACTGGACGACCTCACAATGGAAATCCTACGCGTTCTCTCCAGCCCAGATCTAGACGTCAGGAGGAAGGCGCTCGGTCTTGCAATGGAGATGGTCTCGAGCAAGAATGTTGAGGAGGTCATTCTATTACTCAAGAAAGAGCTTGGCAAGACAATGGACGAGCAGTACGAGAAGGTGAGAGTGAGAACAAATCGTGGTTAGGCTCTTGTGCTGACTGTATGCGCAGAACAACGAATACAGGTCCTTGCTTGTGCACTCCATCCATCAATGCGCCATCAAGTTTTCCGAAGTTGCCGCAAATGTCGTTGGACTACTCATGGACTTCATCTCTGACTTCAACAGTGCTTCTGCTGTTGATGTGATCAACTTTGTAAAAGAAGTGGTTGAGAAGTTTCCCAAGCTCCGCCCAACGATAGTGAGTCGTTTGGTAGATGTGCTTGGAGAGGTTCGTGCTGGTAAGGTATATCGGGGCACGTTGTGGACGATCGGCGAATATGCAGGCACAGAAACAGACATCAGAGACGCATGGAAACGGATACGTGCAAGTCTTGGAGAAATCCCCATCCTTGCCTCGGAACAGCGACTCCTGGAAGACCAGCCAGATGGCGCAGTAACAAACGGTACCGGAGAGACTAATGGCGATACAAAGCCAGCTGTTGCTACAAACTCGCGTAAAGTATTGTCTGATGGCACATATGCTACCGAGACCGCACTCACGAGCCAGTCTGCAGCTGCAGCAAAATTGGAGGCAGTCAAGGCAGCGTCAAAGCCGCCGCTACGACAGCTCATCCTGGACGGCGACTACTATCTGGCTTCTGTGTTATCGACTACTCTGACCAAGCTTGTTATGCGACATGCCGCGATCTCACAGGATGTTGCCCGGACGAATGCTTTACGTGCAGAGGCAATGTTGATCATGATCTCCATTGTACGCGTAGGTCAATCACACTTTGTCAAGGCACCAATCGACGAAGACTCGATGGATCGCATCATGTCTTGTATCAGGTCACTGGCAGAATTCGGAGAAAGGAAGGAGCTTGGCACAGTCTTCCTCGATGACACACGAAAAGCGTTCCGCGCAATGGTGCAGATCGAGGAAAAGAAGCGCGCTGCTATCCAAGCAGTTGAGCGGAACAAGAAGGCCGTACAAGTCGACGATGTTGTGACCATCAGGCAACTCGTCAAGAAGAACGCAGTGGATGGTGTCCAGGAAATATCGGAAGACCTCGAAAAGGCAACCGGCGGTGACGTCGACACTATTGATCTCTCCTCCAAGCTCAGCCGTGTCGTCCAACTCACCGGTTTCTCCGACCCAGTCTACGCCGAAGCATACGTCAAAGTCCACCAATTCGACATCGTCCTCGACGTCCTCCTCGTCAACCAAACCACTGACACCCTCCAGAACCTCTCCGTCGAGTTTGCCACTCTCGGCGACCTGAAAGTCGTCGAGAAGCCCATCACGCAGAACCTCGGCCCTCACGACTTCCTCAACGTGCAAGCCACCATCAAGGTCTCCTCCACAGATACTGGTGTGATCTTCGGTAATGTTGTCTACGATGGCCATGCCTCTGCAGATTCGCACGTTGTCATCCTTAACGATGTGCATGTTGACATCATGGATTACATCCAACCCGCCAGCTGTACAGAGACGCAGTTCCGCACGATGTGGACAGAATTTGAGTGGGAGAACAAGGTCAACATCAATAGCAAGGCGAAGACACTCCGTGAGTTCTTAAAGCAGCTCATGGCCGTGACCAATATGAACTGCCTCACGCCCGAGGCGAGTATGAAGGGAGATTGTCAGTTCCTGAGTGCGAACCTGTACGCAAGGAGCGTATTTGGTAAGTTGTCTTTACGCTCACCTCTTATGTCGAGACATTCGAATCATTCACTAACAGCTGAACAGGTGAGGATGCCCTGGCCAACCTGAGTGTTGAACAGGAAGTCGAGGGCGGTCCAGTGACAGGCTTCGTTCGCATTCGAAGCCGATCGCAAGGTCTAGCACTGAGCCTAGGTAGTTTGAAGGGCTTGAGCAAAGCATGATATCTAGGATAGGCTGGTCAAGTCATGCCGTATTGACGACGATTAATGTACCCTGGTGCGGCGCCCGACTGAGTGGCGACATTGGTCTGCCACAAACTGTACGCTACAGGCTCGATCGGGACGCCACGGTTTGGCAGCAGATGGGCAAATTTTGATGGCACCCGGCGGCAGCGAGCTCACTTGACGAGGCTGACTGGAGGAAATATAGAGATTGTGTATAACAAAACCATCATTCGATCATCACCCATGTGTCCCTCCCTCTCGATACACTCTGCCAGCGTCAAGAGGGAGACTTCGGGGAATGTCAAACCCCTTTTAGCATTTCCCTTGTCGCCCTCCTGGGGGGAATGCCAATGCAAGCTTCCGGGCCTCATCGGCTTTAAGCATGTGAGTGATTCCGCACAATTTTGCAGATTTTCGTGTTTGAGGAACAACAACAACCTTTGCGCATCTTTTTATTTCATACTCATCTGGAGTGTTCTAGATTTGGCCCTCTATTTGCATGAAGTGAGCTGGCTCTCTCTCGCGGGAGCTCGGTTATGGTCTACACACATTACGGATGCGACTGATGTAAGCAAAACATTCTCTCTTTCCCATGAGCAGCAACCCTCGAGTGATGACTACAACAATCCAACTCCTATAGCATCGTGAAGGATATACACAACGCTTCTAGAATTACCCTGACACCAATACCCCTATCATGAACATACGCATTCCATACCTGGAACAACGCAAGCTAATAAGCTCGAACAGGATCAGACAGTGTCTGCCCGCCAGTCACGTCAAGAAAACAAAAGGTAAGCTCATATCATATTCATTGTCAAGAGAAAAACAATGCAAGAAGCAATATGATGATTGGAACGACAAACGGATGGCATTCCTCATTCCGAAGACGCAGTGTAGAAAAATTCCTCTATTAAGTTTCAGCCTTGTCTGATTATGCTTTGAAAAGACTTTCTCCTGTCAGACGCGTTGTGTCTAGTTCTGTACCATAGCTAACACCCGTGCGTTATCAGGTACATAACCCTCCCTCTATGCGATATTGCTGTTTCTTCCTCCCACGACACCTCCACCTCAACATGAAGAAGATTTGAACGAACGGGCGGACAGACTGCGTACTCTTCACCCGGCGTCCGTAAACAAGTGAGGCTTTACAACCCTTGCTGGATGTCGGGATGGGGAAGTACTTGTTGAGACTTCGTCAACTGATCAGAACATCTTTCCGCAATTTTTTGCAATGTTGACGCATGAAGTCCTGTTGCTAATTGCGGATCTGCAGGTAAACATACTTCCAGAATTCCCCTTGCACCACTTTAGACACTCAAAGGATGAATACTATTCACACTGTTTGAACCTTCTGCGCTGTATACTAGCCAGTCTGGAAATGAACGCAATCACACTGAAAATTCTGATAATCCAATGATCTACTTCGCAAGATCACATCGACACAACTACTCAATGCCACATGTTGCATATAGCTTGGCTTTCTTTGACTTGCAGTCCGCTGACTCAGACGTTGACTGCAGGTAAATCACACTCCGCTTGCACAGACAATGCCGCATGCTGCATCAGTTGATGAACACTCTTCGCACCTCGATCCTGCTGTGCAGTAAACGAGCCAGCTAGGGAGATGACGGTAGCAACCAATGATTTAATGTAAATAAATCTCTGCCAGACATTCTTGCTCGTGTGCTAATCCTGTCTAGGAGCCTGAACACGTCCAGCAGCACATGATACTGGAGTAGCACGCTATGCTTTGCGGCACCGATACTGACCTGATCATCGCACAGATTCTCTTCTTCCTGTCTCGTATGATGTTCATCTCTGGTAAGCATTACCCGTCTGCTTTCTTCAACACTCCTGCACTCTGATGAACACAACACACTGCAAATTCGTCTCTATCCCGCAAGGGAAGTGAAGAAAAACCATCATCTTGGAGAACTGACACCCAACCACCATGCATCATTTCCTTTGCATCAACACATCTGACAAGTGTCTGTACCCTCGCTGACAAAGGTTACAGGTGGCTGTTTTGTTTTGAGCTGGATGTCTTATGTTGTATCGAGGTTAACTCCCAATTATAATATATGTTTCTCCAATCTCCGCAGCGCATTGTTTCCAGTCGTTGCGAATTCCATCCACATCTGTGATCTGGCCCCTTTTGCCCTTTTGCTCCATTGGAACGCCGGCATTCCCCTTCGTCCAGGCACGAATACCCGTCTCTCCAGTCCCAATGGTGTCGTGTGTCGTTCAGAGTGCACTTCCTGCCACTACCTTGATTGTGCTACCCAGCTTGCCAGTTTTTCGGAGCAGGGCGGAAGTCGCAAAGGAGACAAGAGGACAGACATGGCGATCGAGTCAAGCCAGGAGACCTCCTATTCCCTCAAGCTACTGTACGAGATCACGTCACCAAAGTCAAGAGGTACACGGAGTGTAGCCTGTCATGCACGTCATGCATGCAAGCAAGTCATGCATATCTGGGCAGTATATACCGTTTCAAAGTGTCTGCGGTCATGTCATCGATTTTTTGTTGGTATAGCTAAACGAGCAGAGCGGATCAGAGCCGCGATACATGAAGTTTCTTTCCCATTTACCAGCCCAGTCCAGCTCCCATTCCATCGTTTCCCGATATCTGATCCGATAACCGATCCCAGAAATGCAGGCAGGCAAGGTAGACCATCCAGTGATCTGCCCTTCTCTGCGTTCTCTACCAGCTGAAAGTCACACCACCGCATCACCTCGCTTCAACATGAGCAACTTAGACACCAGTGCTCAACGGAACGCCAGTCTTGTGGCTCTTGTGCTCCTTCCTGGTGTGGTGCTCCTTGGTGCCGTTGTGGTGGCCCTTGCCCGGGTGCACAGTAGGGTGAGACTTGAACACGCCCGTACCGTGAGCGCTGTGTGTGCTCTCACTATGGTGGCTCTCGCTCTTGTGGCTCTTGGAAGCAGAGGACTCGGTCGACTTGGCCTCAGCACGCTTGGAGTTGCTGTGGGAAGAAGAAGCAGACGCGGAAGAGTGATGTGGCTTGCTGACAGAGGTGGTCAGGGTGGTACCGGTGTGGCTGCTGCTGCTGTGGTGCGCGGTCGAGTGCGCAGAGACAGTGCCGTTGTGGTGGGCAGAGACGGTGGACTGGTGCTTCTTCTTGTCCTTCTTGGTGTGCTTACCGCCCTTCTTGGACTTGTGGGCGGTGGAGGATGCAGAAGCGCTGTGGTGGGTGGAAGAGGCGGTGGTGGAGTGGACGGCGGGGATGCTGAGGGCGGTGGTGGTGGAGGCGCTGCTGTGGCTGGATGCGGCGGGGATGGCGGCGACGAGGGTGCTGGCGGCAGCGAAGGCGGCGATCAGGGAGAAGTGCATGATGGCTGTGCTTGTTGTGGTGCTGTTTGTGTTTGTGTCTTGTTGAGCGAGTGTGTATTATAGGAAGAAGAAGACGACTGTGCTGAAGGAGTGGACGATGACGACTTGACTTGACTTGAGTGAAGAAAGATTAAGTGATGTGATGTGAAGATGATGAAAGTAAAGCAGATTACGAAAGGTGAGGAAGTACGAGCTACTTAAGCAACTCTTGGCATCGGCGGCGTTGAGTCTGGCGGCGTGTATGGGATCCACAAAAGTCTCCTCCTCCTCCTCGCGTTCGCTGTTTCGCCTTTAGAGGTAGTAGACTACTAAGAAGTCCGTCCACATCACATACACACAACACCAGGGCCACGCGTCTCTGTCCTGCCTCTCCTGCTTGTGCGGGAAGGGAGGACACACGCAACGCAACAGAATTTCACCGAGATTTCCAAAATACAAGCTTTCAGGCACACGCATGCACCTCCTCAATCGAGGCAGGCTAGGCGAGGTAAGAGGATAGCTTCCTTCTCTTTTCAGGCAAGACCCGGAGATCGAGGAGGCGGCCCTGCATGGCAAGCATGGCAGGATGGCGACATGGCTCGTGGTTACGCGCTGGGACTCGATCATTCGACGAGATGGAAGCAAGGCAGGGACGGGAACGTTGCTAGTCAAGGTTGTGAGATTGTCATCGTGGCATGTATGGTTGGTTGGAGGAGAACAGTGACATTTGTATGCTAAACTCGGCAGTCCGTGTCTCCAACTCAGTCCGGACGAGTAGTTGAGACTCAGTGTTCGTTAGTGGTTAGGGGCGACGGGCGAAGATGAAAGTGCTGACGTGCTTTCCGGCATCACGGATCACGGATCGTCAGGGCCGATGTGCGAAGAGGCTAGAAGGCTGGAACGATATATAGCGCAATCCTCTCGCTTTAGCTCGTAGTCTGTATTTTGTGTTGAAACAACTTGAACAAGGAGAGCTACCTACTCGTTACGCATCAAAGGCACACCAGCATGATAGCACATATGTTCGTGCTTGTTGTCGACGTCCCCACGATGGATGTGGTCTATCGATCGTGTATTTCAGCTGGGGGCGAATCTTCAAAGAGCTCAAGCGCTCGAAAACCTTAGCATTCGACGATCGATCTAGGTCGAAGCACATCAAGCACATCCTTCGTATTTCTGCAGTCGCTGTGGCTGCTGCTGGTCTGTGTCACACGTTCTGCTCTATATACACGGGTGTGCGAGATTCTGTGCGATTGGTGTCTTGTGCCTTGTGCCCCTATGCAACTTGTGCCGCACACGCCCGAGGTTTTCATGGATTTGACACGTCTCAGTCGTTGTGAAACACATTGCCGCCCCTAGACTCACGCGTTGGACACACTCAGGAGTAATGGTTCGCAGGCGATTGTTGTCACTCTTCCTCGTAGAAGTGAGATGCCCATGATAGTGGCAGGGCATGCATCAAGGTTGTTTCAAGCAGTAGTGACCGTCTTGTTTGCCCTGGCCATGACACCCTTTAACATTTCCGCCAAGGACTATCCATTGTCATCTGATCTTCTATTCTCTCTGACCTTGTCCTCTCGTCGACGTCCGACAGCAACAATCACCTGAGCTGCTCACGCAGCGGTCGATTATGTAACTTGTTCTTGGATACACTCGTAGAAAGGAGTACGCTTCTAGACACCCCCAAAGACACGCCCGGAGAGAAGGGTGGGAGAAGCTGTCTGATCCGGTACGCCGGATACACAGTAGAGCAGTGATCACTAACTGATTGAGTTTGCAACCTCTGCATCCCATCCCTCGACACGACGGTGTCACGAGCACTCCAGCGTCCACTCCACTCTCCACTACACCTTCTCCTCACTTTCCCCAGCAGTTCTTCGTACAGGCCCACCTGGTCTGTATTATCAGGCTTGGCGACATTCTAAAGACTTATACTGTGTACCTGTTTGACAAGAAGCACATACATACAATAGCTGCCCAACCGAGGTGGACGAGATAAGACCTTTGCGACCATCTCATCCCAGCTGCCAAGACTTTCGAGAACTGCCAGCAGCTACAAATCAACAAAGGGCAACGCTAGAACCCGCTCGCTTATGTCTATGGTTATGCTCGCCATGGACATTAGCACAGACAGCGGCCGGATAAAAGGACATCTTTCGACGGGACACACGGGAAGGGCTTGCATTGATTCGCTTGCTAGTGTACAGTGCTACATCTGCATGCAGGCTACGTGGACGCCATGTACCAAGTCGGAGTAGCATAGTAGGCTAACTATATGTGCCAAGCCACCCAAGCGTCTAGTCTTTTCATGCCTGAATCGAGCAGCCAATTAAAGATCGCGGGGACCCCGACTTCGTTTCCACTTACCCCAGGGACGTTTGATGTGTTGGATGAACCTTGCTTGCCTGTTCCTGGGGCGTGCAGTCGTGTTTGCGAGTCGTGGACGGTGAACTGCTTCATCCATATCAGAGTTGAGATTTGCTTTTCGATACTGAGTACTGAGTACTGGATACCGAGTACAACATACAGGATATCACGACCTAGCCCAATCTGACAAGGTTCGCGTGTTTCGCGTTGAGCATGGGCCCCTAGCAGACAGGCCGATATCCTTGCATCCTTCCATCCTTCAAAGTACACAGGTACCTTCAATCTCCAGGCCAAGCTCTCCTACAACGGCTAGGCCCTTCTTGCGCAGGTCACAAGCCCCCGTCTCATCCATCTCATCTCCTGTCTCGTCGTTGATTCGCTCCCCCGGATGAATGGGACCTGGGGGAAAGGCACGTCCGTCCGTCCTGCTGGTCTCATGTCCATTTCCATACCCACATCCATGTGTTTGATTGCGGATATGCGGATTGCGGATCTAGGCGGAGGAGCTGAGCTGAGCAGAGCAGAGCAGAGCATATAAGATCTGCCTCGTCCCGTCCGCCTTCCTCCTCTTTATCCATCTTGCTCCTCCTATCCTGATCTTCATCCTCAACCTCTACCCCCACGCTCACTCCACACTCCACAACCCTAGCCTTTCAGGTCACCAGCAAGACTTGCACAAGTCACTTTCCGTCTACTCCGAGACTCAGCATATGCCCCTCCACAAAGACAACCCGGCGACAATGTCAAACTACAGCGAAGAGGAAAAGGTGCACAGCACCACCCGCATCGAGACAAACAACCAGCTCCAGGCCCCTCATGGCGGTGAACTCAACCCAGGTGTCCACGCTCCTGTTGCTGCTCAGAAGGTACGCTCTTTCCTCTCTCTCCTCTCCTTCTTCCAATTCTACACTCCATTCTCCCTCCTCCTCCTCCTCCTCCTCCAAAATCCCCTCAAACTAACACCATTCTTCCAGAAAATAGCCAACCCCGCTCCCCTCGGCCTC
>Ga0058698_10000151_pt1 | contig 39639 bp, 39 predicted proteins | sample AgamicAsSfe_FD_67288 | JGI IMG/M metagenome (GOLD analysis project Ga0058698, IMG submission 67288) | Agave microbial communities from Guanajuato, Mexico - As.Sf.e | ecosystem: Host-associated > Plants > Phyllosphere > Phylloplane/Leaf | place: Guanajuato, Mexico | collected 2012-05-30
GCCAACCGAGTAAGCCAAGCTAGCGTTGCCACGAGCAAATTCATCCTTTTAAATTTATGTGACGCCAAAGCTCATCCTGAGAATGTACACTATCATGTGTTTTGTTAGCATCTCCGTTTGGATCACAGCGAATTCCTTTGGGGGTACGGTCTAGTGTGAGAACAACTGAAGGAAAAAGCCCTCTTTGTATACTATCGTTTGCCTAGGAGTGGATAGTCGATGGTTCTCCAGAGCCGGAAAGTATGCATCTCCATGGTTCGATGCATGTGGTGATAATAGGCTACTGCAAAAACAATGAGCATTAAATCGGTCATAGGCACATTCTGATTTCCGTTATTTCAGGTCATAATCTTGTGTGTGCTGCTGAATAGTCGAGAGTCCTACTTCTTCTCATCGTCCTTGGATGGAGCCTCTCTCTTCTCCAGTATCTTGTCTACAATACCGAAATCTACCGCCTCCTGCGCGTCCATGAAATAATCACGCTCCATGTACTTCTCGATCTCTTCCAATGTCCTCTTCTTTGTGACATGCGACTGGTATATCTTGTTCAATTTATCTCGAATTCTCAAGATCTCTTTGGCATGGTCGGCAATGTCGCTCGCCTTACCGCGGTATCCGCCACTCGGCTGGTGTATCATGACTCTTGCGTGTGGCAGTATGTATCGCTGGCCTTCTGCGCCGCCTGCGAGCAACAAGGACCCCATGGAGGCTGCAATGCCCATGCATATCGTGCTGACTGGGCAGCGGATGTAGTTCATGGTATCGTAGATGGCAAGACCGGCACTCACGCTGCCACCAGGCGAGTTGATGTACATGGATATAGGCTTCTCGGGGTTATCGGCTTCGAGGAAGAGGAGTTGTGCGACGGCGTTGGCGGACATGTAGTCGTCCACCTCGCCATTCAGGCAGATGATTCGCTCTTGGAGCAGACGCGAGAAGATATCAGAAGTTTTCCAGCCTCCACCCTACGAAGTCAGATAGGAAGCGAGTAACAGCGTCGTTGGGCTTACAGTGGTCTCTGTCACGTAGGGTATGGGCAGCGAGATTGCTCGTGGTGTCTGTTGGTCTTGTTGCTGTGGGGTCCATTGCGGTTGGAAGCCGAATTGGCTTGACATGGATCGCGTGCCATTTCTATAGAAGCTTTGTAGTGTCGATGGCCTTGTGGCCCGCCGTAGAAGAGAAGCCATAATGTGTGATGTTGGGGTAGCTCCCTCCTCCCCACACGAACGAAGCTATGGCGCGCCAAGCCGGGGGTCCGACGCAGTGGTTTGGAATCTTTCACGATGCCGCCTCATTACCTCATACGAATCACACAGTCGCCCATCTTTCTTGCCTGATGCCAGGCAGATGGACTTGTCGCCCGAAACTATGCTTGAGCCCCATTAGACTATCCTTGCGGGCTCAATGCCGCCAGTCTTCCGCTCACGTCCCAGGTCGCATCCTGAGGGGCCGCGACCTCGGCCCTACACGAGAAGATGCCCACCAGACGTTCCGCCTTCGTAGGGACGAAACAGCCAAAGAACTTCCGTTGTCGCCATTGCTCGATCCGTTAGTCGTAGATGAAAGATCTCGTTTCGAGCAAACAAAAGAGCGCCCAAAATTTGCAGAATTTACACCTTTTCAGAAGAAGCTATGGATGAATCCATTCGGTATGCACATTCCTGTACTCAGTCAACACACGTATCTGACGGTTCAGCCCACGCGTTGGCGTCACCTATTCGCCATTGTCGCGCGGTACAAATCGTGCTCCCCACCGCTTTCTTGGTGTCTCTCAACGCCCGCCCCCACCCCACAACGAAAGACCCGTGGCTCCTGCCTGTCTCTCTTACCACAGATAAGAAGCATCTTGGTCCTCCGTTTCGTTTTCTCGGGAGGCATCTGATCGCCGCATACATGGGCAAAAGGAGGGCATGGGAGAGAGCTCTTTATGCACGCATGAACGAAAAGTATGGTGGTCATAATTTGAGGAAGATGGTCTGGAGAGAGGACATGCCAGATTTCGTACTGGATGTCATGCGCAAGAGAGCAGTCAGCAAACTCAGCTGGAATTTTGGTTTCAGAGGCCGCTTGATTCCAGTCGCAAGCCCTCGCACTGAGGACATTGAGGGCGTAGAAGACGTTTCCTGTGTGATCATATTCCGATCGCTTCGTACTCGCGCGGACGATTTGCAAGACCAGGCAGATCGGATCACGACCGAACTGGAAAAATGGTCAAACTACTTTACCAAGAGCTTCGAGGCGAAGCTCGACCCTCACGCTGCTCTAGAGGTCACCCACAAAGCCCCGAACTGGTATAGTGGCCCTGTTGTCTCTCATCTAAAACCTCGTGTGCGGTATCCAGAGCTTGAATTTCATACCACCGTCTGGCGAGGGAAGAAGGTTGCAGTCTACAGCTTGACGGATTTGCTTGGAGAAAACAAGGCGCAAGAATTGATAGAAGGCAGTCATTACGCTGGCGAGAGATCTGTCGTAATCAAGGCAGCAAGACACAACGTACCAGTTGAGATACTACTTATGCAGCTTCAGGCGTATATCGCTCAGCCGGGGCCTTGAACGTCCAAACAAACAGTCTAATAGATTTTTCTGGTTCGCTCCTTGTGCCGCAGATCACAACTTCTCAAGTCTTAGTGCTCTCATTCATCCTTCTCTCCCAATTGGACTTTGTCATCCCAAACATGTGCTCATCCTTGACCTCACCATTTTTCACAATATGACCCTTCAGTACACCTTCGAGCGCATATCCATTCTTTTCAAAGCATCGCATGCTCCCCACGTTACCAGAAAATACGCCGGCGTAAAGCTTCGTCAATCGCTGTCCATTGTTCTCGTAGCTCTCAAACGACCATGTTGTGAAGGCTTCCAGCGCTTCTGTCATATACCCCTTTCCCCAAAATGACTTTCCAATCCAGAAACCAACTTCCGCAGTATGCGCGTACACATCCATGCCTAGTTTCAAACCGATACCCCCAATAGCGACATCTGGAGATGACCGCTCACAGATAACGAAATGATGTTGATATGGAAGTACGAGGTTCATGTTGATCCATTGCTCGGCACTGGAACGTGTATATGGGTTGGGAAAGGTGTTCCTCATGTATTGAGCGATCAGCGGGTCATTTGCATGGAGACTTGTGTTTGGGGCATCTTCAAGATGCATAGGACGGATTATCAGACGCGTAGTTGTTACTATGGGTGATGGAACTGATGCGCTCGTCTGTGTTGGTGTCGATTGTCCGGCCATGTTGGCTGAAATGCAGTACACAAACGGATGCTGTCAAAGAGGAAGGATGCAATGAAGCCAGGGTGCCAAGGAGAGCTTAATTTGTATGCAGTCTTAAACAGTTTATCTTCTTCACAGCCGTTGACTCATGGCTGGGATACGAAGACGCAGGATCAGGCTAAACGACGCGAGGCAGACGCACCTTCCCAGTTAGGAGGGGTAACTGGTGGCCTGAGATAGCTGCACTCATTGATTACCATCAAATACGACCAAGATGTGGTCATCACCATCAGGTAATGAAAGACTTGATGGTTATGACCTGCACGCTGGATCATAATCCTACAAGGTTGGGTTGGGGACATGTGACTAGAAGAGGGGTGACGTCGTGTGGAGGTGATATTAGCGCAGCGCGCTAAAACGCGTCTGTCGCGTGGGCTATCCAGCGCTCGGAATTCCTACCTCACATCGCAACGGTGCTTCCATGTCGTCTTTCGGAGCAAAGTGAGTCATAATATTGAGAATATTTTACACGTCTAACAAGGCTATAGGAAGGTTGTGAGAACCTACTCGCGACAAACAAAGCGCCAACTCTACGATGAGGAACCGCGTACCAAACGAAGACGCGTCGAGACCACTATCGAATACACCAAATCCACAGCCTTAACGTCACTCGATGCTGCTCCCACGGTCATCGTGTCGTCTCTTGAACGTGGAAGCTCTACCCCTCCTCCATCCAGCCCGAAAGATTCGCCCGCAGTCTTCTCAGACGAACCGCCTCAGTCTAGTCCACCGTCATCCCCAGTCCCACGCAGCTCGCCGCCGCCTGTTCAGAAACGGCGGCCGGTCTTCTCGATATTCAAGAAGCAACTCAAGCCTAGAGCGCCCGTCAAAGAAGCCCTTGTAGAACAGAGCCACAATGTGCAAAGCTCGCCGAAGCCTGCGCCTAAGAAGAAGCAGATGGTGCAGATGCAGTTAGACTTGGCATCAGAGACGCGGAAAACGTGTAAGACATGTGGGATGCAATATATACCGTCGCATGCTGAGGACGCGGCGCTACACAAGAAGTTTCATGCGATGAACCTTGGTGGAGTGGACTTCACCAAGCCAGTCGTTGAGCGCTTCAGGAAGAATCAGATATGGAGTGGTGAGGGGGGCTTTATTGCTGTGGTCGGAAGGAAGGATACACTGGCGCTGCGCAACCGGGCCAGCGACGTGCTGAAGGTCGTGAATACGGAGCTTGCAGCTGTTCCAATATCAGACGATGAGCTTTGGGGACAGACCAACCGGACAGCCTGTGCAGACGCGACTGAAAGAAGAACTGCGAGTTCGAAACAGCAGTCCTCAGTGAAGAGTGAAGCAAACGTGCCCCTTGTCGATCGATTCAAGATATATCTATACATTCGAGGCAACAAGTGCGTAGGAGCATGCCTGGCGGAGCGTATTTGGGAAGCCTACAGGGTCTTGAACTCCACCACTTCACTCGAACAGGAAGATGGAGATGCTGCCGTGTCGCAGAGCTCTTCTATTTCTATCAGCACCGACTCGGATCCAGTGACCCTGGGCATATCGCGTATATGGACTTCGAATCAGCACAGAAAGAATGGTATTGCTACCAGACTGTTAGATTCCGTAAGATCCGACTTTCTCTATGGGCTAAACGTTGACAAGGCCAAAGTCGCTTTTAGTCAACCGACAGAGAGTGGAGGTAACTTGGCGCGAAAGTGGTTTGGCTGCCAGGCTGGATGGCATGTGTATGTCGACTAGCGTACTATGGAGGCAGAGATAGAGATAGACGTAGATAGCTTTGGTCGCTGCGAAGATGACTGCACATTAGCGGTGATCCGCGGTTTCAGAGAACTGGACTGATGTCAATTCTTACAACAAGCCCATTCTTCAATACGAGTCAGTTATCGCACAAGGCCCATCTGTAAAACACAGATATCGTCTGCAGGATTGTGACACATGCATATCCGAGTTCTCCATTGGTAGGCAACAATGCGTACGAGGTACGATGGTGGGGTCTGTTCGTTGTCCCGCGCCGGATCGCCAGCACCTGCATATCGGCGATGATCAAGTCGCAGAGCCGACCATCAGCAGCAGCATTTCTTGCGCTGCACCATCTCACCGCCTCACCCAAGCTTCTTCCATGTAAATAGAATAATGCATTGTTTTTAACGCCCGCCATGTCGTCCGGGAACCCTTTCCGCCTTTCTCAAGCTCCTCGTCAGCCCGCGGCCGTCCCGCAGACCTCCTTCATCAACACGGATAGCAGTGTGTCTGAGGCGCGTAGGGAGGACAACGACCATGGTATTCCCTCGCCTTGCCTTTCTGCGTCTGCTGGCATTCAAGGAGTAATTGTCTTACAGTGCTCGAAGATGCCGCCCCTCCGCCGACAAAGACAAAGAAGTCTGTCCGCATACTTTCTCCCACTACGACAATCCCACCCTACTCGTTTGACGACAAGCATGCGACTCTGAGCGAGCTCAGAGACAGGCGATCGAGCCAAGGTCCTCCTGCGAGCCCCCCGCCCCCCGTAACACCCGCTGGCTATGCCAACAGTTCAGTCACAGCAGGCGAAGCCAATGCTCAAGTTATTGGGAAAGACGCCATGGCAGTAGCAGACGTGCCCCCAAGTCCAAGTCCATACGTGAACCACCCTCAAGCGACCCCGCCGCCGAGCAACGTACCGGCGAATCCGTTTTCGAGAACGCTGGCGTCACTAGAACCGCAAGAAAGGGAGAACGACGAGGAGCGGACGAATACGGGAAGACCAATGTTGGGCAGCAGCAGGGCATCTTTAGACGTAGAGAGCTTCAAGAACCTACTCATGACCGGAAAGCCAACTCCGCGACCATCCGGTCCGCCTCCGCAGCCCACAAGCGTGTCACAACCACTTGCTGGCGCACAGTTCGAGACTAGCAGTAGCACAGATACCTCGTCAATCTCGCGGCAGTCGCTATTCGAGCCCCCGCAAGAGACACATGCAGATTCTCCGCGTACATCTGTCGATATGGCTGGATCTGACGAGGACGAGAGTATGGGGCTGGTATCCGAAGTGAAGAAGGGCAAAAAGAAGCCCCCACCTGCACCCAAGCATCGACACGGGAAGCTGGTCGCGCCGAGACAGCCACAGACAGTGTCTTTCGAAAGCTTTGCCGCTACCGAACCAGCACAAGCACCTTCTCCTCCAGCTATTAGACGAACCGACAGTTCAGATATGCAGAAGCCACTCCCACCAACCCCGGTTGCTGCGCCGCAGTCCCTCCATATCAGCACACAGGATACGACACCACTACAGTCCCCACCAATACTACCGACAACGAGTCAGCCTTCAACACCGTCAGAGAGTTCAACTCGACAAAAGAAGACACCTCCGCCCGTGCCGTTATCTCGGAGACAAAGTCAGCTCAAGACTACAACTACAGGCAATAGATCTCGAAGCAGTTCAAACCTTACTATATCCTCCCAACATTCAGTCGATGCCCCACAGAGCCCGGGTCCAAATACCCTCGACCCATTGTTCGGAGCAAAATCACCACCCCCTCCTCCACCCTCACGGCACGGCGCACGGCTTGCGAACCTAGGCAACTCAAGCGCAAACTCTTCCAGTACCGAGTTGCCACAGCGGTCGAGCTCGGGTCGAATGCCGAGATCTGTTCCTGAGCCTCCGTCGTCTCGTCGGAGCACTCTAGAGTCACAACCTTCTTCGCCTGCACCTAGTGTGCACCGCACCTCATCTATATCATCTAATCGCAACACCCATCGCAATGTCTCCGGAGAAAGTACAGGAAGCAATATGCCGCCACCTCCGCCACCACCAAGACGTCGACAGTCAAATCGCTCAAGCCTTGACCAGCAAAGGCCTCATGTGTCCTATTCCTCTCCTACGGAAAGTCGAAGAACGAGCACAGAGTATCGTCGCACAAGTACAGAACAGAGGCGATCGAGTGTAGCTAGCGAGAGTTCGCTGAGAAGAACGTATGAACCTGTGGATGAGAAGACCGAGAATGAACACGCTTTGTACTCGCCAATTGAGGAGAGCGAGAGAAGGCTAGGTCTTGATGAGAACATAAGCGGTGGAAAGGAAGGCGAAGGGAGGAGTGATTCGAGTAATATCCTTGACGACATGGAGAAGTTTCAGCGCGAGATTGATGAGCTGAGGACGAGATACAAACAAGCGGGATAGTGCCTTGCTTGAGCAGTCACTAAATGGGAAACACGGAGAATAGATATTGGCATGAACAGTTTCCTCGCGCGAGAGACTTTGAGCATCTTACAAAGACATTTCAATTGATACGCATGCATCCTTGTTGTCTGACTATTCAAAATCAAGGTTGTCTTCTTACATGAGCAAACAGCTCGTCATGGGACACATGCTCTGTTCTAGGCTGTAACTTAGTCGCGAAACTCGTCTCCTTCACGACACACCCCTCTCAATATTCATATCAGCACTTACCAAAACGGGAGCTTCGAGCCTTTGAATGTATCATGCGGAGTGCTAGAGATGGTGATTCAGACGAATTGGGAATAATTAGCTTGGTGGTTATTCACAGAGTTTGTGGGCCGTGAACAGCTTCATGAATGTTGTGAGGTGCTCTAGTCCCTAACATTGTAGACCATGCCACTTTTTGTATTAGACTTGTGAAAAGCTATAAAGATGCTATATCACGCGGTAACTAGCTAGTTTGCCGAAGGATGATACCCCATTCCCGTAAAGACGGCCAATACATGTCAAATGGCTCAGGCCATGACTGCCAACGCTGCGGCGCCCATGGCGACGAGCGAGCCCATACCGACCGCAGGTGTTGCAAGAGCGGCGCCAGCAGTCTCAGGGGGAGAAGAAGTGCTGCTTGCCTCGGGCTCACCAGGACGACCTGAGGATGATGTAGCCACCACCGTTGTAGTAACCGACGCAGTCGAAGAGGCAGAAGCACCAGAGGTCTCACCAGAGGGAGCAATGAGCGTGGAAGACGCAGGAGGAGTAACTGAAGTGGGAATCGGATGTCCGGGGGGAGGCAGGATAACGCTGGTAGTAAACAGTCCACTGCTCAGGGCGGAGGAGACGACCGACTCAGCGGGAGGTGGCGCATACGACGGCTTGCCAGGCTGCGGAATGCACTCGGTGATGGTGACGGTAGCAGTCATGGTGGCAGCGGGCGCGCAGACGGCTGGAAAGTTTGTCAACTTGTGTGGTGTAAAACGTGTGGAACAAATACTCACAGTCCGCAGCGACGACAGCCAAGACCAGTGCAGCAATAGCGAGGAGCTTGTAGCCGAACATGTTGATAGCAGTAATTCGATTTCGGGTGGAGATGGAGCTGAGTAGAGCTGAATTGAAGTATATTTGACTTGAAGTGATGCAGCTGCAGAGATGATGGAGCGTTTGATGAGTATCGTGAAGAAGAGAAGACACGGAAATTCAGAAAAGTTGTTTATATGACGTGCTGGCAGCGTTTGCAGTCACGGAGGAAATTAGCTCCGTGGCAGGCAGGAGCGAAAGTGAAGGTGAAGGCGCACTTGTGAGTGGGGCGAGAGCGTGCCTTGCTGTGCTCTGCAGTTACCCAGGAAAGGGACATTGGTGTCACCACCTGCCCATACAGCACCTAGCCGGCCGGCGACATGGTATCCTGTACCTCTGCCTGACGCTGAGATTGCCCAGGTATACCTTCGCAGTCTCCTTTGGGCTCCAAGCTTTTGTGAACTTTTACTAACAATCTTAGTGCCGTGATGCAAATGCGACTAGCCTTCTCACCAGATTGCACCATGCACGACAGGAGATATGCTAGAAACGTGACTGTTGGAAGGTGCCTGTTGATGACATACGTAGATACGTAGGCAGGTGGCATTGAGGTTGCAGGAACGAAAGAGCTTGTTCAAACCAGGTATACCTCGATTGTCAGATACGAGCTTCTTCATAGGATGCGTTTGCTCTTTCCGTTTTCGAGTAACATTGTCCACCTCTTAAATAAAACCTATGGTAGTCTGGTTGACTACATAGAATCTACGAACAGGAAGATTGAGTTTACGTGCATTGATAGTTGAGAAGCATAGGTAGAGTGAGATCAGAAAACTACTGGTACCTGGCACTCCATCGCATCTGTAGGTATCAATATACTGCTCTATAGAAGACGAAACCAGAGAAAACACAGGAAGACGAGATGCGCAGATGGTTACAAAAGCACTTCGAGAAGCTGCTTCTTTGCAAATTTGACATATTACCACAATTACATCGCGCCGCTTTTTACACTTGGTTGGCACAAGGCAAAGATCTCGAAGACAGCGCGCCTAAATGCCCAGTGTCATGGAACAGCAAGCCAGTCTGGCTCTCTGCGGACTGCATCTCATCTTGACTACAAGACTTCGTGGACATGGTAGTGAAGGCTACATTCTGATTCGGCTTTCCTCAGACAGCTGTACAATACTGCTAAGGGTCAATTGGAATCTTCACCTCTACCTGATTCACATCCTGCTCTTTTGCTATTTGTATATGTATATGCTAGATCAACCCATCTGAAAACAAGTCCAGGGAGTAGGAGCCCGTGGCGTTAGGTGCGAGTAAGCAGCCACCTGACCGTGTAGGACAGCCTTGGAGACAGGACGTGTGGGGACCCGTTCTTAATCGCCACTTGTCGCGCAGGAGTAACATCTACCGCTCCAAAATAGCCTGTGTTTTCTTCGAGGGCCGCTGCAAGTTTATCGCCATGCTGTAGATTAGCCTCGAGTTTCACGGTCGGTGCTAGCTACACAGGAGATTTCCTCCGCCTCAATATGATGCGATAACGCTAACATGGCTGCAAATCGCGTGGCTCTGCTTGGTCATTTACTCATCGTCTCGGGTATTCCAAACACTTTACAATTTCTTGATTCTGCGGACGCGAAAAGCCAAAAAGTAAGCTGCTGCTGCGTTGTCCCTACTAACCGGACGTCGGAATCTGGGCTTGCTGCACGGCCCGATACGAGCTGTATGCGCTGCCTGCTTGCTTATGCCGTACTGCGAATATGCTCGTGAAGACCATTGGCCACGTAAAAGGCCAAGCCGGTGGCCTGGATGCGGCGGTGTCATAGCGGAGCTGGTGGCTGTTGTAAACTGTAAGGCCTAGGGTTACAGGCGCCTGTATAAGCGGTGTTGTACAAAGGAGGGAAGAAGCAACGTTCCGCTGGACCCTTTTGGGCCCTCCAAGATTAACCACTCGCACACATGGAGCGGTCTGCTTACTTGCATGAGTAATCATGCATTGCTATAGAGACGCTGGTAACAGCTTGCAATGATGTGCGGGAAGAGATACTTTTGACAGAAAACTACAAATTGAACGCATGGAAAAGACTTTCGCAATCAGACAGTGATTGAGGACGACGCAGAGCTGGGTCTGAGTTAGAATGAGTGTACAGCATCGAGATCTCCTCACCGCATCATTTGTTTCGCTAAAGAATGCCCAGGTGCTTACACACGACGTGTGGTGCAGACCGCCTATACGAGGTTGATCGCTCTTGGAACTTTCGGACATAATTGTTCCTCTGCGGGAGGCACAGGATTCCTAAAACCGATAACAGGGCTGTGCTGCCGATCACAGGATGAACAGTGGCGAACTCCACAGAACGCATCTCGCAGGATTGCGAACCCAGTCATGAATGGCGGTTCAAGCACTCCGTATAGCAAAACGGTTGAGGGAACCAATGTACGGACTGCTCGTGGGAGTTCTCTCCGATGTGCTATCAGCCAGTCATCTCCAAGGGGCTTGCTGCAAGCTAGCCCTGGCCCATCGCACATAAGGCAAGCTAATGCGGCAGATTAAGCGCATCCACGTCGACTTGAGCTTTTACGGAAACCCGAGACCGCGTACGGTACGAAAAAGAAGGAACGATAACTTCGAAGAGGGGTTTCTGAGGGGCAGGTTTGATTGGAGAGGGGACAGATCGCCGCTGAGAGGTGCATGCAAGCGAGTTCTAACCGGCAGCCGTGCGTTAGGGCCCGCGGAGCGGCATGGCAACGAATCTCGGTATTCTGGCGTTGTGTAATTTGGAGGTAATGGTATGAGACATTCATACCTTCCGAATTGAGGAAGAAAGATTGTACTGCCCACAAAAATTTGGCGGCGTTGCAGACCGCAATAAACTGAATTGCCCGTCACAACGCCCAGCCGTTGGCCGTATATTTGAGACGACGGAAGGCTCATCTATTGGGGATTTTGGAAAAGCCATGTTCCAAGGCTGTATTCTAAGACCGTTCCACCGTCACGCAATTGTGGTGGATGGCATGGAAAACGTAACGGCGGAGTAGTAGGCAGATTAAAGGGTAACCGGTACGGCTGCTGCGGAGTGGCGTAGGCGCTCCACTTGCCGCATTGGTATAAGTTGTTCATCGTCTCGGCATGGAACTAGACAGTCAGATTGTGTTGCAGCCTTGCTTCATTCCAATAGTGTTAATCACAGATAGTCTGAAAAAATTGAAGGGGTTTCAGGAACCCTAGCAGTTGAGTGGCTGCTTGAGGTGCGGGAGCAAAAGCCGCCATGGAACGAATTGTGTTCAGGATGCCGCAAAGGTTATCGTAACCGCCTCGGATGCAAGATCATGCAGCTAAACGTACGTTGGGCTAGAATCTTGTGCGCCGGCTCCAGATTCCTTCACATGTGGGAACAAGATGGCGCAAAGCCAATCCTACGCGACGTCACTTCTGCCTAAGGTTGATGCGGAGCGTTGTGTACCAGTTATCGTAGCAACGTGGAACCTGCGCCATTTGACGACGATCTCAAAGCATGAGATTAGCCCAAGGGAAATGGGACGTGGCAAGTTTGGTTGAAAAAGGAGTTGGTTGATCATACATGTCCGCAGTCAAAGGGCTCCCAGAACCATGGTCACTCAGAGCCCTGCAGTGAACGAAAGCAATTCAGTGTGTTTGATGGCGAGCAAGCCCAAGGACGGCTGGACGTGCTAAATGAAGTGAGCCAAGCTGAGAGAAAGGCAACGTTGAGCGTCTAGATGCCTTTGTTGGACACTCTCCAGCATGATTCCTGCTCATTCGGTGCACAAAGAGCCGATTAAATGCACGACGGGCGGAGATATTTCATCTAAGATGAGATCTTGAGATCTGAAGCTAAGTGAAAAAACAGGGGTTGTCGGGAATTGACTGGCTGATACAATGACAGGCCGAAACTAGCACCCCGGCGATCTGGCTGTGGGCACTCGCAGCGGGGCAGAAGCGATGGAAGGAAGGAGGCATGCCGTGTGACGTCGGCGGCCGGCCGGGTCTAGGTTAAATACCATGGTGACAAATAGTCCAATTCAGACGATCGGACTCAATTTCCCATACTTCCAATAGTCTGGGGAACGACAGCGTTGCACTGGTCGTGGTAGTGACAGAGCGCCGTCGCTTCTTCTGACACATGGTCTGTAGCTGGTACAGAAAGCGTAGTAGGCAGAGAGACCAGCAGTGATTATTGTCGTAGACCAGGGAGTCGGCGACATGTTTTTATCGAGCGATCGGCACGCACGTCCTAGACAGTGGGCAGCAAAGTTCTCAGGGCGCATCAGGGCTCCGAAAATGGGTGGGAAGTTCGATCAGATCGGAGCTATGCCCGATATGACGGTCGCGTATCTCAGGTTTTGTTGTTTGGATCAGGGAGCCCCTTGTTCCTGGACCCAGGCGATGGGCTGTCATGAGATTTGTGCAGCACGGTGAAACCAGCCGTTTTGGACATTGCACATAGTTGCAGATGAGGGTCGCCAAAACTCGGTATTGTTTGGGGGTGCATGATGAGGCACGACGTGATGGCGCAGGATTAGACTCGCTACAGCATCAGCCGTGGGCGCTGACTGGAAGCCCACGGAGACGGGAACGAGCCAACGGCAACCCGACGGCTGCGTCTCCATAGCGCGGGCCACTTTAGGTGAGCATGTGCGTTCGCGTTTGGTTGAGCAGTTTGCGGAAGCCTCTGCGCGGGCGCGATCGCGATTGCGCTGGTCACAATAGCCGGCGCACGTTTGTTTGGGTGAGCGTGGGTGGAGTGGAGCAAAAGTAGAAATTGATTATTACTATGGTAGTTGGTGGTAGTCAGGCACGCTGTAAACGTCGTCGCGTCGCAGCGCAGGTGGGAGAAGGTGCCGGAGCCAGAGCGGGCCTGTTAGTCAGCCCACCCGGAACAGAGGCTGCTTGACCCCGCCCACAACGCCAGCAACATGCCAGATGCGATCGCGATGGCAGACATGCCAACACCCCCCAGGAACCAGCTGTGATATGATGTTGACGCGTCTCGTTTATCGGCGGGAAGTGCCACAGAGATGCTAGCGTGCTCGATCGCCAGCGCTGGGCCAAGCCACGGGCGTGGTGTTGTCCTGTCGCTGGCGTGCGGGTGCCGAGGGTAATCTGCAGCCATTGAGCCTGGCACAGAGCTAGCCGCGAACCTTCTTCCCCTACTCCACACACATCGCCGACTGGCCTCCAGAACACGCCGGGCTTTCTGCCGCTGCCCTTGACTGGCTACATCAGCTGCTAGCCGTCCCCCAGGCGCTGCGGGGACTGACTGGGAACTGCAAGCTTCTGGCACGCTGCCCTGCCGCTGTCTGGGAGGAATTGTGTGGTCAAATTCCAGAAGACTGCAATTGCTTCTTCCCACTGCTGCTATAACATATGCTAGGCAAGCCCTCGACGTAACACACTCGTACTGCTCCTAATCCGCTTGCTTGCTGCTTCACCACCCACCAACCAACCACCCCTAGCAGCCTCGTCAATCCCTCAGACGAGTATCGATCTGCTTTGCAAGCGTCCATGCGCAAACTGTTTACTGCCATCGAAATACCAAGTCTTCGCCCGCTAGGCTCCGCCACCTGATTATCCTGGCTCACCCTCCCCCGGCCCGCAAACAGAGATTTGTGCGCATCGGAACCACTCATACGCCCCTCACACCTCGATCGCTGACGTCCCAGCGCCAGTTCCCACTTTCGCACCAATCTTCTGCCTCTTTGGGTTCCGCGGCCAACTTTGGCCGTTGCTACTGTGCCTCACGTCACTCGTCGCGTATCTGTATCGAGCTGCGTCCTGTCCAAACCCTGTCGTGCCGGTACGTGAGCGCCTTTCTAGCTCCGTTGTTTTTCGGCCCATCTTTAGGCCTGCTCCGCCCAGCCCAGCACATCCGCACCCGCGTGGACAGTCGCCACTTTTCCCCTCTCCGTTTACATACTTTGCCCGCCCACTCCTCGCACTTTCTCTTTCTTCCATTATTCCTCACAGTCGAAGTCGTTGCTAGACGTACCCCTCGAACTGTATCAATCCAGCATCTGTTGTTGTGCTGACTCCGCCATCTGTCAGCTACCCCGCCGCCACCCACACACCTTTGCCACACCACCACGCTTCATCTGCCATCTGTCGTCTGAACCCTCACCATGCCTGCTGAACGTCGAACCTTTACTTCGACCAGACCGGTCAAGACCGAGCGCACTCATGAAGAGAACCAGGAGCGGTTTGTTATCTCAATTCAGTTTACATGTAACCAATTCTAATGTTCGTTAGTGCTTACATTGCTGCCTCGCGCCGCAGCGACCGTAGTCTAGAGGCTCGCATTGAGTCGGCACGCAGGGCTTCTGAGATTCACAAGAAGCGTACTGGCCGTGCTTTGCGTGTGACTGAACAGGATGTCATCAATGAAGAGATGTACGAAGAGGAGGACGATGATCTGCCCACCCAGTACCAGCGCTTGAATGCGCATCTGCACACTACCTCTGTCATGTTTAACAAGAAGCTCCATGATTACATTGCGACACAGCACGGTGTCCGAAACATGTTCATGTCGCAGTACCAAAATCAAGGCCCGGCGTTCCCACAGTTTGGTCAGCAGTATCCAGCCAATGGTGCTTCACTTCCACAGGCAAACAACTGGCTTAACCCTTCCATGCTACCACCACAACAATTCACACCGGCTTCTCCTCAGAGTTTCCAGCAAGCGCAGCCGTTCAGCCCGACTTCTACTCAACCACAACAGGGCTACCGTCAGTCACCGTACCACATTCCTCAGCGGACCCAGTCTCACCAGCGCGCTCTTTCGATTCAACTGCCTCACGGCGCATCGCACTTTGATCCATCAGCTCAGCCGGCAAGTGCAGGTACCACGACGCCACAGACCGAGCTCAACCGAAGACTGTCTCTACCACCGCAAGCTTTCCAGCAATCAAACCAAACAGTAGAGCGACCAACGCGCCCTTCGCTATCGCGTTCGCCTACTGCGCATTCGCTTCAACATCGCCAGTCATCTTCACCACAGACTGCTTCGCCAAATGCGGCTTCAGTCCATGACGCTGCAACTGCTCAAAGCGACCCTAACACGCCTACTTCCTATTCTTACAGCCCAACGAACTACCCATACAGTTCGCAAGCACTTAACTCAAACCCTTTGACCTTGTCCATGCCACCTGAGTCACAGCAGTTCTTGGGTTCCGTCCTCGATCAGAACGATCCTCGCACTGCTATCTTCATGGCTGGTAGCGACAATCTTCCTCAGCCATTTGCTCCAACCTACACCTACAACCCCAACAAGGTTACACGGACACCGAGCAGCGCAAGCATGTCAGAGAACGCTACTGGTTCCGCTCAGACTCTATCCTCAGGCCTTAATCTGAAGACTGAGCCCGTCTCTGATACCACATCATTATCAATGCCGAGCGCTATATCCGATGGTTTTTACTCCAACGATTCGTTCTTGACACCTGGCAATGGTGACTACAGTGCCTTCTTCGACTTCCAAGGCGGTGATTTTACACAGTCCTTCGATGACCAGTCCGCGAACGACCAAGACAACGGCAATAGCCTTGTCAACTGGGACTAGGCTTCTTTCCCTTCTTCTGTTTATTCCTTTTTCTTAGGCCAAAGGCCCTTTTGTATGATCCTCTTTGGGTCTTGTGTGTTGACTGCCTTGATACTTTGCTACGCTTTTGGGTAACGGTTCTGGTTTCACACGCACATGATACCTTTTGTACAGTGTCGTTCACGAGGTTACGACTGGAGGCGTTGCGTGGAGTTTTTCACATGGGCTCAGAAAAAGCTCCATATGTTCAGCATACAAGCGTATCCTTCTGCAGGCGCTTCGAGGTTGCTGTCGCCTGTATAGCGATCTCCTCTCTCGGTAACACTTCAACCCGAAGTGCTTACTTGTAATACATAATTGTAACGGCTATTAGTCGTATGCGATTCATCGTGCATTCCTACTGTGTGTGACTTGCACGTGATGTATCGTCAAAAACCTCGGTATACAGCTGCATGTTGCATTTCGGTTTTGCGAACATCATAGTCATACGCAAAATGGCTTTCAATAGGGGTCTGAAGATCTACTACACAAAGAGAAGGATTGCGCAGAGGCCCAAAACATGAATGAGAACTGGCTGTTCAGTCAGTGGTTCCGTGACGGGTAACACCCTCGAAGCGGCCTGTCGAGGGATGTGCAACACATACCAGTTCTGGAACCTAGTTACGCACAATGTTCTGTTACGTGGCGAATCACATACTTGTCACTCATGCCTTCTGCGTGAGTGTGCCTATGCGTACGATGATCTCGTCGAAGTAACGCTGGAACAGATAGTTTGGCTCACGTGATGACGCTAATGGTGAGTTAGCGTCGTGAACAGCACTTTCGTACCGTGGATGATGGTTTCAGCAGATCTGTTCCATTGCAACAACGAATACACCCTGTGCGATGCGCAACAAGTTTTACATCAGCAGGTTTGGCTTTACATCGCCGTCAATCTACGTTACTACGCCTGAATCCATCGGAAGCTCTTGCGGATAGCTGCACCAACCATCCTGAGGCCTTGTCTTACCGCGGGGTTTTCTGTAAGACGCACAACCCTGAGCCGGAACTTGGTTCCTGCATCTGTGCATCGAGCTAGTGATGGCAAATTCCACACGAAAATATACAAGCTGTTCAGTGCGGTCCCTAAACTCGAGAGTCGTCCTTGGTCCTTTTGCTGCACGCCTCTGACAAGCTCTTATATCGTATCGATGTTACTTGCTCTAGAGAGCCTGAACATTGCACAACCTGTGGTAATAAACAATATTTAGCAGGAGGCGGCAATGCCGACATCGCGATCAATCTGCCGAAAGCAATTACAGAATACCTACTGATCCTGCAACGAACCATATTCATGTGACTCAAGTACTGATCAGTGGAATGCATTGCAGTTCGGTTATAATACCTCTTCCTGTACAGAATTTCTTGCTATTGGGAAAGAAGCACCGCAAGGCGTCTGTCAGGCGGTATTCCAGTCGACTTCATCTTCTTGTGTCACTCGTGTAATGCCTCCAAAACACGAGCATGGTCGAGCGTAACGGCATTGGGTACATTCTTCAACGTCAAGTTACGCCGATCCATTGGCTCGCAACAACACCATGCCCAGAGAAGTGGCTGTATCAATCTCTTCAACCTCAACAACGGTAGGTTGGATCACTTCGTCATCTGTGAACTCCTTCCTTGAAGCCTTTCCCATCTTCGCCTCCTTCTGCACTACCGGTGGCGGCTGCTGCGCTGCAGTGTGACGTTGGCCTGCGTCCGTTATCTACCATCCCGTAATTGCTGTTTCTAGTCAGATTCAAGATGACCAGCATCTTGTCACACTACCAATCTATACGAACACACCAACTACCTTGCCTACGGATCGCTGCAAAGCAGTCTTGGCCATCATGGTCTATCGAGGTGGTGCAATTCTGCTTCAGACAAGGCCGCTACTCCAAGAACTCACAAAGTCAAAATCTGGAGGCCAATATGTCGATAGGAATAACCTAAGCATCATAGGTTGTACGCCGACTGCCGTCAAGTTTGGTACTTCGATGACTTGGAAGGTGGATACCATGAGAGGAAGCATGATGCCGTGTTGCATGCTCGTGTTAGGGCTAACCGGTTGTTCTGTTGCTGCAGCACAGCCGCGATAGGATCACACCATTCTACCATCGCGGTGAAACGCACCTCTTCATATATAAGATCGTTGTTCTCACTCACTTGAGGCACAAGCCCTTCAGCTCTAGTTGTCAGCCAAACATAGCCTCTCGTTCCTTTCTCTATTACCACTCGTTCATTGCTTTGACTCCTAGAACAAGTGCTTTCTGTGACCTACAAAGAGTCATGAAGCTCAGTACTTGTATACCGTTTGCGGCCTTTCTGACGCTCGTTGCTGCCGAGCGGGCGCTATGTAAGTTTCAGTTTTAACACTGCTGCTGGAAGCATTTACCTTGTCAACCACCACATCGAGAATCTAGTTTCTTTTCGTCTTTCAATATGGACTGACAGCTTTATCTAGTGAACTTTCCACAGCACATACGGCCACGGCAGTATGCGCCGCCACCGCCTTACTCCCCTACTTATCCTACTTTGATCAGCAGTGCTACTAGCATCTCGCTGTCTACTGGTATTCCTCCGGTTTCAACACCCTCTTCGTCAGCAAACTTCACGGCACCAGGGCCCTCCACAATTGTCTACACTAGCGTCGTGGTCATTACATCGGTGGTTGTCCCAACGACATCGTGAGTTATGATAAGTTCTCGTGTTCAGTTCCTGTTGAACTAATATGTTGACACAGCCGAACTTCATCTGGAAACTCTACATCCACAGAGGCTACAGCAAGTAGTTGGGGTAGTAGCTCTTCGTCTGTGAGCATCTCTCTCTCAACTGGACCTCATTCTTCCGGATCCGGATACCACCCATCTTTACCACCGTACCCGACTTCCGCGCCTTACAGTAACAGCACCGGTACAGCTTCTTCTACTTGGGGCACAGGTACTGCAACAGCGTCTTCGATACCTTCGTTGACTTCCACAGCTAGTACCAACTCGACAGGTTCGCAAAGCTCCTATATCCCGAGATCTTCGACGTCAAGCACCAATGTTACTGTCATTACCTCAGTCATCGCTTCCACTACTGTCATCACTATTTCCCCTCCATATCCTTCTAATGGAACGGTGACCGAAACAAACACTGAGCCTACAGCGACATCCAGTGGTGATGGGACTACTTCTGGGACTACTACGTCCTCTGGCTACTATATTCCACCTGGTAACGCTACCAGCAGCGCCAGCAGTCCGACTGAAACAGACACTGTGTACTCGTCGACCATCAATATCTCGACCATCTCCTGGATCACCTTTACCTCAGTGGAGTCATACACTACGACTGAGACACCTACGTCAACCACCGACGTTTCAGTATCATCGTCGACTTCAGATTCATCCAGAAGGTCAAGAACCACCCGGAGTCGCACCAGCACACGTGATTGGTCTCGGACTCATACTATGTCCAGGCATTCCACAACTGATTCTGCCTCATACACGCCTACTTCTTCCGAAGAGTCGTCAACGGCATCATACACTCCGAGTTCTTCTGAAGAGACGCCTAGTCCGTCTAGTGCGGAGTCCTATACACCATCGTACACAGCATCTTCTACAGATGATATCAGCAGTGTATCTAGTGCGTCCAAGACCTACTCTGCTTCATCTACGTTGTCGCAATCGTATAGCTATTCGTTTAGCTCGATCGTTACAGACACATTCTCGCCCACCCCATCGGATGCCACAACTTATCCGGAGCCAACGCCGACAACGGAAAGCTTCTCGTACTGGACGACCTTGTCGTCATCAAGAGATTCGGCCAGTGAATCTGAGACCCCTTCGTACACATGGCCGATCAGATCAAGCACTACTTTGGTGCTTCCTTCTGAGACATCATCAGAAGCGTTGAGCAGTGAATCTGGTACCATCGAGACTCCTTCTGCCACGCCCTCACCTTCTAGCAGCTCTTTCACGTCCGAGTCACTAGTCACATCTAGCAGCTCGACCAGCTCAGAGACACTTAAGGAGTCGAGCACGTATACGTCTACCGAAACGGAGTACACGTCCTTCACCTCCTCAATTTCAGCATCCGAGAGCTTTTCCAGCTCAACTTCTATCGTAGTCAGCTCTACCAGTACCGACGCCACCGCTACCTCTTTCCCAGTCGGGTCTTCTACCTCAGGCTATTCCTACTGGACTCCGCCCATTAGCTCAGCAACCAACACGGATGCTACCGCTACTTCTTTCCCGGTGGACTCCAGTACCGACTTCACGAGCTTGACTGGTAGTCTCACTCAGACGACCTTTGAGACGAGCGTAAGTTCGACCAAGAGCGGCTACGCACTGCCGCCTGTAGAGACGTACGAAGGGCAGGGCGACAAGGTGAAGAGGGGCATGGTAAGATTCTATGGTATTGATTGAAACACAAAGGAACAAAATCTAACTATTCTGGCAGATGGGTATGTGGTTCATGTGAGAGCGAAGCATCGGATTGGGTAATCATGGACCCCTTCAGGAAAAACGATCAGATGAAGCATTACGACATGTTGTTGCATCTCACCAAAACAACCCCACATTACTTTCTCTACTTGCCTCGATTAGTGTAGACATTCATTCCATCTCCTTCTCAAGTTCTTTTCGCTTCACTCCCTTCTCACCCACCCGCTCTGTCAATGGTTTCTGGGATGGTGTATTTAATACATAATGACTGCAAGATGTTGGGTCATAGTTCGATTTGAAAAACTTGTTTCTTTAGAGATTCAAATTTCTACTTTGATATAATGACCATGTGACACCATGGAGGACAACGCCTTTATGAAACTGAAGGAGAATTTGCAACGCTTCACAATGACATTGATGTTTGCCTCTGCCATAACATGTTCCATCACCGAGCAGCCTCAGTTGCCAGAAATCTACTTTTCGGCTCAGTACAAGTAAGCACCTTGGGCATTCCTCGTCCTTCGCCAGTCTGAAAAGCAATATTCACAAATTCTCTAGTCACAAGCCTCAATGCTTTGGTTTAACAATGTCGCCTTGTTGAGGTGAGGAGAGTGTTATCCAGAGAATGCAATTTCCCAGAGTTGCGTAGAGACCACGTAGGTTATAGCTTGGTGCTACACTACAGTAGTTGGTGTATGGGCACCTTGGACCGGATAGTGTTCCGGCGTAAGGGCGGAAAAGCGGGAAGACGGTGCAGAAATGCGATGTGGTAGAAATATCGGGGTGCGTGTGACCAAACCAGTAGACGGAGACGCCAAAGCTGTGATTGTTCGCCTACAACCTAGACGCGCGTATGATAGGTCAGCAGCATAGCGTCAACCAAACACCCATCAAGTATCACCTTTCCACAAAGACCACACTATCGGCATTGAAACATTATTTCATTCATTCGGCCGTGACAATTTAGCTTCACCTTCCTGAGGCAGCTATGCCATCGAAGCATGTCTCGCTCATGTCATTACGTATCATTCCCAATGGATATCAACTTTTTTACATCTTGCTCTTGGCCTCGCCCTTGAGCTCCTGCGCCTTGCCCTTGGCCTCACCAGCGAGCTCGTTGGCCTTTCCCTTGGCCTCGCCAGCCATCTCGTTTGCCTGGCCCTTAGCCTGGCCAGTGGTCTCGGGGACGGACTCCTTGACGGCGCCAGCGACTTCCTCTGTTGGTGTATCGTTAGTTTCTGTATTTTTATGCTACCAGGGTGTTTGAAGCTTGCGCACTGTACGATGTCGTCATGTTCTCGGCTATGTGAGACAAGAGAGCATCAGGCGGTGCAATATAGATGAGAGGCGTGATGGATGGAAAGTGTACGTACCGCCCTTCTCAATGCCCTTTACAGCGGCACCAGAGATTGTCCTGTCGACGGCCTTGGCAGCATCCTTGATAGCATCTACGGGGCTCTTGCGTGCGACGGGTGTGGTGCTGAAGAGGCGGGCCTGGCGGGCAATCTGTTGACGGAACATATTGACGGTGTGTTGTGTAGTGTAGTTGTTTTGGAAAATGTGGAGGTCGGTAGAGGAGAGGGGAGGAAGGTGGTAATTGAGTTATTGGATGGTTTGTTAGATGAGGTTCTTGTGAGTGTGCGGGAGACGACAGCTTTAAAGCATGTGGACGTGGACTGAGCTGCTGTGCAATGACGTAGCTATGATCAACCAATCACGGATGTGGGTCCTAGTGCTGCCGTGCATGGCGGAGGAACATCGCGATTGCGGATTTAGCATGCCTAGGCCTCACAAAATTTTGCATGTGCATGTGTACTGTTATGAATGTGATTAATTCATTATGATTATTCGTGCCCTTTTATCTGGCGATTTTGCGTCTTCCTGCACTTAGTACAGCGCCTTCTGCCACCATGCACACCGCGCGTTCGCGTTGCTGTCGCGTACATCCTCAATGCCCGTGACATTGAGCTCCAGAACCGTAGCGTCGGGACCGTACATGTTGAATTGCTTTACGCCCATGGCGTCTGGTACGCCATTCTCAGCGAAGCTAGTGATGAACTCTTGCAGAGCGATGGCAATGGTCGTGTTAGTAACGCCAGTCGGCGAAGTAGAAGCAGCGCCTCCCTGGAAGTACGTGTACGCAACATCTTGGCCATGTATAGCCGGAGGGATCGCAAAGAGATACGAGTATGTCTTGTTTCCATAGGCTCTGGAGAGGTAGTTGGTGTTGCATGTGAAGACACCCTCACTAACGATGAGGCTGCCGCGCTCAAAGTTGTTGGTGTAGCCCAGTGAGCCATCGAACACCGGAGGGTAGAGGGTATTAACAATGTAGTCCACGGACGACTTTGGGGCATTTGCGAATGCGCTTGAGATCTGGTCTTCCAGTGCATCCTCGTTTGGAAGATAGAAAGGAGTAAAAAGTGCTCCTTCGTTAGCATTATGGCCGACCATTACGCGTACGTCCTTGTCGAACCGGCCTTGAGCTAACAGTTGAGCGGGCTGTAGAGGAGCGAAGAGACCGTCCACTACTGGTCCGTAGGTGAAAGTGCCATACGGAGAATCATAGATGATCTGCTGAGCACTCGCACGTATAATCTCTTCAGATGGAAGAGCACGCAGCTCTGCGAGAGACGTAGTGTTGGTAAGCTTAAGGAACCTCTGGTAGACGTCCTCCTGCGTAACAACAGAAGTTGTAGGCTGCCATCCCGGGCTCTGCGGAACGGCCTGTTGGAAAGGAGCCGATCCATTAGCACCGCCATATGCAGTAATTTGATGCATAATCGATCCACCTCCAGCACTTTCTCCAAAGACAGTGACCTAAAAAAAAAAAGTCAGTTGCAGCTGCAGATCCAGATTCCAGCTCGACTTACTCGGTTCTTGTCACCTCCAAAGAGGTGGATGTTCTCCTGAACCCACTCAAGCGCAAATCGCTGATCGTATAAACCTAGGTTTGAAACACCTCCTTCCGCTTGATACGAAGGACCACCCATCCAGCCCATAGCGCCAAGACGGTAGTTCATTGCAACATAAATGACGTCGCCATTGGTTGAGTTGCCGGACGCAGCAAGTAGCCCTGCTGGGTTATTGTTTTTCTCGCCTCCTGTATAGCCGCCTCCGTAGACCCACACCAGAACGGGAGCCCCATAGCCTTGCCCAGCTTTGCTTAGCACGTCCTCGGGAACGAAGACATCCAGAAATAAACAATCTTCAGACTCGCGGGGATCCGGGACTGGAACTGGGCTGCTAGCGTTCGCCCCCGGTGTCGAGTACGATGAGTTAGAAGTAGGAAGACCGAGCACATATCTGGTCAAAGACTGGGCCGCAAGTGCATTCCAGCCTGGGGAAGCCTGGGGACATATTCTGTATACGTCAGTTTGGTCGTCTAAAGACTATAACCTCACAGCACCTACCTCGATACACTGCCAGTGTTGATGGTTGATCTGTTTTCTGCTGGAGCCTGAGGCGGTGCAAACCTCAGGTTGCCAACGGGCGGAGCAGCATATCGTATGTTGGAGAAGTTGTAGAAGTTGCCGGTATCCTGGATCAGTTAGCAAGCCGACATCAAAACCTAAAGATTGACGAACGTTGAAACCTGAAGCCTGGTAAATCTCGTAGCCAAGATCGACAGTAGGCAGCGACGAGTTCTGTGCATAGGCGGCACCTATCAAAGCTGCAGCTGCGGCGAGTTGCAACATATTGGAGAGTTCAATGAGATGTAAATAGGGCAGTTACGACGAGGTTGCCAACGTCTATATCTCCAAATGCCCGGGACTTGCAACGATGATAAGTCTACTTTTGTGCAAGGGCAGCCCGTCAACCAGGTACGGGTCGAGCATCCATATATACTCCTGTCATTTAGCTTAGCCCAATGAGCAACATGTTATGCCTCCGCGGTCACGCAAAAGCCGCAGACATGTCCCGCCTTGCCCTAACGCAAATACCTCCACCACAGTAACCGTCACCGGAATCAAACCTGACTCCCGTGCCGATGGCTTTCCAAAGCAATACAAACGTGCGTCATCGCGGCGGAAGCTTCGGCGACTAGCGCTGGAACTGATTCGCTCGCTGACAACCAGCGCGAATACGATCAATACGTGGCCAGCTATGCATGGCCGTTCAGGAACCTGAAGTCTGAGAATATCTTTCGGATTTTGTATGTGCTCAGCTGTAGATGTACTTTGACGTTTGACAGGTGGAATTAGACTTTCAAGTTGTCGTTCGGCGTTCCGGTGAGATGGGACGGGGTGTCATCTCGGTTCTATGATGCGAGACGATCTGACGAGGATGTTCCCCGCATAAAGGATCCAATGCTGTCAGGGCATTCTACCGAGGCATCTCGCTTGGCCGCGCAACTGTTTCCCTACAATGGCCTGGTATACTATCGCCCTGTCAACCATTGACCGCATAATACAAGCTGGACTGTGTAGCCCGGGCGAACTTTCGGCCGTCGCATTTCGCACGGGTCGATCGTCTAGACGCAGATGTACGCATACGCTAAATACAAATGTCGCATGTAATCTGCGCGTAGACCCAGGCGCGGTTTGCAGCGTATATACATACTTGGCAGATCGTATGCGCTTTTCTACGTCGGTTGGCCTACCTTACGCTGGCCACACATCGTGAGCTATCGAATTGTGAGTTGGGATTCAATTGAGAAGGGTTCTGATGATGACGTTTCTCTCTTTAACCATCTTAATAACAATCGCTATGAGACTAGCAGCTCATCCCCAGCTACGCGGCATTTCAAGCATATCAGTAGTCATCTGTTGATAGCTTGCCGTGGCATAAACTTACTGCGCGTCGCATTCATCGAAACATTACCGCTCGATCCTGTTCATCGAAACAGAGTAAACAACAGAATGAGGTCAATTCCTTCAAATTATTTCCACCACCGCAGGAAGCTGCGAACAGTCGGAAAGTTTGAGGCAAGAAAAGAAGCCCACGACACGGACGTACGTATGTTGTCATTATATCCGACCGAGTGCCTGTGGTAAGCAAATAAGCCATGTCTCCAGCGTTGTCTTTACTCGATCCGCTCCAGCCATGCTCAAGGCTGCTCACCCGCTCACTGTGATTGCTCACTTACTCGGGAGATCTGCAGTTTACTCGAATTCGGAGAACATCTTACGCTTCGGAAATGTTAGCTAGCGTTCACTGCGAGTAGACATTTAGAAGATTGAGGTGCAACAACAGATACGCTCGGATCGGAAGAGAAGAGACGGATATCAGGAGCGTCAACGGAATGGGGGCGAAATCGTGCGTTCTTAAGAACACTAGAATAACCTGGTGACCTCCACGCCATAACATATGCGATATGTCATGGCAATTCACTCGTTATATCATCTCATTCTAGCAAGGAGAGTATTCTAGTATGCAGGATAAGAGAGCGCAAACTTTTTCTTTGGAGATGATTACTATAACAGCCCACGCGCATGGCCATACGCTCTCCACTTGAACATCGGTAATCCTTTCACGGTCCCCAATGCTCCTACGCTTTGTTGATGCTAGAATTTGTGCATAAATTTCCTTGTACGCAGCCTTTGAATATGTTTTAGGTGCACGCATGGTCTATTACTGTACGGACACTCCTGGAGCTAGCTACAAACCTCTACAAACATAAATCCGGAGCTATTTCCTAGAACTTGTCTAACTTACGAGGCAAGCAAGTTTCTGAAATTGACGCAAATTGATCTAGTAATAGAAAATCAGCTACAGAAGAGAATGGGTGACGTCTCGCACCTACTGAAGGACCACTTTCCTCCCTTAGCCTATTACTTCTACAACCTGAAGCAGCGCGTCCTCTTTGATGCTTACGCCTACAATGTAAAATTCTCCTCAAAAGCCGAACACTTCGACCTCATCACCTCTACTACATCAACCGGCCGTTTAGATGGCGTGGAGTGTCTAGGCGCACTCGTAGTTTATTATGATCCTAAGTTGCACGATTTGAAGATGCTGTATAAGAGCAAGTCTTGTCCTACAGCGGAAGACGTTGTGTTTGAAGCTAAGTATCGGCTCAAGGTTATGAGCACTATAGTAGATAAGATGGATGAAGGAAATACATGGGCGCCAGAAGAGGCAAGTGAACAAAAGCCTTTAACTGGAGCGTTAACGAAGAAGGAGAAGGGAGATGACGCGCAAGCCACAAAAGACGATTTCAGTCGCCAAACAGAGCTACTGGTGATTGTGACGGTACTGGAAAAGCCGACAAGAACAGGGGCAAGATCGTTCCGAAGCAGCCAACCACCCTCGCTGACCGGACCAAAGCTGAAGCTGCTACTATCATGCTTGATCCGAAGCGCAAGTCGGCCGCCGAGGATGATGTAGATCGCATGAAGAGTATAAAATCGATGACAAAGAACGTACTTTGTTGGCGAAAAGAAGATAGACCCAACTACCCAGTCACAGGAGAAGGCCCTGCCTAGCCCGCCGCCTTTTCCTCGATAAGGTTGAAGCCTCCTCAAACTAAGAAGTAGCCTTAAGTGGCACGTTGATTCTGGGCTGGGGGCAAAGAAACATCTAGGAAAGATATGGCGGATACGTTTGCTTTGACAGCGACGATGATCTGGGTAGGATGAGAGCCTATAGGGACTTAGATGACACGACCGCCGCCATCCTGTGTATTCTCAAGAACTAGAGAGGTTCATGAAGCAATCAATTATGTCTCTTCATTTCCCAAATTGAATTACTGCTCTTCTGTCACCTGCACATACCATGACCATTAATAGCCTTCTTTCTGCACTCATAATTTCGCCTTTACATCTCCCGCACTGAAGCGATAGACAATATCTTCGAATCCATCGGCAGCAAACACGTACAGCCATACCAAATCCTCGTTTCCTTTGTTGAAAATCCCATGTTCCGCATCACCCGGTATAAAAACGACCGAACCCTTATTGACTTCGTACTCTTGCTGATCGATACAGACAGTTCCGCTCCCGGATATTACATGATAGATCTCCGCGTGTGAATGTCGATGTAGCTGCAGAAATCCTGCATCACCCAGTGATTCTGGATTGCACAGAGATGGTACCGAAGGCCTTGACTCGGAAGAAGAGGAAGCCGTACAAGCCATCACCCTTCCTGGCGGGCAAGTAGCAATACCCACTGTGAAAGTATCCGTCGCAGATTTCTCACTCGACATGAGAGTTTTCCACGTCACGTTGCCTCCCGTACTAGGATCGGGGAAGCCTTCGGGTGGCATGCTGGCTATCCGTGCGGGATGCAGGACTAAGGGTTTGACGGGTCGCTTCGAGGTGGTGGAATGCATTGTTGTTTATGTTGTGTGACTTTTGAAGTGGGTTTTTCTTGGGAAGGGTTTATCTGCGGAGAGCGGGAGGGTACATGTGCATGTGCATGAAAGGGACGTTTTGATAAGGGTAGATGAGATGGGGATACGACATCGCGGAGGAGCGGGTGTAGGGATATACATATGCCTAGGTGCCTAGCTATTCTTTCAAGTCTTGTGATATTATGAGTATCTCGATTACTACGTCTTGTTGACATATGTATGTGGGGTCTGGAGGGGCACACTCGGGATTGAAGCTCCGAGTTCTGACTAGTTCGAAGCGTCAGTGGTCAATTCCAAAGCAATTCAATACTACCATTCTCGAGCCAAAACCAATGGTCGTCGCCCTACAAAGTCCAGGCCTCCGAGAGACCAAAGGCACATCTCTATTCCCGTGGAAGCGTCAGTAGCGTGTTGGGAGTTGGGTTTCTTCCTGCTCGCCTCGGACTGTCGTGAAAGCACTGCGACGACCCGGTGGCTTGGTGTTGTGCTACCGCATCTGCTGCTGTCAGGCCACATGGCAGTTGTCGTAGCGATCACAATTTAACTTTAACTTCCCGCATATGCATACAGAGCACACAAGAAGACATGCTGAATTTATCTTGTTTACTCAACAGGTTGCAATGAAATGGCTCGTCTTGTCGATTGGTTGTTAATGAATCCAACTCCACCATCTGTTATGTCCGGCAAGGTAACAGTGATTCAATGTGAGTGATGCTGTACCGAACATCTGGACATTAGCCACAGCGGGTAGTCCGGGTAATGATGTAAGCCATTCGGAGCTTACTCGTACCTGACAGGGGCAGCTTAAAGTAACGTTTACGTAGGTTGGGCTGCCACGTGGTAATGGCGACGAAGACGCAGCTAGTAGTCTATGACAGAGTCAGCCATCAGAATTAGGCACTGCTACATGGTTCGCATGAGACGCCTCTGTGTCAAAACGTCAACATGGCAGGGTTGGCCTTGTGGTTGATGTATGCTGTGCACGATTACTACTGATACTGTACATGCGGTCTGTCGCAGATGCACACTGACGGCATGACGTACTACTCCGTAGACCATCCGCCTTTAGTGCCATGCACAGCAGCATCTCGACTCTATCAGTCGCGCGGAGGTTGCACGATCGGATCGCGAATACACAATGACATTCTGTGATCGTACCGACGAGTCAAGCGATTGTCAGCACGTCTAGCGCGGCGAGTCGCGTCGTCCAGAAGCAATACCGCCTAACTGGCCTATTCTTAGGCGGTCCGGCGAATCCACTGAGTTTCAGAGTGCGTCCCTCGTGGCCATGTGGCTTGGACCGGGCCTCGTACCATGCCCTGTCGTGTTTACCGATGGCCGAACGCTGGGATAAGCTAAGGCCAATCTGTTCTGCATCTCATCATGCGCATGTGCGTCCAATCTGACTCCTGACAACTCCACCTACCTACTCGACGTCTTTCCCTACGCTTTTCTGTGCGACCAAAGGATGCTGCAGTCTTTATTGCGATAATGAAGTTTTTGACGTGGACGTGAAGCAACGAAATCGCGCGCTGAGCGCTGCCGCTTCCACAAGGCTGTGTTTAGCCTGGATTGGCCGATTGCGATGGCCATGGAGAAGTTTCAGCGAGGGCACCCAGCGCCCGAGCGGACGAGAAACCGATCTGGGACTATGACCGGGGACAAAGCCATTGCGAAGAAGAGATCGAGCTTGGGGAAGGCGGCGGGTGGCTTTCAGAGTAGATTCCTTGCGTCGCTGAGGAGTAAGAAGAAGAACGATGCAGATGAAGAGTTAGCGCCGAACCCCTCGAGGTACGTACTGTATCCCCTTGACCCTTGGGATGCCACTGATCATCGCAACACAGCCCATTTCTGGATGCACTATTTCGATTACCGGAGGAGCTCCACATCTACATGCTGCGCGAGTTATGTGTCGCGGATCTGCTCGCTTTGAGAAGAGCGTCGCGTGTGCTCAATATTCTCGTTACAGAGAACGCACCTGCACTCGTGCGCTATTGGGTGAAGCATCGGCTCGGCAATCTTCATTTGCAACTTTACCCGGCTCCAAGACCAGACGCCATCGACTTTCCATTTTTACTCACCATGAGACGGCGGCACATAGCGTCTATCAGGTTGACACGGCAGCTTGCAAATCACCTTGTGGGTGAGCCGCAGGAACATAAGCAGCTGTGGACGTCGGTGTATGAGAGAATGCTCCCACTAGTCTTTGGGGTCGGATATTTCTTAGATGAACATCGACGACTACTCTTGGAAAGAGATCTTGGCCATATCCGGCCACGCTCCCGTATTGGCTACCATGTCCGTACGACAGGCGGTATCACGAACCAGGAAAGAAAGATATTGAAGAATCTGGATGCACCCCTGCGGCTACAATACTTCTACATGTACTGCTTCATTGTGCAGGTGCTGCTTCGGAAACTACGACCATCAAGTCGTACTGGAGCGGTGGAAAAGTTCCTACGAGGGTGGTCCAACCAGCCGGCTTGTTCAGAGGACATAGCCTTCTTGCTGATATTGGGTGGTACTGGTCAGATAGCCAAACTCCTCGCTTGCCCAATGTACAGCGATCGGCGAAGATATCTCCTTGCGTACAGAACGCACATGTCGCCTCACACAAGCAAATGCTGGAGAAGACACTGGAAAGATGCTGGCGTGGTATCACCTGCGTTACTGGATGATATTCCCTGTACGCAGATCGGTATAACACAGCTCGATCAAATCTGGGTGCCACTGATAGCTCATATGATGGAGCCGGGGGCAAGGAATTTTACTGAACAGGAAAGGATACGCTACGATGAACTGAAGATGTCGAAGAAGTTCATTAACGAAGTGATGGGCTATGATATCCTGCGAGGCCGCGCAGCTGACGGGGGCGAATCGGACGATGAACATGAGCCATGAGAAACGAGTTAGTATCGTACATCGCAAGACAAGACACTTTGTAGCGGCCAAACTCTGCACCTTCCTCTGCGGGATTTGACACATGTCGGTTGCCGTGCAATTTCCGCATTTTGTCGGTTGTTGAGGCTTGTACCTGCTGGCTTGGCTTAGTTTCTGCTTCACGATGCCACCAGTCAATGCCAGCCCACAGCTATTACGTACTGGTCCGGTCGGGTAGCGCGCTATGAATGTTAGGTGATCATGAAGGCCGACGGCAACTATGGACCCTGCATATGTCAACTAGAAGAACGTGTTGCATGCGAGCAGTTTCTGTTCGTGTCTAGCAGAAAGCTTGGCCTAGCAATCTATCGTGCTTGACTTTGACGGGAGGGCGTTGGGCCTACCCACTTTGCTCTGGACTTGCCAACCCAAACCTCGGTCGCTGTGCATTCTACCATATAGACAAAATTTAATTGGATTAGGCGGGGGCTCTCATTCGTAGATGTGTATATTGCATTCCCCGGACTTTTTCTTTTGCAATTTTCCAGCGGCCGGGTAAGTGGCGGGTAAGAGAACCAGATGCAGACGAGGCGGGCTCAGAGAGTGACCAGACCCTTGAGTGGTTGCCGCGCAGAGGCCGAGCAGGCAGGTCGTCGTTGGAGAGGACCCACTTGGTAGCTTCCATAGGCGCCCGTGCGTGTCTTCTGGAAAGCGTCGATAGTAGTGTGTGGTGGAGCACGTTGCAAGGCTTGGAAGAATTGAGCCGATGTGACGCGAGGGCATAGCCAATAAGGTAGTCGACGGACTTTGCCGCAGCGTCAATGAGAGCGCGGGCAATTACTGACGATGGAGTCGCTCCACCGCCATGCCTCGAATGAACATGGCGGAGTTGACGCTTGCGCAGCTTGCAGCTGTAGGATGAAGAGTCTGAGGGCAGCATGACAGAGGTACAGTAGTGGTTTCAGGCGGGTGAAAGTGGAAGGCGGAAGAGAGTCGAGGTGGAATGGAATTGTTCCGTGGCAGATTGGGAATGACGCGCAACGGACGTCTAGAAAAGCAAAGCGCAACGTTGAGGGCGCGCTGATCGGTGGTGGAAGAGGCAGTCGCATCCCATCTGGATCGGGAAGTGGCGCATGGTGAGCGTGCAGGCGCAACCGGAGGGCGATGGATGGGGCCAGGGCTGCAGCTGCGTCATTGGCTGTGCGTCGGGGACAGACAGACAGATGCCATATGCGATCCGCCATCACACGTCGCACCGTCCAAGGCACGCAGGCTGCACAGAGCCCGCGTCACACCATCTGCCATGTCTGCGTCTCTGCATGCCTCTACACGGCAAGTGTGTGTTGTCTGGTAAAGACGTGTTGTGGCTGGGCGGCCAATAGCGCGCTGCTGATACTGACCGCAACAACAGCCCGCATTCACCCTGGTCGCAGTAGCGTCGGCTCTTGCAAAGATGCTGGTCCGCGCCCCCCGTAATTGCTCCCAGGAATCGTCGCCAGTATGGGAGCTAGAGTCGCCAGGTCCTCGGCGCCATGCGTGCAGCGTGCCTCCATCGTCTCCATGGCAGTTCCATGCCGTGCAGAAAGCCAGTCGAGTCCTAGCGCTGCCCTGTCAGCCCGTTCCATATAACCCTTTGCCAACAGCCCCGGCCCAACGTTTGCGACCAAGACCACGAATTCCCCATCCGAGTGCCACTCAACACCTCCAGCCACGGCACCACGCGACCTTGCCACCCCATCTGTGTCTTGAGACGTCTTGCTTTCACCACTCACAGCCCAACGAGCACCACACCAGAGCACCCCAGACCCGAGCAGCGCGGCAACTACTCCCCTCTGGGCCACCCACTGTCAGCTGAGCCACCATCTCCGACCCACCACGACACACAGCGAACACCATGAGACGATAGAGAGATAAGACAGAGAGCAGGAACCATGGACTTTACGGTAAGTACCCGCGCGCTTATACTCGTCGGCGCACCCCCAGACTCGGCACACGAGCCCGTCTAACGCAGCCCTCCAGATCTCCCTCGCACACTTTTGCGAGACCCACGGTCCGACATCCATCATCTGCACCCAGGCCTCGACCTCGCCCTGCGGCTCCTGCAACCCATGCGTCACGCCGCCCTCCGAAGAGCCGCACGCGGCCTACTCCTACAACGGCCTGTACGATCAGCCCACAACCCTCAAGCTTAACCCGCGCCTACCACAGCTCACCTCGCCCTTCGACTCCCCGCCCAACAGCCCGCGCTCCCCCACGCACAACCCCTACTTTCCAAGCTTGCCCTCTTCCTCTGCCGGTAGTTTCGGCGGAAGGAGACCTAGCAGCACCATCGACTCCGACTCGGACGCGTGTGAGAACTGCCAGATGGTAGTGCCCCAGAAGTACAGCGACAAGATCCCCAACGGCGCCCCTGGCAGTCCCACCAAGGACGGACGAGGAAGGAACGGTAGTCCTGTGCTGCGTAGCTCCCAGAACTACCCAGTGCGACGACCCATCTCCCGTGACGATGTCAGTAGCACTGATTCCTCCGATGTCTCCGATACAGAGCAGTCGACTTCTTTCCAGAGCGGCGCATCAAGCTCCTTCCCAGACTCCATACCTCCCTCGCCAATGCTCGTGTCGAGGGGCATACACACCCACACACTGAACTACATCTCCACCAGTCAGCCGCAGTCGCCCAGCACCTACTCGCTCCTGCGCCGCACCTGCATTCGTACCTTGTCTACCGAAGTCCTTCCTCTCAGTAAGCCTTCGGGCCCCATCATGTTTGGAGATTCGGTTGCCGGCTACACCATTGCCTACGTCTTCCGTCTGCAGGACCCGCGTTCGCGAGGAGCTAAGCGCACCTACGCCTTTATTGCCATGGCTGGTCGCGACTACCGGAGAGCCACCAAGGCCATGGTCAAGATCATCGAGGCATTCGAAGGTATCGCCAACCGCATCATCTCCCTGGCCGACAGAGTCCTTGAGCGCGAAAGCGCAGCATCGCACAGTCTTTCACGTCCGACCACAGCAATCTCCGGCAGCACGCCTCCCCTTGGAACTTCCGCCTCTTCAATGCCTCCAAACTTTTCCTCGGGCCACAAGGAACGAACCTTTTCCACGGCAAGCACACCCAACTTCCGCAACATCACACCCGTCTCCTCCTTCCTGTCTGCGAAGAAGGTCGACCCGGATGGCTTTCCTCGTGTCTCTCGCGATGTGATGAAGGCAAAGAGTCTCGTCGAGATCGTTGGCCAGGAGAATTTCTTCGTGGACCTTCATGGCCTCTTCTGCCATCTTCTGCACTCCCTCATTAAGCAGTTCGGATGATCGCTTCTCTTCCGTTGCTTTGCTCCGCTGATACGTTTTCTTTCCTCTTCTTTGCATGTCTTATTTGTCACTTTTTGTCGTGCGTTATAGCGTCTTCGTTGTCCGTTACATTGTGCGTTTGAGTACAGGCGTTGGGTCAGGTGCGATTACTTCAAAGACGTTCTTGTCTAGCTTCGCCGCGTAGAGTCGTCGAAGCCGAAGTAGCTTTATACCCTTTTCGAGATACCCAGGCTTCTCTTACACATTAGAGACGTGGACTCAACTTCACAACGGCGTTTTGGGGCGAAGAACTGGGGATGATGGTGAGGATACCATGTGATGATCGCGTTAAGACATGATCATGAAATCGATGGCGTGATGGCCGTGATGAATTAGGTGATGGTGGTCTAGCTTGTTTGTAGAACGAATGTGTACAATGCCATTCACATGTTAGTTTGACGTGTATTGCGTGTTTGCTTGAGGTACTGTTCCATTTCACGCATTCAGTATGCGAATTTGTATGACAATATCGTGGCACTAGCGAGTGAAGGTAAAGGTAGACATGTTCTCTGGATCTTTAATCCAAGCGGGTGACATTTGAGAGTGAGAGATATCAACCCATCACAGACACCTCTCTCCAGGCAGACGCGCCCCAAAGCAGACGAGGCAGACGAGCAAACGTGGTGCGTGCTCTTTTTGGTTAAGCGCAGGCATGTGCGAGGCTGAGGCAGCCCAGGCGGAAGCTTCGAGTAAGAGCATTCTCAAATGCAGGTGTACTACAGCTCGGTCAAACAGACACACGACCTCACGATACAGATACACCGAGTTCCACGGCTCACCTGCCGTGAAAGAATCCTTTCAACAAAATCGCTAATGCCTGCTCGCTCCACCACCGTCTCCGCATCATGCACGACACGCAAAGCTGACCCACATCTCTCGTTCCGCTTTTCGGTCCCAGTCTTGAATAGACAACCATCGAGAAGCATCGAGATTTTGCAGATCAAGCTACTTTACGCTGCGTCATACCGGGTAAAGTCTCCTTGAATTGGGCGATGTGATGTCATAGGCATCCGAGATCGTCGAACAGCGCTTGTACAGAGCGCTTCCGGAACCAGTGATAGAATATTACGAGAAGTTATGTCTCCGTGTTATTTGATAGGAGCGATTTCTCAAACTCAATAGATAAAGGTTGTTATACCCGTAGCCCACGCGGCGTCAGGGCCAAAGCCAAGTTTAAGTGCCCGAAAGCCAAGTTTTTGAAGGTTGGCAAACGATCCAAGATAGAGGATCGCATGATTAGGGATATGCAAGGCTGCTGATAGGGCAGTTGCGCTCGTCTGATGTGGCTGGTGATTCACCATGACGAGTTCCAGAATCGTATCCCGCTGCTTCCTATGTGAAGTCAGAGGTCCTACTTAAAGAACTTGATGACCCCGTGGCGCCATCATTACACGCTTCAACTCACGCTACAGTAATCACTACACCACTTAGCCACATTAGACTTACGTTGCGATCCGGATAATCCGTCTTGTAAGACTCAGACCCTGGATCGTACGAATCTCCTGCTTATACTCGTCATTCAGACCTTTTAGCTTTCCACACACTTCACACGCATAAGACAAGATGAACTCCATTCCAGGAAATGCCTCGCAAGAACCAACCAGCAACGATACATCGACGACGGGTGTTCAGCAGAACCAAGCACAGCGGGAAGACTACCTCGACAAGGGTCTCGACGCCGCTGAAAAGAAGTTCGGGGGCGCCGCGGGTCAAGATACTGAGAAGAATCGGGGCGTTAACGAGAAGATTGTATGCTTCAATCTTAGCAACTTCCAAGCTGTATAAGGTTCAAGCACTAACATTTCTGCAGACCGATGGCGCTCGTAACATGTTCGAAAAAGCAACCGGCAAGGACGTCCCCGACAAGTTCTCCAACTAAGGAGCATTTGACGTTCAAAGAAAGGATGCACAAGTTGGATGAAAAGTGGAACAAGTGTCGACCTTACCTTGAGAGGATCAATGGGGTGGCTGTTCCGCTAAGGCAGAGTTTCGATGAGCAGGACGCCGGCCATCGAGAATTCCAGCAACAGGGAGTGCAACGACAACCGGTTGGGACGGCCCATTGATGAACATTTGAATATGTATTTACGACCCGTAATGAAGCTTGACGATTTCTCACTTGACGTTTGATCTTTCACATGCATCAGAGTGTGATGACACCCATGACGTCATGTCACACCGCCTACACGCAGCCGTTCGCTCTTTCTGCGCGGCATCACATCCTTTGCTCTATTCACCCATACTACAGTGTCACGTTCGCGCGTTTGATTTTTCGTAAGCTGCATATTCCCAATAAACCAAGCTTCAGCGGCCCGAAAAGCCAAGTCCTCTGCACGATTGAGCTAAGACGCAGACGATGCACTATACGTAGTCCTGCAACCATTTCTGGTATGCATCCGGCTTATCATGGCAACAGCGCAAGTGAGCGTACGTGAGACAATTGTCAAGGTGAGCTGACAGACAGCGAACGAGACGTCATGAGAGGCGCAGTCCTACCACGCGCTCAAATCTCCGCGGTCTAGACGCTCTATCATCTACCATGAAAAGTGGCTGTGCGATGTTCGTGACTAGCCTGAGCGTTCAATTGGCCCAGATTCCAAATCGATAAGGAAAAAGAATAAGTGATGGCTACTTAAGGTTTCACAGAACAAGGGTCCAGATGAGGGAAGCGTTGGCAAGCGCATAAAGAGCTTGCCTCTAACTCACGGCCCTTTTCGCAAGCTTGCAAGTTGACTCACTTCATTGTTTACATACCGTCTTCATCCACACAAAGTACTCATCCGCGCGACAATCAACATCCACTATCACCACTACACACACTTCATAAATTTCCCAAAACAAAGCCAATATGAACAACCCAAACCAAGGCGGTGCCGCGGGAGGTGATGACTACCTCGACAAGGCCTTCAACGCAGGCGCCAAGAAGTTCGGCGGCGCACAAGGTCAGAAGATTGCTGCGAACCGTGGCATGAGCGAGAAGATTGTATGTACCCTTACACTCCCCCATTTGGCCATTTCGACTGCGCCAGTTGTGTTGAGAGGGAGCTAATGAAATAAACAGACCGACGGCATGCGCAAGGCCTATGAGAAGGTCACTGGCAAGAAGGTTAATCCCAAGTACTCCAACTAAGGTGGACTGCTATTTGCTCGGGTCCTCTGAAGTGCGGGGAACGAGGAGGCGATAAGAGACTTGGTTGTCTGGTCGGGTCAGCACGGCGCTGAGTAATAATGCAGCATGCGAGGGTAGTGTGCAGTCGGATGTGGGAAGGGCAGCCAACAGAGAAGATGGACATGATACCCCAGGAATGGAACTAAAGGTTTATTTCACATACTAGTATGCGTTACCAAGTGAGACAAGGCTATGCTATTGGCCAGGCACATGTATGTTGCGCTCTAACATCGGACGCATCCATCACCGTTCATACTCAACACCACAGATGCCTTTGTGACAGACTGGAATTCAACTATTGGATGATGACTGATCCGCGGAACCCTTCCGGGAATCCCACCGCCTCAAAAGCATCAACTGGAAACCCACAACTCTAACCAGCCAGCTCAACCCTCCTTCTCAGCAATGCCCGCGCCTCCGTCTCACTCAGAAGCTCCAATCCCAAGTCCTCGAGCACATCCCTCGCAGATTGGTTATCCGCAAAAAGACGCCTCTCCACCTCCCACAGCCCCAGTTCCCCTACATCAACCCCAGACGCGGTGCCGCGGGCGGTATTTGCTTTTTGCGGAGCATCATGCACCTCGTCACCGTCTTCTGCGTCCCAAGCCCCAGTATCCCAGTCCTCGTCTTCCTCGCCACCATCGTCATCCCGACCTTTTGCAGTATCAACCTGCGAGGCTGAATTACCTTTTACAGGTAACCCAACGATTTTGACGCCTTCAAGGCATTTTGCTAGACCCGCTTCTGCAACTCCTGTACCTACGTGCTTGTCTACGACGCGGCACACAGCGGCCAGATCAGCATGGAGCTGGGCAGCACCTTGCGTGGAGAATCGATATCGACTAAGCACATTCTCCCAGAGCGTGGTCGAAATGGTAGTCAATACGGCCCGAGTAATGCGACGCAGCGGCGCAGATGCTAGGGCGCGCGAGAGGAACGCTAGCGTGCTACGTAGGTAACTAAGTAATGGGTCGATTTCTGCAGTCGGGGAGAGTTCCGTGGCGTTCGAGGCTGAAGCGGAAGCGCCGCTAAGAGTTGCCCAAGGGTTGCTGTTTAAGAGAAAAAAGCAAAGTCAGTACGTAGGTTTAGGCATGTGGAGTTCTGGACCAACGGTGCAAGGGTCCAAAAAGGGAAACGTACATGTGCCGATACGGACGCAGCGCCTCACGGACGTTACTGTTTAGTGTGTCGATGATAATCTTCTCACTACGTTCACGGAGGCGCGCGTACCACGATGCCGTTTCGTCAAAGAGTGAGCCGCCATCGACATCGTCGCTTTCAACGTTTTTAGACGTGCGTTCTGCCACATCGGCAACGCTCATGGTACCAATATTGCTAGTCTGGCCACGAGCACGATCTTGTAGACCTTCCCAGATATCGAGGAAGAACTGCGGAACAAGGAGTTAGCTAGTGTTCGTGTCGTACGAGGATCATGCGAGTGAGAGCCTACCACATCGTCACTCCAGTCACGCATTGCCCGTTCGAGGTAGTCAGCACTACCATACGTCTTGCAGAGGCGCTCCAGTCCCTCGACGCCAAGCAGCTTCTCCTGCTCCTCCTTGGTCACACCGCCCATAGCGCGACCCAGTGACGTGGTCATGGATAGGTAGGCTTCCAGATTGCTCTGCAGCCTTTCATGGAGTTTGTCGAAAATGGCAATCTGAATGTCTATCAGGAAAGTGAGCTTCTGGCTGAAGGATGTCAAGGGTCTGTATCGATCTGCAATGCATTTTGGATTAGCGATAGATCTGGAAAGGAGGGGTAGGCGAGGACATGCCCGTTATGGTTTCAAGCAGGTCGTTGACGCGGATCGCTCCCTTGGTGGGCTTGGTGGCTTTGGGATCGACGCTCTCGTAGTCGAGATCACCAAAGTCTGGAGCCTCGACAATGTTCTGATAGCGAGACAGTGCGACTGCCGGATGTTAGCGATCCGAGATATGTAGCTCGGGCGGCAGGTCAACGTACAGTCCTTTTCCACCTGCAGCCACCGGCCAAACCAGTCGCCCTGAACAAGGAATTCCCATGACAGGCCCTTCCACCCGTCAACGCCATAGCCGCCGTCATATCCCCAAGTGTCTCTGATAGTCGTGTCAAAGCTCATTATCTCGTGCATGAGGTGGCTCAGCAGCTGGGGCTGGCCTGCGACCTTGGGCAGTAGCGAGCCAATCTTGGAGCGCAACATGGGCAGTAGAGCGGTTATGAAGGCGGACATGGCGTCGATGTAGACGGGGTTAAGCGCGAGATTTGTGCCCCGGAAGTGACGAAGTAGGACAGGTTGCACATGGTCACTAACGAATGCGCTGTAGTCGTTCAAAAGCGTGGTAATGTGAGAGAGAAAGTACTCTGGCCTATCGATGCGATTGGTGGGCTTGTCACCGTCGAAGTGATAGCGGAAGCGCATCTCGAGCGGTTGCACGAGCACCTCAATTGGGAAGAGGACGGGCGGGAGTTTGACCTTGTCGCCCGGCCCGCTGGCATAGCTCATGCC
>Ga0058698_10000152_pt1 | contig 39624 bp, 43 predicted proteins | sample AgamicAsSfe_FD_67288 | JGI IMG/M metagenome (GOLD analysis project Ga0058698, IMG submission 67288) | Agave microbial communities from Guanajuato, Mexico - As.Sf.e | ecosystem: Host-associated > Plants > Phyllosphere > Phylloplane/Leaf | place: Guanajuato, Mexico | collected 2012-05-30
TTGTTGATCTAGATAAACCAGACTCGCCCGCCACAATGGAAATCGACTAAACCTAGCAATTGACACAATCAACCACTTCATCGATTTGCGCCCCGATACATGCATTGGTGCGACTGCGACTGTTTAATCTTCGCCACCGTGGCTGTTCTTCCATGTTCCAGCGTAGTGATGGGTTACTAACTGTGGAGATAGTATCGCCTCCTCTTCCGGGCTATAGGTGTTTGTCATCGGCGCGAAAGAGCGACCTGGCATGAACAGCACGTCTCCGACAAGCTTAGGCTGCAGAAGCTCCTCCGTATCACTGCCCACCAAATTGCGGTTCGTCATGCCACCTAGGCTCTTGTATACCGCACTCGTTAGACGTCTCGGGCCTGTAAACTCGACTGTGTCTCCCATGATATCCATCGTGGTATTCTCGACTGTTATACCGTGTTCAGCTGTCTTATCAGCTAGCTCCTGCAGGATGTCGTTGATGCACTGCATCAGATGTGGTGACCTGGGCTTTGCCATGATGGCCCATATTTCCATCTGGTGCAGGTAATTACCCGGCCACCCATGGTCGAACTCCCAGCCCACAACAAGACTCGTGTTTCCCTTGTACTCCGCTGGGATCCAATCGTCGATGGGTATGCCCTCACAAGAAACGTCAAGATCGAACCAAATGCCACCCTGGTCCCAGAGTAACAGGTAACGAAGGATATCCGCCTTCCATATAGGAACTGGTAGCGCTAGGAAGTTGTCGACAATGTCGGGCCGAGACGCGAATTTTTTGCGAACATACTCGTCGCTGCTTTCGTCGGTCATGAAGCGCGCTTCGTATTCGGGGTTGGGCTTGATGCAACTATCGGTCCAATTTCGCGCTTCGTCTGAGAGGCCACGCGGCCCTAGCTTATACCATATCAGTTTGGGTATTCCTTCATACTTTGGTATTGCGGTCGCTCCTTGGATGTGGACTGCAATATTATCTTGGACAGAGCGGAGAGTGCAGATCTGGTAAATGAAGAAAATAACACACAAGGCGACGAGTGAGTGATAGCTAAGAAACCTGAAATGTAACCGTGCTAACATAATGAAGGTGTAGGTTGCTCAATGAACGCTGGTGGTAAAGAGTCCAAGGTGAGTCGATGTATAGGGTTCAGCATCTACACCAGCCGTCATAAGGCTGAAGCACGATCGCTCACGACGAGGGGCTATGCAGTCTCAAAGTCAGCCCAGAACTAGAATGAATCTTAGACTATCCCTGTCACTTTCGGAAATGAATGGTGCGGGTTACTCAAGAGGAAGGATCCAACGAAAACGCTCAGTGTGACGAGGTGGCACAACATAAGCAGCCACGCGCGCAACAAAGGAGTTGCATTCCTCAACGTCACGGGTTAGCCCTATTGGTCAATAGGACTCCACAACCAATGTTGTGAATCGCGCACCCTCTCGCCCCACGATATATATACACCCGCACCGGCACGGGGGTTTCACACAAACTGGCCCTTGGAAGGTTGAGAATGTTGTGTCCAGTAATGTTTTATCGTGGAAAAGCAGAATATGTCTCAGCCTGATTCTATGCCCACTGGGCTGAAGAGGTTTTACGAAGCCTTCACGGACACCAGTGAATGACCAGTACATATGCCAGTTGCCAGCCCCAGATCGTCACACGCAATCTGGGAGGCCTATCCAAAGGTCTGCCGCATGCGTGGTGTTACGCTCCCAATTCTGGTCAACATACGTTCTCGTGCGTACACCGATACTCTCTCTTGCCACGCTATCAGCCACGGCAGAATCGTCATGGTATTGGAGGAGCGGATCAGACAGCCCGTTTTCCGCTCGACCATGACATTGACATTGACATCGTGATTCTCTGCCTGTAAGCCTGGAGCATGGCTTCGCGCGAACTTGCTTTCAGCCCCCACGCAAGGTCCTGAAGCGTTTTGCTTCCACAAGCCGCCTGATTCAGCCTCACGCATTTCCTCCTTTCAAATCACACTGCTTTGATTCGCTTGTACCCTACGGAACTTGTCAAAGTCGCCCCCTATCCTCTCACCTACTTGCCTCCCTGAACATCAGTCCTTCTTGCTTGGTTGTGCCTTTACTGGGACATTGAGTTATCGTATTCGACATCCTGTCTTAATTCCCAGCACTCATGCAATTCATCGTTCCGCCGTCGAATCCGAGACCATTGGACTTCAGCGATGCGCAGGTATACTATCTAGGTGACAAACTCACGATCTACTGGACGGAGCCACCGGCTGGCATCGCCTCATCTATTCTCCTATGGCAGGCAAACCGGACGACGGGTGTACTCGTTGGAGACGAGCAATATATCACACGTACGAAAAACCATCATCTCTGACATCTATCGGAGTAACTCTGACTAACGATGGTGAGCAGAGAGTGTCGTGAACAAGACTGACGTGGTTTGGCCTATCACGACTGACTTCAACCTGACCTTGTCGAACCTGTTCCAGCTGACCCTTTACCAAGAGGGTGAAGTGGACCCAGTCGACTTCAGTCAGTATCTCTATCTCGAAGATAAGGCCGACTCGGCATCGGCTTCAATTTCGTCGGCTTCGTCTTCACTCCTATCAAGCTCAACGACCTCTGCAACAACCTCTTCTTCCAGCGCAGGAAGTTCAATACAAACCAATGTACCAACAGCCGTACCCATGCCCAGTTCAGCCTCGCCCGCGAGCAGCTTCCCCACCTCAGCTAAAATTGGAGTTGGGGTTGGGATACCTGTCGCGCTCCTCCTCGGATTGATCGTCGGTTTCCTCTTGTTCCGTCACCACAAGAAAAAAGGGGTTGATCGGCCCAAAACACCCAGTCCTCAAGTCTCTGAGCAGTACAAATATGGTCATTACGCACCTCCTTTAAACGAGGCTCCACCTGATAGCTTGATAGAGTTGGATCCGCAGCACGCAGCAGGGGTGCATGCACACAAGCCGCCAAACGATGGGGCACCGCCAGTGAGATACGAGATGTAGTGAGTGGATGTTTTGTCGACGAAGGCACATTGGCGCATGAACAGAGAGTGAAGCATTGTTCCAACCACACGCGAATTCTTACCTGTATTCAGCGACTATTGCCCAACTTTTGCAAACTGTAACATAACCTTGTTTAATTGATAAACCAAATCACACCTGCTCATCATAATGCAAGAAGTTAGTCATGAATTGGCGGTTCTGTCGACGTTGCCTAGATGTTGACTATTGACTATTGTCAGTCTGCTTACTTCCGCTCTATTGGTGTACGACAACACGAAAGATGCTTTGCTTGGCCGCCTTGCCGATTGACACATCTCTCTCCGGTCCGTATCTCCCTCAAGCCTGGGGACTGGTCAACGCCATTTTCGCAGGTAGGCACGGGCATGTAAACTCGCGTCAACCTGCGCAGCGCCACCGCCACCGATCCAAAGTGTCTCCATGTGTAGCAGTGACTGCATGAGTGGAGATTACGTTCGATATGAGCCTCACTAGACACGTTTGAGATTGTGTCAGGCAGATACCGCGTCACTAAGCATCGACTCAAGTCTGGGTCGGGCGTTGAACGGGAAGACTGAAAGTGGCCAAGGCTCCGCAATCACGACAGCAGGGCGACGCCATTCATAAATGCTGTACGTACTGAACCTTCGAAGGTTCGCACCACAATGACTGCTGAACGCCTATAGATTGTAGTGGCTCTCATTGGAAACGATACAAGGACAACAAGGACAAGTTAAAAACAGTCACAAGGATAGGAAGTATGAGAAACCAAACAAACGTAGGTTTGCCATACACAAAACCATAACAGCATGCTCGAATGCGACATAACAAACTCGTCCTTCTTTCAGACCATGCAAACGAAAAGTCGCGACCCCTGAAACGACGTGAAACGAGCAAACGACCCCACTAAACCACCACCAGAAAGTATTAGCCTATCCGGATATTGTCGAATGTCGACCCATGTCTGGTTTCTTCCCGCGAGTACGTGGGGAGGAGATCTGAGCGCATCGAGCCTGTGGAAGGAGTGCGACCAGACTGAGGGCTGGTATAGGTGTATTTGACATCCTCGAATGGCGTTGCTCCGATGACGGTCTCCGACAGACTGTCGTAATTAGGTATCTCCATTGAGTCGAGCTCGATACCCTCGTCGACCTCAGTATCCTTTGACCTGTTCGTGTTCCGATCAAACTTCTTGATGCAGGCCATAAGCAGTATCATGAAGAGCATGTAGCCTAGTAGGCTGGTTGTCCACGCGAGGATAATTGTGCAAAGCAAGTAGACGTCTCCAGCAGGCGGGTTACGGATGAGGATGTTTGTGATGTCGTTGATAATGTCCTCGCTGGGTGCTTGACTCATGGACGATGGTATGTGGATTGAGTCACTATATTTCCAGTAGATATCGCCACGATGGTTGCGGAAGTCCATACCCAGCGTTCTATACACGGATTTAACTTTCGTCCAGCCACATAGTCTACCACTTTCGAGCATGGTAGTCTTGTAGCCGTTGGCCACTAGAGCATTGGTGAGGATATTTGGGTGATAGGTGGTGTATTTCGTGACAATGGCGTAGTCGAATATCTCGTTTTCTCGTGGGTCTTTGAATGTGATCGTTGCGCTGCCGAAGCCAGTATACGAGAGATTGACAATACGCTGATCGTGGTTCTTGGCGTTGTCGAGTCGCGGCACGTTTTTGGCGAAAATTGAGGCAGGTGAGAGCAACAAGAAGAGAAGTGAAATCAAGAACATGGCCTCGGTGTGAAAACAGTGTTTTTGACGTGAGGAATTGATTACTACTCGCTATGAAATGCTTCGCCGAAAGAGTTGCGACGCCGGAAGAATGGGGAGGGATGTGGAGAGAGGTGAATGGGCGGGAGGGCGATTTCTTATAGGCAGACATGACTGCAAGCAATTTTCCTCGAGGCAGGTAAGATGCGATGACATGGGAAGGAGAATAGCACCTGCGTCATGTATGTCGCGAAGTCCAGGTATGGGAAGGGAGGAGCGACGACAATACATTTCAATTCCGACTATCGCTCAACCTTTGACAAGGGTGTGCCCATCGCGAGGAATGACGTTTCTTCCAAGATCAAAGGCCAGACAAGGGAAAGTCAGAAATCTGACCAGCGGAAGAAACAATCGAAATTCTTGTGTCTCAATAAAAGAGAGGATCGAGAGTACTGCCTCCATATTTTCTTATCACAAGCTATGTAGGTGTTGATGCTGCAAGCGTGTGCTAATTCTTTACCATTGCACTCTTCTCCGTGCACTTCTCAGCAGGTATTGAGGATATCTCAGCAGGTATTGAAGATAGCATTCGACATATGGACATTCTTGAGAGCTACGTGGGCCTGTCCGTTCGGATGGGCGTCTTTGACATGGGAGCATAAAATTGTTTGGTATGTGCTCGTACATCGTGAGGTGAAATTCGGCTGGAGATCAACAAACCTGAAGAGAATGATTTGGGCAGGGTGCGGCCTCGACTTTGTCGTAGCGTGTACTTCGCTGTAGGCCGGAAAGAAATGATTCGTGGAGGCACTGAGATGAAGCAGGATATGGAAAAGTAAAAGTGAAGTTTCCTCCACAGATGTGTGTCTTGTGTAATCGTGAGGGTCGAGTTCTCTGTTCTAGTACTTACGGTCCAAGCGTCCTGTGCAATCAATTACACATCAGCCGAACCTAGTGTCGCTCTAACCGACCAGTCATACACTTACGTGTCAGCGAGGACATCCTCGGTAGCTTTCTCGCTGATCATCATAGTAGGCAGCACTGGGAAGCCTCCAGGCACCTTAGGAAACGAGCTTGCATCCACAACTCGTAAACCCCTTGTTCCTCTCACTCTGAACTTGCTATCCAGTACGGCGTACTTGTCTCCATCAGCACCAATCCTGCAACTACTACTAGCATGGTGGCTGTAGGCCTGCTCTTTTATGTACGCCTTCTGGCTCTCGATTGTACAGTTTTGCTTCCCAATCACGCCTTCACATGGATGCAGCTCGCGGAAAGGAGCCAACGAGTCAGGTGCCGATGGATCTACTTTCGACAACCAGGAACGTACCCATTCGGCACCCTCGTAGATAGCTTGAAGATCTTCCTCTGCTCCATCTTTGAAGAAGTTGAGGTTAATGGCAGGAACGTCACGCGGGTCAGCAGATCGAAGTTCAACGGTACCCGCTTGGGAGCGTGGGTTCATATGAACCATTGCGCATTCGTACTGCGCTGGGCCGTAGGTCTCATTAAAGTACGGAGGTCGGTTGGGAAAGCTGCTGGTAGGTTAGCGGATGTTCAATAAATTGTGTGAACAGCTGCAATTGCATACCCTGGCCAGAACCCCTCGAAGAGAAAAGAACCACACCACATATAGATGTCTCGGATCCCCAGTTGCGAAGTAGAAGTCTTCCAAAAGTTCGGAAAGACCTCCGACATGCCAGTAACGGGACGATTGCCTAGCGATAAGATACCAGCCTCATAGTTGTCAGCCATCTGTTTGCCCACACCAGGCGAGTCTACCACTGGTGCAATGTTAAACTTGGCAAGTTGCTTAAGCGGACCGATACCGGAAAGCATAAGGAGCTGTGGTGAGTTGAAAGCTCCTCCAGAGATGATCACTTCCTTTGACGCGAACACCTTCCCCGCAACGCCTTTGACGTTGGAGTTGTAACGAGGATCAGCACTGTAGAGACTCTTCCCATGCAGGTACTCAATACCGATCGCTTTTGGAAGACCGAGAGAAGCTTTGTCGAAGATGATCTTGGTTGCTAACGTGTCCAGCGAGATAGTCAGAGGATACTTGCCGGAAGCAGCCGTATCTCGAGCGTAGTAGCCGGGCGACGACCGACGTCCATTGGGGTTGATATGAGAGACCCCTCCAAATGGTCCGACAAGATGATCGCGATCGGATTGAGCCCCGTTCATGTCGCGCTGTAGTAGTGTTGAGGTAGAAGACATAGAGTAGCCCGCAGCTTGCGCAGCTAATCCGCTGAGCTGTTTGGCATCTGCGCTGGTCGTGTAGCCAGGATCCATCATAGTCATATCGAGCCAACCGTCATGACCATGTTCGTATGTGCTGTTGTAATGCACTTTCTCAAGCTTGACAAGATATTTTCTCATATTCTCATGCGACCAAGTGTCGTCTCCAGTCATGTCAGCGATCTCATCCCAATCCGCATCGTTGGGATTCATCGTCAAGCAGCCATTATGCATAGCACAGCCTCCTAGAGTGCCTGCGCGTGGGTAGTACTGTATGTACAGTCAAAAGCCGCGTTGAGCGCATGAATCTGATATACTTACAATTCCCAGAGCGGTAGAGTCTTCGGGGGGCACAGTGCCAACGTAGAAGCTTCCATCTGGCTTACGCCAAGTTCTATGCAAGTATCTTGCTTCCCTGGCTTCGTCATCAGAGTGCTTCACGAAGAAATCCCATCGCTAAACGATCCGTTAATTGTGTGTCGGTCCAATTCGATCACACACTTACTGTGGCCGGATCGTTGCCTGCTATATTGAAGTTCAACCAATTCGAAACGTTGACGTTCTCCGTCTGGTCATCTCCAGCTTCAAGGAGCAGCACAGAGTGACCGGCTCTGGCAAGATTGGAAGCAAGCGGTCCACCGCCAGGTCCAGAGCCTACAACAATGTACTCATAAGTTTTGTTGTCGATCGACGTAGCGGCCAGAGCCTTGACACTCAGTAAAGCAAGAGCCGCGATAATCGACCTGAGAGGAGCCATGATGGACGAGGTCTACGAGAGACTGAATACATCGATAGCAAGTTGAGATGCTCGAGCTCAAGTAGGTTCTCTCTCCAAGCTTGAGCTAACCGGTAGGGATGATCTGCAAATATCGCCGGATATGCAGGCACAGAGCGCAATCAATGCAAGGCTATTAGTCCACCCGACACGACGGCCCGACATAAGCATAGACCCTCTTTCGGCCAATACTGGCGAACAAGATAAAGTGTACAACTCGCGTAACGTCTTCTGCATATATCCCCTAGCTTTCGCCTTGCTAGATTGAGTGCCTGGGTAGGATGGCAAGCACTTATTGGTCCGGCCATACCGTTGCATATCGTGCTGCATGATCGACGCAGTAATGGAATTGTATTGCTGATATCAGCTTCCAGGCTGTTAACATGTCTGCGTTCGAACGGTGAAGCTGTAGACAACAGACTAATTTTACACGCACTGATCGCAGAAGGTTACGGTGTCGGATACGTCCGATGTCCGTAGGTTGCTGGAGTGATTTGAAGTGGGTGAACGTCACTCATTAGCAGGTAGTTTAGTAAAAAAAATCGTGATATGAAAATCCGTGGTGAATTTTCTGAAGATTCTTTACCCATATTCATCCAAAGTTCTGAAGATGCAGATACAGAAACACTTCATGCGCTGTCGATGTTTACCCGTGCTCGATGGATGAACTTCAGCAATTTTGGGAGCCCATTGCCTCTGCGGCTTGCGCATCGACATCGAAGCTCCAACTTATGGAAGCCTGCAAAGCGCCAAAACTTCTAGAAACAGACATGTTCCATAGGCGATGGGGCATTTAGCGCCGCTTAGCCTCAAACAAATTCATCGGTTTCGTCGACCGCCTCATCGTCTCCTACCGCCTCCTCGCCCATACCGTGAAGCAGCTCTTCGTCAACAAGCGGCTCAGACTTGATCTTTGTAGTAGTGGTCGCCTTCTTGGTGATTCGCCCAGTCTTGACAGCTATATGCCGAATCAGTAAAGCAAAATAGTGAAAGAGGGTGTTCGCAAAGCGTACCGCCCTTGGGAGAACCAGCGTCGCTCTTCTTGGTGCGTGTCTTCATCGGACTCTTCACGGCGCCCTCACGGTCCGCTGCTTCATCTTTGAGCGTTGTAGCTTCCTTCTTGTATCTACGCATCCGATTTTCGAGGGCGTGATAGGTCATATCCTCGCCATAGATGCGAGCAACTTCGTTGATGTTGATCTGCGCGACGCTGGGGTTAGTGTGGCTGCTACAGGGAAATAGTGGTAGCTAGTTCCACGTACCTTGTTGTCGAGAGAGGCGAGAGCCGCGATGAAGAGGCGCTCGAGAACGTCTTTGTCATTCCAATTGACCGGCATTTTGGCGACAGCACTGCTGACTGTCAGCAAAGGGTCAGATACGTACACGTCAGTTCGAGCACATTGGGAAAGACCTGTAACGGCAGTTTTGTATAGTTGTGATAGCTAGGAAAGGCACAGGGTGGGGTTGTGTAAACCTGTGTCGAGCTGTTGCGACGACTGCAGGAAACGCGCGCCCGTCGATCGGAGCAGTAATTAATGTAGGAACAAACTCACCTCTTGAAGATAGCGGACGGAGTTGCTCTGTAGACCAAGACGTCGTGGAATGCCCCTGTCAGCGTATTGGGGTAGTCGAATGTCCGACAATAGAAATTGCGACTGCGGATTGTCCGAGATATACGTGGGGGAAAGTGAAGGCGACGTCTAAAAACGGTGGGCCACAGCTCAGTCCACTACCCTTCTCCGCCTTCACACCGCTCGCGTAGTTCCCACGATAGACGTGGTAAAGGCAAACAAATCGCTTAAGCCGCACATGGTCCACACAAGGCGATCTACTACGCGTAATACATGCGTGGAGGACAACAGATAGAACGGGCCGTCTACGAAAGCACTCAATCGGTATGATGAGATGATGATGGGAAATGGCTCCGAGGATCTAGAAATGGTTTGGCTGCGGCAGTCGTTATCGCGCTCTCAAGGAATAATGTTAAAGTCCAGAGTTTCCAAGTGGTCCTCGGCCATGACAGATCATGTTTGATCAGCGTCGTAAGCTCTAGTGCATGGGTCCTGCGTGAGAACTTGACATTATCTGCTCTCCCACTATCTCGTCATCTCCTGACCTTTTTACCTTCAGCTTTATGCCGTTTCGCCTCCTCTCTTGGGTCAATGACCAACAGCTCCTCTTCGTTCTTCCGCTTCCACTCGAGATCCTTCCCTAATCTGTCTTTTGCGAAACTCAACGAATGTGACATCCATCCCGCGTCGTCATCTGACTCCTCTTCATCCTGCTTGTCCCAGGCTTTGCAAGACTGGCAGCCCACTATGAAATGCAAGTCACATGCAGCCTCATCTTCATCATTGGCTCCATTCGCATCTCCATTGGAGTTGCCATTCGTTGCTTCCTCGGGTAGTGTTGGTGTGACGGTCTTGGGGGCTGCGGTGGAGTCGGCTGATTCTAGTTTCGACTTGAATCGGGAGAGGATGTCCAGTGCAGATTGTTCGTCCTTTGCGTTGCCACCAGCCCCTCGCTTCCTTCCTCGTGTTGTGGATGTTGGCACCATGGCCTCTAATAGCGACTTCTTTTTGGCCGGCCCTGTATCTTGGGCGGAGGTGTTTCGCTTCATGGATGCCTTGAGGTCGGCGATCTGCTGGTTGACACGGTCTAGTTTCGATCGTTTCTCAGATTCAGGCGAAAGCTCGCGTGGTGGAGTTTTGGCTTTAGGCTTGGGTGGCGACCGGAGCGCGGCTTTTGGAGCGGGTTTGGGTGACGGAGACCTCGGCGGCGATTTTCGGGATGGCTTGCGTATGGGTATCTCTCTCGTCTCCTCGGGTGCTTTCGACACGGGCTTTTCCTCGCCTGCACTGACCAGCTTGGTGTTGAACTTGGGCTTCTTCGCAATGGGCGCAGAGTCAGCCTCGGCTGCATCATCGCCAAAGCTGAGCACGTTCTTGCCGGCCTTCCTCTTGGGCTTCTTGGCCTTCTTCGTCTCGGGCTCTGTGCGCGCAGCCACCTGCACCCTCTTGACCATGTCCTCGAATGGGTTGATGATGATCTCGGCGCCTGTGACTTTGGTGGGATACATGGGCTGATCGTCGCTTCCGTCCCGTATCTCGGCCTCGGCCATCTTCATTAGGTTGTAGATGGTGTCGCCTGCCACCCGGCCGAACATGGTGTTCTTCTCCTGCAGCTCTGGTGTCGCCGCCAGGGTGAAGAAAAACTGGCTGCCGTTGTCGTCCTTCTTTCCCGTGTTGGCCATGCCCAGCAGGCCTCGCCTCGTGTACTTCAGCCGGCTGTGGAACTCGTCCGCAAAGGGCTCGCCATCGTAGCTGCTCTCTCCGCCCTGGCCGGTGCCCGTGGGGTCGCCGCCCTGGATGATGAAGCCCTTGACCAGGCGGTGGAAGACGGTGTTGTCGTAGTAGCCATCGAGGCACAGCTGCAGGAAGTTGCGCGAGGTGATGGGCGTCTGCTTGGCGAAGAGCTCGATTTCGAGGTCGCCGGTGGTGGTGTGCAGGACGACTTTGGCGGTCGGGTTTGGCTCGAGGTTGTACGTCGTACTCATCTTGGCGGCTGGTGCTCGTTATCCAGAATGCGCCGTGGTTGCGCTCGTGGACGGTACGCGAAGTCGCGTGGAAGCTCGTGTCTCGAAAAAGTTGGCCAGTGAGAGCTGAGCAGTCTCGCACGGGCCTCGGGTAAAGGTGCCGCGACGTCATCCTGGCTTCCCTCTTTACTTCGTATTTCAGCCACACTCGCACCGTCATCTGCACTTTCACCCCTCGAGACGATGCTGATACTCTGCATATAAGACTGCTATTGCTGTCCTGCCATCTGTCCCCTGCACCACGCCATTAGTTCCTGGATCTGGCTTTTCGTCAGCTTGACAGTTGGCATCATGTTGCCCTACATCAACGCACGTACGTATCTGCCAACTAAGCACATACCAGATGTACTGACTACCGTGAAGCTTTCGAATATGTGGCCGGTATACTTGGAAACTCGGCTGATGAGCGTAAGCATTTCCAACTGTTCCGTCCATATGCCTGTTTTGCTAACCCCACCCAGTGAAGCTCGTCTTCTCTTTTTACCTGTCCTATCCCTTGGCTGCTGTCCTAAAAAGGATACCGGACAAGGATCCATGGAAGAAGAATGTTTTCGTAATAAGGTGAAATCCCTCGTCCGTAACATATCACCATCTAGTGTTAACAATGACAGCGTTTCCATGTTCTACCTTGTTGGACTATTTGACCTGTGGTCCGGCCTGCGGACCATATTCATCAGTGCCGGCGGTGCCTACCTCATCTCCTCTAAAGTCCACTCCCCGTACATGCCATGGATCGGCTTTGTCTTCCTTATGGGCCACATGTCGGTGAACCACATCTACCGACAGGCCGTCAACGATCCATCTGTTTTCGACATCACAGGAGCTCAAATGGTCCTGGTCATGAAGCTCACTGCCTTCTGCTGGAACGTTCAAGACGGTCGACTTCCTGACTCTGAACTTAGCGAAGTCCAGCGAGATCACGCTATCCGGACTATGCCCAGCATTCTCGACTACATCGGCTACGTCTTCTTCTTCCCTGCTATCATGGCCGGCCCAGCTTTTGACTACGCCGACTACAGCCAATACATCACCACGACTATGTTTACCCTCCCCCCAGGCACTGATCCATCCAAAGCACCACCAACACGCAAGAAGCGTAAGATTCCTCGCAGCGGCATGCCTGCAATTACAAAAGGTGTATACGGTACTCTCTGGCTTATCGCATTCATTAAATTCTCAAGCTGGTACTATCCAGCTTTCTTCCTCGGTGGCGAATACATGCAATACAACTTCTTCCGTAGGATATGGCAGCTCTATATGCTCGGCCTCACTACTCGCATGAAGTACTATGCAGTTTGGAGTTTGTCTGAGGGTTCATGCATTCTTTCAGGAATCGGCTACAACGGCCTTGATCCCAAGACTGGCCGACCCAAGTGGGACCGTCTCACCAACATTATGCCACTCGAGATCGAGAGTGCGCAGAATGCTCGCGCTTACCTTGGCTTTTGGAACATCAACACCAACAACTGGCTGAAGAACTACATGTATCTTCGAGTCACACCAAAGGGCAAGAAACCTGGCTTCAGAGCTACTCTAGCGACCTTTGTGACCAGTGCGTTCTGGCATGGCTTTTACCCCGGCTATTACCTTGCGTTCGTTCTAGCTGCATTCGTACAAACTGCTGCAAAGAGTAGGCTGCCTGTCATATGTCTAATGCGTCGTATGCTAACATATACCAGATGGCCGCCGTTTGATACGCCCACTATTCATGACGCCCGACGGAAAATCGCCACTACCCTCGAAGAAATACTACGACCTGTTTACCGTTATCCTCACACAGACTGTTTTCGCGTACGTGGTCGCACCCTTCATCCTGCTCGGCTTCTCCGATACCATAAAGGTCTGGGCAAGGGTCTACTTCTACACCCTCATTGGCGTCGCCGCATCCTTCGCGTTATTCTCGCGGTCGTTCCCTTTCCGAAAGCAGCTCGTTCAGCGCCAGTCGGCACGTACACCACAGCCCGCAGCCAACAACTTCGACGACCCTGCGATCGAGAAGGCAGCACGTGAGGAAATCCGAAGAGAAAGGCTAGCAAGGACCAACTCGGCAGATAGTGTTGCAGGCCATGCTAAGATGCCTCTCTTGGGTATTGCAGACGACCCTGAAGCAGAAATTGACGAGATAGTAGCAGAAGTCAAAGCAGAGATCGAGCAGAGGAAGAGGAGGGGTAGTGTGATGCAAGGGTTCGACGTCAAGAAAGCCGTGCAAGAGAAGCTGAAGCAGTTTAACAAAAAGGGGTAGAGCAGGATACACTTGAGGCAATACTTCAGTTACAGAAATGTATACGGGATAGGTATGAGAACGTGGCCGGTCTTGAGCTGAGCCGTTCAATATAGCCTGAATACATATGCAGTAGCAAGAGGTGGTGCGGGCTTATTTCCGAGCTTTTCAATAATCGACCGGACATGACCCAGATCTTCGTGCACGTCCATTGCTCCTGCCCAACTTCAAAGACTCGGGCAGATCATACCGCCCAGGTCAACCGTTCAACTCAGCATCAGATACCGGCAACAACAGAGATTGTCACCTCACGTCGGAGGTAGCGAGTGTCGTGGATCCCAACGTGGCGTGAACTCTATTTCTGCGCCGTCGTTCGGTAGTGCCGGATTTTTGACACCGACGCCGCGTCACTTCAGCGCCACGCACGAGAGCCCCGAGCACTTCTGCACCTGGTGTTTTGGAAGCTCCTGTCACCGAAAGTCTACTTCAACTGCCGAATTGCCATTAGGTTGACAGCCAATCTATGATCGCCGAATCACACATTACATGCGATTCTTGGAAGTTGCCAAAGGCCTAGAACGTTGACAAGTTGGTTGCGCAGATCGGTCCGACAAATCGCACAATCGATCGCGCATCCCGCTGGATCTGAGACCCCCTAGGCGCACATCCGCATGGGGCGCCAGCCGCTCAATGTCAACAACCCAACTCCGTTCATCAGGTTGCAACGCTCACTTGCAGCATCGTCATCTCCGAGGGCCAGGTACCTGGAAGGTATATCCCTGTTCAGCCTACTGTACGATCGCGTTCTTTCAAGCCTTTCTGTCCCTGCTTCAACACTTGGCTGCATTTCACTGCCGGATGGTCAGCTAACGGTGCCCCTTCCCTGGACTGGCTTAATGGCCGAGTGATGCATTCCAAACCATTGCTAGACACGAGGAAGATGTGTAGTGTTTGCGCCACACTAGCCTGATCCGACTCCACTTCCCGAGGACATGCTTCTAGTGTTCTAATTCCAAACACGCCATGTCGCGTGTCGAGTGGACATTCTAGCATGACTACCACATTTCAGTTCCGCCCCAGGATACGGCGAATGCCGAGATGATGTACCGCCGGCTTTGGGTATGATTGGGACCGTGTTGAAAGTGCTTGAGCTGATCCTGCTGCATGGTTTTCACCCCCCACCCCCCACAGTCCGTCTTTGCTTCTCTCGACGATCATCGCATGGACGCTCACTACGCATGACTGCACATTCACTTTGGCTGATAAAGATTGGTGGTCCTCCAGACTGAGCGCACTGAAATGGGTGTGCCGGACAATGGCCCTGTGATTGCTGGCGTAACATGGATGTTAACGGTGTTGAGTGGTGGCTTCTTGGGCATCAGGTTCTACGCAAAGATGAGTCGCAAACAAGGTCTTTGGTGGGATGATTACATTCTAGCCGTTTCTTGGGTATGTTGAGTTTCTGTCGTAATCACGACTTCGCTGACACTTTGCGAACAGGTCCTCCTACTGGCTCAGGCCGCCATCACCCAAGCAGGACAACAACTAGGGTTCGGGAAGCGAACAGAAGATATTCCAGTCAAATATCTCACCACAGTTGCTCTTGGCATGTCCGTTGCTGCGTCGATATCTTGTTTCGCCTCGACTTTCTCGAAGATCTCCTTTGGCGTCACTCTACTCCGCCTCACGACAGGCTACCTACGCTGGTTCGTATGGTTCTGCATCGTCACCCTCTTTCTCATAATGTTGCCAAGTGCGTTGGCCACATGGGTACAGTGTCACCCAATGGAGAAGGCTTGGAATGACACTATCCCTGGGACTTGCTGGGATCCCAGTCACTCCATCAATTATGGGATTTTCAATGCTGCATGGTGTGCTGCGGCAGACTTTGCGCTTGCGCTTTTGCCATGGTATCTTATATGGGGATTACAGCTAAGGCTCCGCGAGAAGATTGGAGTGGGTATCGCTATGAGCATGGGTGTTTTGTGAGTGTCATTCAAATCGCCCTTCTGGTTAACGGCATCAGATCGCTAACATTGGACTTCAGATCTGGTGTTTGCGCAATCGTCAAAGGCGTATATGTAATTCAACTCGGACAGGGGGACTTTTCCTTCAACGGCAAGGAGCTCACCATTTGGACTGCCGTCGAGACAGCGACTGCCATTATTGCCGCCTCCATCCCCATTCTCCGTGTGTTCTTCAAGGAAACGATCTCTTCTTATTCGCGCTCGCATACTCGGACCAACAAAAGCGTGCCGCTGTCGAGACTGAACCAAAGTCAACACTCTGCAACTACCACGACCGTACATGCCATGGGTAAAGGAAAAGAGGGCCACTGGACCGTAATCGAAGAAAACGGAGATGACTCCAGTCAGAGAGGTATACTGGATGATGAAGAGCTGGGAAGAGTTCACCGTATGACAGCATACGAGGACGATCATATCATGCAGACGAACACGGTCACGGTGACCATCGAGAGCGATGCTCAGTCTGACCACAAAGCCAGGTCTTTTCTGGGTATAGCCCGCTGATATTCTATTTAATGGAAATTTCACTTGCAATACCTTTCCCGTTCATTCGCGACTTGTCTTTCTCGTCCAATCACCACCAGCATATTCAGGGTTTGAGATTTTTTCGCCTTTCCAGAAAACCCCACGCCCGGCTTTTTAGCCTTATAATATAGCAAGAAATATAGTATCAGCAACAATCCTTCCACCGATCCAAGATTCAGAAGAAGGCGATTCGTGACAGTAAAGGTGGGCAGACAAGAACGAGACTGTGCTTATAACCTTTGAACAAGAAGAGGCGACCACATGTGGGGTTCGTAATGTCCAATTGGATGTAAAGAATTGCATTCTTCAAAACTAAGCACCGGGCATACTGCGTTCATGGCGTATCAGTATTCACTTGGTGCCTTGATCTTTGCTCATATTGCTCGTCTAAATCGCCTTCTCATCCCTATATTGGTCGTCGATATAGTAGTAAAGGCCATCACTACAAAGCCTCCTAGTTAACTCTTCGCACTCAGCAGCAGTTCGAATATCTTCATACCATGCTGACTTTGGTCGGACCTCATTGACTAGCAAAGATATCTGCTGTCAGGTTCTAAGTGTGATAGCCTTTCTTGGATTGTTGATCCTTTGAGGGCGTCATCGTCGTCGAAGGCGGAATTGTGTTTTCGGGCTTAGTAATTGTCCTAATGTCGCGGATGTGTTCGTCGTGGAGTGCGGCCCACGCCTTTTCGAAACTGGCATGGTGGTCTCATTCGGAAGGCCGCGACCAACATGGCTGAAGTTGGTCAACAATAGTAGCACCAGTAAACTGGCGCGAAAGTAAGTATCGCATACGTACTTACTATCGGGAGACGTGTTTCCCTGCGGAACTCATAGTCTTCCTCGTGAGGTCGGCGATAACTGGGACGAAAGTTGTAATTCCCTTGAGCGCTGCCCTTTGCTGATCAATCAGATCTCACTCGGCAAGAACCTGATCGTCCTCCAGCTTCTTCATGCCTGCTCTACACACAGCACAAGATTGACAGGAGCCAGCGTAACTCAGGTGATGGATCATTCTCAAATGAAAGTGTGCGTACATCTAGCATTTGCTGACCGTCCACTCTAGTTGCGGTGGTCGTCAATCGCGAGGTGGCGACACTTCTCAGGCGAGCCTGCACGCCCTTTGGGTTCAAGGACGGTGCAGTGTTCTGATTTGGTTGTCAGTACGGCTAGTTGTCGCTCTCATGCCCTCCTTAGTAGGTCTGATGCTGTTGATACGCTCAGTGAGTCGAGCGGCGGCTATTGCTCCTGGTGCATAAGGACGCTTTCGGGGAGGCGCTGTCTGACGGTTAGCTATGTCACGTGGATAGTCGGACGGCTTATACATAGTAGTGAAGGATAGGCGAAAATGCTCCCATAGAGGTGGTTCATGATGGGAGTGACATGCGGGGTTTTGGCATCCAGCTCTCGTTATTGGTTTGTGAATACAAACTTGGCCGTTGGCTACCTCCTCTTACAAGTCGTAGCTGCTGCTGGTGTAAGGTCTGTCTTGAACAACAAGTAGAAACATCTTTTGTAAGTCACCGAGAGCTCGTGTAACTAGGAGTATTGAGAGACGGCGAGCGACTTGAAAGCTCCGGCTAGCTTCGTCTCAATCTACTTTGCATAATCTCTATCAGCTCTCATATTGGATTGCACCCCACTCACACTTAGCTATAAGTTTGCTTCGATAAGGCTTGCTTGAACTAGAAGTAATGCAGTGTCTTTTAGACCGCCGAGTGCGCTCTGTTCCCATGGAGCCAGTCGTGTGAGGCATATTCATGGATGGGTTGAGGTGCATGCCAGCGTTATTGCACAGCGCCCCCAAAAGAACTACTGCGATATCACCTGAGTAAGTCAAGTAGAAAGATTGTTTAACGGCGCGGTTTTCAGGTGAGCATAGTCAAAGTACTCCATGATAGTCTCGTCAAATATAGGCAGCGGCAGCTTTCGGTGTTGGACAATGTGGAAGACGCTAGCTGATGACTCAATCAACCAGGCGGACTGCAACTACCCCTCAGAAAACGCAACACAGCTCGATCACCATGAGAAAGCAGAAAGAATTAGTGCGAAAGCAGGTCTAGTATGCCAAATAATCTTCAAAGTATGCGGGAGGAACGGGAACGAATGTCTTATGCTTGTGTTCCTCCAATCAGATGCTATACATCATCCAGTCTACACAGCCCTCAAGCACTCATCTACGATGGTGGCCATCCGTAGGCATTCCTCATCGCGCATCTTATTCGTGAAGACCTGGATTGAGGTTGGTGCGCCGTGTACGAGCTCGGGCTCGTCTGTGCGCCGGGCATATTAGCTTGCATCTCAATACCGTGTCGAGCTAGAAGACGGCAACTTACAGCTTGGACCTACTTGACCAGCTCCAATGATCAGAGGCTCGGGATCCAGAGCGCTCGACGCTCTGCCAAACGGCAGGACACAGGCGGGATACTGCACAAGGTGTCAGTAATGCTTTTCTGACGTCTACTGATGCTTGACCTTGACTTACATCCAATACGTTTAGTAGCAACGTATACGGTGGCAACCCGTATGTATCATGCGCAACTGCAGTATTCTGCGCCGACGGTCCGATTACCGCGTCCAGTCTCTCATCCCTCCAAACTTTCCTCCACTCATCCGCGATTGACTGCCTCTTCACATTGAGCGCTGCCAACCTCGGAATGCCTTGCAGACCCTCGCAGTCAGCCAGAAAATCACATTTGAAGGCACCAAACGCTTGCATAGCTTGAATGACTGATGGTACTAGCGGCTCACCACTAGCGGCTATATGTGCTGGGGGATCGTCGAGCCCAAAATAAGCAAACGCGAGCGCTAGCGCATTGGAGACTTGTGCGCGCGACGGCGATATTGGAACAACCTGATGACCCTTGGCTTCCAGAGCACTTACAGCTTGAGCCAGTGCTCTTTTAACCGGTGGATGTAACGGAAACGCTGGGTCTTCGGTCAAAAGACCAAACCTTAGTTTCGGCACGCTCGGCGGTACTTCCAAGTCTCTCCAGGGAACATCTAGAGTAGTGGCGTCGTACATGGCTGGTCTCATGGATAGAACTGACCGACATAGGAGGTTCAATGCCTGGATGTCGTTTGCTATCGGTCCAGCAGAAGGTTCAAAGAAGGTCAAGCCATCTCGGACTGGAGAAGGCTGGCCACCGTATGGGATACGTTCAGTAGAAGGCTTGAAGCCATATGTGCCACAGCAGAGGGACGGTATACGGATAGAGCCTGGAACTTATCAGTGGTCGTCATTGCCACAGACCCAAAGACATTCACTAACCTGCGATATCCGTTCCAATACCAAGTAGCGATCCTCGGAATGCAACGAGTGCACCTTCTCCTCCACTAGATCCTCCTGCCGTCAAAGCAGTGTTATGGGGATTCAATGTGCGTCCGAAGATGTTGTTATGTGAGTCAGCCGTCTATGCAATGTTAGATCGTGATCCTTCTCAAGATCGACGGAAAAGATATAACTTGCCATAAGTGTCTGCGGGATATTAGTCTTGACATATATGACTGCGCCCAGCTCCAGCAGCATATCCACCAGCGGCGAGTTCTTCTCAGATAACTCGTGGTCTAGGAAAGAGACAAATCCGATGGTTGCCGCTGTTCCCGCAATCTGAAAACCGTCTTTGACGCTTATCGGTAAACCATGAAGGGGCCCTACGATGCGGCCAGCAGCTCTTTCACCATCGAGGAAGCGTGCTCGGTCCTGTGCTTCTGGAAAGTACGTTTCGGTAAGGCAAGAAAGCTTGGAGACTATGTTAGCGAACCTGTAAATACATCGAGAGGGGCGCAACGGACCAGCTGCTGTGCCATAGCCGCTCTTTTGGAAAAAGCTATCGTGACTTCTAGTGACGATAGAACACCCTTTCTTAGCTGTTGCAACAACTCCTCAACAGTGAATTTCTCGGTTATATTCAGCTCTTTCTCGCTCATGATGCCCGATTTTCGGGGGATGTCCATCTCGTTCACCCGGTTTGGATGGTCCGAAAGCGGTGCTTGAAGCAGATTCGTGATGGATGCTGGGAGAAGCCATTCTTTTGGTATCTTGTCGCGGCAGGCTTGTTGTTTAGCAGCAACTCTGCTTTCCCATGCAGTGATAGCCATATCAAAGTGAGTAATAGAATCTGAGGCTGTAAGTTGCACTTAGGCACGAGTGATGATATGACAGTGTGCATCGGCACCCCCCTGATTATGTATATGAGTAGTACCCTCGGTTGCCGTGGAATCTAACCGAGGGCCATGGAGGTGGCATCATAATTCCGTCTGCCTGGTAACGTGATAAGGTGTTGTTATCTTGATGGTCAGTACGTACATTCGTATCATGTCTGAGCGGCATTCGTTAGCGTGCCACTACCCCACAGCCGCCAACGCCAAGCCGGGGGGTTGTTCGCTACACAATTCGTTCGATTAGGCCCGTTCACTAGCGGAAACCTGCATTCCGGGGTCGAGGATTGGGATGCGCGGACGGCAACAGAACGGAATAAACCCGCCTGAGGACTGAATATGATATATATATATGCAAGAAGTTCTGGCAAATGATAAGGATGGTAATCGTCCTGCAAGCTCTATGCCTGTAGTCGATATTCTCTCGCAGTGAATCTATCGTAACCAACATCTTTCAGCAACGATGACCGACACGAATTCTCCTAGAGAGGAAGATGAAAACTTCTGGGCGCCTGGTACCATACGGCTGGAGGACAGTAAGACGTTCCGCTTGTCGCCGATAAGACGGCACACTGACAACCCACTTCCAGTGACAACACCGGCATCAGATGTCATCCTCCACCCTGTGCCTAGCTCTGATCCAGATGATCCGCTGAATTGGAGTCGACTGCGAAAAGCCATCAATTTTGGTCTAGTCGGTTTTTTCGTGCTTTGGACCTTCGTACAGCTGCAAACAGGCTCAACATCCTGGGGTTCTCTCATGCGCGAACTGCACTTCTCCGTGGATCAGCTGAACAACGGAGCTGCTATGAGTTGTGCTGGACTTGCAGTCGGCTGTATGATCTTCATGCCGTTTGTACACAAGTTTGGGCGACGGCCACTTTATCTGATCAGCTCAGCGCTGCAATTGAGTTCAGTAATTTGGCAGGCCAAGACTAGGACGTACGGTGACTGGATGGGTAGCAACTTCCTTGCTGGACTTGGGGGTGCCATCAGTGAGGCTGTTGTCCAGATCACCATTGCCGATCTGTACTTTGTGCACCAACATGGAACCATGAACGCGTGGTACCTCGTCTTCACATCTGTAGGTGCATCCCTTGGCCCGGTGGCGTCTGGCTTCATAGTGGAGTCCCAGGGTTGGAGGTGGATTTGGTGGTGGTGCACAATCTTCCTGTCGTTGAACCTCGCGCTCGTGTTGCTTTTCTTCGAAGAGTCAAAGTATGTACCCGTCCTTAACGGCCGCAGTGTACACCATGGTCCTTCTAGCTCAAGTGGACCAGAAACCTTGCACGTCGATTCGGAATCGCAGAAAGTTGCAGATGTCAAAGGGGACACCAAACACAGTAGCATGGAGCGAGTGCAATCTCGAATTGACACAACCTTGCCACGGAAAACATATCGCCAGCGCTTGGCCCTCTTTACTTCTTCCAATCAACCGATCGGCCACCACTTCTACCAGCCAGTCATAGTGTTGACCACCTTTCCAGCAGTTGGTTACGCCGCTCTCACGTATGGCACGGTACTGGCGTGCTTGGCACTAATGTCTTCGCTGCAGGCAGTGTACCTGCTGCAACCGCCGTACAACTTCGGGCCATCTGGAGTAGGACTCATGAACATTGCTCCTTTTACTGGCTCGTTCCTAGGATTTTTCGCCGGCGGCTATTTGAACGACAGATCGATTATGTGGTTTGCGAGACGAAATCGAGGAGTATACGAACCGGAAATGCGACTATGGCTTGCTCTTGCTTCGGCACTGCTGCTTCCAGCTGGAATTTTAATGTTCGGATTGGCGTTGGTGAGAGTATGTTGAGAGCTTGCGATAAACAATGCCGCATACTAACCAACCGTCAGGGCGTGCATTGGATGGTGTTAGCCGTGGGATTCGGCTTGTTCGGCTTCACCTTCGTTCTGGCCAGCGGCATCGCTCTGGCGTATGTGACAGACTGCTATCAAGAGGTGAGTCGGAAGCGTTACGCTTCTTGAGTGCACCACATTTGCTAACGACCAGATGCTCAGATTCTCGGAGACGTCATGATAGGCATCGTCTTTGTCCGTAACTTATTTGCCGTCGTCATTCTTTTCGCAGTCACGCCCTGGACAAAGGACATGGGGCTGCAAAACGTGTGTATTATTACAGCGGCCTTTTGCTTTGCGATTCTGCTGCTTCCTATCCCCTTGCTAGTCTGGGGCAAGAAAATTAGGATTGCGACGGCGAAAAGGTACAAGCGAATGGCGATGCGACAGCCAGCTCATCGAACACTTGAATAAAGTCGATGGTTGCTCGAGGAGGTCAAGCCGAGTTGATAAATGATAGTTCTCACAACGCCCAGATCCAGAAAGGCATTGAAGCATGGCAAGGCGCATTCAGCCGAGGCATACGAAGCCAAACAACGCTTGTATGTGATAGTCTCCATCGCCAGATCTGTTATTGAGGAAACCATGACACCATGTCGCTCCAATGAATTCGATCCGTGTTATCCTTGATCAACCAAAATGCTGTCAACTGTTTCTTGATCTTGGTCCGCCACGCTTTCGAAAACTCGACAACAGCATCAGTTTTTTTGAGTGCCAATTCTCTTTTAGCGGGATCGACCAACTCGAAGCAAGCGAACATGTATGGGACAGTGGCGCCTGGCACTGAGCGCCCGGTGGACTGGAGTGTCAGACGCAGCTCTTCCAGGATTGCATTAGATATGACCGTCCCTTTTTCTACAGCCGAACCATATGGATGTCGCAGTCGGTGTGCAATGAGTAACACAGACCAACGATATAATCTGGCTTGAGCCAGTATACTGGCCACCTCCTCTTGCAAGAAGCGAGTGATATGAGCTTCAGGCATTTTTGGCTCCCACGCCTCAACAGCCATTTCGATCGCGTCTAAAGCTTGCATGATTGTAGAGATATCAACGTGCTTGTCATGACGTAGCGTACTGGTAATTGTACAGACGTCGTAGAGGTACGGTAGCATGGGCGACGAAATGCCCAAGTACCGATCCACAACGTCATCGAGCCCTCGAGCCGTGAATCGTAGAGTTGGTACCTCGCCCCGCAGGATGCACTCTTCGGTCTCGGCTTGGACGAGACAAATTACGAAGGCAAGGCAATCCGGAGTAAGCTCCGTTGATGATTCGTATACGGGCTTGATGAGGTTGAGACTATGTCGACATATCTCTAACGCTTGTCCAGAGATATGTAGCGCAAAGGTGATTGCGCTTACCGAAAGCATCAGAATGGTAGGAAGGTCGCCGAGATCGACAGCCTTTATAGACCGCAAGGTGGAGATTGCAGAAGCTGCGCGCCTGTGGCCGATGATGCGATCCTCATGGTCGGAACCAGGCTCGTACTCGCAAGCCAAAAGAGCTGCAGTGGCCAACAACGAGTCCTGAACCCACACAGTAGCATCGTGGAGTTGTTGCGCAAAAGCTTTGTGATGGGTGATGCGAAAGCTTGAAGCAACCAAGAACTGGTCGATGCGCGTTCTTCCTTGGGAGACGCCCTTGACAAGATGCATTTCCCGCTCGGTCAAGTCCGCGAGTGAAGACGGAGTCCTGGGCAGGGATGCTAAGTCCCAATCCGGCATAGCCAGGCTGGCGGCCGAGGCTGGGCATTGTGGTGATGAAGCAGCGATAGAAAGGCTGCTATCGCTCCGAGCCGTGTGTAGCTGACGCTGTGTACTCTCTTCATTGCGCTGGTACCGAGGTTTGCGGCCGGCTGTCCCTACTGGTCGCAGGGTCTGACATGAGTTCTGGAGTCGGAGGCATCGTTCGCACGCGTCCCGGCCAGGGATGCGCCTACATTTCTCTTTTACGATATGGCATCTGTCGCATGCTCGCCTCGCTGGTGGCCTGCCCATCGCAGACACTTGCCGGTGGATCGCAGTGGATACATGTTCAGTGAACGGTGAAATGTGAACGGCACGCGGGAAGAGTCCGAAACACCGGCGGCGGTTGCTGAGTAACCGGGCCACGTGCCAGCCCTGAGGTCCTGTCGGATCGAGGTTGAGCAACATGCATTGTACAACTACCCTATTGAAAACCCATGGCTATCAGAATCAAAATGTCTCATTGTCATCGTCGCAATATCTCGCCATTTACTCTACATGCTTCAACTATACAGTTCCAACACACAACCTTATCAAATCCCTCAGTGCGCATGCTCTTCACCGCATCCACAGTCGGGCCCAAAGTCACGTCGGGCCTGTCTCGCTTCTTCCTGCCATGGCTGTAGTTTTACAGTCCTTTTCTCTTCCCGTGTCCACTGTCCATGACCCTTCTTCTCATTGAGCTCAACAAGCGCATCGAGCCAAGCAGCAAGCCTGTATCCTGCCTTTGCAAGTTGCTTGGTGACGACTGGAATTGCCGTATCCCAGTACGCTCCGGATAGCTCTTGCGCGAAAACTGCATCAGGACCATCGGGTATGACAGTAGAGCAAACGAATTTGTTGGAGTCGCGCGCCCAGGTCATGGAGCTGCTTACTGCATCTTTCGCCTTCAAGCCCTTGAGCCACGTCTTGCTCTCTTTCTTGAACTTGCCATGCTTTACTTCCGCGGTGAGATTGTTGGCCAGAGCCAGTGCATTGGCCTGAGAGAAGTTGCCGTATGCCTTTTGCGGAATCGCTGTGTCCCAGATGGAGTGGAGATTTGTGCGCGCGCCGTTGAAGGTGACGTTGATGAGGTTGCCACCCACGGCGATGTTCTCTACATGTAGGGGCTGGTGAATGTCACCAACGAAGTGAACGACCCATTTGAGTGCCTTCTGCTGCTCGACGATGCCGACCGACTTCTGGAAAGCGCGGCTGGAGTAGTTGGCAATAGCAGAAACAATGCAGCCTTCTTCGGGACAGTCTCGCTCGAAGTCGATGTTGCAGCTTTCAGGCGGGTTGTCGAGAGCATCAATGTAGTGATAGACGGAACTGAACTGTCCTCCAGCCTCATAGCGGTAGCTGTCGGCCCAGGTTGCTACGTTGGCTAGGTATGCGGACGAGGTATCGTTCAAGAGAGTCTGGGCAAACTTGGCCGTCTTGTGAGAGACGAGGTTTTGCGCCATGTATGCGACCGCGGTGTGGCCAAGCGATCCCCAAGCTGAAGCATAGGGGACAGCCGCGAGGAGAGGCAGAAGTGTCTTGGGTGGCGCCATGTTACGACCTTGGTCTTGACTGGCCTGTGATGGGACTTGTTGTAGTGAAGGACAGGAAGGAAGCTTGGCAACATTCACATTGAAGGGAATGCGCTGTTATAAGCAACTCGCGATGGCAATTTGTATCAACCAATGGTCCCGGCGGTATCGGCCATGCCCGTTCCATGGCTGCGGTGTTGGATGAGCGATGATATGCAGGTCTGCGGAGATACTAGCCCAGTTAGGAAGGTTCTACGCTCAGACAGGCAGGAGCTGGGTGGATATCTTCAACTTGAGCCTCTCGACAAGAGCACGTTGTGGGTTCTGATTGGACGACAGTAATGACACAACGGAGATAAGCATCAAGAGAGAGTATGGGCAAGGTAAGCAGTCTCGTCAATGTCTAGTGCATGTATTTACAAAACTAACGCAGACTACCAATGCACCAACGATAGCTAGGGTATCTCAAAACCATGAGTATTCGCCAAACGCCAGATATAAATGCACGTGTTCACGGTGGTGCTTATTGAGCAGCCTCCCCTGGGTTGTTCTCACCGTTCCTGTTCACGTCCGTGTCCAACGGTGCCGCATCTTCAACAGGCTCTTCCGCAGGAGCGGGAGGCCCCTCAAACAGACGAATCCACCAAGCGGGTGGGTATAGAGGGCTGTGGTTGTGGTGGAGCGGCGGGTAGATGTCGTTCAGGTAGTACCATACTGAGAATGATTAGTCGACATACTAGAGCGCAAGGGAGGGTGACGTACTATGGCCGACAACAATGCCGCACATCTCGTCCTTGGGTACCGTCCCGTGCATGATGAGCGAAAAGGCCAACAGCACCCAGGGCAAGTACGGCGCCTTGAAGACCAAAAGTCCAAGGAAACTAAGCATTGTGTCGGGGTTCTTTCTGCTCCAGATGTAGATGAGCGTGCTGGACAGAGCGGAGCCGAGGAAGGCCATGGAGAAGATGGGCGCAATACAGAGGAGGAGGGTGGAAGCGAAAGTGAGGAGCCATGCGAAATGTGCCGTCGAGCGGCCAGACGATTCCTCGAGTAGTCGCGCGTATCGCTGGAGGAAGAAGATGTGGTAGAGGAGGTCGAGACTGAGGGGGCCGAAGTAGAAGAAGGTTGTGAGTAGTCTCCAGTACTATTGGACATGAGTACGAGCAGCGATGGGTAGACACGGCGATGAACTGACCTGGCTCTTGAAGAAGACAGTGCGCACACTGTAGAACAGCTGGAAGGGCGAGATGATGTGGCATTGCACCAGCACACTTGCACTCAGCGCCGCCGTCATCCACCAGCGCGTGCACACAGGCATCTCATAAAACCATTGCTCGAGCGGAAAGCCTCCGGCCCCTCCTCCCATCATGCCGTCCCCTCCTTGCAAGACGTTGGCCATGGCGGGTTGTGGTAGGGATGATATGGAATGTGGAAAGACAAGAGGAGCAAGCAGGTTCCAGCACCTGCAGCCAGATATAAAGCGAAGGGACAGGTGTCGTCGCTGCGCAGACGCATTCACTTTCCGAGACTCCGAGTGACAGATGGACCGACCCCATGTGGCTACGTAACTTGTCCGATAGCCTGCCAAGGCGCTAGTCCAATCAGCACGCGATTGTGCCTTCCTCGTCCCGCCGAACATTCGACAGGGTCCAAGCTCCTTCCCTCGGTCGGTGAATGCGGACCAGCCACAATGCCCAGCCCCTCGCCCGGGTCGCGTCAACTGCATCAACGCGAAGACGAGCAGTGCGCCCGTGCTTCACTCCATCCTCATCGCTATTCCTGAAGCAGACACAGCGCGCAAGACTCGACGACCCGTCCCATTCCATCCTCGTCGCGCTTTGGGGTTCGCGACTTTTCACGACGTGAACGCGCCCTGACGTCTCCCACCGCGGGCATTCCCTCGACGCATCCATCCATATCCCACTCCAGCCATGTCACCCAAATCTCCAACAAGGCGCAACAAGGCGCGGCCGTCGCGGGGCGGAAGATCGAGTGTTGGAAGCAGGAGGGACTCGGGCAAGCGACGTACGTTCTGCGCCTGACTGACTGACTGACTGACGAGTCTGCGCAGCCGAGCTGACATGCGCCCAGTTGGACAAGCAGGACCTGCTCCAGACCGCGCGAAGAAGCGCTACAAGCCCGGCACCGTCGCTCTCCGTGAGATCAAGCGCTACCAAAAGTCGACCGACCTGCTCTTGTTAAAACTCCCCTTTCAGCGCCTCGCAAGTACCCATCACCAGTACGGCGCCGAGACACCCAACTAACATCTCTCCAGGTCCGCGAGATCGCACAGACAGTCACAACCGAGGACGGCCCCAATAGGTGGCAGAGTCAAGCCATTGTAGCCCTCCAGGAAGCCACAGAAGCCTTCCTCGTGAACCTCTTCCACGACGCAAACCTTTGCGCTATCCACGCCAAGCGCGTCACCATACAACAGAAAGACATACAGCTCGCTCGCCGTCTGCGCGCAGCTTGGGGTGCGCCTGTCTAGGTCAGGAGAGGTGCATTTTGATCGATACCCAATGTTTCGTTGAACTGGAACCATTTTGGAAATTGGACCGTTGCTTTCGCGATTCAAACTTTATCTGCATATTCGCTGGGGTGTTGTCGAGGTTACAATTGCGACTGGCGTTCCATGGCGCCTCGGGAACCTGAAGGAGGCCTGTATTATTGAACGTTTTTGCTCTCATTGCTCCCATCCTAGCGTCGGCACCAATTGTCGGATTGCTACCATATATCTTGTATACAAATCCATCGGTAAATCTGAACACCAAAAACCGCGTCAGGCAGGAAGACGCCAACAGAGCTCAAACCTCTGCATTGAAGTGGGAAAAGATCTTGCATCATGCGATATGCCACGCTCATAAGCTCTAGTGACATTGGCAATGCGCCGGCATTGCTTGAGCTGCTTACGCCATGACTGGATCTTGGCCTTGATGTTAGTTGCTGCATACAAATGGTGTGATAGATTTGAGCCGTGTAACTTTGCAAACGAATCCAATGACGCTTCCCGTCTTGCTCTCCTTGCTCGAAACTTTGGCTATCTTATCGCCGCAAGCCTCACCACCTTCCTTATGCGCATCCTAGCAACGATCCCATTACCCCACTCAGCCGGTAACCCATCAACCAAGACGATGCCGAATAAACAAGTGACGAAAAGCCTCCTTGGCAGTCTTGGCTACGCATTCTTCCCCGCCCATCTCACTTCGCTAAAGGTAATTCGACGTCATGAATGGGCTGCCTCAATCCCGCGCTGCTGCAACAATACACGCGCTATAGCTCAACCAGGAAGCTCAATACCTGATATGTAAGCTCATGCAAGCTGGTACCCAGTTGATATGCAGCTGGAATCAAGTACGCAGAGTGGTGCGACCTAGTATAAAGTTGGGCTACGTACCCTCCAAAAACTATACGTACCAGGAAGTGGGGAGGAAAACCTCTCTGCACTTTGACTATAATCATAATGGGCGCATTTGGACTCCCGTTGCTCGGCGCAATCGGCCTTTTGAGCGGGGTTGTCAACGCCCAATTCCCTCCAAAGCCAGAAGGATTGACCATTCTGGAATCGCAGCTTGATGAAGGAGTCAGAATCTCGTACAAGGAGGCAGGTCAAATCCTTGTAGATTACTTCCATTGTTCACTGATTGTCCCCAGACCGAACTTTGCGAAACCACTGACGGCGTCCGAAGCTTCTCCGGTTATGTCCATCTGTAAGTGTCTTTGCACGGACTGCATATGAGATATATACTGATCTCGTACACCAACTTGCAGCCCGGCTGGAGCACTGGCCGATCTAGGTGTTGAGAACCAGACATATGAGATCAATACCTATTTTTGGTTTTTCGAATCCAGGAAAGACCCTGCCAATGCGCCTCTTTCCATTTGGATGAACGGTAGGTGGCCTACAAGGGATTCTTACAGTATTCGCTAACAGCTTCGAGGTGGACCGGGCTCCAGTTCTTTCGTCGGACTGTTGCGTGAAAACGGACCTTGCTTTATTGGCGCCGACTCTAATAGTACTTACCTCAACGAGTGGTCTTGGAATAATGAGGGTAAGATCAGCCAGATTACAAGATCTGATCTGTAAAGAACAAAAGCTGAAGAGTACAGTTAACATGCTTTACCTCGATCAACCCGTCCAAGTAGGCATGAGCTACGACAGTTTGGTGAATATCACCACTAATCTAGACACCGGCGATCTCGAAGTGGTAGATTTTGAGAACGGTCCTATCCCCTCACAAAACAACAGCTTCTACGTTGGCACCTATCCCAGTGAGAACTACAATCTCACCACCCGTGGCACGGAGAACTCTGCACGAGCTCTCTGGAACTTCGCCCAAGTCTGGTTTCAAGAATTTCCTGAACACAAGCCGAATGATGACAGAATCTCGATCGCAACTGAGTCGTACGGAGGTCGATACGGACCTGCTTTTGCGGCCTATTTCCAGGAGCAGAACGAGAAAATAGAGAATGGAACGTGGAGCGAAGCTGGTCAGACTCATCTTCTCCATCTCGATACTCTACTTATCATCAACGGCTGCATTGATCGCTACGTGCAGTGGCCAGCTTACCCGACCATGCAGTACAACAACACATACGGTATAAAGGCCGTCAATGAGTCGCGTTACGAAGAAGTGCTTGACAATCTGTACCGTGAAGGAGGATGTCTTGACCAAATTGAAGAGTGTCGCAACCTTAGTGTTGCCTACGACCCCACCAACCAAGGGTTCAACGAGACCGTCAACGAAGTATGCGAGGCTGCAGAGACATTCTGTTCCGAGACGATTCGCGATCCGTACTTCGACACCGACCTCAATTACTACGACATCTCTGCTCCTGGCGCGGCAACATTCCCACCTCCATGGTATCAGGGCTGGCTCAATCAGCCTCATGTGCAGCAGGGGCTAGGCGTGCCCTTGAACTGGACTCAGTCAAACTCTGCGGTATCGCGGGCATTCCGCGGCATTGGCGACTACCCACGTCCAGGCTGGAAGGAAGACTTGGCATACCTTCTCGAAGAAGGCATCAAGGTAACGCTGGTGTACGGCGACCGAGACTACGCCTGCAACTGTGAGTAGCACCCAGTAAGACTTTGATGTGAGACACGTACTGAGTTTGCATAATGAACACAGGGTATGGCGGTGAACTGCTCTCCCTCGCCATCCCTTACGACAACGCCACCTCGTTTGCGGATGCAGGGTATGCGCCTGTCATTGTCAACGACACCTATATTGGAGGTCAAGTGCGTCAGTACGGAAATCTGTCCTTCACACGCGTGTACGAAGCTGGCCACGAGGTACCAGCCTACCAACCCGAGACTGCGTACAGGATCTTTACACGTGCACTCTTCAACCGCGACATCAGCACCGGAAATGTTTCCACAACCGAAAATCCTGACTACGCAACCGAAGGGCCAAGCGACGTGTACAACATAACCAATGAACCAATCGTCGACGAAGGCACGCAGTGTTACGTTCTTGATCCCGGACAATGCACAGCGGAGCAGTGGGAGTCAGTCATGAACGGAACGGCTTTGGTGCGGAACTGGATTGTTGTAGACGCCAACACCAGCTACCTGTTCCCAGACCTAGTAGGCAACGGAACCTCCGGTAATGGGACTGCACCCTCGGCAACTGGCTTCCCTATGCCTACTTATACCGCAGCTGCGTCTGGAGGTCTTTCCACGAGTTTTTTGGGTAGTACGATCATTGCCGCAGCTGTAGGAGGCTTGATAATGCTATAGAAAACGCGAAAGGGGACTCATACCCTGCGTGCGCGAGTAAGATTGATGTCGAAGGCTTGCAATGTGTATTCGGCGAACGGATGCCTAAGCAGTGAACAGAATCCTCATCTTGTCGCTTCACAAATAGGTTCCGCAGCTATAAGTTCTTTCGCAATTGTCCTAGACGTTGATGAAACAACGACTTGAACCGAGCTAGCTGAGAACCTACCTCTTTCATGTATCGTGTTGTCTTCTGATGCAGTAGCTTCGCGTGACGTCATGACTGTCCAATATTACACCATGAATGCTTTTTCAGAGAATGGACGTGTCCGCTCAACGTCTTCAACTCGTTGCGTACTCCCCATAAAAAGAAAGAGAATTGGCAACCATGTCTCGCTCTACCTATACCGCGTTTCAAAGACACTTGATCTACTTCTCGACGCCTACATCTCCACCAAGGCTCACTTTCGGATCAGCTCTCCGTGCAGGCGTATCGATCGGTCTTGATTTTCCTGTCGCAGTCTTGCTGAGCCTGTCACTAAGGCTTATGTATGCGCCAGTTCCTTTCCTCTGGTCTCCCATCGTCGTGGACAATATTCCAACTTCAGCTCACCGCACTCAATTGAGCTCTGCAACGTTACCAAAAGGCAAAGCCGAATATACCTGCACCGAGCTTTTATCACTTCTTGATAGTAGCCCGGAAGAGAATGAGGGCAAAGGCTGGCTAAAACACAAGATCGACCAGGGCCATGTGATAGGGTTCTGGACGATGGCTGCAAATGCGAGAACACATGCTGTAAGCAGCGACGATGTCGCACGGTTCCAGCACGGAGAGTGGGAGAAGCCTGTCGCTCAGAGGAGGCGTGGAACGGATGACGTATTGCCGCTTTGGCGAGGCGGGCCAATTTGGGTGGGTGGTCACAGCTGGGCTGTATGGAAACTCTTGGGAGTGCGGGTTTACGAGGACAGGAAACAACAGTAGTTGGGGAACTTGCTCTGGTCACCGTGGCAGATACAGCGAGAGGATTACCCTTGGGGCGCTGGGTGTGGGGGGTTTTCGCGACAACTTGGTGTGACGGTTTTCGCATGTTCACGGCGAACGCTTATGTCAAGGCTTACATAGCATCGCAAACTGCGAAAGCTTTGTTGGCGGATCTAGACTCTTGCATGCGAAACCGAAACCCGCTTTTCTTTTGCCCGAAGAAACCGTTTTTGCGCACCTTAATATCATGAGATGGTGCCTTTGACAGCGGCCGAGGTTCGGCAGACCCGCTTTTCTTCGCTCTAACGACGCAATTCCGCGCTCACGTAAAGCTTTACAACCTGAACTATCAGCATGCAAATGTCGAGTACGTTAGGCGACAAGCTAGCTCGTAAAGCGCGTCGCTATGTATCTTGTAGGCAGATCTCCCTCTTCTTTGGAAAACGATATTGATTTTCACACGGACATTTTCTGCACCCGCGTCCAAACACGTCGGTAGTCGATCAGCACTGTCGCCATCGCGGTTCCATCTCGGAACGTGCAGCCAAAACAACTCAGGCGCGAAAATTGAAAGTCTTTCATCATCGCTCAGCTTCCAAGGACACGACTTAATACCTCCGAGCCGTCCCTTACGACTCAAAGACATTTGCAAGATCACATCCGACGAAATCCTTGCTTTGTCGTGTCCTCGAAGCGTCTAAGAATGGACGAGACCAGATTATCACCCGACCCAACGGTCGAGAAACTTTCTTCTCCTCCAGATAGCGACCTCGACTACAGTGATTCCCACGAAGACATGGATCGCCACAGCTCTCACGCCTCTGCGCACGCTTCTAAGCAGCACCAGGACCTGGAATTAGCGAAAACCAAGTCTATTGCAGAGACCATGTCTCCAATGCGCGAGATTCTCTTCGTCGGCCTGCTTTGTTCTGCTCAATTCGTCACTCAAGCAGGTCTCCTCGGTACCTTGAATATCCTGCACATCATCGGACCTGATCTTGGCATCACCGACCCTGGCATCTTGTCCTGGCTGATAGCAGGCTATTCACTAACGGTTGGCACTTTCATCCTTTTGTCCGGTCGATGTGGAGATCTGTTCGGATACAAGAACATGCTGATCGTGGGCTTTGTTTGGTTCGCTATCTGGAACATAGTGGCTGGATGCAGTGTGTACGTTGACGGGAATGGCGGCCAAGTGCTGTTCATCTTCTCACGTGTGTTGGGTGGCATCGGGCCAGCAATATTGCTGCCTAATGCACTCGGCCTCTTAGGCGCAACATACAATGAGGGAAGGAGGAAGGATATGGTTTTCTCGCTGTTTGGAGCATGCGCACCCGGCAAGTATTCTTTGATCGATTCCTTGGTATGCTTTCTAACGTTTTGTAGGTGGTGCTGTAGTCGGCGGGACATTCGCTGGGTTATGGTCGCTTTTGTGGTGGCCGTGGACCTTTTGGACGTTTGGCATTGCGCTCTTCTGCCTTGCCTCTTTGTCAATCTTCATTCTTCCCTCGGTGCCTCTTGATGCGGATGTTCGCAGTCTCTCCCATAGAGAGCGAATTCGCGAGCTTGACCTCCTCGGCGCAAGCGTGGGTATCACCGCCATGATATTATTCAACTTTGCCTGGAACCAAGCACCAGGCTTTGGATGGGAGCACCCGTACATCTACGTGTTGCTAATAATCGGCATTCTTTTGTTTCCGGTCTTCTTTTGGATAGAGATCAAAGTTGCCAAGAAGCCCCTCATCCCGTTCGACGTTCTTAGCACGGATGTCTCATTCGTGTTGACCTGCATAGCATGCGGCTGGGCTGCATTCGGTAAGTAACGACCTTACCAAAGTACGTGTAGGGGAAAATCTTATTGACAGCGAATGCAGGTATCTGGGTCTATTACTTCATCCAATTTCTCCAACAGCTGCGAGGCGACTCTCCTCTCCTGACGATGGCTCATCTCTGTCCTGTCGCAATTTCAGGCTTCATCGCCGCCGTTACCACCGGCCATGTCATCTCACGTATCGGTCCAGGATGGGTTATGCTCATCAGTATGCTTGCTTTCTTGACAGGTAGTATCCTCGTCGCTACACTGCCAATCGGCCAAGTGTATTGGGCGCAGACATTCGTCACCACGCTTATCATTCCATGGGGCATGGACATGAGCTTTCCTGCTGGCACACTGATTATGAGTAACGCTGTTGCTAAGAAACACCAAGGTATGGCGGCGAGCTTAGTCAACACCATCGTGAACTACAGTATCAGTATCGGGGTTGGCATTGCGGGCACAGTGGAGGTGCATGTCAACAATGGCGGAGCGACGGTCTCAGACAAACTGAGCGGCTATCGAGGTGCCATGTACGTTAGTGTCGGACTGAGCGGCATGGGTGTGGTGACAAGTTTGTTGTTCCTGCTCAAGATGCAACTGAGGGAGGGGAAAGCGCGAGCAAGGGACGTGTAATTGCGTTCTACCCATAGGAGAAGGCGACTGGTCGTACCTACCAGAGAAACACTGAGAGTTGTCAAGTTTGTAGCCTGTGTCTGCACCCCTTCCATGGATGAGCATGTGATTACGTCATCATGTGAGATTATCCCCGCCACCACTCTCGTCCTCATTCGCAAGCATCATGTCAGCCGTTCATCACCAGTCTAAGACACCAGCGCCACATTTAGTAGCCCAACTCATAAAAGCTTAGCAGTTCCGACTTCTTTCGGTGAAATTTGCGCTCGAGTTAGTTGCGGAGCCAATTTCCCTAGCTGACAGAGTATACAACAGTGTTTGCCTCTGCCCTGCAACTCACAAGAAGCGCGTTTTGTTACATACGACTTTCCGAAATATCTGCGCAACAGGTTGGAACAAAGTACTCACCACAACCGGCCTCGCGTTCATCTCACGCAGTACTCCAAGTGCTCTTCTGGTCCCATAATGGCGCTTCCATTCGACGCACCGATCCATAAGCTACCGGAGGAGCTGCTACTGCAGATCGCGACTCATCTTCCCGACTCGGCCGCACCCAGGTCTCTCAAAAGTCTATGTCTCACGTCTCGCAAGTTCCGTGCGGCTGGGCAGGAGGTTCTGCATACTGTAGCGAAGCTATCGATCTCCTGTGGCTGTCACTCCAAGATAAACCCTCTTCTGAGGCTCCTTCGTACGCTCTTCGATCGCCCTGATCTTGCAACCCAAGTGAAAAGCTTACGCATCAGAACTGTACGCAAGAGTGTCGCAAAGATCTGTGAAGAGCAAGGATTTAGCCTTGCGCCGTTGCGCACGCGAAGTTTAGCAAGGCTGGAAGAACTAGGCTACAAGAAGCATCCCTGGCATAAAACGATTCAAAACTCGATTGAGTCAGGGTTTGCTGGGATTTTACTTTTACTCCTTCCAAACCTCACACACCTCGAGTTCTGGGTCAAGGATCATCATCGAGGTCCGCCATCAAGCGAGTGCATATCGGGGCTTTTTGGGGGCATGTCCGCCCCTGACAGCATCGTCAACGGATGGGGTACTCTTCGTCATCTCACTACTAGTGATACACATCTGTTCAAGTCCGGGATCAATTTTGCTAGCCTGACAAGCTTGGACCTGAAAACGATTTCCATTGGCACCATTCTGCGTCTCAACGGACCTGGATGTCTGGAGGGTGCCGAGAACCTTGAGGACCTAGCTTTGACTGTATCGGTACATTTTGCTGATCGTCTCCTCATCGAAAAGGCCGAAATACAACTTGGTGATCTTTTCGACGCACTCGGTTGCGTTCAGCTTCGAAGCCTCAAGATACTACTGTAAGACCACACATTTGCCTTTTGCGGTAAACATGCTAAGCTCTCACTCTTGCAGTATCAATGACGGCTACCACATTGGTGATGACTTGAATACGCAGCTTGAAGGAGGCTACTTCATGGATCAATTGAATAGCATGAAAAGCACCTTAGAGACGCTTGCTATCACGCTTGAAATAACCGATGATGACTCAGAGCTCGAGTGGCTGCTCGATATGATAACAAGTCCGAAGGATTCACTTAAGCACTTCGACGTCTTGAGACATCTCGTCCTTCCGCAAGCATTCCTCTTTGCTGTCGGATCCATGCCTTGGGAGAGCAAATCCTGCCGACCAAAGGATTTGCCACCCAAGCTAGAGACACTAGAGATCTATTATCCTAGCGAAGAAGTTGAGAATTGGGTGGCAGGCTTCGTGTCGGCGGATACTGACGACGCCAAGCCGCCTCCGGTTCTCAAAGAGATCACCTTGACTTGTCGAGACGAAGTTGGTGCACCAGCCTCGTATTTCTCCAGCGAAGTTGACAAGATCTGGTGGGAGCTAGCAACGGACCTTGGAATTGATTCGTATACGTACTGTCAGATTCAAGAGCATAGATCTAACTTGGCAGAGTCATGGTATAAAGGAAGCCTAGACACAGCCGCTAGTGAAGAAGACCAGGATGAAGAGGAGGAGGAGGAGTGGAACAATGACACCGATAGCGATAAGCCTGAGGGTGACGACGATATGCCAGATCTCACCCATTTGGCGGACCATATCCCAGAATCTATTGAAACTGTGGACTAGACGGGACAGAATCTTAGTGGTTGAAGACATGGCCGTGATATGTTATCACGCATGACTAGCGTACGGATTCGTGGGTCTAGAAGCTCATTGGAGAGTTGGCGGCGTTCATGCAGGTTCCCGGTCAGCGATACGAACCGAACTTCGACCCACCCTCTATACATAGCCGAGATAGTTCTGCATGCATCCAATATTGGACACTACGCCTGCTGAGGACTATAGTAGTTTAGATTAACCAGTTGCGTCCCATAGTAACAGCGGAGTCCGAATACCCGGTCCGGTCTTGGAGCGCGTGCTGCCAGGCTCTCGTTATGCAGCTAGTATGCACGCTAATATATCCCACAGCCAGAGTATACAACCAACCTGGAGCAAGCAGTGCTATACCTATCGCTAAGGTAGGCTGCGAGACTCTCATCGCCACATGGCGTTCTTTACGAGAACAAATATTTCATATTCCACCATTGCCCTAGTTCGGTGCCGTCGTAACTTGGCGATGGCTACCATATGTCTATGTTTAGACATGAGTGTGTTATGGACAGGCTTTGCACTGGAACCACTGGATTTGTTGTCGTTGGATGTGTGTCACACCGTGCTTGCAAAGCCGGGTGAAGAACCAATGCGAAACACGCGATGCTGATGGGCTTAGGGCGTCGCGTAAGCTGACCAGCGCTTGGGACTTCGTCGAGAGCTATAAGTTGAGAGGCCTTCCCATCACAAGACTCACATCAGCATCAGATAAGCTAAACTCGTCTACGCTGGTTCAATATGGGATTCACGTTCTCTATATCAGCGATTCTCATCGCATCCGCAATCTTCGTTGGTCTTGTCGATTCTGCCTCTATTGCTATCAGCCGCTCCGGATGGACCGCCACGTCGGACAGTTTCCAGGCTGGTAATGAGCCTTATCGAGCGCTCGATGGGAATGGAACAAGCTTCTGGCACTCCAAGTATGAGCCCGCCCCTGTTGACCCTCTGCCTAACTGGATAATTGTCGACATGAAATCGTCATATAATGTGAACGCAGTCAGCCTGCAACCGCGTCCGAGTGACAACGCGAACGGCAGAATTGGAGGTCACAAGATTGAAGTCAGTTCCGACAACACAAGCTGGCAGATCGCCGCTGTTGGTACATACAACAACGATGCATCCACGAAGAAAACCTTCTTTGTCCCAAGACCAGCGCGGTATATAAGAATTACTGCAACGTCCGAAGCGCAGAACAACGTCAATCAGTGGACGGCCATCGCTGAAATCAACATCTTTGAAGACACAACATACGCCCCACCAGCAGCAGGCAAGGGCTTGTGGGAAAAGACCGTGAATTTTCCGCTCATACCGGCAGCTGCGGCATTGCTTCCAAACGGGAAAGTGCTGATGTGGTCGGCGTTCGCGAAAGACAACTTCGGTGGCCAAAGAGGTTTCACTCAAACGGGAATCTACGATCCTGCTACAGGCGAGTCCACGCAATTGGAAGTATCGAACACACAACACGACATGTTTTGCCCCGGCATCTCAATGGACTTCAACGGTCGGGTCATTGTCACGGGTGGCAGCGACGCGGCGAAGACCAGTGTCTATGACCCATTAGAAGGAGCATGGAATCCAGGAAGTAACATGCGTATAGCTAGGGGATATCAATCCACTACTACGTGCTCGGATGGACGCATTTTCAACATTGGCGGCTCTTGGAGCGGAGGAACTGGTGGCAAGAATGGAGAAATATACAACCCCACTTCGAATGCATGGACCCTGTTGCAGAACGCTCTTGTCAGTCCCATGCTTACGGCCGATCGTGGTGGCGTATGGCGTTCAGACAATCATGCCTGGCTTTTCGGGTAAGTGGTGCGCATGCTTGGTATCGTTCGTCAAAATGACAAAATCTAGCTGGAAAAACCAATCAGTCTTTCAAGCTGGGCCTTCTATCGCAATGAACTGGTACGACACTGTTGGAGCTGGTAGCACCACAGGTGCTGGAAACCGTTTGGACGATGGGCACGCTATGAATGGGAACGCTGTTATGTTTGACGCCACAGCCGGAAAGATACTCACGGCAGGAGGGGCTGCAGACTATGAGAACAGGTATGGAAATCAATGCTGAAGACCGTGGGCCATGTGCATGCTAACGGCGACCCCGCTTAGTGACGGACGAACGAATGCGTATGTTGTCACCATTAGTACACCCAAGACAAATCCGACTGTTACGAAGACACAGCCTATGATGTATGCGCGTGGTTTCGCCAATAGTGTGGTATTGCCCGATGGCACCGTTTTTGTTACGGGCGGACAATCGCGACTCCAACCGTTTAGGGACGATACGGCGCAGCTTACGCCTGAACTCTGGGATCCCGCAACTGGGAGATGGACACAGCTCAACCCCATGCAGATTCCGCGAACATACCACTCGGTTGCGATTCTTCTTCCAGATGCAACGATTTTCACCGGCGGTGGTGGTTTGTGTGGTCCATGCACACAGTACGGTGGGGTACCAGAAAGTAACCACTTCGACGCCGAAATCTTCTTACCACCTTACCTTCTGAACACTGATGGAACAAGACGTGTTCGCCCTGTCATAAGTACCGTAGCGTCTAGCGTTAGAATAGGTGCAACCTTAAGCATCACAACGACGGGAGTTGTGACGAGGTTCTCGCTGGTCAGGTTCGGCACAGCAACTCACACAGTCAACACAGATCAGAGAAGGATCCCATTAACATCTACGGGAAGTGGCACTAGTTATACTGTGACTGTTCCAAGCGATCCGGGGGTAGCATTACCAGGGTTTTGGTTGTTGTTTGCGATCGACTCTAGCGGCACACCTAGCGTAGGCAAGACTATTAAGCTAGTAGTGTAGAGCTAGAAGTCTACATTAGACATATAGATTTAAAGTGTTTTTTTTTACCCTACTTGTAGAGTCCCTAAGGATGTAATATATAAGATAGAAGTATAAATACAATTAGCTAAACTAGAAACACTTGTAATTAGCTATAGTTGTAATTATAGTAATTTAAGAGGTTAATAT
>Ga0058698_10000153_pt1 | contig 39601 bp, 29 predicted proteins | sample AgamicAsSfe_FD_67288 | JGI IMG/M metagenome (GOLD analysis project Ga0058698, IMG submission 67288) | Agave microbial communities from Guanajuato, Mexico - As.Sf.e | ecosystem: Host-associated > Plants > Phyllosphere > Phylloplane/Leaf | place: Guanajuato, Mexico | collected 2012-05-30
AATAGTTAATAAAGGCTATATATCCTAGTAATCCTAATTCCTGATTAGCTGGATTCCTTAAAGACTATAGTCTTAAAGGATAAACTAGCATATAATTAGCTCCTATTACCGGCGTGCTTTGCGGCGGATCTGCGGTAACTGCGGATAGCGTTCCAGAGGTTCCTATATACCTATTATCCCGAAGAGGAGGTCGAACTCTAGCTTACTCCTCTTTCGATGCTAGAGGATTTAGGCAATTATTAGCTATATAACCCCGTATATAACACCTATAGTAGATCACCTAACGTCTCTATCCTATATAGGATATTACGTCGATTTCCTCTACTCGGCTCCGGTGCTAACTGCTCTTCCCGAGTCTACTAATAGGATCGCTAATATTGCTATACCGGCTAAGAGTACCCTTATATCGCCCTAGCCTCTTTTATTAGTCTGTTAGCCGCATAATTAATTTCGGCTAAATGCATAGCTGAATAGGCAGCGGTAGCTATTATAATCGATACTTCCCCCTCTCCTAGCGCTATAGCTTTCATTACTAGATCCCTAACTATAACGAAGTCCTAGGTCTCTCTATCCGGTAGATTCATCCTTAGACTAGGTATAATTAATTGGTCCCTTAATCCTATAATCTACTTAGTAGTTATTAACTTACGGTTAGTCGAGTCTAATCGGTACTATAATCTCTGTCCTCTAACGATATACTACTTAAGGGATTCACTCTGCTCTTACTAAAGCTTAATAATCTTATCTATTATTAACTAGATATTATCCTTTCTATTAAACCTCTTCCGGAACACTTCCGTAAGATCCTCCTATATTAGTTTATTAGTTGGCTTATATTTACCCTAATACTATTTAGCTGCGATAGATCCTCTTACTAGACTATACTTAAAGAGGTATACTATACTCCTTTTATCTTCTATCGGGTCGATACGGTAAGCTCTTATCTAGAACTCTACCGACTTAATATATATCTCTATGTCGTAAGATGTCATATTGTCACTGCTAAAATAGGCCGGCACTAATCCCGGAAGCATTATATATACTATTAGAATAGTAGACTATATTATAGAGGTACTTTAAGTACTTCTAGACTTCGTCTATAAGAGATCGGGTATCGGTATCTAATCTACCGATCCTATACCGTCCTCTAGCTATAGCTAAGATCGACGATATACTTACTCTAAGGATATTACCTCTTCTAATATAAAGGGTAGTTCTTTCTAAATATACTATCGAATAATAGTTTTAGAACTTGAAGTTAGTACCTTTATAGTTATAACCTAAGAAAAGGCTACTTATACTATAAATTAACGCTAGAGCGCTATCGCTGAAATAATCTAGAAAATCGGGTGTGGTTCACCATAAAAAGATAAGTAGATAGTGTGCTAGAGCTAGGCACAAATATGAACTCGAGATAACAAATTAAAAGATCCGTCTTAAGAATTACTAGAACGCTTAATTTACTATAGAAGGGGACTAGCTAGGCTATATAGAAAGGGCTCACTTGGTACTATATATCTAATGGACCCATGTATAGGACTTTTACCCGGATAGCCTTATATACTCGTATACTGCTAGTCAATGATCTTAGGTTATTTTGGCGTCCATCGGATGCTATACCAGTTTCCCACTCCATAATACTTATAAGAGGTATCGTAAGCGTAACTTAGTTATTAGATAGTAAACTAGCTATATTAGTAGAAGGAGTTAATAAGACTGAGGTTATTAATAAAACTAATATAAAGATTAGAAGCTAGAAGTAAAGGAGATAGATACGGTTTAAATACGCAAAGAGAAAGCAGCGCGTAAGGTTAATAAAGTAAGAGGTTATTAAAATAAAGAGTAGTTATTACGCGCGATAATAAATAAGTAATAAAGGCAATCGTAAGAACAATATAATTAAAGTATCAGGTGGTTATTAGACAACTAAAACCTAATTACTAGGTAACCTAAGCGGGCTATTAACGCGCAGCTAATATCGCGAGAAGGGAAAGTTTTAGATTAATCTAAATTATCTCCTAAATTTCCCGAGTCCGAGTTTGAAGTAACGTTAAGCTAGATAAAGAAGTAATCTAATACTACTAAATAGGTCGCCTATTTCCCTATACTCTCTCAACTGAGTTTAAGGATTTTTATAAGTACTTATAATTATAGATATACCGCATCGAGCATACTATACTATAGAGGTAGCAAATCGCTATCGTAGGAGGGGGATAATATAATAATCTATTATCGGCGGATCCTTGAAGCACGAGCACGTATAGTATATAGTAGGGCTTAATAGTAGAACTTAGCTATAGAGATACCTTAGCGGCTCTAGGATGGTCCGCTAAGCGGCTGCTAGCTATATAGGGGAGTAGACGTACTCCTACCTTATAGTTCTATAGTAAACAGCTTAATTATTATTATAATTACATGATACGTTTCCTATACTATATACCCTCGACTAGTATAACTCTCACATTGAGCGTATAGCTTTAAACTACTTAAGTAGATAGCTTTAAACTACTTAGACGTCTAGTCTTAACCTACTATAGCGCCTTACGCGGCTGCCGTCTCCTTAGTAGATATAGTAGTAAGATAGATAGAAATAGGAGTATATTTTTCTATAGAAAGAGTAGTAAATCTTAAGATAGATATAATTAAACTGGTAAAAGAAGTCTATTTTTACTCTAAAAGGTAGGTAACTCTACTCTAATATAGCTATTACTTATTAGATTAAGTTTAAACTTTTATATAGTCTTTTTAGTATCTTTTTAAGACTCTATATATAGCCGTTTAGTCCTATCTATAGTATAGCCTCCAATGCACCCGTTTTAGATATATAGATCAATGTTCCTAGGTGTATTAATATTCTATAGGAAAGTTTTAATCCTTAGCTAATAGGGGTAGGAACTAGCTAACTTAGGTTATATCTCTATACTAGCTCGTAATTTAAAATGCGCGCTCTTTCGTACTTTTATATATATATTATTTATTTCTATAATAAACAGCTAATTGAGTTAGCTATATAGTAAATCAAGTATGCGCTATATACTAGCGTTCTCTAATAGTTAATATACGCTATTGTTGCCGTGTAGTAATATATAGAAGTTTATTCTAGCAATATGCGCATTTTCGGCATTCCTAATAGAAAAAGTTCTAACGAGCTAGTATTGAGAACAAAAAAAGTCGCGGCGGTAAGCGGAGTTAGGTTAGTTTCTTCCTTTATTTATATTAGTTTTCATATATTTAGGTCTAATTAAGACTTCTACAAATTAAGATAAGTAATAAGAAATACTCTTATTTAGCGATAGTATTTACGGAGATATTTATAGATATACTACTAGTTAATTAATAAGGATATTAGTCTACGTATTATCTATATAATCCTCTTAGAGGCTTCTACTAAGTATATTACTATATCCTAATCCTTAAGGAAAGAGCTCTATATAAAGTACGAAGAGGAGTATATATAATTATCAGCTTGATATAACGCTATCTACATGCTTTTATACCCCAATATGCTAGATCGTACTGCTGTATTATCTACCAGCTAGCTCAGGTCCATGTCCTGCTCCTTATAACGATAATTACTGTTGCGCACACTGCGCTTGCTGCCCGTCCTCTTCGTCCTCCCACTCAGCTCCAGCTCGCGGATCATCACTTCCGCCTCCGAACTGCGCCAGATCCGCGTCAAGCTCATATCTGACCTCGTCGACTTCTGCAGGTGGCGGCTGTGATGGCTCCTCAGGCTTGGGAAGGAGTTCCCGTAATTTCGCTACTGTTGCCTCGTCGTGGAAGTATCCGTCCTCGGGAAAGTCTATCTTGACCTTGAGGTATAGATCGCCTTTATCGCTGCTCTTTTTCACGGGCATACCTTCTCCGGAGACCTTGAGGACTTGGTCAGGTTTCAGGATCTTGCCGTGCGAATCCACTCGCACTTGTATACCGCGGCCATCCAGATGCGTCAGTACTACGCGATTCAAGCCAGTCAACGCTTCTGCCAGTGTAATGTCGAGTTCTGCTGCCAGGTCGGCGCCTGCACGATCGAATGTATCATGTGGCGTCTCGACGATGTGAAACACGATATCTCCTGGCTCCTGTCCCGGTTGCTGGTCCGCTTCTCCCTTGAGCACGATCTTCTCGCCTTCCCGTGTCCCTGGGGGTATGTAAAGCTCGAGCATCTTCTTCTGCTGCACCGTTCGCGCACCCTTGCATTTCTTGCAACGGTCCTTTTCTCTGTAAAATTCACCTTGACCACTACATGTAGAGCAAGCTACCTGTGTCGGCGACACCATTCCAGGGCCCACTTGCACTAACTTTGTGAAGAAACCTTTGCCTTTGCAGGTATCGCATGACTTTGGCTTGGCCTTTTCTTTGCCGCCAGACCCAGTGCAAGTGCTGCAGATGACAGCTTTTGTCGATGCGAAGCGCGTTGATTTGCCTTTGTATAGCTCTTCCAGTGTGACTTCGTATTCTTGTTCCTCGTTTTCTCCTTTCTGCGGCCGCCCTTGACCGCGCCCTCCCCGACCGCCGGGCATGCCGCCCATGCCACCCATACCGCCCATACCGCCGAACATTTGATTCAGGATATCCTCCATATCTGGTCCAGCTCCACCTCCGCCCATGCCCCCCTTTTCAAAGGCAGCCATGCCATACTGATCATAGGCGGCACGCTTGTCGTCGTCAGAGAGAATCTCATAAGCTTGGGAGACATTCTTGAACTTTATTTCTGCGTCAGCGCGATCTGATTCAGCCACTTTGTCAGGGTGATGTTGTAATGCTGCTTTGTGATAGGCTTTCTTTATCTCTGACTTTGATGCCGAGTTTGAGACTCCGAGGACATTGTAAAGCTCGCTGTCGTCGGAACCGGATGCCATGATGACGGATGGCTATGTGTTTGCAAAGGCGTGATTAGGGCGTAATCGTATTGGTCCAAAGTAGTTCGAGGATGTCGAAGCAACTCTCGTGTGTCTTGGCTTGATACTGCTGTGTTTCTGATTTGTTTCGTCTGAATTCGAGATGAGTCTAGAAAATTGGCTGATTCAGCAAAACATGAGACGATGACGGGAAATAATCTACGCCGATGTTGCCCCGCGGGCGAATGTCCGGCTGCGGCATCAATGTGAAACACCATCTGAGATGACATGAAACTGAGCATGACATGCTACCAACGCGCACATCGCAAGCCTCGCGCGGTATCACTTTGCTTGCGTCACACTATGTCTCTGCAACACCCGTGAAGGCTGTCGGCGAGCGACATCTCTCCCATGGCTCGGCGCAGTCGACGAAAAACACAAAGACCAAACTTCCAGCCAGGCCTGCGCGTACTCGTTTCGCGCCCTCCCCAACTGGCTATCTTCATCTAGGCTCGCTTCGGACCGCGCTTTTCAATTACCTCCTGGCCAAGAAGACTGGCGGTCAGTTCCTGCTACGCGTAGAGGACACAGATCAGCGGAGAACAGTGCCTGGAGCACTCGAAAGACTATGTTCAGATCTGCAATGGGCGGGGCTGCAATGGGACGAGGGACCTCAGGTAGAAGGCCCCTACGGTCCATACCAGCAATCTAAACGCACCGACATCTACAGCGAGCACGCCCACAAGTTGCTTGAGACTGGCCATGCATATCGATGCTTCTGCACAGTTGAAAGGCTAGACGAGCTTGCACGTCGACGGAAAGAGCTAGGCCTGCCAACGGATTATGACAGGCAATGTGCTGGTATTCCCAAAGGTCAGTCAGACGACCGCGCCGCTCAGGGCGATGCGCACGTCATTCGTCTTCTCTCGCCAGATGTATATCCGGAAGTCAATGACTTGATATACGGGCGCATCGGTCGAGGGAAGCCTGGCGCAGGAGCCGTGGGTGTCACACATAAGCACGGTGAAATCACCTATGAAGACCCGGTGCTGCTGAAGTCTGACGGTCGGCCTACATATCACCTTGCCAACGTCGTCGATGATCACCACATGGACATTACACATGTGGTACGTGCGACAGAGTGGATATCGTCGACGCCAAAGCATCTTGCCCTATATGATGCTTTCAAGTGGGCACCGCCTGAGTTTGCTCATGTGGGACTGCTAGTCGACGAGGCAGGGCACAAGCTCAGCAAGCGGAACTTCGACACGGACATAGCTCATTTTCGAGTTATGGGTGTGCTGCCGTCGGCGCTCGTCAACTTTGTAGCGCTGCTTGGATGGTCTCATGGACAGAAGAGTGATTTGATGATTTTGGACGAGCTGGTGGAGCAGTTTCAGATGAAGTTTACAAAGGGAAACACAACGGTAAGCCTGGAGAAGTTGTGGTATCTGCAGAGAGGGCACGCAGCCAGGGTATCGACGAATGCCGCCGATAGTGCTGTAGGAGAGTTTCAAGACATGGTAAATCGCGTTGTGAAAGTGGTTGGAGATGCCGGGCACACGTCCAGCCCGCCAGGCATCGATCTCGAGGAATATGTCGAGCATCTGCTTCGTCTTGACGGAAAGAGTTACAGAACACCTGAAGCATTCTACCAGGGCAACATACACTTCTTCGTTGGCATAGATTGGCAGCCCTTTCAGAATTCAGATTCTGAGACTGCTTCGACAGCAGATCTTGCTCATGCTGCTGACCTTTTGATGTCTATTGATGGTGCGGAATGGGATGGAGCTGCCCTCGCAAACAAGATGAAGGAGGTTGTAGCACAAGAGAGTGATCGCCTAGCAAAGTCTAACAAGTCATACAACAAGCTCTTCGCCGGATATATGAGGTGGGTCCTCCTCAACGGAATGCATGGTCCTGGTATTGGCGCATCGATGGGCTTGCTTGGGAGAGCCGTGTGCTTAGAAAGACTGGAGGTGGCAAAAAAGGTTCAGACTCTCGTCACGTAAAACCACTTAAATTCAGCTTTTCACTCCGCTCCTTCTCCAATCTCTCATCCGCTTCCTTCTTCTTCGCCAACCGCTTCTCCTCTTTTTCCTGCCTCTCCACCTTCACAGCCTCCCTTTTCTCATACCGATCCTCCTTCTCTCCTCGCTTCTTCGCCTCTTTCTCCTCCTTTGCCTTTCCTCCACCATCCTTAGGCTGCACATATAACGTGACCTGTGCGCCCGGCACACCCAGCATCGTCTTCCATTCCTCCGCCCCCTCCTCCACATCCGCGATAGCCTGCCTCACCGTCTGCATCAAACTAGCAATCTCCTCCTTCGTCGCCCGTCTCGCCCTCCGCTTCGGCGCAATCAATATCTCCACTCTTCGTCCCTCACTCATGAACCGCCGCAGCCAGTCAAGTCGGTATCCCAGATCGTTCCCCGTGATGGCCCAATTCAGCTCAATCTGCTTGACCATATCATCCGTCTTCTTGACCGTTTTCAGCCTTGCCTTACTCCTTGCTTCGTCGCGTAGCTCATCGTTCGTCACTAGCTTCACCACGGGTATACCCTCGGCCGTCTCGCCGACTTTGCGCAAGTGTGTTTGAGTGCGGTCGATGTCACGGAGGAGCTGGCCTAGTTGCTGAGCCGGCTGCATGGTGCCGCTACCGTCGACGAAGTGGGCTGTCAATGAGCCAATGGACTCGTCGAGAATCACCTTGGTTGGATCGAGGCCGGCGGCGGGGTTCTTCTTGAGGAGGGTTTTGGTGACGACGGGTTTTGGTTTGGGAGGAGCAGGCTTGGGTTTTGGGGATGAGGCGAAATTGCGGTGCTGGGGCTGGCGGGGACATGTTCGTGAGGTGGGGAGGTATGTGCGTGCGGAGAGTGCTGGGCGGATGAAGATGCTGTAGAGAGCCTGGCTAGACGGGAGTGCGTGTGTTGAAGGCATACCGATGTGTTCTCCGTGCAGGGTTGTGGCAGACAGTATGAGTTGCGATTGTGTATACCCAGTCCTTGGGCTTTTTTTATAGAATGATGTCAAAGACCCTGCATCTTCACCTCCACCATCGACAGCAGCAAAGCGTCACACCGACAACAGCCAGCCACATTCTCCATCAACCTCGTCCGAGATCTGGTCTGGCTTGTTCTTGCTCAAGAGATGTCGCGCGACCTGGTGCCTAACATGTGTAGGTGGTGAAACCTGTGTAAAGAAGCATATAATGGCTTCCCATTGGCAGGACCAGTATCTCGCAGCCCTCACAGTCCGTGACCGCCGCGAGCAGGCTCTACAGTCCACCTACGACGACTGTATGTGGCATAAGATACAGTGATCATGTGCTTATTGTACTGACGGCACCAGATGCAAAGCTAGCAGACCTGGCAGCAAGCTTGTCCAAGCAATTGGCTGCGTGCTCAGGGCGTCAACTTGCTGAACCCGCAGAAACCGCAACCACTGCTGGTGACTCCAAAAGGCCTCCCACCCTGAGTACGGCACAGTCGCCGGAAAACGACGTTATAATTGGCCTTCGCACCGATCTCGCTTCTGCACAGGCTACCCGCACCACCTTGACTGCCGAGCTAGCCTCCCTCAAAAGTACCCTGACGTCGCTGCAAGTCTCGCTGACACGCACCTCTACCACGGCGAACAGCTTGGCAAGAGATAAAGCATTGCTGGAACGAAAATTGCGGGACAGAGACGAGGAATTGCGGGAAAAGAGGAAGATGCTAGAGGGAGTTCTGGACGAGGTAGTGGCGTTGACGATGCAGGTGAATTTGTTGGAGCAGGAGAGGGATGGAGTGAGGGAGAAGGTTGGTTGATGTAAAATGGACCGTGCATGATGAGATGTTTCAGCTTCCAGGTGTATCTCTTGGACACTACATTGTTGGAAACTTGCTTCGACTTGCGCGACTTCGGCAATTACAGTCACGAGCTGGAGAGCAGACCCAGGCCGAAGTTGCATGAGATTGACCATGTCTACGGCTATGGCCATAGTCCCCTGGCTGCGCCCGCGAGGATATCATCTGGAAGACATCCTCATGAAACAATTCACTGGACAAGGGTCTTCGGACAAGCCTGAGAAAGGTGCCATGGGCTCTATAACTCTATTCTGCCACGACAATAATTTTCACCGCCTCATCGACCACCATCGGGGCGAATACCGCACAAAACTTCCACCTCAGCCATCTCACTTCCTCACAAACACCCTCTCCCCCTCCAATGGCTGATACGTTTTCTCAACCCTCCTGCCTCCCTCCTTCTTTGCGCCTTCAACACCCAATCCTTGCCCGCTCCAAACGCCTCGCCGACGCGCTGATCAAACACGGGATCATAGTGTTGTAGATTGCAGCCGAGACCTTCGACGGAAAGGGCACATCAGATGGCGTATTGGAGCATGCCGGTTGAGTATTCGCACCATTCGGGCATGCGGGAAGCGATGGTGGCGTAGTGGCTGGGACCGAGGAGGGCTTCGATTCGATCGAAGGTTGTGGGGTCTGTGTGGTGTTAGAGGAGTGTGGTGGGATGGTATGACGTGGTGGGATTGAGAGTTGAGCCAAGGACGTAGGGGAGGATGGGGTGATGGACGATTCGAACGGCATGGTGTGGTGAAGAGAGCAGGAAACAACCGACCTTCATATATCAAGACACTCGCCAATCTTCCCCTTGATGAACGGCCATGCCTGCGGTCCAAGAACGGGCTGCATCAATTCAGTCAGCTTCACTCCCATACCGATTCCTCGGTTTCCCTCCCTTTCCTTCCCTCAACCTTGCTCTCCTAGATTACAACCTCATAAACCTCCCCCGCAATATCCCACAACTTCTCATGCTCATCCCTCAACACCACAATCACCCTTGCCGATTGCACATTGAATGGCCCCGGAGCGTGCTTGAGGCAATGGCTGACGACTTCGACGATGCGGTCGTCGGGAATTGGTGAGGAGTGGGAGAGGGCGTATATGGGGTGTGGGCGTAGTCGTGGCGAGCCAATTGCGTTCACCTAAATTGGAAGATGAGATTCAAGATTCACGATCACGGCACAGAGATGGGAGGCTCTCGACCGAGACGGTTGGGATGAGTGAGAGGTTGAGAGCTCGGTCGGGCGGCTTGAGAGCTCGGTCGGGCGGCTTGAGATGAGTAGCTCTGCAAGGGTGGGGAGATGTTGTGATTATGGAGCACTTGAGTGGTGGCATGAGGAGACAGTGCGGCGAGTATAGTGGACCCGACGAGACAAGAATCTGGCGGCAGCGTTACAACAACAGTCACAGGACAGAGTTTCTAGAAGTCTTTCGGAAGAGGACCGTAAGTATTCTGCTCAGACTCATGTCTTAGTTTCGGTGCAGTAGGGATGAGAGGTAGGGTTGGTTCAAATCAGTTTCGTATCTCGTCTTCTTGTTTGAGTATTATTACACATGGTAGACCTTATACAGGCCTCGAGCCTCTATCTCACGACGCCAGCTCGTCTGCCTGCGCAGCTTTTCACGTACACTCTTCATCTTCCTAATGCAAAGAGAGCATCAACTGCTCATTTATGATCCGAGAAAATCTCGTGTCCCGTCGCCATGTCCTATGAATTCGCCCGATATGCCAGATATGCAAATTTCTCGCTCTTAAAAAGCGGAGTAATCTCTTTCCATTTCGTTCATGCTTGCACAGTTTTCCATCTCGATTTTCGACTCAAGTCGTTCCCGAAACACCTCATTCACTCATCGACCCATACCCATTGACCCACCACCTCGTCGAGGTCTCTTGCCACCGTCATCAACACTCCCCGGGCCACCTTGACCTTGATCGGGCCAAGGTCTCTTCCTCCCATCCCTTCCCTCACGAGTGTCCATTATGCCAGGTCCTCCACCCTGTCCACCTCCACCTCCACCTCCAAATCCTCCACGACCATACCCACCGCTGCCTTGACCACCGCCCCAACCACTATTCGTAGGTCCAGCTCCATATTCGCCACCGAAGCCGCCACCTCTACGGTCGCCGGCGCTACTTGGACCTGGGCCTGGACCTGAGTTGGAGCCCAATGCTGCTGGCGGACCGCGACGTTGACCGTGTGATTGGAATAGCTCGTCCTGTGGTGGCATTGGAGTTCGACCAGTTTGCGGGTTGTTCTGCATTTGGTTGTAACCTTGCTGCTGCTGCTGCTGTTGTGGTGGTAGTGGGTGTTGCTGCATTTGTGGCTGTGCTTGTTGTTGCTGTTGTGGCTGCATCGGCATTCCTGGTCCATTGCTCGGACGTTGGTGATCACGATCTCGCGGGCCACTACGTCCACCATCTCGTCCGTCTCTGTCACGGTCAGGACCACCTCGACTTCGGAGTTCTCTTCCGCCATTCAGCGTCGACGGAGGCTGTTGCGATTGTGATACTAGCGGGACTTGAGGTCCGGTCTGTGATGGCAATCCATCTTGTGCACGGTCGCGCGTGCGGCGTGAGTCCCGTTCACTGGCTCCCCGATCATAGTATGGTCGATCACCATGGTTATCATTGATATTGCTTGAATGAGGTGCTGGTAATGCGCTCGTCTGATTTCTAGTATCGTGATGGCGTGTGTCTTGCCCAGCACTATTAGGACCATTCCGCGCACCACGTGTGCGATCCTCAACACCGCCCGTAGCCAAATCCTGCTGATTCCGGTTTAGCAGTCTGCCATCTCGCGGGAAGGGAGCAGCTCGTGGGCCCCGCACATCTTCCCGCAAACTCGACTGCACGCTGTCATTCTGTGTAGCTTGCATGACCATTTCCTGAGGTGGTAACGGTATTCGGCCGCCAGTCGGAGTAGGAGGCGGGGGAGGCGCATTTACCACAGCCGATTGCACATATGGTGTATTGACTTGAGGGTTCTGTCGTGTTGCTCTTCCGCGGATACTCCCTATCCCATTGTCGTTTGCGCCATGATCTGGGCGTTGCATGACAGGCGACTGTAATTGTTGGCCTCCCTGTTGCAACATGCCGTTCAGACTAGCGAAGCGACGATCTTGATTCGAGGCTGGTCCCGTAGGTGGCGGTCGTGCTGGAGACGGCTGAACTGGACCGTTTGGAGCTGAGATCGAAAGTCTTCCGGACATACGTCTGGGTCCTGATGGGGTATGGTTACTCGCAGTCGATTGAAATGCTGTTGCGGCGTTTTGTGGTTGGACATGCGGGTTCTGCATCGATGTGGAGGACTCATTCGCACGTCGTGAGTATGGATCAATAGGCCCAGACAGACCATTCGGCATGTTCGTGTTGGAGCTTGCCGCTTGCGATCTGTCTTGAGGATGACCGCCAGGACCGGTCGGCGGGGCGCGCCCATTTGATGCTTGAGCATCTGCCATTGTAGCACTGTTCATATTGCGTCGTCTCTCAATGTTCACCGGAATATCGTTCGCAGAAGGCATATCAGGCGGGCTCGACGCGCCAGTATTGAGGCGGCCGTAGCTATCATCCTGGCGGCGTGGCAACCTTGATTGGTCTTGTTGGAAGCGCTGCTGAGTTCGGTCTCCCATGCGCGGGTTCTGCGGCTCGACATTCTGACCGCGTCGTGAATCGTCCGGATATGCGCCGTAAGAAGGATTAGGTCGCTGATCACGTTTGGGGTGTGACTGCTCCTGAGCTTGACTGCCACGAGCTGAACCTCGCTGGTCATGGCCTTGCCTTCGATCATCATTTCCCCCGGGTCGACGGTTATCGTAATCTTGATTGTTGCGTCCGACATCGGTGCGTTGTCCACCTCCTGAAGCTCTGGACATAGTGTCCTCTTCTCTTTGCCGTGATCCTCGATTGCCTGTGACATCAATCTGCCATGGAGCTGCAGCAGGGCTATCGGGAAGGTCCACAACGCTTCGAGGAGAAGTATTAGCAAGGTCGGTAAGGTCGATTGGGTTGATCAACGCTGCACGTCCTGGGTTGAGAGTGATCTGCTGAGGTCGTGACTGCGCCGCTGGTGTGGCAGTTTGCGAACGCGATACCACAGACTTGGTATCTTCTCGTCGAGTTTCATTGCCATTACGGCCATCACGCGCATTGTCACGATTGTGCATACCATGATCTCCAGATCGGCTGTTAGTTTCCGGTGCGACTCGTCCACGATTATCTCGTGCTCTGTAGTCACCTCGGGCTGGACGGTCGTTGTCGCCTCGAGGCCGCGTGTCGCCGTACCGATCTTGAATCCTTTGCTGTGCGGTGTCGATTGGTCGATCCTGCCTATCGGAACCTGTTGGAGGGTGCCTGGAACTAGGAGGTTCAGGAGGTCCATCACCGTGTCTCTCCCTATCTTGATAGCGTCCCCTGCCTGGTGCAGACGAGTCTGGTCGACTTGGCAGATCATGCTGTGCGCGCGATGGAGGACGAGAAGATGATGGATTTCTACTAAGATCGGGTCGGGCCACCGACAGGGGTGGTTGTGGTTGTGGCGCTGGGATAACCTTTTCTGGCAAAGTGCTTGAGGGAGCCGGTGTAGATGCAGGTGTTGGTCGTGCAGGAATAGTTAATCCCGTAATTGCCGCGTTTGTCGTAGATGTTGTCCGAGTCGCTCCTGCCGCTTCTGCCTGCCTAGTCGCACTCTCTAACTTACCTAAATCAGACTTTATCACATCCTGTGCTTCCATGCTTCTGTCACGCATGACTACATCCTGTAACTCGCCATCCTCCACCTCCTTACCAGACCCAACGACTGTGTCCTTCTTACTGCTGCTGTTCGGTGTCAGTTGGTATTTCTGACACTATGTCAAGAGCTTACGTATTGTCAGTATCTGCAACCTTCGGTACAAATTCAGAAGCAGCAGCATTGAGGTTAGATGGTGTAGCAGGTCGAGGAGTGGCAGTAGTGGTACGATCTGCTCTGGGCTTCTGCTTGACCTGTCTTTGGTTAGTATCCAGGACAAGTCATGCACGATGTTGCAATGTTGCAATACTTACTATTGAAAACGCCTGTGGCAATACCCACTCCTTCTGTCTTGCTTTCAGATTTCCAAGCAGTGAACTCGATGCTACCCAGATGTCTTGTCGTGAATAGCGCTCAGACTTGCTGTATTCCTCAACAGTATTATACAGTCTGGTGCCCTGCCAGTTGATTGCCGGAAAATAGCCACATACGCAACGAAGAACCACGATGGCATTCTTGATGTGCATATACTCACCGTTGTTAAGGCAAGCCATCAGAGCGTTCGTGAATTGAGCGTGCCATTTATTGAGGTATCTTCGGTAGTCCTCGTAGTCCAGCAATGCGCCTGGAGTGTTATCATGTGATGAGGCTTCTCTGAATCCCGGTAGCTCTTTCTTCGTACCCCAAGCGCGCTTCTCATATGTTGCCTTACTGGCGTGCCACGCACTCAGCTCTTGGAAGACTTCGCTCAGGAAACGACCAAGACACTCTGCCTCTCGCGCCGTACACTGGAAGATCGAATTCTGCATCAGCTTCTCGCCAAAGAGTCGATCGAGGAAGACCAGTGTTCTGAACTGCGGTGTTCCAGACGAGTGCATCATGATGAACATTTTCCAAGCAAAGTAAGAGTCCAATGGCGACATCAACAGACGTGGTAAGAAGCACTCTTGCAGCAGAGCTTCGATAAGCTGCTCACTCTTGTCTTTGTCCCTGGAGTCTGCGAACCAAGATTTCTTCTCCATTTCGAGTCTAGCGCGAACACCCTTGTAGTTCTCCATGTGATCTTTCATCTCCTGGATCAGGCGATCTCTGAAATCAGCGATTGCTTTTTTCTCTTGATCACGCTTCCTGGCTCCAGCTTGGGTGACGTCGGAACGGTCGGCATTGATGGCAGCGATGCGCTCCTTTTGGCGTGCATCTTCAGCGGTGTAGCTGGAAGCAGGAGCCATAAGATCATGGAGCGAAAGTTGCCAGAAAGTCACAAAAAATGGAAGACTGACGGCGTCCAACGTGCCAGAGATGTTCGGTCGCATCTTGTCCATCAAGTCCTGCAACACTGGATGCCAAGGTGTAGATGATGAGTCAGTTGTCGAAGTCATCGATGCTGTCGTGATCGTGGCAGGTGAAGATACATCTGGCACACTCGGCGAGGCTATCGTATCAGGTACATCTGCAAGAGTCTCCTGCACGATAGCTGGAGTGCTTGCGTCTACCATCTCAACATCCGTTGATGCCTTCGCCTTGCTGGTCGTGTCAAGCTTCTGCTTTGGATGCGCTGCATCATAATCATCAACAGCTCGAGCAATGCTCTTTCGGTGTATGGTAAACGCGATGCTCGCATCTATGCCATAAGTGTGAATCAGATCCGCGACGTCCGGCACAATAGCTCTGAACTCCTCGATGGTGAGATTGTTCCGCAGCAGCTCGAGGTATTGTGTCATATTGATGTGTATGTCGTCAAAGTTCTCGCCTATAATTTTGAGCGATGTTTGATTATCATCAAAGACACACATCTGCCTTTGCTGCGCGATTGAGACAAGTAGTGGTCCAACGAGTCCATTGTCTATCAAAGTCTTGACCAATCGCTTTGCAGAAGGCTTGCTTTCGTGACGCTTGTCCTGAACTTGTCGTAGAGTTGCTGCTTGTAAATGCTCTCCTCCTGCCATAGCTTGGACTTGAGCATCAGTGAAATTAGTGTCTGGCGCAATGCCTGCCATGCTGACAATCAGTTCTCGCAGTACTTTCAGGTCGGTGAAATTGCCTTTGCGAACTTGATTTGCGACGTATTGCAGGATGGGTAGTGTGCTCATAGTGGCATATCTCTTGAAGACTTTGCCGGTAAACAATGACAACGATGTGAGCCAGCTACTCGTCGTCATACCGTCGTCTCCCACGCGACTGCGTCCTGCACGACCAAGTGTAGTCATGACACTCCAGGAAAGAACATCATACCCCATATAGGTGAAATATCTGCCACATTCGACAACAACATCTGTCAGATTATCATATGACTCGATCTGGTTGAGGACAACAGCGAAAGTGATACCCGGGGAAGCGCAAGCAATCTTTGCCAGGGCACGCGCCATCGGCTTCATGTTGGTCTTACTCATACGCTTCAGGATATCCTTTGTTTCGGCAGTCGCGAGTGCAAAAGCTGCAGCAACATCCGGCAACCTAGATGTCGGGCCTAGAAACCACTCGTTGTAGACTGAAAATCTGAGCTTGGTGGGAAATTGCTTCAGAATGTCGAAGACCTCATTGACAATGCCTGGATTCGCCCTCGTCATGCTCAGAGCAGGACACAGTAATCTTTTGCAAAGGTCTATCCAACGGTCTCTGTTTGTCTGAGAGCTATCTTCTGCTAAGCTTCGCTTGCCGACACGTGCTAGCTTCATGAGTAGACTTGGGTCTAGTCCAATTTTGACGCCTGTGAAGTTCATGAACGTATCGCAGAGTGTGAAGATGTCGTCTACAGTTTGGCAAATTGGAACATTATCCGACCAGTCGTCCCAGTAGAAGCGGTAATCGGTACCGTCCTGTTGGTCATTCATTTCCATTTGCGCCCAGCGTACAGCACGAGGCTGCGGCGCTTCCTGTACACGAAGTTCGTTCTTGAATAGTCCAGTCTGCTTTTCGTCAGGCAGGGCAATAGCTTCTCGAACGCTGGATCGTTCTCGCAGAGGTTGGCAAGGCTCGTATACTTTGCTGAGTGAATAGTGAAGAATGCGGTGTATGTGATCTGGCAAGTCCGGGAATAGGTCTGGTAGCCAGGTGTACCGTCCAAGCAGATACAGTGCCTCAGGAATGGCGCCAATACAGAGCAAGCTTCGGAGTAATTGTACCTTCTGGTCCGTGGGCTCAGGTAGCTCCTCTCTGGGTTCTTCCTCGGTCTTTGGTCCAGGTGTGCCACTTGTACCTGTCTTTGACGTTGGATCTGACTTTGCTGCAATGTTTCCACGCGGTTCTGCGTCACGACCACGTGCTGTAGGAGCAGGCACAGTGTCATCTGCCAGAGCACCAGCTCTCGCTAAAGCATTCAACGTACCACCTCCTGGCCTCTTTGCTAGCTCTCTTTCCTCCTTTTCTTTTGTTGCTCTGGCTTTCACGCTCTCCATTGCAGCATCTTCCGGCCACAGATGTGCGTAGAGATCACGCAAGGAGATGAATCCAATCTTGATGAGGAGTGCAGATAGATAGATGAGGTTGACAGGTAGTACGTCCTTTGCATCTCTTGATGTCGATGCATAAAACTGCAGCTTGAACCCGAGTAGTTGCGCAGCTACAGCACTACCAGGTGGCGGTAAAGTTTGAGTGTCTTTGATCCACGTACGTGTCTCGTTCAGACGGGCTCCGCGTTTCTGCTCATCAACCTCAGCATTCGCAGCACTTGCAACTGTTTTGAGAGCATTCGCGATGTCGTCTTCTGAAAGAAGTCGTTGGCCTCCAAGCTCGAACCAAGCATCTTGACCGACCTCTCGTGCTCGCGTCCAGAATGCAGTATCTCGCTCTTGCCTCGTTGCTGCCACTTCCGCGCGATCATCGTCAGCCAAAGTCCAGCCGGAATGATCCGGAGACGCCCAGCCTGGAAGTCCAGCTATCTGGCTTTGTGGCAGATGGGCACTGATCAGATCCTGCGTTTCTGGCCACCAAGAACTCGCCCGCAGGAGTTTGACAAAGAATCTATAATGTTTAACCAGGAGCGTTGCAAAGACATCTAGGACAACATCAAGTACACGTCCAGCGTCCAGGTCAAAACTACCGATGAGTGCCTTGATGTTCTCGAAAGTATCTCCAACGACTTCTGCTGTAGGTGGTTCATCCGCCGTAGTGGTGAAGAGCTCCGTGAGCAGTTTCGAGTAGCCCTCTGTCTCTTCTCTCAACAGGTTGTAATTCGATTGTCGATACAATACGCTTGTCTGTTGGCGGATAAACATGCGCGTAAATGTGTCTCTAACGAGCTGCGCCGCTTTAAGTAGATCTCCATCAAGCTGCTGTCTCATGACATCTGAGGGAATGCCGGTAGATGTGAGGATCGCCCGTAGGCGTGGATTAAGCATGTCCTGCTCAGCCAGGATTGAGAGTGTGTCGAGGAAGAATGTTACTGCATCGATCGGGCCTTCAGGCGGAGCGCTCTCGAGTATTTGACGAACAAGCTGTCCTGCATCGTTCGCGTTGACTTTGCCATCTAGACTGGCTCTTACTATCTCTTGGAACACCGTACTGAGCCCAATCACGTTCTCCCCGACGAGAGCCTCAGTCGCTGCGGAAAGTACTTCATCACTTCCCGTGTCCTTCCAGCTCTTGATGCGCTCCTCCGTCAAGATCTCATAATCGTAAGGCAAGATAGGTTTTGGCGGCGGAGGTGGTGCAGAGACGACAGGAGCCCTGGGGGCTGGTGTGCTTGGTATTGGTGCAGGCGTCGATGTGAGGGCGGGCGCAGCTTGATGTGTAGGTCGTGCTTGCGCAGCTTCATCATGTGTAGTAGAGCTGCTATTCGGCGTTTTGGCTACGGCTGTCGCATTTACTCCTCCTGCTTCATCTGGTGCTCCATTGGCGTGCGATCCTCTTCTCGGCGTGCCCGCAGATGAGTTGTATCCACTATTTTGTCCGCCATTGTAACCACCGCCTCGACCTCCTCTGCCACCTCTGCCCCGTCCCCTTCCCCTTCCCTCTGAACCCATATCATATCCGCCTCTCCCTTGACCGTAGCCTTGCGCCTGCGATCCTTGGCCTTGGCCTTGTCCTTGGTTATAGTGACCTCGTTGTTGCGCCAGATTCAGATCATTTGGTCGATGAGGTGAGGGTCGACCTTGCGCGTCGAGGTTGGAGTCTCCAGAGAAATTCCTGTCCGGTCTCTTTCTCTTGGCCCCTCCACCCTGCGCCATCATCTCCGCCTCTTGATGTCGTGTGGGAAGATGGAGGATGCTTCGGCATTTGGGAGCGATGAGATCTGAACAAGTTAAGCTATTTCACACGTGACCAGCATGCGAATGTATGAGGTGACTCCAACGATAAGTTACTCCTGGGTTGCAAGGTGGTATCAAGATGGTGAACCATAGGCATAGTAGTTTCACGAAACTCCAAGACACCACAAGAAGTAGGAGAAGTCAATTGATGACCATGTTTGCTATCCGCTATCGTACAGCGAGCCAGGCAATGATGCCGTGCAACCCTTTCACCAACACCTGAACGTACACATCCCTGATGACCTCTTCCGCTACTATGTTTGTGGGCATCTCACGGCCATTACTCATCACTCCAATCAGACGCACAGCTTGACCAACCTATATGTCAACTGTCTTCATATCCTCCACTCCGTCATGCGAATCGTTCAGATCGATATTCTTTACGCCAAGTCCAATGTCACCGTTCACGCCTCGGTTCTCCTTGTCGTCGTGTCTGTTGAGTAACGAATGCTGTCGAGACGTTTCTGTCTCAAAAGCAGGCTCTTCTTGTGGCAACTGTGTGTGCGATTCCGTGGATATAAGGTTCTCCACTGACCCGTCATCGGATCCAATTCTTCCTTCTGGCTCTGTATGTACTTTGATAGCTGCGGGTGCCTCCTCAGCGACTCTTGCAAGTGGACTCGAGATATGCGCACCCCGAGACTTGTTGACAGCAGGAGCTTTGCCAGAAGCCTTTGACGACAGCAATCGTTGCGGCGATCGACCTCGATCATTCTCTCCAGTGCTACCATAAGGAGAGTCCCTCTGTGCTCCGTTGGTGGAATTCGGTCTCCGTTTTATTGGTTTGCGGCCGTGCTTTTGATCTGACCTCCATCGTAAGATGTCAAGATATGCTGGCTCGACAGCTTGACGAGGAAACTCTCGCAACTTCAACTCGCCCGACTCCTCCACGACAAAGACCTTATCAGTGCTAATGTCATCTGCGACTGTCGCCAGGAAGGCTGCCCACGAACGTGCAACCACATATTTGCAATCGTAATCACGACCCATGATGATCACCTGTCCCCAGCGTCCAGCAGGTCCGGGAGCAAGATCAACAGCTAAACAGTTTCCACCCCAATCACGAGCCAGAGGAATCCAGGCGGGGTGTGCGTATGCTTTTTGAACAGCGTTCGGTGGCTGTGAGTCCTGTTGCGACTGTAACGTGTCTACCCAGTTGCCGCTTGTCGCTTGTTGTGTGGAAGGTCCAGCGTTGTTGGAGGAGGAAGCGGCACCAAATGCCTTCGTCGGTACTTGCGGAGCTTGATATTGCGGCGACTGTGTGAGGTATTGCTCGTTGACCTGTCGCCAATTGCGCCATTCGTGTACGATTTCTTCACAGTCCAGTAACATACAGCCAAATATGACTCCTGATGGTATGCCGCCACGCTCCTGGCCATCGTGGATCGCGATAGACTCGCGCACATCCATGGGCAATGTGCAATCAAGCTGGTGCTCTAGTTCATTGATATCGTTTTGTGTGCAGCCCTCACCAATCTGGTCAAATAACTCTTCATAGTGATCCTCCAGCCAGCGATCAATACGCTTCCATGAGTGGCTGACAGGGGGAGGAGGTGGTAGTCCATCGCTGAAGTTCTGCATTTGTATTTCGCCGGAATGTGCTTGCGCGAGTGATCTTGCTTCATCCGGTGATCCTGATCGTTGCGCGGCCGACCTCATACCAGGGGAATAGGGCGCGGTGCCATTGACAGTCAGTTGCGGTTTGTAACTAGTGTTTGATTCTTCCGAATCCGTGGCTGTGAGGTCGACTCTTGATTCGCCGGCCGGGCTTGAGATACCGGTAAGGGGCGCGTGACGACTGCTGGTATATTGACCTGATCGTGAGGGCGAATCGTATGTGGCATGTCGGTCGTACGATGTCATGGTATGCCAGAAGGACTTCCATGCTCCTGTGATCCTGCACCATTGTAAGTACAATGCTAGAAGATGTATTGTTTGGCAGACTCACGCGGACGCCATAGCTTCAGTCTTTGCTCCGGGACGTCACTACACGGCAGATGTCGCGGAAGCCCGCTGCGTGTTGTGTTCGAAGTCCGAGGGTAGTGTCGTCTGCAGACGTCCGTCCGAAGCGCACCAAAGTCGATGAACGCGACTGCTGCTGCTGTGAATAATGTCGGAAACTGGGAGATCAAATCGATCAAATCGCGGAGTTGCGTGCAAAGTCGCCGATGGTTTGTTTTGTCGATGTGTTGCGAGGACCTCGATTCATCAGGCGAGACGGCTTGACAAGACTGATTGTTGATGTGTGCGACGTGATGAAGTCCGTCGCGAACGGTAGCAGTGCCAGTACTCTGACGGAAGATGATGGTTCTAGTGGACTAGTGCAATTCTGAAACAAACAAGCTCTTGTTGTGACTTCAATGAGCTGGTCCACTTCCGAAACCCTTGTATCGGGAAAAAGGGGCTGAGGTTTACATGTAGCTCCGGTCCAGCTGGACGCCGGCGGCAGTGCTACCTAATTTAAGAAAGGCGGACTAGACGTAGCACTGCACTGCACTGCACCGCACACTGCACACTGCACACTGCACACTGCACTTTGCACATGTACGTGAAAGCGGCAGGGTTCGAGATCGAGCTGGAGGTAGCAGAGAGAGAGAGAGAGTATATGCGCAAGCGGTCGGAGAGTAGCGTATCAGTACCTCGCGTAAGAGGTTATAGCATAACATTACCCACGGCAAGGCAAGGCACTGCGTATTCTGTCCGTATATGGTTGTCTTCGTCTGCAGCTGGAAGATGACGTTCACGTCTCGCAGTATAGATGCCTGAGCAAGCCTTTACTATCACCATGATAGTGACACTGGTATGCCATACACATGTACCCTTGCTGAGACGGACCCAACCTATACAGAGTACGGCAGTCACAAGCATTTGCGAAGCTTCGTCTCGTCTTCCAGTGGCAACACATGAGACGGTTGGACCACAAGGCGCAGTTGAGCCAGGTGTCACCGAGCAATAGAGATGAGATGCTCGAGCAAGTACCGCGTCTTTCCAGGTCAACGGTAGATACCCTGCTAAACACTTTGCTTGCGCAGCGACGCTTGGCCAGCCAAACCCAGACCCTCATCCGGTCCTTCTCGCCTCCCTTTGAGTCCCCCCACATTTCCCAAGCGTCCTCCCATTGAAAGCTCGTTGATGAAACACCAAAGCATCATTTGTGTTTGACCGTCCAGTAACACACGTAATACACACTCCTTCGACACACCCATAATGTCTTCGTCGACGACCACTTCAACCCTCACACCGCGAGACACGAAAGTCTCCTCCACAGCATCACCAAGCATCACACTCACTACCAAGCAAAATGACGACTTCTTCTGGACATACACTGAAGAACCACACCGAACGCGCCGGCAAGCCATCATCAAAGCCCATCCCGAAGTCCTCAAGCTCTGCGGGCCAGAGTCTCTGACAAAATACCTCGTCGTCGCTGTCGTCGCGCTTCAGATCACCTGCGCCTACCTCCTGCGTGCCACTCCTTTCTTCTCCTGGACCTTCTTCCTCACATCATACATCATCGGCGCAACCGCCAACCAGAACCTCTTCCTTGCCATCCACGAAATCTCACACAACCTCGCCTTCAAGTCACCCCAAGCAAACCGCTACCTCGCCATCTTCGCCAACCTCCCCATTGGCATCCCCTACAGCGCCTCTTTCCGCCCCTACCACCTCACGCACCACAAATCCCTTGGCGTGGACGGCCTCGACACCGACCTCCCCACCGCCTTCGAAGCGCTCTTCCTCGACTCGATCGCTGGAAAAGCATTCTTCTGCACCTGTCAGATCCTCTTCTACGCACTGCGACCGATGTTTGTTTACAACATGCCGTTGACACCCCTGCATTTCCTCAACATTGCGGTGCAAGTTGTCTTCGACGTCCTCCTGGTCAAGTACGCCGGCGGCCGTGCCCTCGGCTATCTGATTTGGAGCTCCTTCCTCGCGGGCAGCCTGCACCCTGTAGCTGGGCACTTCATCGCCGAGCACTACATCATGTCCACCACGACGACCGCGGCCGCAACCTCCTCTTCCTCCACTGCCGACGCCACACCCACCTTCGCCTTGAGTGCGCCCCACGCTGTCCCCAAGCCCGAAGAGACCTACTCCTACTATGGCCCGCTCAACTACCTGACCTACAATGTAGGTCTGCACAACGAGCACCACGACTTTCCCGCTGTGCCGTGGACAAGGTTGCCGAAGCTGAGGGAGCTGGCGCATGAGTTTTATGATGATCTGCCGTGTCATCAGAGTTGGGTCGGAGTGATGTGGCAGTTTGTGCTGGATGATAATGTGGGACTGTGGTGTCGATTGAAGAGGAAGGAGGGTGGGAGGAAGGTTGGGAATGCGTCGAATGAGAGGAGGGTGCTTGCAGATGATGATATTGGGGAGTAAGTGGGGAGAAAAAGAGAGATGGATTGATGAGAAAAGCGGAATGGAATCGGTTGAAAGGGTGTATGATTCATGATTTATGTTTAGATATAGACAGATAGAAAGACTACTAGCACCAAGAGTATGTTCTCGTCTTCAAGCTCACGTCTTCTCCTGCGGCTCTATCTGCATACCTCAAACCGTGATCTTAGCTACTCATGTCAACTCCCTCGACTTTGACTCCTCAGACGCCGAGAAAGAGAGACTCCTCGACCATCGACCTCCGCTTTCCCCACAGCAAGTAAGATTACCATGCCTTACAGATCGAGCATGCTGTGCCCCTTCCCTCGTTTCAACGCCAGCACAACACCCGCATCCTCTTCAGGAACGTACAGAAGTAGCAGGCAAGTCACCGTAACTCTTCAACCGCCCAGGTCGTAGAAGAGCCGTCTCAAGGGCACACTGTCGCTCGCACCCATATTCATGGCCTCAACATGCAGAGTAGTTGTGTCGTGTTCACCAGTGCTCGGTATTGCTGTCGTGCTAGGTTGCTCCTTTGAAACAACACGCAGAAATAGAGGTCGTCGCAATGTAAGTGTCCACATAGGGATTATCTTGCTATCACATCTTCCTCAGCCAGGTTCGTCCCCAGCATCGATGTCGTCTCGGTTAGCAGCTCTACCACTGCCGACATGCCATGTGTTTGGGACTGCAATCTTCGACCTAGCTTGGGCTGAACGAAGATCCACGCTGACAGTGGCCTTTCTTCGAGCTACCTCACGGAGCGTGCCGTCTACCGTGGAGGCTGGAGGGATTTCTCGTTCTGTAGCGGTAGTGCGATTTCCTGCGGCCACGGTGGCTGACTATTCATCGTGTTTGGATCTTGGTATCGATGAGGCTCGCACACACTTACCGCTTCCCGCTCCGCCTTCGCCAGGGGCTCCTCGTTCTCGAACCCGCTCAAGATCCGAGATAATCACTGGGAGCATGGCTTCCAGATGTGTTTCAATGCTATGCCTGACAGCCCGTCGTGCCTCTGTGAATCTTTCGAGGCTTGCACAACTGACTGGCCACCTGCTCACCGTTTTGTGCATATATTGAGGTTCACCATGCTCGTCCAGGACCGCCCAGTGCGCTGAGATGCCAATGCTGAACCTGTCCATGGCGATTCATGGGACATCGGCTGTCCGAACCTGCTTGTCTCTTCAGCTCTAGTAGATTGGACATCATCACGGCCCTTGTATGGGCGTTCTGGAGAAGCGCTTCAGCCATCAAACCCTGGTCGTCTCGGATTTCGACGCTGATTAGTGGCCACATGAGGTCCATGAGCACTTCTTCGTGGTATTGAATGAGATTTACATTTGGGACCCTGTTCGAAGGGGTGATGCGATGGGGTCGGCAGTACCAGCTCGGAAATGCAGAATGGGGAAAGCCGAAGGTATAATCTGGTTTCGGCGCATTGAGGTTTGTTGTGCCTACGGAGCGTAGAGGAACATGGCAAGACCACCGCTCATTGCCAATCCTCTTGATAGTCTTGTGGCGGGACCTGTCAGAAGTTCGTTATCTGCGAAACCCTGTTGGTACAGTCATTGGACAAAGGTATGCAGAGTCCCGGAGAGAGTGCCATAGGGATTCTGCTCAGACTTGTGTCCTAGTGAAGTAGATGATGTTCCTGCTCATTCGACATACCAAGACTTCTTAACATACTCACTGAACACATTCTCCCGCATGTCGGCCTCGCTACTAGCATAATGAATGTCCTCCTCGAGTTCTTGATACTATTCAAGCGATGGCTCCGGACTTGTCCGCGGCGCAGCAAACAGATTCTTGATGTCCTCCCAATTCGTGGGCTTTTCAGAAAACTTAGCCTCGACTACCAGCCTCTCGCGCAAAGCAACAATTGTGTGAGGCTGGGTGTAGCCTATCCTGCTGCTCTCGGTCTTGGCAGCTGGACTGACGCTGCGTAATATCTCGAATGCGCCGTCAAGGTCTTCAATGACGCTGACAGGTGCCGTGTCGGTCAACTCGGCACGTTCAACCGACATCTGTGCGTCGTCTGCGGGGTCGAGCCAGCTCTGGATGCGGCGTCGCTTGGTCGGGGATAGTAGCTCGGGGGAGTGCCGTCTCTTCAGTCCCATGGAAAAGCAGGCTGAAGTCTCGCTGGCGGGAGGGCTCAGTACTGTAGACGCGAGGGTCTTTCAAGGGTTGAGCTTGGATTGTAGCGATTGCTGAGGGCTACGTCTCAGGACGCTGACCTGCAGAAGGCGCGCTGTGACCTGCGTGCTATGTAAACTACCCACTGCAGAGGTGTGGAGGAAGTTGAAAGCGAGGATAGTCCACCTCGTGACTTTGCCGGCAAAGCTGCGATGGCAGTAAGATACAGTAGAGCGGTGAGCGTTCGTCAGAAGTCTCCAGGACAGGGGTAGTCTCTCAGAGACCTACACTGCAGGCATCGTACAGATTTGCAAAGGCTTTGCCGATTGTGTAACATAAGTCAACTCGAATTTCACGGGTCTTCACTCTTCTTACCGTATAGGACTATGGCGACCAGGCGCACATCGCAATGTAGGGTCTTGTGGGACTCCACGTCTCTGTAATTCGTCGGTATCGATTCATGCATGAAAGCAGATACGCAGTGGTTAGACAGTGTCAAGCTGGAGGGGTCAAGGCTCGAAGCACCTACTGTGGCCCAAACGATCGAGCAAAGGGTCACTGAACACTGCTACATGTCATTAGGAGCGCCTCTATGCTCATTAGTACCGCAAAAATACTTGAATCTTTCGTAGTGGTAGAGAGCTAGTGTTTGTTATAGCATTGAATGTGATATCGTGCGTTTAGCGGTCACGAGTCACACATCGTCGAAGAGCTCAGCTTGATTTTTCCAGAGTATATATTTGATTTAATATTTCTGGTCATCATCAATCACATGATTAAACTCGATATCCTCTGTGGCGCAATTGGCTAGCGCGTCAGACTGTTAATCTGGAGGCTCGTGGTTCGACCCCACGCAGAGGAGTTGCTTGCTCAACTTTTTGGATTTTTTGCGTCCAAACCCTCCTGTATCATCTCATTGTAAGCCCCCTGGAAACGAGAATGCAATTAGGAAAAGCACACGTCAATTTTTTTTGGATTGCAGTATAGCTAGCTGTTCCCGAGGGTTTCCAACATCATCATGACCACCGAAGCCATCCATGATAACAGTAATATGATTATACTCCGTGGTCTCTTCCTACCAATCGAACGGCAGCATATAATACACGTCTCTTGTTCCATACGCCTCCCACGCTGTTCCTGTGTATCTTCTATTCCGCAGATGTCCCTCCAATGCTGCAGAATATGTACCGCTGCCGTTGCCATCACGTCACGTATATCATGCTTATTCGGCTTGAGTTGTCAATCACTGTCTGCCTCTCACGCCCCATCCACAATCGCCAACTTCTCCTTGACTGACTTCGCCTTCTTACTCGTCCCCTTTTTCTTCTTACTCGGTGCCTCAGCCGTGGTCGTCGCATTGCCAGCAGCTTTATTCTCCGCCCCAGCATCAAAGTTGCCCTCGCCTATCGCATCGTTAGCCACACATTGATCATCAACCATCATCTCCCCTCTCATCACCAGAACATCACTGCTTACCTTCATGATACATATCATCCAAACTAACCTCGACCTTTCTCTTTCCCGGCGGCTTCTTCTTCCCCTTCTTCTCGGGCTCCCTGGCCTCTTTCTCCGCAATCTCCGCCTCCCTCCGCTCAATCATCTCCGCTTGGTCGTCGTCTGCAAGCCACATCGCAATGTCCTTTGTTCTATTCTCCTTGCTTCGCGCATTGAAGTCGACACCGCCAGGCGCGCCACCTGTCATGACTACACGTTGCACCTCTTCCTTCTGCAGCGCGCGCTTGCGGATGCGCTCTTCAATGGTACCGCGGGTGATGAGGCGGTAGACTGTGACTTGGCGGGTTTGGCCGAGACGATGGGCGCGGTCCATGGCTTGGGAGTCGATGGTGGGGTTCCAGTCCGAGTCGTAGAAGATGACTGTATCAGCTGACGTCAAATTGATACCCAGACCACCAGCTCGCGTGGACAGGAGGAAAATGAAGATGTTGGGATCGCTCTGGAAGTCTGCGACCATGTCGCGACGGTCCTCGATCTTGGTGGAGCCATCGAGCCGGCAGTATTTGTAGTTACGGTAGGTGAGGTATTCTTCCATCAGGTCGATCATGCGGGTCATTTGGAAATAGAGCAGGACGCGGTGACCGCCTTCTTTCAGCTGGGTAAGGAGTTGATCTAGTTTAGCGAGCTTGCCGGAGTCGGTCACGAAGCGGCGCATTGAGGGGACCTCAATTTCGGTGTAGCGTGCCTTTTCGGAAATGGGAGGTGGGAGCATCTTTATGACTGGGTATGATGCTGGTGCGATGTTGCTTTCGAGTATGGACATTTCAGTGTCTGTTGAAAGGCCATACAGAGCTTGTCGCATCGACGTGCTGAAGAATGTCGTCTTGTTCTCTTTTAGAATAGCTTGGCTGGATGCATGTATTTCGATGGGTGGCGCGGATGCTGCAGGACGCGCACACGGCTCGATCGCATTGAGGCCATGGTTCAAGAAAGCTGACTTGGACACGTTCATCAGATCGTGCAAGGGACCACTTCCGAAAGCGCCTGCGAGTTTGAATACATCCTGCTTACCAACAATGTTGAGCATGTTGGTATCAGGGCGAACTAATCTCATGTCAGAGCCATCTTCGGAGACGTCGAAGGCCAACTGAGCAGGGTTTCTTCGAATTTGAACTGCCCGCTGGAAGATATCCTGACGGACTACTTTGGATGCTTCTCCAGCCGAGACACCGGCAAAGCGTAGCCATGAGAAAGCACCCTTCGAGCGTGAGCTCACGAGGATTTTATCAGCGGACCATATTTGCAGAGTGTTGTGCAAGAACTGATTCCTCCAGCCTGCAACGGCATTGTCAGATGCTGCTATATCCAACCTGCCGCCACCGCAAGCCACCAGTCTGGGAAGATGATAGTTGATCAGATTTCGAACGGAATACCGGACGTCGACATTGTTGCCTTCTCGGAGGAAAGATGCTGTCTCGGCAAAGTAAGAGAATGACATTGGTGAAACAACGTCTGCTCGTTCGAAAAGATCAGGGTGATTGCAAACTTTCCTGAACTGCATGACAAGATTCATCAGTGTTGCTGTATCCTGATCTTCACCATGAGCGGCTTTCTCGATGAGGTCCACGATACTAATCTTCTCACGCAGCTTCCCATAGATAGCTCTCTGCCTATATGTAAGATCGCAATACACGTCTTCCTCAATCTTGTCGCCGAGCTCTTTCTGAACATGCTTTTTGATCCTGCGCAACATGAAAGGCTTCAGAATCATGTGCAGACGTTTGAGCTGATCTTCGTTGAGCCTCGAGTTACTCTGGGCATGGTTTTCAATGTCCTTTGAGAACCACTCATTGAACTCATCGTGAGAGTCGAATAGAGACGGCATGATGAAGTGCAGCAAGGCCCACAACTCCTGCATGTTGTTCTGGATAGGTGTACCAGTGAGCAGAAGTCGATTGCGACAGTGGAAGTTCAGAAGTGCCTTCCATCTCGAACTCTCCGATGATTTGATAGCTTGTGCTTCGTCCAGAATCATGTACTGCCACTTGACCTTCTGGAAGTAGATGGCATCCTGGACAACAAGCTGATATGAGGTGACCAGAACATGAAAAGACGACTCCTTGGTGTAAGTGATATGCTTGCGATCCCAGTACTTTCGGAGCACTTTGCGGTCCTTGGCACTACCCCAGTAAGGCAGGACTTTCAAAGTAGGGACGAATTTAGCTATCTCCTGCTGCCAATTGTGCAGAGTAGAGGCCGGGGCTATTACCAGGAACGGACCCCAAATGTTGTGATACTCTGCAAGATATGCCATGACTGATATGGATTGTACTGTTTTACCAAGACCCATCTCGTCGGCAAGGATACCATTGATGCCTTGCTCGTAGAGATTGACAAGCCAGTTGAGACCTTTCAGTTGGTACTCCTTGAGCTGACATGTCAATAGTTTCGGCTGCTCGATATCCATGCCTCCCAGACTGGTCGGGTTCTGGAAGTTCATCTCGCCCTCGTCCAACGATTGCATTTGCCCTTCATTGTCAAACGCCTTGGCACGATCCTGTGCTTCTTGGATGGCGTTTTGGGCATTCGCCATGGCTGCTTCTTGGAGAGCTGTCTCGTCCTCGGCATCGAAGTCGAGGTTTTCAAACTTGGTGACTTTTTCTTTGTAGTTCGCATTGCTCGTGGGCAGCTCAACGAGGTGCGAATCTGGTTTGGCTGGCTTGACTGTTTCGCCAGTGGCGGTGGCGATATCGTCCGTAGACCGCTCAATTTCGTCCGTCCTAACCTTCTTACCAATGAAATGGGAGAAGAGCTCTGTCTGAGAGATAAGAAAGTTGAGCTTCCGCTTCTGTCGATTAGCTTCTCGTTCGGCTTCTGCTTTCTTCGCATTCTCAATCTCCATACGCTCGGCGTACTTGCGCTGGTCGCGCTCGTCACGTTCATTCCGCTTCCAGAAGGACATCATCTCTCTCATGACACGCTTTGCGCGAGCTTGAGTATCCTTCATACTCTTAGTTGTCTTCGTCTGCCAACGACGTGCTTCCTTGCTGGCAAGTTGTGCAGTCTTGCGCGCATTAGTCTGCTTGATCTCAAAGCCATTTGCCTTGATCTTATACAGTCTGACAATGTCCTTCCGAGCTATATCCCGCCATATAGACTCGTACATCTGATCATAGGCTTTAGTCTGATGTATCGCACCACGCTCGACCGGGGTGGACTCCCGTGTGAAGTCTTCGTTCCGAGCTGCCCTGCGAAGAGCTTCGGGCTTGTATGCTGGCGTTCCTGCGAGGTTAGGGTCTTCCCCACGATCTATTGCAGCTTGCGCAGCCACGGCAGCGTCGATCTCGGCTTGTTTCTGCTCCTTGCTCTTCTTGAGACGACCATTCATGCCCTTTGGTTTCTTCTTTGGCGGCTCCTGTACATCGTCGTCTACGCCAAAGAGGCCCATGACACCACCATCCATGTTAGGTGCCAGAGGGGTTATCTCTTTCAGCTCCTTCCAGGGCATGTCGCCGTGCATCAGCTTGATACTCGTGATAGTCGCTCTCTTCTCGGCCAGTGCTGCTTGGTTGAGGTATTTATCACGAGCAATTCGATCTTCTGTCTCTTGTGCCATCTGCTTAAACTCTGCAGCTTTTTGCTCAGCCTTTGCTTTCTGACCTTCACGTCGCCTGGTCCGCTGCTGAACCTTCTTGCGTTCTTTGTTCTCCTCTTGATCTTGTCTTGCAACGCTGTCCACAGCACTCTGCTCATACATTGTAGCATACCGCTCTCGTGCAGCATTTGCTTGCTGAAGAAAACTTTCGGCGTATCGTGTGACTGTGGCTACACGGCGACGCTATTTTCGTTAGTACAGTGATCAAGAGACGTCGCGGGTAGCTTACTTTGCGCTTGTTTGCTTCAGTATCCACGATAGCCGAGGTTTTCTTGAAGCTTTTCGCGAGATATTGATCTCTTTCCGCATCGAACTCATTTGTATCCAGATCACTGAGAGGGTCCATGTTCAACTTCGCCAATGTCGCTTGATATTCCTTCTCATTGATCATGATCTTTGGCTTGTTACTCCGAGCGCTTATTGGCCTGTTGGGTTCAGGTTGACTTGGTATCCTGCTCTCTTTGCTCGACCTGTGAGTTTGCGATAGTCGTTTCTCGTGCTTGATGAATGTTGGTGAAACCGGATGGATCGATTCGCTCGAGTTGAGGACTTCCGGCTGGACATATTCCACCTTGGGGCGAGGTTCCGGCATGGACGGTATTGGTTCTGAGGCGGAGAGTATACTGGAAAACGACATCGGATCTGTTTTGCGTCCAAGAACCTGCAGTGTGTCAGCGATGTCGGGCAGAGATTGCACGCCACTTACAGCACCGGGCGGTTGACGTTCGGGAGGGGCGGCAGATGATCGCGAAGGTGGTGCCATGTTGTGGTGGAAAATGGACCGAGACTCTGGATATGAGCTTGGGTGATCGTTCATAGGCTGACGTGGAGACTGGGAGTAGGCCGAGGAGGGACGTGAGTGTGCATTGGCTGGTGATGTATGTCCGTGATCGAGTGACCTGCGCTCGGCGGAATGCTGAAACTCCTGTATGATAACGTCAGCCACTGCAGAGGTGTTGGGAATAGCCAACGTGCGTACCATGACGGGTGATCGTAAGTGTGCTACAGGACTTGTCATCTGAGGTTTTCGTTCACGGTATTCTGCAGTCGGATCGAAAAAGGTCGAAGGCAGTTTCTCTCGTGGAACGTAGGCGGTGGGTTGCGGGCCTGGTGGAGGTGGAGATCGCTGACTTCGATATGGAGAGGAGTGAGGTTGTGAGTGATGCTGTGATCCTGGGCTGTGCCCCGATGGCGACCTGGGCACGGCCTCTTGTGATGTCCCGTTATACATGCTTTCGATGCAGTGTGCGCCGGCGCGTGTTGGGAGGTGATGGTCTTACCTTGGTTCACGGCAAGGCGGTTGGCGAGATTGATTGATGTTTGAGTTCAGCGGTGGACGTCAGACGTCGCGTAGTTCAGCCTTGCGAGTCTTCCACACCAGACCGCCAGCCGCCAGCGTCTTGGCGTCTTTCCTCACGCGATGACCTCACTGACGCGATATGTAAGGGGATGGTGTTGTTGGCGACGGCGAGGTCAAGATGGTCACGGCGGCATGCTATCAAAGGTGGCCAAGTAAGCACAGTCATGAATACGCCCGCAACATTCTCCGTGGCCGCCGTTCTTCATGGCCAACCCTTAAGATCCGACGCTCGGTCGCTACAGTATTTTGTGGGGTCTTTGGTGAGCTTCCTTTTGTGCCCGATTCGGCAATACACGTAAATTATCAAAAACGATCACTACGTGAAAGTGGTCGGCATGCAAGAAGCTCGTGAAGTGAGACAATGACAGGATATATATTAATCATAATTAGAGCTAATCATACCGAACCAGCTTACCGACATCGGCAACTGTTCAATATCCTCTGTGGCGCAATTGGCTAGCGCGTCAGACTGTTAATCTGGAGGCTCGTGGTTCGACCCCACGCAGAGGAGCTTCAATTCTCCTTTTGCTTTTTTAGCGATTGCAGATTGGAAAACTCTCTTTGAGAGGTCGTGTGCGTCTCAGCTTGCTTTTTCGCACACATGTATACTGATGCTTAGTGAAACAACGCGGGCGAACGCATTCATGTCCTCATTCTTGGGGTAAGCGATTGTCTCGTCTAAAGAGCTACATCTCCGCAGCCTGTCGCGCGACCAGGAATACTCGATAGGGGGTCCTCATGCTGATCTGATAGGAACACAGGAACACGCTTCCTTTATTGATTAGCTGCTTCAGCAGACAACAACTAACTCTATCTATATATACACTTATTCGGTGGACGACTGAGCAGGAGTCGTATCCTGCTCGAACGAAGCATTACAATATGTTTCAAGCCAGCACGAGGCGTGTAATGGACGGTGTGCTTGATCTTGCTCTGTTATGATCTCGACCCGTGATCTCTGAGACTCACGTCCTCCTCGATATCACCTCACCGCGCGGTTTGTTTAGTAGCACTCACAGTGGCCCTCCTCACGGCTCTCTACAGACTATACTCGGCTGCACTTTGTCTCATGTGACAAAGGCTTTGGGCAACAGCCCGATGCTTTGTTCTCGAAAGACACAATCAGTGGCTCCATGAATCGTGCCGTTCCAGTAGATACTGTTCGGCGAAGCTTAGCACCGCTGTTCAGCATAAGCGACGAGTTAATCAAGTTCGCGAACGTAAGTATGTCAATCATTGACCGTGACTGCAGTACAAACCACTGACCCCAACTAGGAAACTCCAATTACTCCCTGCGGTGATCACGGTGTCGAACAGACCTCGCCCTCTTTGTTACTTGGTAGCAACCATGATATGTCCTAGGAAGCGCGCCTGTGGCATTGTATCGCTATGCGTTCTACCTGGTTCACACGCAAACGAACTAAATTATTTATACTTTTATAGCGGGTGTTGGAAACTGACGGTACACGACAAAGAATCAAAGAGCGGATGGATGAGTATAAGATCACTATGATGCCGACCCCAGGCAGGAGTGTGCTAGCCCGGTTCATCGCGCTGGCCTCACATTCACGACATGCATCAAGACTTGGACGGGTTGGACCATAAAAGCGGCAGACTTGGATGAGGTAAGTGAGAGCAGGAAACACATTCGCACGTGATCGAAGTGGCTTCAATGACTGACGGCACGTCTCAGCTCACTTTCGTGGCGCGCAGATAAGGGCGAATATCAGTGTTTCAAAGTGGCATGACCATGGCAGAAATGGAAACTTTTGACTCGTTCCCAGTGTTGATATCGTCTCAGTTCTTGTTTCAGACCTTGCCGGACAAAGACATCAGCGCTCAGCTATGGGATGTCTCGGTGCGAAAGCATCCCCGTTTGATCTTAGCAGATACGTTGTGCAAGATCTGCCAACAAAGAAATTTGGCGTGCAAGCAAACCTGAAACTATCTTCACACCGTCTTCATTCTGGAAAGTCATGCTTTAGCACGATTCACGCAGCTCAACATTGTCAACCTTGCGTATATATGCCTGGACTTCCGCTATGACTTCTATCGTCCTCCATCTCCATTTCTGCCACGTTAGTCCATATCTACCATCGATTGGCTCTCCTTCACTCAAATATTCATTGTATCAGGCCACTCAACAACTACTCCAAGCACAACTACTGCAAGCACAACCACTTCAAGCACAACCACTCCAAGCACAACCACCCCAAGCATAACTGCTGTAAGCAGAACCACTCCGAGCATATCTACTTTAAGTACAATTACTCTAAGCACAACTGCTCCTCCCTACCGAGCCATGGCGATAGCCTCAGTATTCAAACCATACTTCGATGTGCTCGGTTTCCAGCCGACCACGGACAAAGATGCAATCCGAAAAGCTTATAAGCAGAAATCAATGCTTCTTCACCCGGACAAGAAGGGTAGAAGAGGCGAAGCGGCATTCAAGATGATCGTTCACGCATGTGAAGTGCTGTGCGAGCACCAGCTGAGGCCAGAAGACATCGAAGACGCCGAGTGTGGTGATACTGGTTCCGGGTCAGTCTCGACCCCAAATCTTTCAGCAGACACTCAGGAAATTTCTCGTGAGCGGGACTCACTGAGAAAAGTCGTGGCGCAGCAAGCTATCACTGTATAATCACAGACAAAGAAGATCTCAATCTTAGGCGCTGCAACGAAGGAGAACTTACGAGATGATTTCAGATGCTTGCAGAAATAGCTCGATATGAAACGCCGTGAAATGCAGGCATTCGAGTTTCAGCATGAAGATCTGAATGCGAAGCAGCACCTCAACGCGTCCACTTACCAGCACGAGACTGAAGCAATGAGGAAGCGTGCGCGTTGCGAAATGCATGCGCTACAAGTGCAGCTCGAGACTCGACAACACGACTTGGAGGATCTGAGAACTCGAGAAAAGAGCTAGATACCAAGTTACAGCTCGAAGTGTCCATTCACAAGCTCGAGATGGACGAGGTGAGAGAGACTTCGCGTGGCGAAGTGAACAGGATACAGAAGAAGCTCGATGTCGAATATCGCAACTTGAAAGCACTGGAGCATGTACATGAGAAGCCGAAGGCCGAACTCTCCACACACAAATGGTCACATACAGCCAAGACTATTCTCGCCGCTCTCTTCCTCTTGGCAATGATACTGCTGCTCCAACAAATCTCGACATGCCAGCAACCTTGCAGCATTGCAGAACCACTACGACTTCGATGTTACCCTACTACAAGATCAGCACGACTTCGATATCAGCATCGTATTGGAAGATACAGGGTTCCACATGCAGACTCAGCAAGATTACATGACGCCTGGATGATTCCCAGTCGGGTACAAGACATGCCGAGCAGCCTATATTCGCTTTGCAAAAGTGTCAGTGACACGAAAGCAAACGATATCGACCACGACATCGGCTCAAGGAGCAGTGCAGCATTTTTCGACGTTACCATATTGCACCAGAATCCAGTTTTTGGACTCATCAGTAACTTGCTTATGCTGGCATTCACGTTTGTAGGGTCGTTTGCTTACGTCTAACCTGCTCCCTGACTGCGCCTCGACTTTTGGAACGATTTGACCACGAAACATGCTCAAGCCATCACGCAGATCAAGAACTGGTGTGAAAGTGCGACTCAATTCAGCGCAATGAGAGTACGACTAGACGAACATGCTCAACGCAGTGTGAAAGTCGATCGACGCAAAGTCCTTCCGAGATTCATCACAAGGCCGCACCGAACACTGTTCTCACCTGAGCTGTCTTGTATTAGAAATCAACTTCCGGTTCATGTATTCGTACGTTGTTACACAGCGCATATGGAGCAAATCTGATCTGTAAATAGGTTTTACATAGCCTTCGGCAATTCAATCTTTTCTGAATGTTGTTTTCTCATTGTATACTGCATCTTACAAGCTTTCTACTTCTATCTCAATCGTACTGTAGAAGCAATCCGCGTGCTGAAAAGGAACTGCCGATCGCCTGCGTGGATATCTGGCACTGTGATACATGCTATGACTTTCTTTGTCAGCTGGTTCTGTACAGTGCTTGGACTGAACCACTGTTACACAGCGTCGTCTCTTCATGTCTACCATCTCACGCGACCCAGCATTGTTCAGCAATCGATTCACACCCTTCTTTGCGTATAAATGGGCAGAACTCTTGCCAAAACCTCTATTATTCTCTAAGTTCAGGCCAAGTCTCTGGTCTATCCGACTTCGCCGCCATCTGGTACTCCTCCACTCTAATATTTGACTATTCTCCACAACAAGGCATGGCGCCCGAAGCAGTGATCAAGCACTACTTTGACGTGCTCGGCATCGAACCAACAATGAACAAGTCAGCCATCAGAAAGGCGTACATGAAGAAAGCTCTGTCACTACACCCTGACAAATGCGGCAACAATACCAGCGAAGCAGCTTTCAAGATGATCGCACATGCATGGGAAGTGCTATCTGATCATCAGCTGAGCCCAAGCGATGTCCACGGGGACGCTCATAGCGTTAGCGACACAGAATGCCACACAGCTGGCGAAGTTCAGGCGCTTATGCGAGAGGTGGACATCCTCAAACGCACTATCGAGCATCAAACGATTATGCATGAGCAGCATATCTTCGACCTTCAAGTATTGTGCGACAAGCTTTACTTTCTCGACCAACAGCTTGAGCAGCAAGCTGACTTGAGTAATGACCGATTCTTGGCACTCCTAGATGAGCGGACCGCGAATGCAACACTGCTTAAGGAGCGGAGGTCTCTCCAACGCACTGTAGACCAGCAGGCTGACGCGAATCACAAGCACGCCATGCAACTTTCAAAGCAAAATAGCGAAACCCAGGCACTCAAGGGCAAGATCGCAATGCAAGCCACAAGCTTCGAACAGCGTTCCTTCGAATCCCAAGCAGAGACACTGCTTGCGGAGAGCAAAATCCGCACGCTGGAGCAGCAACTGGACGACTCTTTGAGGCTTCACGATGTACTGTTCTTCTTCCTCCTGGCCGTTCTTGTGATCGCGATCGGATATGTATTGTCTTGGTCCTCATAGCGATTTCGACGATCATATATGATCTCCTCTACAGACATGGCAGGGTCATAGTTAACGGTGCAGAGACAAAGCGATACGATAGAGCCAGAATCGATATGGCAGAATCCAGCTTGACATGGCGGGAATGCGAAGTGGATTTTACGGACTACGAACCTGCGCGTTGAGGGTCTTTGTTCCTGTTGAGCTACGCATGACCGAATAGAAATGGCCGATATGTGTACACACGTCTCACTGCATCACATTTGCAGCGAATCTGATGGGACAAGTGGCCAGGAGATGATAGTCGTTCATAGTGTTTCACAATGCAATCTCTCTCCGAAATCATTGCCGCGTCCCATATTCGCTTCGACTATTAGCATGGTATGTTATACTCCCTACCTTGCCTACTTCCCTCCTGGGCTAAATGCACAAGTTGTACTGAAAAGCGCTGCTGAGGTGAATCTCGAGACCTTGCGACTCTGAGTTTCTTTGTCAGCATGACTTCGACATTGTTCAGGTTCAAGAGAGGATAACTTTCGCGCTGTCTCTGCTTTATGTTTCAGGTATTCCACTGAGTACAATCTCTTTGTCTCTGAGTGTTGTCGGTTTCTGTTCCAGTTCATACACTGTTCAGTTCGCGCTCATAGCGTATAGAGAGAGGAATGCCTATATTACCTTTACTCATTACTCAATCATCGTCTCGCACACTCCCACTGCTCTGCTCCTCCACTCCAGGCTCTCGTACATGTACTACTCATCTTGCTACATCTCCTGCCAAAAAATGATGTTTACTATGGACCCACTCCTCAAGCATTACTTCGATGTTCTGGCTGTCAAGCCCACGATCGACAGAAACCTCATCAGGGAGGCTTTCTAGAGAAAGGCCTATGGTCTACTCTTCTCCCACAGACGATTGTGCAATACCAACAACTTCAGGACCGAGGCGCTCAACGAGGCGTTCATAGCTATCAAAACAGCAGAAGAGGCACTCCTCGGAAATCCGTTCAGTCTACAAGACATTCTGGTCCAAGACGCAGCCGTAACAGATCACGTCACGCTTTCTGGAATTGACACGCTTCGACACGAGCTGGGCCCGCTCAAAGCACAACATCTGTCCGATCGCACTGCTATGATTGCCAAGCAGGAGAAAAAGCAGATAGCCGACGGTTACGAGTCTCAGATCCAGGCACTGCAAGACTTATGCTCAAAGGATTCGAAGTGCATCAGTCACGTCACAATTGTGGTGAACCAGAATTACGAGAACCTTCAGGCCAAGAATGTACTGTACGAGGACCTTGAGCGCAGCCATTCGGCCCTTGAGAACGAGTATTGTGGGCTTGAGAGCGAGCACGTGGAACTATGTCTCGAATTAGCCAGGTGGAAGGCGAACTATCGGGAGCTAGCCATTGTGATCAGTGACCTTGAGGAGATTGATTAGCTGCAGCTCATCCTTTCTTGACGCGAGTCGAGGGTGAAAGCGGAGGATGAGACGCAGTGCGAGACGTCAGGAGTTACAACTGCAACTCCTATATTCGTCTTCACCGTCATTCAGCATTCATCTTGTCACCTTCCACAAAGTCGACCTTTACAGCCGAACCACCTACCTTCTCGGTCATCCTTATACACCGGCTCCTCCTGCTACAAGGTCGGCTGCTCGACTCTAACCTGCTATCAGCCTCGTGTCGACTTGGATGAGCTCCAAAAAGCACTCCAGTTTCTTACATCAATCAACGACATCATCAGGTATCAAGGCGTTTGGGACTGTCGCACTGCATCGATATGACAATTCGTGACAGCAGTAGCAATTGATCTAATTTCACGTATCACCAAACTCAGTTTCCACCATGATGTTTCCTCGTGCTGGGATTTTTGCCCCTTTCTGATTCTGCTTGCCATTGCCACCTCCTAAGACCACCTTGCTTGGTGCTCAACCTGAATGACACATCATGCAACATCAATATCGACCAGCAACATCTGTTCCTGCTTGAACGTCGTCTTTCAAATCGAATGCGTGAAGTAGCTATGGCTAACATGACTGACAACACGACCGCCTCCATGTTTAAGACCATTAGTATGATATTCGCAGTCGCAGCGGTCTTCACTGGTGTCCAGGCCATCTTCTATCCCATTGCGTTTGCAAAGTCCTTTGGCATACCCGTGCCTGCGTCTCTATGCGGGTCAGAAATTCGCCCCGATCGCGACTCATCGGCTGCGCTTCAGCCGAGCAGCACCACCTTCACGACTTCGTACATCAGTCTCCTAGGTGTGCGACAGCTAGGCAATGGCGTCACTCTGCTTGTCTTCGCGTATCTGAACAAATGGGACGACATTGCCATCATCCTTGCAATCATCGGACTACTCGTCGCGGGAACCGATGGTCTCTTTCTCATCCGAAGCGGGGCGACACAAGCAGGACTATTCCATGCTGTTCCGGGCGCGCTGATAGCTACGCTTGCTGCTGCGACACTCTATGGCACGACTCCTTAAGCTCAAGCATCGCGATTGTCTTCGTCAAGTCGGCAACCTCCGTTCAGCCACATAGCTCGTAGTGGGTGCTGTACTTGAGAGATTCTACCACCGTAGTTCCTGACTTGCTTCCGACATGGCGTGTAGTGTCTCTCGACAGATTGTTCCTGCAGCTGGATGATCCCGGAGAGCTCTGTTTGGACGGGGCTTTCAGTGTTGGAGGTGATAAGCTGAGGGCAGATTGAGAAGTCAGCAGAGGAAGACGTACTGTGATTCTGGCCCTTTCCGGTTTTGCCCCGCTACTGCCTTGCTCATCCTCCAGTACTATCAACATCAAGCAGCAACATCAGTTTCTGCTTGAACACTCTCCAGCTGTACAAAGGTATCATGGTGAGGAGTGCGGCTTTACGATATGCTTGGTCACAATTCTTTGTCCTCCAGCAAGCTTTTCAACACTCTAAGACCAGCCTAATGC
>Ga0058698_10000154_pt1 | contig 39522 bp, 43 predicted proteins | sample AgamicAsSfe_FD_67288 | JGI IMG/M metagenome (GOLD analysis project Ga0058698, IMG submission 67288) | Agave microbial communities from Guanajuato, Mexico - As.Sf.e | ecosystem: Host-associated > Plants > Phyllosphere > Phylloplane/Leaf | place: Guanajuato, Mexico | collected 2012-05-30
CATCTGCCGTCAAGACAAAGAGTCTGTCGAAGCAAGCTTCAACCCCACGGTTGCTGAAAGCGACTGCGGATATGCTGTTTCGCCCGATTTGTGTTTCGGCGAAGGATGTCTACACGTGTATCCTAGGATCTCTGAGAGTCACAACACTCGAGATTAGGCCACTCTGTCAAGTAAACAAACTGGCACAGTGGTCGCTCATCGTCTAAAGTACGCTGCAGCGCTATCATCGTCGCAATCCCCGTGAGTTTCAGACATCTGCTGGCGAACGACCTCAGGGCTTATGATGCAGGAATCTGGTATTGACATGGTTCATTCTCGTCTTGAAGATCAGGCGTGGAAACATAAAGTGCACGATTCACGATTAAAGACAGGAAATCAGATGTCCTGTGCCTGAAGGTCGTACTACGGCTCTTGGTGGCTGTATCAAGCAGCATCACCACCTACAACATTTCAGAAGTATCTGGCACAAGTCAAATGTCACCAGCCCATATTCACTGCGGCAAAGCTCTACGTTTCGATAAAATCCATAAGCATACAATCACAACATCATGTCCTGTCCTGTAGCTATTGTATAATGGTCTTAGCAAGTGCTCATACGAATGTGTGCCGTGGCATGGCGTTCATCGTCGCGCTGGTGGCTTTACGTAATCAACGATGTCTTTTCAGGGCAGGTTCCATTGCCCAGATAGAACAGCCCGCGGTTCCTGTTAATTTATGTAACTCATCTGGTGCTTTCACCGCTCACAGCGTGCTGCCAGAATTGGTTGTTCAAGCAGCATCTGAGGGGTCGTCCACACATTGATTCGATTCGTAATCAATTTTTGGCCAATATGCACCCGCCAGAAATGTTGTGGTTATATTTCATGATGAATCCTGCTCGATTACGAAATGGCACTTTGGGTTCGTCAAATCTTTCGAATCACAGATGGGCCGTTAAACTAACCTCATTCTGAAGCGGAGTGGTTAACGCGCTGGCCTGCTATAGATCCCAGATCATAGTTGTAATTAGCCAGTTCCCTCGGGAGCGTGTGTTCGAATCACACAGGTGTCGCGGTATCTTTTGATTTTTGTTTTCGCACAAAACCCACCGCGTAAATCCGATGCTCAATTGATCAATCGATTTTGCATCGGACGACAGTCGTTTCCAGAGGGGATCCTTTTTTGTAGAACGATCTTGCGAAACGATTTCCACATGACCATTTTTGTCCATTTCTGAACCCCAGGAGCGGGGCAGCCAATGTCTTCGGAGGGGTTCGCGGAGCACCAGCCACAATCTTCGTCAGGCCAGGAAATTGCAACTTTTCTTCACATCTTCATCTTCCTCCCTGCACTTTGCATTGCATCGCTTACGCTTCTGTACTGTACTGCTCCTCATCATTCCATATCGGTGTAACTTCAGATTTCGGACATTATGAGCTCTATGGACGAAACCATGACCAATGTCGCAGTCTCCTCGCCGGAGACGATCTGGCTCGTCCAGCTATTTCTCATGATTGCTGTACTGCCAATGACCTGCCTTTATCTTACCTCAAACCGGTTCTCGAACAAAGTACAGCAAGAGACCGAATCGGGCAAGACTTCGCAAGCAGAGAAGGTACTTCCAAATTTCTCAAGCTTCTCTTTGCTTTGCCATTCCACTAGGAGAATGAGCACAAGATTGACGCATTGGTGCAGCGCCTCAATGGCAATGGCAAACATGTGGACTTCAATTGAGCCATATGGTAACGATGAACGACATAGCGTACTGCCGCGAAACCCTCGCCTGAGCAACAATAAAGCATAATTATACCATTACCCGATTACGACTGGAATACGACCGAACCACTACAGCTCAGATCTTTCAAACCAAGATATCATCTGACAATGGGTCAGTACGCGTAGCACAGTTATGAGATCTCGCTGACTGAACTTAAGCACTAGGAAACGCATCTGTGAATGAAATGGTGGAAATGGACAACACATATCTCAACCGGCTAGCAATTCGCCGTCAGATTATCGAAGAGCACACACAGACCGTTCTCGCTGCGACACCCCCTGTAAAGCCCGCCGTGGACGAGTTCTACACCTGGATGACTCCAACCTACCTTCCAACCCGCTTCCCAACCACGTTCAGCACCGGCACCAGCACTCCCATCTCCTTCCCAATTCCATCCCTCCACAACATCACCACCAACGAGTACACCCCCCTCTCGCCCTTCCCCGACCCCACCATCTCACTCCGTACGCTCGGCAGCCACATCGATCTCGACTTTTTGAATCTCCTCCCCTCACCTGACAGCGACGGCTACACTCTCAAAGGCTACATGAGCTGTTTCCCCAATGGCTTCGACACGTTCACCAAACTCGGCCAAAAACTCCGCACAATCCACACCCCTGTCCCGCGCTACGCGGACAAGCTCGAGAAATCCATGGACCGCTTCTTCGACCGTATCGAGGTGGGTCGGTATGTCAAGCGTGCCAACTGGACCGTCACGACGAACACAGAACTGTTTGCTGCCCTTGGGAACCACTTATATGAGGGCGAGACGGCGGAGGTGGAGGAGGTGCATCCGGATAGGGCGTGGGTACGATACGAAGCGCAGATGCTGCATCGCCTGCCAGAAACAATGGCGCTGGTATTTAGCTTCAAGACGTATATGTATCCGCTGCGGTCGTTCAAGGAAGAGAGATCAGGAGAGCAGCTTGCACAGGCGATTGAGGGCATGGGAACAGGGAGTGTGCCCGAAATGTATGCATATAAGAGGGTTGTGGCATGGGGAGAAAGTGCAAAGGCTTATTTGAGGAGTTCATGCCATGAGTACGTGGTGTGGCGTAATGATATACAAGGCTACGAGAAACGACTTCAACGACCAAACCCTGTCCGTCGATTCTCACTCTGTCTCTGTTCCTTGCGTGCTTCGCGCTTGCGGGCTTTCCAGCTGCGATTGTACTCGCCGCGCATGGCCCAGAAGTGTTTCTCGAACTCGGTTTGCTCACCTGGTGCATCGTCTGGCGCTGCACTTCCCTGTAAGATGGGAGTTGCTGTGTCTGGTTGTACAGCTCCGACTTTGCCGTTTCCGTTCACTGCATCCTCCTCATCCTCTTTTTCATCATCGTCGTCATCGCCTTCATCCTCATCATCATCATCGTCGTCGTCCTCATCATCCTCATCCCTACCCTCCACTCCCCACTTAAACCTCTTCCCAATAGCTGCCGTATCTGGCGTCGGCGCGGCGCTCCTCATGCCTCTACTCTCAAAGTCCCTCTGCGTGAACGGGGTGCGCGGCGGCATCAGCTCTTTGACTCCTAGATCGTTTACATCTTCACCGTCCTGCTCATCGTCGTCGCCATTGCCGCTATCGAAGAAACTGAAGGTTGTCTGAATAGGACTGGGCTTGTTTGGAGTGCGGTCGATGGGGATGGTGGTCGTTGAGGAGGGGACGATGGTGCGCTTGTAGAGGGCTTCGAGGGGATGGATGGCTTTTGGTATGGCGGTGGGAAGTGACAAGGACGAGGGTGGCGCGATAGTGAGCGTAACGGGCGCGGATAGTGTGGTGGTAGGGCCTGGGATCTCGAGATTGGATGGGGCTGCAGGATGTGCGTTTGTCAATTCTGCCTCCCCTGGCTCTGGCTCGTTATCCTCAGTTTCGCTACTGTCTGAATCGGCGGAGGAGGAAGGATCTGCATCGCTTGCTGCACCGGATGCGGCCATGGTTGTATCCTTGACTTCGTTTTCTTCCTCGCTGTCATCGTCCTCCGCTTCTGCACTCGATCCTTTCGCTTCCACACTTGCATCCGCGACCGATGCCACAGGGACTGGCAGCGATTGTTCTGGCTGTACGTCACCAGCCTCCGAGACGGCGTCCTCGTCTTCGTTAGCAGACTCATCCGCTTCCGAACTTGCCTGTATGGCCTCGTCCAGCACAATCGCGCTTTCTTTCGATGGGTCCTCAGTCGGTGCCACATTGCGATGTCGTGTATTTCGCGTCTGGACAACTGGCTCAACGACGTTGCCCTCCCCGTCAACCCAGCCCTTACCATCGACAAACTCCACTGCTTGCGCCGCACCATTACTGCCCTTGGGATCTCTCAGAAACGCCGGGTACTTTGTGCTCTGTGTAAACTCCTTAACTTCCGCATCGCGGCCTGGTTTCCTCGTGCTCTTGTGCTTCTTCTTTTCCTTATCACTTGTCTTCGATGAAACATTCGCTGGCAGATGTGTCTTGAACAGCAGTTCCTGACCCGCATGGTCCTTGCTCTTCTTCTTCAACTTGCCCTCACCATGCTTCCTCCCCTTCTTCTCGCTCTCCTTCGGTTGCGTCCACCCACGCGCAACCTCCCTCCCCTCCGGCAATTGCACACCTGGAAACACACCCTGCTCCTTCACTCGCTTCTCCTTCTTCGGCCGCTTCGGTGCAGTCTCCCCAACATCAGCGCGACCCTCCTCAAATTCTGCCTGCTGACTTTTGCGCTTCTTGTCAGGCCGGGCTTCCTCGATCTTCATTTTCATGCCTTTGAGGAAATAGCCGTTTAGTTTCCTTTTGATTTGCTGCGCGGCTTCGGTGGGGAGCTCGATGTAGCCGTAGTTGTTCTCGGGAAAGGTGGGTACGGTGTGGTAGGAGAGATCAGAGGCGCTTGCCTGGACTGAAGCCGGGATGATGGCAGGGAGGAGAGCGGGGCTAAAAGGTGAGATGTGCAAGCGAATGCGCTGGGGGACTTTGGCCATGTATGTCTAGTGATTGTAGTCTACAATAAGAAGGCCCAGCTGCGACTTGCAAGTCTCGACGTGCGACAATCTGGAGGGGATTAGAATGGCAGCACGACTGAAAGTCTTGGTGAAGTTGGAGATATATTGCTTGCAGGTGTGATGAAAACAGAGGAAAACAAATCTTCTATCGATAGCTTAGGGCTGTCAACCCTAATTAACGACATGACCTCTTCCTACCTGCTGACAGAAGCAGAGGTGATCACATATAATCTGTATCTGGCAGTCATACTTACTCGCCCACAGGCTTCGCATTTAGGTTGTAAACAGTCAAGTCGAGTCCACTCGCTTCAGCCAGATCTTCTCATTGCCCATACTCGCCTCCCACCCAATACCAACCTCACTGACCTTATTAGCCGCCCCGATCCTGAACTCAGCAGGATACTTATCAGGATAGTAAGCTGCAAAGTCGCCGCGCCAGTTTGAGGTGATTACAAAGAAGTCTCGCGTAACGTGCTCGAACTCCATATGTTCCGGCCATGTCGTCTCTGTTCTGTCAGCTTTCAGACCATTCTCACCAAGGTAGATGTTCATTGTTTGGTACCCAGGATGCGAGTATGTGCCTGCGAAGTCTGAAAGAGGTAATGAGCATGGCTGTCGTGTCTCAGGAAGATTCGGATAGAAACGTTCTACTGCTTTTGCTGCTCGCTCCTTGCCCTCTCCAATCCACGCGAGATTGTCCTTGTTCCGATCTGGACGATCTGCTGCTGGCACACCCAGCTTCTCATCAATCAGGTACCATACAAGTGCCTGCTCTGCGAACCACGCGCTTCCAGCTGTATTTCCAAATATGACGACTGCATACTTCAAGTCCGGCAAGAGTACAAATTGTGCCGAGTATGCATCCATGCCTCCAGAATGCTGGTAGACCAGCTGGCCTTTGTATACGCCCTTTCTCCAGCCTAAAGCATATGTCTGGGGCCCTGTCTGAGATCCCCCCTCGTACAATATTGTGCGAGAGGTGAAAAGTTCATCCCATGCTGCAGCTGGAAGGACGTTGGAGCGGGTCATGATAGCTTGTGCCCATATTGCATAGTCTTCAACGTTCGAGATCACGGCACCAGCACCACTACCGTCGTCAACGCTCATGTTCGGGACCTCAACGTATTTCTGCAGATCCTCGTCGTAATAGTAACCTTTGGCGAGGTCTCCAGCCGCTGTAGCATCTTCAGTCGAGAAGTAGGTATTGTTCATACCCAAGGGCTCCCAAATACGCTCACGGAGAAAGTCACCAAGCCATTGCCCGGTCAAAGTCTGGACTACATGTGCTGCTGTGACAAACATTGCATTACAATACTGGTAGGTAGTTCGAGGTTCTTTGGTTGCCGGGAGGTGTCGTAACTGTCGTACTATGTCTCGAGGTGCTTTGGAACGCTCGTCATGCACAGATCTCGATCCTCGTGGACGGCCAAGTGCGCGATCGTGGCTTGGCATACCAGTGCGGTGCGACAGAATATCCTCGAGGGTGAGGTGCTGAGCAGCCCACTCATCTTGGAGGACAAAGTCGTCGCGGATGAGCTCGCACACCGGGGTCGTCCACTGGACGTAAGGGTACTTCTTATTGTCTGCAACCAAAAGGGAGACAGCAGCAGCGGTGAATGCTTTCGTCGTAGACCCGGCGAAGAAGTTCGTGCTCGTAGTCACCGGCGTCGACGGTAGAGCAGCGAAGCCGTAGCCCTACACGTATTCATCAGTTTGATGCCCTTACTCGCCTCTGTGTTGCCGTACTTTTGTGATCGTGGTGTGGTCATCAATGATGGCGATTGATACGCCTGGGACTTTCCAGAGTCTCAGCGTGTCGTTGACTATTTCCTCAAAATCTTTGCTCATATTTTGCTCTCCACCCATGATAAGACTCTACAGACAAGCAGGAGTGGAACAAGAGAAGTAAGAGGGATGAGGGCTGGGGTTGGGAATGATAGGGGAGCGTCGTAGAATACAATGGTCGCTTGTGTTTCACGTTGGTGGTAAAACACTCTCGATGCGAAGCAGAAGATTTCACAAAAACATCAACAGGGCACAGGAGGAGGCAGGGGAGCAGATGTATCATATATCATTCGATGTGTCCTCCTCGGCTCGTCACCTGTAGCTTTGGATTGCTATCTGCTCGAAGAGGAAGGTTGCCGTGCAGTGAAGCGTCAATGTGCAGAATTCAGGGGGTGGCAAATGCGCTTGGCTCAAACAGGACGACCTCAACAACGACTCTATCCAAAGTGCTGGAGGAGCACTTTATCACCATACACTCAAGCAATTCCTACGTCAATCTAGCCGAGATATCTCCCACCAGCCTGGCAATATGCGATATCCGATCACACTCCTTCAGCTTGTCTCTTTCCTGCTTCTGCTGACCACTTTGATCACAGCTGCAAGTAAGCTTCATCTTGATCCTTTTTGCTTTCTGTGCCCAGCTCGTCTACCCTCTTCATCGGCTGCATCTCGTCTTCATTCCCGCCTTCCTCACTCTTACCTTACTACCTTCCACGTCGTGGCCCGTCTAACCACAATCCAGCGCCCACATCTTTCTGCAAATGTATCTGCAACACCAACAGCACCATCATCCCCCTCAATGGGCGCCTTCCGGCCGGCGGTGACGCAGGGACCACGCCCGCATCGCGGAAGACAGGGACGTGTAGCGATTGTAATAGACAGTTCTGCTTGGAGTACAACTTGCCCATCTGTAAGGGCACAAAAGATGAGGAGATTGTGACAGAGTGTTTTCGTAAGTTCAATCTTCACCTCAATGTCCGATGTGCTGTGGCCTGGAAGTATCAGATGTGCGAAAGGGTGTGTGTGGACAAGGATGGATATGGTATGATGAGGCCAGAATGATGGCGAGGCGCACATTGGAGGCGTCTGGAACAGGCCCATATGAAGTGCGGTGACAATGTCACACACGACTGACATCTGCACAGAGAGGGACTCGCTAAAGGACAAGTTGGTGGTGTACGCTTTTATACTCTTGACCGTGGGTCTGTTAGGATATGCAGCGTTTGAGCCGTACCTGAAGAAGAAGATCGAGGTATGTTACATATCAGTCTGATACACGACGTGTACTGATATCACCGAGCAGAATGTGCAAGGGGCGCGAAGTTATATGCCAGTAGCATCAGGGCTAGGCAATTCGTGATGAGAGTTGGGTTGTATTGCTCGCAGCGTAATATATATGTACACTACTATATGACCGCTGCCTCGAATATATGGTCTCGAGAAAGTATATGATACACAAGAACAATGTCTGTATCGTGCCACTTCATTGTTATACATATCTTGCCCAACGCCACGCAATGCAGATGCTCTTTCGATGCAATTTTTATCATCTTTCGACCGTCCTACTGCTTCCCACCAAGACCCGTCCACCCTCGTGCCGTCGTCAAGATAGCCGACGACGAATTTGCAGCGAGCTGATCCAGATATCCACCCCTCCGCTCCAGCGGCGTCGTCCTCATTATCGTTCCAGCCTGAATAATACTCGACCTATTATAGTCCGCGCTTGGATCCCTCGTCGTCCTCTGTGCCTCCGGACCCAGAGCCCCGACATCACCCAACGCCCCAAGCGTCTCTCCCGCGGCCTGTTCCGTGGCCGACACCGTCCCAGTCCCCGGCGCCATTCTCGCCATATCCTCATTACTAAACCTCCTCTGCCTCTCCTCCTTCGTCAGCATCGCCGCCAGATTCCCTCCTCTCGTCTCCTCCTTCGTAAACTGTCCAAACAGCGCCCCCTTCGCCCTCTGAAAAATTCCGCCCCGCTCCTTCTGCTCGGCCTCGACTTGTTCAATAGCGTGCTCTTTTACGAGGAACATCCGCAGATCGTCTGTTAATGTGCCATCTTTCTCTGCTTGTCGGGCCAGGGCAAGGGCGCGATCGTAGTTGGCTTGCTGTTCGGCGATCCAGGCGGTCTTTTTGCCGCGGTTTTGGTACATCATGTCGCCAATGCTGAGGACGGCGACGCCGGTGGCGATGACTGTGGTAATCGTCGTTAGTCGCGATCTTACTAGTGCCGCATGTCTACCCGCTGAACAGCTTGGGCATCTCTTGGACATCTCTGGGGAATCTCACCACTCGTAGCAATCAACGCCGTCGCTGTGATCTTATGTGCCCGATCCGCCCATATCCGCCCTCGGGATACTACACGATCCCATGTACTTTCTTGACTTATTTTCGCCCGCCGCGATGCTTCTCGTAGCCGTGCTACCTTCTGTGCTGGTGTTTCATTTGGCGGCGGCGCCGCGCCGAGGTCTATTGTTGTGGCAGTGGTCTTGGAGTGTGCGTGTGGACCGGTGGCTGTGAAGCGAGTGGCATCTGCGGGTGTGCGTGGCATTGGGGAGACGCTTGATACAGGATACAGGACACAAGAGAGACTGAGGCTGATCGTGGCGAATGTAAAGGCGGCACTAGAGAGTTGAGTATGGGTCTTACGTGCTGTGCTCTTTGAAGATCAACATTATTTCTCGAAAGCGTCTCATGCATCATTATCTGAAACTAGGCCCAAACGGGCTTTCCACGATCATGGAGATTTAGACAGCAGACACGCCTTACCCTCTCGGAAAAGTTAAGTGGTGTACAATGGTTTATGCGTAGCGCTAGATAAGTCGATATTGCTATCCACGGCCAACAACCGGCAGATCTCGCTCCTTCAGTTCCTGCTCAATGAGCTTCCATCGGCCCAACTCCTTCTCTTTGTCAATCGGCGTCCGTCTTCTCCCCTGCATTTCCACATTCGTAGGACTATCTAGCCTGGCATGTTGGTTTTGTAATGTGTCGAACAATGTCTTCGGGGGTGGCGGGACTGCCAGCTGATTAATAAGATCATTGACAGTTTGCGAGCGGTAGATGATATGGTCAGATACAGGACGTCCCAGAAGTCGCGTCAGCCGCTTGATGATCTGTTGATAGTCAGCAATCTGCAATGAAAGAGGATCTGTTAAGGCAGACTCACAGCGAACTTGATTTTCTGGTCCTCGAGAGGGATTTCTCGCCAGCTTCGGCCCCAGCTGTCAATGGTCGCCCGAAGCTCCGCCAGTTCTTTCTTGGAAATTTCCCGGGTTGTATTGACATCATCCACTATCTCGTCGTCCAAGATCGCCTCGGCCTCGACCTCGTCCACCTGCGCGGAGCCCGCTCTAAGCACGGCTGTCTCTACTTCCGCACTTGGGTATGTGACAGAAACTGCTCCATTCTCCGCCGTATACTGGATACTAGCACTAGTTGCAGGTGATAGTAAAGCACCAACCTCATAACCTTTTGACACGCGTGGCTTGCGATTGGCGCCAATGGCAGCAAAGACTTCGACGGTAGAACGGTAGATGGCAGCTGTAATTTGTGCAGGCTCTATGTATTTCGTTGTTGGAAGAAAGCTGGCATGATCCGTTAGCACCTGATATATGCTGTACAATATCCTCGAATGAAGGTGGTCAGCCAGGCAGCTGTAGACAGTGGACGCCGAAAGCCACCCAGACGTCCCCACAATGCTTCGTTTCAGACTCACCCATCGAAAAGTCGTCCTCTATCCCACTCCGTTTCACCTCCCACCATCTCCAGCCCTTCCCACGAAGTGGCAGGCACATAATCTTGATGCATTGGCGCATCGTCCACCTGTCGTTGTAACCTCGCCCTCTGTTGTCGGTATTCCTCCTCAGCATAAGCTCGAACATCCGTCGCCTCGTCCACCTGATCACCCTCTTCCAACGGAGAAGTTGCTGTTCCTGCCGCAGATTTGGCCGGTCGAGCATAAGGATCAGCCGCGCCTGGAGGAGTATCTGTGCCCCATATTCTGCGACGAGTACGTTCTAGGAAGTCTGGAGAGGATGTGGACTCGGAGGGACGAGGTGAACGAGCTGGTCGGGAAGAGCTGGTCGAGAAAGGTGCAATGCGGCGTGGAGTACTGGACGATGCGGATCCATGCTGGCAAAAGAGGCATACTGATTGCTGTGGTGTTACTTTTGAGGAGTTGAGACGCCCAACGGCGCGTGCGATAGTAGACATGCGACGCATCTTGTTGTGGTGATGGTGCGGATGGCACCGCAGCAAAAGTCCCAATTGTTGTTCGAAAAATAGATTTTCACATGTGACCGGGCCATCAAATCGTAGGTGCAGTTCATGATATTTGGACGACTAGTGGATGACCTTTACTGGTTACCCATGATTTATCTACGGTAGAGGGCGACATAGTCCTGGTCGGTCATTCCTCGCTCAACGCCTTGTTTTCATGCCATCATATCATTCCCTTCGTATCCTGCTTTCTTGCAATGCTACTTTTGCGCGCAATCCAGCTGCTTTCCTCCAAGGACTTCTAGTGCGAAGTCTGGTTTTCTGGCAGACGTCCCCAAAGCGCTTCGCTGATTTTCTGACTATTCTCTGCCTCTTGCCTGCCATCAGCTGTTACGCCATTCGAAAGGTCAAAAGTCCTCGAAGGTAAAGCTTTACTTGGATCCACTTCAAATGTGGCCTTGTCCCCGTTGTTGGAGCGGCCACCTTTAGCGTGTTCATATGGCCCCATTACGATGCCTGGCTGCAAGCCTTGCATGTCGAACATTGGCTCACTTGCTAGATCTCCCGACTTGTGATGCCCTGACCCGGAGGACATATCGTGGCCACTGATATTGGGAGAATTGGTGAAGGATTGCTCATTGACGAAAGATCCTGCTGGCGAGTCGGCAAACGAGGACGCAGGAGAGGAGACATTTGATGCGGTTCGCTGATGCATGGGCAGCGTCGTCTGGGTATAGCTGTGTACACCAGGCAAGTTTGCCCTACTCTGCTCTAGATGCCGTTGAGCATCATGCCTAGATCCCAATGCGACCTCGGTATTCAGCGTCGATGATGGTTCAGTCAGAGGGACAAAGCCAGCCGCACTGAGCTGGGTGGTATCCACTGCTCGTGCTTTGCCCTTGCCTTCCTCGGGACTCGCAGGCTGAGGCGGCGACGACGATGCTACAGAGAAGGACGATGGATTCCTCTGGATGGCCTTGTCCAATCTCTTCTGCTCTTTATTCTTTTCCTTTTCATTCCGCTTTGCTTGCTTGGCTGCAGCCTTCTCCTCTTTCTTTCTGCGATCCTCCTCTGTCGCAATACTCTGTCTTATAGCTTCCATTAGCATAAGCTCTTCAAGCTCATTGCCCCGAGACCGAGTACGACCTTCAGCACGATGGGCTTCCCGTTGATTCTCGAGTGCGGCAAGCAGAAGCTCCATGTTCGGTATAGGTGTACCTTCACCCTGAGGTGTCCCACTTCCACTTCCGTTGCTGCTTTCTGTAAGTATTAGGTTTTGTCTTCGTCGTCGTCCTAGGCCGAATCTGGAGGATGAACCTTCGCCGGTGCCCAGTACATATGCTGCATTGTGTAAAGCCGTTGCTGCCGCCGCGCGACGCGCTTGATGCGCTCGTGCATCTGCGAGCTTCTTCGCCCAGTCTGGTCGGATCTTGTCCGTGGAAATGACCTGTGGTGCATTTGCTGACAATGACGTCGCTCGTCTTCGATTCGCGTTTGCGGTGCTTTCCGTGGGAGGGCTTAGTGACATTGCGGATGACATAGCAGATGAATGTTTCACAAATGGGGCTCGATGATTACTAGCATACGCAAGACCTCTTTTGAATGGCGGAGGCTCGTAAGTGACCCCGAACTCGAGCTGCTTGCAGAAAGGACACGTTGCTGGCTCTGACACGTATTCGCCTTCAGTTTCAGCCTTTTCCTCTTCTGTGGGCGGTGGCACACTTGGATCTGCGTGCTCAGGTGGATGTGGATCCGGTCGCTTGATTTGGACAAAACACTCTGAGCATATGGGCTGGTCGCAACATCGAGTCTTGTTGAGATAAGGTGGATAGTACAGGAAGCAAATAGGGCACTCGGAAGCATCCTTGTATAGAAAAGCTTCCACGGGTTGACCATTGACGTGCGGATCGTGCGGCAGCTGGATCTCCTGTGGTGTCAAGTCTTGCTGTGAGCTGTTTTTCGAGGCCAGGGAAGACAAAGTCATGCCTCGGAACATAGACGTGCTAGTTGTTGGTGCTGGAGCGGGAGCTGCGGTATTGTTTCTTGAAAAGAATGATGAGGATGGTTTCGACGTGAGCTCAGCTACTGCGCCATGGCGAAAGGCAATTGGCTGCGTGCTGGGCACTGCTTGTTGCGTTTGTGTGTTTGATTGTGTGTACTCGAGGGGTATTTCGTCGGGAGCGGGTATTGGTAGGCCTCTAGCGGCTGCAATCAGCTGATGCTCAACCCACGCATCGGAGTGGTCGTCGAGACCCCTCCAGAATGGGGCAACGCGGCGTTCCAGCTGGGCACATCAGTGTCTGCAGAAACTAGATAGACGAAGGAGTGCTTACCATGAGCTGCCGTACAGCTTGCTTACTGAAGTCTTCTGCACCAGTGTAAACACCAAGCGTAACGAGGTAACCTCCATCGATGCTCTCTTCTTTCAGACTGCGTTCCCGTTCCTTTGCTCGTACTATCCTTTCTTTCTCTGCCTTTCGTGCTTCACGCTCTGCTCTTGTCTCCTTTCTTGGCTCAGTCGCCGGATCTCCTGTAGCAGCTTGATGGACATGACGACTACTACGACTTCGTCCACTTGATGATTGTGGCTGTCGTTCTGCCACGGGTGATAGTGGTGTACCCTCAGCTCCAACTGATGGCGCTGGTTGCCGTAAGCTGCTTGATCTTGGCCCTGCTCCTTCACGCGACTCTTTCGTCGAATTGTTCCCCATCACGCTTCATGAAGCCAATCCAGGGCTTGTACACAACAGTATTATGCTAGTGTTGCCGTTGCAGGTCGACACGTTCTGAAGCGAGTGGTGGTACTCAGTATCCAGATGACGATTGCACTTGTGCTGTTAAGGGGATCGGAGAGTGGTCTTATGTCAGACAGTGGGCAAGATTACTACGCGAGAATAAGCACTTGTAATATGCTAAATGTGGCAAGCAGCAGAGCGGAACGAACGACCGGCGTAAAGTGCGAGAGCGGACGAAAGCACACAAGCACACTCGAGATGGTGAGTGGTGATGGCGACGGGATGACGCCCTGCTGACCCTGACTCGGCACTCTCGGCAAGCAACAAGTCGATTAGACAAAGGCTTGACATTACGTTTATCGTTCTATATTGAGTCTACTTCTTCTTATGCTGATTAACATATCCCTCACTGGGACTCGGCCATGCGTAATTGTAAAGATCCCCGAAGATATCCTGAATGCCCTCAGCCAACAGCTCAACTGTCTTGCTTCTCGACAGACTCCATTCATGATCCTTCTTCCACCGTCCTGCAGCCTTCACTTGCTTGCCAGTCTCCCGACCATCAAGGATACTCCGCCAAACTTGCATGGCCTTTGTGAGTTCTGCATCATTGCTGACACCGATGACACTAATGCCGAGCTTGCCACCTCCAACTTGATCCACAGTCTCACGCCGGAACGGCACTCCCGCAGCTGGATCTGCGCGTGAGCCAACCTCGCTTCCTTCACACAGCCACCGCTCAAGAACGTATCTCGTCGCAACAACCTCTATACGGTCCTCGTGTTCTTCACAGAAATCACTCGCTTCCTGTACTGCCTTCCGGAGGACATCCCCACCTGGATGCCACGAATGAGGTCCGACCTTTCTAAGCAAGCCCATGCCAAGAGGTGACGCATTCGGAACGACCTTGACACCCGCTGCCTTCAGTCTCGGTACACCCTCTGTGAGAAGCGTCGTATTCTGTAAGGTGAAGTTGGCATAAGACATGACCGCATCGAGAGGCTCCCCAGTCTCTTCAAGGATGCGCTCGGCGAGTCGACATAAAACATCGAGTGGATATCCTGATATGCCGACGTATTTGATGGTTCCTTCCTGGTCTCGTATCCGCCTTAGCTCTTTCACTGCTGTGACTGTCTCTTCGTCTGACACAAACTCGATATCGTGGCAGTATACTACGTCAAGATAGCTGGTATGCATGCGTTGCAGGCTTCTCTTCACACTCTGTCTGATCCATTCTGGTGAATAATCGAACTCTTCGCCACCGATGCGGCCGACTTTCGTCAGGATAAGGTAGTCATCTCTTGGGTACTCCTTTCGCGCATTGTCCAGAGCTGCACCGAGAAGTTCCTCCGAGGGCCCGTAGTATGGGGATGTATCGAATGCTCTGATGCCTAGACTTAAGGCTTTGTAGACGAGCCCATTGGTGTCTAATGCAAGAGGATCTGGATTGTACTGATGATTGAATACTGCGCAGCCGAAAACAAGAGGAGGAAGGACGTCCTCCAAGGGTGGATGTGGTATTCTCCCAGGCATTACTGTTGTGAAGGCGTGATTGTTGTTTGCGGTGGTGGAATGACACGGAGACACAGGGCTATGGTAGATAAAAAGGATGAAGCAGGCGAGGATACAGACGAAGACTAAGATGAAGAGGTTGGCAGCAAACGGTCAGTATGGTGCAATACGCTTGTCAGGGGGCTTACAGTCGTGTATGTAAGAGACTCGTGCTCGCATAGCGAAACGATTGACCACCATCGAGGAACGGGCCGATGGAACAACCTAGGGAACGTGGCACCCTGTCCAACGTCTTGGTGTCTAGATCGTGAAACAATAATGGTCGTTGATTCATCATGACTTGTTGCGATTCTCCTTGCTTAACTTCCCTCCTCTGTCCATCGTCCGAGCCCCAGACAATCATCCTGTAACGAGGTAGGTAACGTACCTGCAGTGTCCGCCGCGCTTGCAGTGTGATAGATCGTATAGCACATCCTCGACATCTTCGGCGCTCGGAATACGTGATCATCATGGACCCGCTCAGGGTCCTCTCCAAGATAAGGTTCTCAGCCTTTTCTCCACTTGATTTGCAGACGGAAGACTCCTTCGCGCACGTGACGGATAAGGATTGATTACAGTGCATTATTATTGTGCATGATGCAGTACAAAGTACACAACAACACATCACCCAGTGATCTTGACATCCAATCTTTCTGCTAACTCAGTATGGGTAACGATGGTGGCAGGTGCGCTCCCTTTCCCCTCACTCCTGAGATTCTGGTGCCTCCCTCACACCACTAACATCCTCTCCTTTCATCAGCATACCCACCCGCCGCGAACTAGTCAAGGAAGCCGCCCGCAACCCCACCGCCAGCGAGCTGAAAGCCACCCTCCAAGAACACCAAGCCCACCTATGGAATGTCGACCCTCTGTCCCAAAGACCTCTCGCCAAACCCATAGTCTCGGACGCGCTCGGCCGACTATTCAACAAGGATTCCATCATCGAGTTTCTGCTACCGGTCGAAGATGGAAATGAGATCAAGCGCGCTGAGCAGGAAGGCCTGTTAGGAGGAACGGTGAAGAGTCTGAAGGATGTCGTCGAGGTCCAGGTTGAAGTTGATGCGGAAGGAGAGAATGAGCGGGTGGGCGGCGTGGTGAGGAGTGAGCGATGGGTTTGCCCGATCACGAGGGTGGAGCTGGGAGAGGCAGCGAAGGCCGTGTATCTTGTGCCTTGTGGACATGCATTTGCGGGCGCGGCGGTCAAGGAGATTACGGGCGAGCGGTGTTTGCAATGTGAAGAGCCGTACGCCTCAAACGATGTTATCCCGATCCTGCCTGTCATCGAAACCGAAATTGCGAGGCTGATGCTGCGGATGAAGACGTTGAAGGAGAAGGGATTGGCGCATTCGCTGAAGAAGGTCAAGACCGAGAAGAGCAAGGGCGAGAAGAAACGCAAGAAGGGCGAACTGGAAATGCCGGTCGCCAGCGCAGATGCAGATTCTGTGCCACAACTGGTCCTCACTCCTGCAAGCGGCGCAGTGCCGACCTCAGCACCCCTAAGTCGAGTATCAGCACCGCAGCCTGGATCCGGCACATCCACACCAAAAGCGTCGAACGGCATCAAGAACGCGGCAACTGCATCTCTCACAGCGCGTGTCCTTGAAGAGCAGCAAGAACGAAACAAGCGACGGAAGATGGAGAGTAACGACAATATCAATAGCCTTTTCTCGACGAACACTGGAAAGAAGCAAAAAGATATTGATTTCATGAATAGAGGTTTTGCTATTCCGAGTAAGAGATGAGTGGCACAGAAGGGACAGCCGCTGATGAGCATTTTCGCTTCATCGTGCTGCTGAGCCAGTGCGTGGTGCGAATGGAAGGCACTCTGCCGTGCACCAGAAATAGCTCAGCTGCTCTATGCAAAGCGATCCTGGACCCTGGACCGAGCACAGACTCCGTGGTCTTCCATTCAGCCCGCGCTTTCCGAGTAGCCTCTGAAGAGTCAACATCGGAGAGCTTCGGTACCTGATTATCTACCGCCATGGATGGTCTATATACGGGGTCACTACGGAGAGGGCATTGACCTTTGACTTCGATGCATTGACGCCATATAGGCAGGACAGAGGTCATACAAGGACGATGAAATAGAGGGTAGTAGCAAGAGGTACTGGGGATGCCGAAGCACCTGGACATGCGAGAATGATTTACGACAAGCAATGAACACAGTAGGCAGCCACGGGACGTAGCTTCTACTGTTGAAAATTCGGGGAGGGTTGTAGCGATCTTGCTCAAGCTTTTGGACAAGGAGTGATCCGCTAAGTAATAGTACACGACTCGAGACCAACCAGGAGCTGCTAGTACTACCAGTTTAAGTAAGCAGCATGAGCAGATAATGCCTCGGTCTGTGATCTATTCAAACGTGGTTGATTTTCTAGTTTCCACACCACTTTCGTGTTATCCTGCTGTATGGGAGTTGTCAACGTCTCGCTACTGTCCCTACCGAATAGATTATGCACCCTTCACCACCTTCTCCAGCGTGCCAGTACCCCGCGACGAGAAAACTGTCATCAGCGTGAAGCCAGCATAGAAAAGCCCCAGCGGGTACGCAACCAATCCGCGCATAGACTGCATCCGTCCGACCGCGCAGAACATCCCACTACTACTGTACGTGCACCACACCATCGCCAGCATCGTGAGGATATAGCCGAAAAGCGAGTCCATTGGTGCAATAACACCGACCATCGATGTGAACACAAGGGGAAGCAGGCAGTAGCCCAGCACGGACGCAGATCGAGAAAGTGTGAGCGTCGAGGAGAAGTGGCCTGAGTGCATGGAACTGTTGCTGGAGGGGTGGGATGGCGTGTGCGTTGCTGTCGATGGGTCGAGTGGTGGGGACATGAGTGAGAGGATGACGTGGAGAGAGGTGCTTCCGAGGAGGGCGAGGCCGTAGATGTAGCCGAAGTGGACTTTGCCGGACTGTGACAGATTAGCAGGCTGAGAGGACAAGGTTACGAAATTGACGTACGAAGAGGAGAAAGAATCCGAAAGCGAGGAAAAAGAGTATCGGACCAGCTAGATCAGAGTCGTCCATGATGTGCTGATCTATCCGTCCCAGTGGATTGAGCACTGTCAGAGTCTGTAGAGTATCCTCGTCAGTCTTGCTGCTGCAATCCGCGCGTCCTCGCAGCGGCCTACCTTCGTCTTGATATGCCCAAAGTTGACTCCCAACTCCTCCAACAGCGGCGGCTCCGTCTCATACCCCTCCGTGCCAAACGCCGCCAACCACCCGGTCCGTAGTCCTCCTTGTTCACCCATACGTCCGCTCACACCCGGCACACTGGCAAATCCTGCAAAGCCACTTGGTCCTCCAAAGCCTTGATTTTGAGCTCCATAGCCTGCATTCGGGTTGCCGTAGCCGGGCTGTGCGCCGAAGGATTGTGCTTGGAACGGTGTCGAGTGTCCCGAGACTGGGGCTGTTGCATAGGAGGAGGAGTAGAATTGGAGGTTTTGGGCGGACGCGCCATATGGAGATTGAGACGGGGGTGGGGGTTGTGAGTAATAGTTTGCCATGTTGTGAGGCTGTTACTGTTGCTGTTGCTGTTGCTGTTGGACTGTCTTGCTTCAGTCTAGCCGGAAGCAGTCCGTAATGCGATCTCGGGGATGTCCCAGCAGTGTCCTGCTTAGGGCGATGCTAAGTGTTTATGTTGTGTTCTGTTTGTTGTCGATGTTTCGTGTATTCCAGACTTTCTGACAGTTGGGAAGATCTACGTAATTACCTATTCAGGGGTCCTGCCCTCCAAGAGCTCGCATGTCAGAAACATTTCAGGTGAGGCACACTTCTATACCACGAAACGGAAAGCTTCTCGTTTCTTTTGCTCATTATGGAAAAAGATGTCCTGAGATGTATAGTCGTGCTGCCATCTCATGATCGATACGCAGATTCGCAATCAAAAGAGAGTATATATTATGTTACCAAAAATGTGCTTCACATGTCAAAAAATGGCACTTTGGGTTCGTCATCTCAAGTTCAACCAAGGTTCGAAACATGCTGACTGAAAACCAAAGCGGAGTGGTTAACGCGCTGGCCTGCTATAGATCCCGGATCATAGTTGTAATTAGCCAGTTCCTTCGGGAGCGTGTGTTCGAATCACACAGGTGTCGCGATCTTTTTTGTCATCTTTTTGACACCAAAAACGCACGTAAAGTCGATGATGCAAGGTCGACGAATCAATTTGCGTGAGACGAAGTTTTACTCTATGCTCTATTCTTCTGCTGAAACTCCGCTTCAAGCCGATCTTGATGTCTATAAGAGACGCTCTGTCACAATTCACAACTCGTCGACCTTCACAACTACTTCTTCTTCGGCCTTGCCCGTTCCTTGCCTTGAAGAGTGTCCAGTCTGCTCCACCAAAGACCTCGGCATGGCATTCTCATCATTGACCGCCGAGCTGACCGACAAACGTTGGTGTCGTCGCATGACGATGCGACTAAGATCCATGTTAGCACGGACATACGCCGCCACCAGGCTATGACTACACCGAGATGCGCACTCGACACACCTATGGATGAGCTCGCAGATATAGCCGAATACATATGAAGATTCTGCCGTCCTGGGCAAACCGCCGTATTGCATGACGATGGTCGAAGCCGACTCGAGCACCATAAGACAGCGTGCTATAGTACTGCCGCATACGAATTTCAAACCGATGGCGAGTGCGGAGCAATAGGCGTAGAAGATTGAATGCGGGCCACAGGATCAGTACCGGAATGTCCTCTTCGAGGAGGGTGATAAGGGCATTGAAACCACGATTGAGCCGGTTGTCATTGAAGTTCCTGAGTTGGTGATAGATCTGGTCGGCGTTGATCATGCGCAACGAGGCGAGTACCGCCTTGTTTGACAGCCACTGAGCTTCATGATACCGCGTAAAGGCGTTGAATTGTTGGCAAAGTATTGCCTTGGGGAGTGGCATTACGCTATTGCTGGGAGTGTCGTAGTGAAGGATCGATCGCATATATGGGAGTTGCTCGGTGAAGGATCCGGGAGGTGCAGTGATCACGTATGACTGCATCGTCCTGGTCTTGCAGTCCGCGAGAGAGCGCGGGAGGATTGGGTGCGTGGTTACGATGACAAGCTGGGAGTGAGATGGAGGTTGTGGATAAGTTGAGACCATGGCTGTAATACTGGCGATAATGTATATAATGCTGGTAGCTTGTAGTATGATGATGAGTAGTGTCGTGGTGTCAATGATGGCTGGCGTACGAAGAGAACTGTTTTGTTCGCCCGTGCCTTGCACCTGCCGCAACCACTGGGAGACGGCATTGATTGTCGTCTGAGCAGTTACGGCACTCTTCGTGCCTGCCTGATATGCTATCGTTCAATCGAGTTGCGTGTAGGTTCACCCAATGCGTATGTGTCAAAATCGTGAGAAAACCGCACTTCTTGTCGTTCGAGCAGGCACGGTACTCTTCGTGCCTGCCAATGGATAGCTGCAAGTATTGAAGATGGTTGTGTATAGCCGCGCGTATGCACCTGCCGCGACACTGGAGATTTGCATGTTTCTCATTTGAACAGGCACGGCACTATGCGTGCCTGCCTGATATGTCGTGATTCCATAATTTCTGCACTTCGATCTCACAGTCACCAGGCACCTGTCGCAACAATTGAGACACTGCACCCTCCGTGATGAAGAGACGCACGGCACTCTTCGTGCCTGGCTGGTCTGTCACCAATCAATCGACTTGCAGGAAGGTTTAGCCAACGCGTAGATATGCATGCCATGCTTTCCCTGATCAATGTCATGCTGACTTTCGAGCCAGCTTGGATTCGTCGCCGAACACTATGCCTTTAACCTATGAAACGATCAACCATCATCAGTATCGTCGATAGTGTCGCTGATCTGGCCCAGGAGTGCCTCGATCCTCGACAACCTCTTCTCCATTCTTCTCTGCGGGTCCAACATTTCACTGCCACCACTTCCTGTGCTACCTCTTCGTCGTCCGAATACTGTGGCTTTGTACGCATCACTCGCGGCCCTCTGTGGTCCATTACTTGGCAGTGAGATCGATATTCTTCTCACCCTATCCCCAATATCTTTCAGCTTGTTGGTACTTGTTGGGCTCGTGACAGCAAAATCATCGCTTGGTCGCCGCTCGTCAGGCTCGTCGGGAGCCATATCAGGCTCATCTTCCGGCGGTGAGTTGAATACCTCACCAATATGTGAGTGTGCATGGAACAAAGACCAGTTCCTCAAGCCGAATATACTTCTATACCTATCGTACTCACGTGCCTCTTTGTGCATCGGCCACAACGCTCTGCGCTCATAGAGACCAATCAAGAGTAGGAAAGGCGCATTCAGCGCTCGGACGCATGTAATGTTCACCTTGTGGAACCAGCGATCAGTAAGCATGAACTTCAACGGCAACAGCAGGACCAGCGCGACGATGTTGAATGGTGGTGGATAGGAGAAGAGTGAGTCCGACTTCACACCTTCGAATGTCAAAACGGCTTTCCTGAACTGGATCTCAGCGACTGAGTGAGCACTGATCTTCGCGTATGTGCTGGAGAGTGTCGAGACCAGGATAGTAAGAAAGAGAGTGTTTCCAAGAACGGCGAAAGACACGAACAGAATGGGTCCGAGCAGCCAGTGAAATTCAACACTTCTGGCTATGCCTGTACCATCAAGTCTATAAGGACCATTAGTATGATCCTTGGGTTTTGACCTCTAAAGGGAGACTTACCCGAACCACACCCATATCATCCACTTCCCAATAGTCAACGGATCTGTCACTCGATCACTCAGCCACCACATGGCCAGGAAAAAGCCAGCAAAAGACCACACCGCAAGTAGCATCAGTAGCGCAAATCGTGACATCATGTCTCTCAGGCTCACAAAGACCAGGTTGTGCGAGAAAACATTAAAGGCAAGTCGTGGTATAAGGACAGGTGCTGACATAGCGAGGATGTCCAATGCTGCCTGTCCGACTTGATCATTCTTCATGCTGTTTCCATGCATTCTTAGCACGAAGTATAGAGTGAAGATGCTACAGTACACCACGTCCAGGAAACTCCACAAATTTTGCGAGTATACTTGCCAGCCATGCTCCAGAATCGAGGCTAATTGATCCAGCTCCCAGCCGAAGGTGTAGATGCAGAATAACAGCTCTTCAGTGGTGAACCTGGACGCATCCTTGGTTGTCATGACCCAGAAGTAAAGCCCCAGCAGGATAATAAATTGCCACACCTCAATCAGGTTGCGTACACGTGGAACAGCAAGACGATACTGGTTCAAGATTGGTGCACGTCGAGGATCATAAATAGAGATTGGTTTGTGCTTGTAGTGATCAGGGATGATGTCGAAGAAAGCCGTAGGGGAGTAGACCACGCGGCCTGTATATATTGCATCGACCACTTTCTGACATGCTGAATGACTCAAAAACAGTTTGCTCTCAGAGAGAATTGCCACCTCCAGTGCAGTTGCTTGTCGTTCATAGCCACGCGGCTGCGTTATCCAGTTGAGCCTTGTGTTTTGCTTCGTGAGTGCCTCCGACGAGCCCTGGAATGGATCAAATCCTGCGATCACGATGTTTGAGAGTAGCAGTAAGCCGTTTGGACCAGAGCTATCCTCATCAAATTGACGTAGGAGTCGTGACGCGAGGACTTCACACACGAGTGCGCGAGTTGTTGAGACACTCTGGAAGTGGAATGGGAAGTGCTGGTCTTTTATGAACTGCATGCGGTTCACCAGCAAGCAGAACACGATACTGATATCGTCTAATTCATAGTACGTCTGGAGTAGTGGGCGAATGACGCCTTGTGTCAACCGGGGTGCACGAATCTGCTCTAGAGAGTAAGGATCGTTGATTTTACTCAATATATCTCTGCGAATGCGCCAGATATTCCGGTACACAGGCAGGTCGGAGAAGGCATAGGGCGCGAAATGTAGCTCCTCGTCTGTGATATCTGAAAAGCTGCTTCTTGCAACAGATGTATTGGAAGTGCCAGATGGTGTACGTTCAGCCTGGTGGAGGAGAGGCTCCCTCTCTGTGTCCGTAGCAGCGATCCGAACGCGGCGGTGTGAAGCAGACCGGATTAGTCGAGCTGAAGCCATGGTAGTTCAGCGTCGCGGCCCCGTGTTTGTGATGTACCGCGAAGAAGGATACTGTTGATGACTCTTTCTGAGATTGAGGTCTCAAATCACAGCTCTACTCTTTCTGGCGGTCCGTGCAGGCTGCGATAGTGACAGACCTCATAAACTCGTCCATGTTACAGCGGGATCGACCTAAACCCATTGTAAGAAGTTGAGGTCGATAATGCAAGGACGATGGTACTGGCTCCAGCGTTTCAAGCAAGTTCTCGTCACTTTGCCAAAATCGGCTATTCTTGCCACTCTGCTACCCTGCTGCCAACGTCGTCGTCGTCGACCATTGGCGGCAGCAGCGGCAGCCACACAATAGGAGTGCAGTCATAGCTGCAGAAAGCCAGCATGGAGGAGCCCTGAACAGGAGTCCTGACTGCTCGACTTATCCGCACTACTGGAGTGATGTGATCGAAGGATGCAAGTAAATACAATGTCCCAGTAAGTAGTCACGTCTAGCTGTTGGCTTCTGCACTCAGGAAGCATTCCCCAGATCATGCTCTCCGATATATTCACTTCCCATCTCATCGTACATTGCCTTCGTGGTCCATCCCTTCTTTGTCCTCTCGCTCGCCCACTCCGCAGCGCCTTTCCAAGCGTCCACGACAGGATCTGCCGCTTTGCGAACCTTGAGTGGTGCACCTGATGGAAGATAAGCCATCAAGTCTGTGCGAAGTCTCGAGTCGAATCCACTGAACAAAGTGTTGCCGCCGGTCAGGAAGACGTCTTGTGACATTAGCTTTCCACGACTCGTGTGATCACCACTCATGTCATCAAGGCCGAGCCGTTGAGTGAGAATATCGGCACAAATCTCGACAATCCCAGCCTGATCCACACCAGCGATGCTCGGCTGAAATACCACCTCAGGTACACGGATGCGTTCAACGTTGAGATGGATCTGGTTGATCTCACGTTGGGAGGATGGATCGAAGGGCCAGGGACCTCGGAGGAAGGCATGAACAAGGCTCTTAGTCCAGTCAGATTGTGCTTCACGCGTGCTATGCTCGGTGAAATTCGGATCGTGCTCCAGCAGCTGTGCTTCGATCGATTTCAATGAGGTGTTGAGCGTTTCTTCCGCATCATCTTCGTCATCACTACCCTCGCCCGGCGCAATGTCACGATAGACACCCCAGTCAGCATCATCAGCACCAAAGGTATCGTCGTCATCACGATCCGGATTCCCGCCACGTCGACGCTTCTTGCCAGGCGTGTCTGAGGCTAAGTTTGCAATGGACTTCATTCGCAGTTGGCTCGCTAAGCTCTTCCTGTTGCCAAGATCGGCTTTCATCTTCTCACGATCCTTCAGTCTTTGCATGATAGCCGAACGTGCAGCACGACGCTCCTCAATCCATCCGGGAAGATCACCTTCTCGGCGCTCATTGTCAAGACGCTCTTCTGTGGCTTTCCGCGCCTGCTCACGCTCTTTTTCAGCCTTTGCGCGGGCACGAGCCTCATGGTTGGCCTTTAGCAGCCTTTGCTGACGCTTTGCTTTGAGGTTTTCTTCGTCGAGCTGTTCGTCTGGAATGTCCAACAGAGGATATGTGGGCGCCTCTACAGGCTCATCTTCAACAATGCCAAGATCCTTGTTTTGAGACCGCTTGATAGACTGTTCCAGATCTCTAACACGTTTATGTAGCTGAGATTCCTCTTCGAAGTCGTCACTTTCCAGCATGTGTTTGATGTCCTTCTTATTTGTCGCTGCATCGATGCGGAGCTGGAGATCATGGTAGTACTCCAGTTCTTGTTCTTTTCGAACAAGCTTTTCCAAACGCATCTTCGCAGCCATCTCTTGCAGTCGACGACCTGCTTCTTTCTTTTTTTCGGCCTGTCTCACCAGCTCCTCCTCGCTCTTGGGTATGACAACTTGCTCGGTGAAAGGCCACTGAATGATATGATCCCGGTCCTCGAGTCCAGTCCAGTCCAGGTAATGGCTGATTTCGTCCACGTAGTCCTGAGCTATGTAGCAATGATCATTCACAAGATCTTCGAATTGAGGCTCCAGTAGTTTCGTGGGAAATTCGGGATACTTCAGTCGAAGAAGTCTTGCGAGATATTCCGCGCAGTGATAACGACCCCAGTTTAGTCTTGTCGCGTGAGACATTAATGGCTTCCTGTCATAGACAGGTATGATATGAGTTGAGGTATAAGCAGACGACACAATGACGCCGGAGTTCCCCTTATTGTACTTGTACGAGAATAACGCATCAATACCATATGATACCTTTGGCGCGGAATAGCACTCGAACAGGAGCTCGTTCATTGCTGGTCTGCATGTTAGTAGATCTTCGCGAATAGCCATAAACAGCGCAACATACTCTTACGCGCATATGGCAGGTTCACGACCGGCTCAGTCATAACTACGGGTCTGCTGATTCCATTCGTGGACGCATCCACTCCCAGCTTGGTGAAGACATAATCGAGCACGCCTTCCATCGCGTCCCAGTTGTTCACGATGTTACTGCCTGGATCATAGATACTTTTTGCTTGTCCACGAGATGTGCCGTCTGCGTATATGTCCGAGCCGACGAAGGTATAGTATCTGTTGATCTTGCGGTCTTTGTACCGTGCCCAGAGTGGTGGTAATGAATACCGCGGAGCCTTGTCGAACGACCAACCTGCGCGTACAGTCGAAGAACCTGGAGACCATATCAGCCTCTACTTAAAGCCATCCTTGTGCCTCATTGTGCATACCATTGTCAATCACTATAGCTGTTTCTACATTACTTTTCTGCCATCCTGATCGATCTGCCGGCTGTAGTCCCTTGAACGGTGGCTCGCTAGCATGCCATATCTTTGCGGGTGCTGCTTTGGCAGGCCGCGGCGCAGTCTCCACATCTGCTGTAGCGTGTACCATTATGATGGGGCGTTCAGGTTATCGGTGGCTAGAAATGTATTCAGCATTGATACGTCATTCCGTCGAGGCATGCGGATCTCGCGAACCTTCTAGGTGGAATCGGACGTTTGATTGATAGTTGTTGAACATCTGCGCCACGAGCTCTACATTCATGTTCTGGATGTTGATCTCCTGTGCGCCGTAAGTATAACGCCGACAGGCTTGCTCCGTCCAGGTGTGCATACTTGTAGGCTCTTGTTTAAGACAATCACAGCTTCGTTGAGCTTCTCCTGTGAGTCTTGTCAAGTCGTTGCGGATCATGTGCCTGGCCAAGCAGCACTTACAACATTGGTGATGATTCTTGACAGTAGGAGGTTCTGCTGGTGTTCGTGCGGACTTTCCTGAGAGATGTTAGCACCACACAGCATAATCAGTGAGCAGCCAATGTACCATGACTATGCAGCAATACTCGTCGCCATCAGAGATTGTAAGTTGCCAGAAGTGATGCGCAAGATACTCTTCGCTGATCACGACCTTGGCCTTGGCGCGCCTTGAAAGTGAAACGGCTTTCCCGAAACACCTCGCGTCATCGTCTTGTCTCCCAGACCAACCAACCACCAGCGAGCACACAGCCATGGCGCCCATCACCTCACATTCCACTGAGGAGAATCATCAGGAGCTCATCGATCAGCTAGATATCCACAGCATACGTAAACCATTTCGCAGTCCTGCCTGGAAGCCAGCCCAGCGGCGCAACAAGAACATCAAGCAGATTATAGGTGAAGCCTCGCGCAAAGAAGCCTCTCTGCTGGCGACTCAGAACAACAGCGGCATCTCGACCCCCATCGTTAACGCTAGTCCTGCTCCTTCTTTAATCAGCTCAGAACCCAGCATCTCTCAAGCTGCACAACTAGCACAAACCGGAGCACCCAGAGCACCGACAGTGACCTACAGCAATATCGAATCAGCACCAAGCTTGCATCCGATCAGCCAGAGAAGATATTGCGACATCACTGGACTGCCTGCACCCTATACGGACCCCAAGACAAGACTACGATATCACAATGGCGAGATATTTGGCGTTATTCGCTCGATGCGTGAGGGTGCACCGGAGCTGTATCTGGGAGCAAGAGGCGCGCAAACAATATTGAAATAATCGATCGATCGTGATAATGATATCAACATCTATGGTTTGAGTCAGCACCAATACCTGATGACCAGCTCGTATCGAAGCGGTCCGCGAGTGGTTACTTGGAAACAACCAGAAGTGGGTTTAAGGACCTAAACGATTTGAGGACTCTCACTGTGGCCCTCTGCACATGGAGCAGCTTGGAACGAGACGCTACTGGCCAGCTGCTGTCACCTTGGGGAGACAAGCGATGATGAAGCATACGTTTCTTGGGCTAGCATATGCAGGTGGACTGCCGCAAGAGGGCGAGCAAGGGAATGTCTGATTCAACCTAGTCAAGCTCCATCTACCCACTGGCCCTGTTACAGGCGCAGCTCAAGATGGTGCTCCGGCTTAATGGTGATCTATATGGTTTGCTCTTCGCCAGCAAGACAAGATACCGAAAGACCATAAGGAGGCAATCAGTTGCAGCAGAATCTGAGTCTGCTGCCGTCGCGGCGTGGTCACAGTGTGGTCACGATATACAAATGAGATCACGAGAACATGATTAGCACACCATTGGATACCATTGATTTACGTTCATGCTCTTGCCAGTCGTTCCCTTCGTGCTTCTTGTATCTCGCCACATTGCTCGAGGTCAAATCACATCCTCTATTCCTATGACAGGACAGTGGTTGAGTGCTGATACAGTTCCATCTTTGAAGCAAAGGCAGATCGGCACGGAGTGACGAGGTCTGGAAAGCAGTAGAGCCCAGCAAAGTACAGCACAGCACAGTATCGTAGGACTATGTGTATAATGGAAGAACTGCAAGAAAGCAAAATCAGGTGTGGAAACTTGTGCCTGAAGATCAGCCCCGGGCTCACCTCCGAAACTGACCTCAATCTGTCCACGTCCATGTCTATGGCTACTTCGTGATTATCGACGTGCCATCGGGGCTTGCACACCTCAAGATGTCTTCCATGTGGCTGTCAGACACGCAGAAAATCGGCGCGGTCTTCTGTATAGCAGGTTCATCTCCACGGCTCGTTATCAGCAAAGTGCCAACCACTAATAGCCATCCAGGATGCGTCTTCCTTATGCTCGGCGTCTGCCTATTCTTCGACCGCGCCCTCCTCGCCATGGGCAATATCCTCTTCCTTCTCGGTCTCCTTATCATCATCGGACCCTACAAAACAGTCATCTTCTTCGCGCGACCTCAGAAGCTGAAAGGCACAGCGGCATTCGTAATCGGCATCGTTCTGATTCTCGCGAAATGGGCGTTCATCGGCTTTGCAATTGAGGTCTATGGGATCGTGGTGCTTTTTGGAGACTTCTTTGGGACGATCGCTGGGTTTGCAGGGAGTGTGCCGGTCGTGGGACCGTATATTGCCGCGGCGCTGAGGAAGATTAGCCCGGGTGGGAAGAGGAATAAGGAACTTCCTGTGTGAAAGGTTTTTATTCAAGTTCAAGCAAAGCGGCGCGGCTTTAGCTTGCGAGGGACTGCTTCTAACGGCATGCGGACGGGCCACCAGAATGACTCTGCATCCACTAGCTCAGTACACAAGGGGATCATCCTTCCCAGATCAGGGCATGCCCATGACACGAGAGCACGCCGCGAGCAGTCGGGAGATGACTTAGGAGCTGAATAGGCAGACGAGACAGGGCAGAACGAGCTTGATTGATGAGTGTGGGGACAAGCTGTCGATAGCTGCTACAGGCGCCGCGACACATTATCACAATCGCGACAGCACGCGATCACGAAAGAGCACCAGGGGTCCGGGTTGTGAGTGGCCGACTTTAAGACCAGCCGCTCCAGAGGAGCTGTTGGAGGTTGAGTCAGAGTGCCTCTTAGTACTGCGACCAAGGACGAGCTTATCTCTGCAGAAGCAGGAAAGTTTGAATGAGATCCTCTCCGTATTCGTACTCAAAAAGATTACTATGCGCCGATATGCCCATCCCGCCCAATACGTGTATTCGTTGCAAGTGTCTTAGCCCCAACCTCTACATGACCACGCAGCACGAGTTCTGCTTTTTCGCCTGCGTATAGAACATCTTACTCTGCGCACTCAGCCCATCACTCTTCGCAACTAGCTGATCCAACTTTTCCCCACGTTCCAGCACACTCTCAATAGTCTTATGCAACGTGATCTTCGTCTCATCCAGCTCTTTCTGGATCCGCATGATGCTGTCTGCTTGTTGTGGGTCCTGGTATTTGGTGATGTATTCCTTCAACTGGGGTAACTGCAGCTGTCCCGGTCCAGATACTGAGGCGAAGGTGGAGCGAGGGTATTTTGAGAGAAATTCGTCAACGATCTTGGATAGCAACTGGTGCGCCACGAGGGCAGGATATTCGTGGTCGGAGATGATCAGGCCGGCGACACCTTCTGAGCGGCCGTAGGCGTGAAAGGTGTATGCTAGGCATTGTTAGCTACATGCCAGATCATGAGGCTATGGGAGATGTTGTACATTGTTCCTCGACATCTTGTCGCTGTCCTGGCTTCGTCCGCTCGGCGACTGTCTTGCTGAAGAGTGTGAGGAATTCGGAGATGCTACATTCGGATTAGCAGACAAGTAGTAGTAGAACCAACATTTATGACGAACCTGGACCGCGTGAAGCGCGAGTAGCTGCTTAGATCTGTCTCGGCGCAAAGCTCGACGGCTGGCTTCACTTCATTCTTGAGAATCTGGACGCATGGCAAGGGTCAGCCTGGCTGGATCCATGGAGCCAAAATTGTCTGATAACATACGCCAATGTAGAGGATCTTCATGATGTAATGTACGAGGGGAATGCGAGGACAGGTAAGGTAGGAAATAGCGATGTTCGTTGTCCAGCAAGGTGTCACTGTTGTTTGCGAGTTCAGGGTCATGTACATCGACGTCAACGATCACGAAGTACGAAGTACCAGTACGGATGCCACTTCTTGTGCTACAGCTCCCACAAGCTTTTGGTTTTCAGGTTGTGCTTTAACTGTTTCTTCTTGACTTTTTTTCTGGTCTTAAGAAGTATTGGGAGACTAGGTTGGTTCATACTGGTCACCTGAAGTGCTTGCCGTTCGTCTCATAAACTTTACTATCACCAGTTTGCGCTTCCCGGGTGGCGACTGGAGAATATAACTTAAACCAAGGCATAACTCTTTGCTTAGACTATGGCTCCAACTGCTACAGACTCGCTCGGCGATCTCGAGTCACAATGGGTGCAACAAATGCAGGCTATGCGTGATGCCATTGCCGAGCTGAAACTACCATCTGCAAATGGTGACACTCAGTCATATGGTCATGATATTGATCTGAGTGACTTCGATTCACCAGACGCAAGTGGCAGTGATGACATCTGGGACCTAATCAGTGGTGATGAAGAGGAGGAAGAAGTGCTCAGTGATGCATCAGATTCATTCTGGCAGGACGCAAGCACGAGTCACGATGTGTACAACGCAGATTGGCTGACAAGCGTGTGCATGGTTGCTGCGTCTAAGAATAGTGGTCTAGATGCTAAAGACCTCCAGGATCAGGTCTCAAGCCTGCTCGTGTCAGACATTAACGACGACGAGCTGCAAATGACGCTCGCAGACACTCTGGGCTACGATGAGCTCGAATTGGTTGCGGAGCTCCTGAATCATAGGGCTACTATCAGGAAAGGTCTTTCAGTTTCGAACTCTACGGCAGCAGATACTCACACGAACGGCCGCTTGCTGACAAAGGAGGAGCGGGCCAAGCAATTACGTGACCAGGACGCTTTACATAAGAGTGCTCCATTGGCATCTTCGGTCGATAGGACTGGTCCAGTGTATCCTCATGTCTACAAGGCTCACGATGCTGGTAACACTCTTTCTGCCACGGGACGAAAGTATGCACTTCCAACAGGAAGCAGCAGAGCTGAACACGATAAATATGAGGAGTATTCTATTCCTGCAGCTCGTGTCGGTACACTTGGACTTGGACAGAAACTCGTTGACATTGCTTCAATGGATGGCTTGTGCAAAGGCACTTTCAAAGGTTACAAAGCTCTGAACCGCATGCAGAGCTTGGTATATCCTGTGGCATACAAGACCAACGAGAACATGCTCATCTGCGCACCTACTGGTGCTGGTAAGACTGATGCTGCGATGCTTACCGTTCTTCATGCCATTGGCCAGAATGTTACCCCTGATCCTGCTGAATCGCCAGACGCCACGGACTTTGTCGTGCGAACTGAAGACTTCAAAATCGTCTATGTTGCACCAATGAAAGCTTTGGCGGCAGAAGTGACTGAAAAGCTTGGGAAACGCTTGGCCTGGCTCGGCATACAAGTACGAGAGTTGACTGGAGACATGCACTTGACAAAGGCGGAAATCGTCAAGACTCAGATCATTGTTACGACCCCTGAGAAATGGGACGTAGTGACGAGGAAGAGCACAGGGGACACAGAGCTCGTGCAGAAGGTTCGGCTCCTTATCATCGATGAAGTTCATATGCTTCACGATGCACGTGGTGCCGTGCTCGAATCACTTGTTGCTCGAACGCAACGTCAAGTCGAGAGCACGCAGTCTTTGATCCGTATCGTGGGTCTATCTGCCACGCTGCCAAATTACATCGACGTTGCGGACTTTCTAAAGGTGAACCGCATGGCTGGTCTTTTCTACTTTGACGCATCATTCAGACCTGTTCCGCTCGAGCAGCACTTTGTGGGTGTCAAAGGCAAAGCTAGTACTAGAGCCGCGCGTGATAACCTGGATGCCGTTGCGTTCGAGAAAGTGCGAGACATGCTAGAGCAAGGCCACCAGGTCATGGTTTTCGTGCACTCACGAAAGGACACTTATAAGTCTGCATTGGACTTCTACGAGAAAGCTGTCGAAAACAACTGCGTCGATCTCTTCGATCCCACCGGTCATGAAAGCTACGAATCTGCTATGCGAGATATGAAGAACTCAAGGGGTCGTGAGCTACGAGAACTTCTGCCAAAAGCCATGGGTACTCATCACGCAGGTATGGCTCGATCAGACCGTAATCTGGTCGAGAAGCTGTTTGCCGAGGGAGTACTCAGAGTGCTGTGCTGTACTGCAACCCTAGCTTGGGGTGTCAACTTGCCTGCAGCGGCTGTCATCATCAAAGGAACGCAACTGTATAGTTCTGAGGAGGGAAAGTTTGTTGATGTCGGTATTTTGGATGTCCTTCAAATCTTTGGTCGTGCTGGTCGACCTCAATTTCAGGATACTGGTATTGGCATAATCTGTACATCTCAGGACAAGTTACAACATTACCTCACTGCCGTGACTCAGCAGCAACCAATCGAGTCAAAGTTCTCCAAGAAGATGGTAGATAACCTCAACGCAGAGATTGGGCTAGGTACTGTCACTTCAGTAGCGGAGGCTGTACAGTGGCTGGGTTACTCTTATCTCTTCGTGCGCATGCAGCGTAATCCTCTGTCATACGGCATTGACTGGGCGGAGATCAGAGATGATCCAAATCTTGTACAGCGGCGTCGTCTGCTGATCATGCAAGCAGCTCAGGTTCTACAGCAAAGTCAGATGATTATCTTCAATGAGGCCACGGAAGAGCTACGATCTAAGGATATCGGGCGAATCGCAAGTCAATTCTATGTCCTTCAGACGAGCGTGCAGGTCTTCAACACAATGTTGCGTCCTCGTGGAAGTGAGGCAGATGCGCTCAAGATGATCAGTCTGAGCGGCGAATTCGACAACATCACTTCGAGAGATACAGAGTTACAAGAGTTGACCAGACTTCGGTCTGACGCAGCGCCTTGTCAGATCGATGGTGGTACAGATACAACGCATGCGAAGACGAATATCCTCCTGCAGGCATATATCTCCCGAGCCAGGATTGAGGATTTCACGTTGAGCTCTGACACGAACTACGTTGCACAAAACGCAGCTAGAATATGTCGGGCTTTGTTCATGATCGCGCTCAACAGACGTTGGGGTTACCAATGCCTGGTGCTACTATCGCTGAGCAAGTCTATTGAGAAGCGGATCTGGCCATTCCAGCACCCCTTCCATCAGTTCGATCTCCCGTTGCCCATCCTCAAGCAACTCGATGAGCGCGGGTCCACGACGTCGATCGACTCTTTACGCGACATGGATGAAGCTGAGATAGGTGACCTCGTCCACAACAAGAAGATGGGTCACACAATTGGCAGACTGCTCGATAACTTCCCTACCTTGAGCGTCGAAGCGGAAGTTGCTCCTCTGAACCGCGATGTACTCCGAGTACGGCTCTTCCTTTCACCTGATTTCAAGTGGAATGATCGTCATCATGGCACTTCGCAATCGTACTGGGTCTGGGTCGAAAACTCTGAAACTTCTGAAATCTATCATCATGAGCTCTTCTTGTTAAGTCGTAGGAAGCTCTACGACGATCACGAACTTAGCTTCACCATCCCTCTGACCGATCCTGTCCCATCTCAGATATATGTCAGAGCAGTATCGGATCATTGGTTGGGTGCAGAGACTGTCACTGCCGTGTCTTTCCAGCATCTCATCCGTCCTGATACTGAAAGCACGTACACTGATCTGCTAGACCTGCAGCCATTGCCTCTCTCTGTGCTGAAGAATCCTATCCTTGAAGAAGTCTACAGCCAGCGGTTCCAGTTCTTCAATCCCATGCAGACACAGCTCTTCCACTGCATGTATCACACCAATACGAACGTTCTGCTGGGATCACCTACTGGTTCTGGAAAAACTGTTGCTTGTGAGCTGGCAATGTGGCAGGCTTTCCGAGACAACCCTGGCTCCAAAGTTGTTTACATTGCGCCGATGAAGGCTTTGGTCAGGGAACGTGTACAAGACTGGGGGAAACGATTGGCAGCTCCCATGGGCATCAAGCTCGTAGAGTTGACTGGTGATAACACACCAGACACTAGGACGATTCGTGACGCAGACATTATCATCACGACACCAGAGAAGTGGGACGGTATCAGTCGTAGCTGGCAGACAAGAAGCTATGTTCGACAGGTCAGTCTGGTCATCATCGATGAAATTCACTTGCTCGGCGGAGACAGGGGTCCCATCTTAGAGATCATCGTTTCTCGTATGAACTACATTGCGTCTCAGAAGAAGGGGTCAGTCCGCCTTGTGGGCATGTCTACGGCCTGCGCGAACGCCAATGACCTTGCCAATTGGCTTGGCGTCAAGGAAGGTCTCTTCAATTTCCGTCATTCTGTTCGACCTGTTCCTTTGGAGATCTACATTGATGGCTTTCCAGAGCAGCGTGGCTTCTGTCCGTTTATGGCATCAATGAATCGACCGACCTTCCTTGCGATCAAGACTCACTCGCCAGACAAGCCAGTTATTGTCTTTGTTGCCTCTCGCAGACAGACTAGACTGACTGCAAAGGATCTGATCAACTACTGCGGAATGGAGGACAATCCTCGCCGCTTCATGAAGATGACGGAAGAAGATCTTTCGTTGAACCTGTCTCGTGTCAAGGACGAAGCACTACGCGAAGCACTCAGCTTCGGTATTGGTTTGCATCATGCCGGTCTTGTTGAGTCAGACAGATCACTTGCAGAGGAGCTCTTTGCAAACAACAAGATCCAGATCCTGGTAGCTACCAGTACTCTGGCATGGGGTGTCAATTTGCCGGCCCATCTGGTGGTCGTCAAGGGCACACAGTTCTTCGATGCCAAGATCGAGGGCTACAAAGACATGGATCTCACTGATGTCCTACAAATGCTAGGACGTGCAGGCCGTCCCCAATTCGACACCTCCGGCATCGCACGTATCTTCACCCAGGACTCCAAGAAGGCCTTTTACAAGCACTTCTTGCATACTGGCTTTCCTGTGGAGTCGTCCTTGCACAATGTCCTTGACAACCATTTGGCAGCCGAAGTAAATGCAGGCACGATAGCCACAAAGCAGGATGCTCTCGACTATCTGACCTGGACTTTCTTCTTCCGCCGTATACACAAGAATCCTTCATACTATGGTCTAGAGATCTCGCCAGAGGAGCAAAGCTCGACCACTGCGCAAGAGAAGGCCAATGACTTCATGGTCGGTTTGGTTGACACGTCACTCTCTCAGCTAGAAGAGTCAAGTTGTATCACTATTCACTCGAATGGTGATGTCGACCCAACAGCATTCGGGAAGATCATGTCATACTACTATCTTTCCCATAATACAATCCGTCAACTTCTCGCAAAGGCCAAACCTTCTGCATCCTTTGAGGAAGTCCTCTCCTGGATGTCGCTCGCAACTGAGTACGACGAATTGCCTGTCCGCCATAACGAAGACCTCATCAACGCCGAGCTTAGTCGAAACCTCCCGCTTGATGCATCGTCAATGGGACTTCCGATGTGGGATCCGCATGTCAAGGCTTTCCTATTACTTCAAGCACATTTCTCACGCATCGACTTGCCTATCAGCGATTACGTCGGTGACCAGACGAGTGTCCTCGACCAAGCTATTCGTGTAATTCAAGCTGGAATTGACGTCCTCGCAGAGCTGGCTTACTACGAAAGCGCAAGGATGATGATGACGCTGCTTCAATGCGTCAAGTCTGCACGCTGGCCCGACGATGCACCATTGTCGATTTTCCCAAGCGTTGCCACGGACGTGGGAATGTCGGACAATGAGAAGAGCTCGGACACGCTATCACTCGTCGAGATTGGCGATGCGCTTGCCTCGTCGCCAAAGGCGATTGACGGCCTGCTCAATAATCGCGCGAGGGGCATCAACACAGCGGGAAAACAGCAAGTCCTCCGCCATGGCCCAACATTGCCACACTTGAGACTTGCACTTCCTCACAATGCTGAGACGCTGCATGCACAGATCCCACTGGAAATCACACGTACCAACAGAGCCGCAACAGCAGAATGTAAGATGTACGCACCACGCTTCCCAAAGCCTCAGACCGAGGGTTTCTTTGTTGTGGCGTGGAATGTGGACACCAAGGAGCTCGTGGCGCTGAAGAGGGTTGCATGGCCTGCTGCAAATGCAAACGCTGGGCACGCTCGACAAGGTCAGATTGCCGGACGAGGCGGTGCTGGAGCTGGAAAGGCACAGGCACAAGCAGCGATGCATGTTCGGAGTACGCTGAGACTACCGCCGCATGAGCAGCCGATAGTGGTTGAAGTGGAGGTTGTTAGTGATGGGTATGTGGGCATGGCTTGGAAGGTGGGAAGAGTGGAGGTACCGGCGACGCCTGTGCAGGAAGAAGAGGAGTATCAGCCGGTGGTAGGGACGATTGCGGTTGAAGAGGTTGGCGCGCCGAAAAAGGGATGATGGTGAGCTATCGAGATATTGTTAAAAACGGCAGTAGTCGTCATATATTGGGAACAGAAGGGTAAAATAGGTAGAATAGAAAATAGCCTGCTCAGCTCAAGTCTCTGTTGTTTTACCATATTTCACAAAATGTGGTCCGTGCACGAAGATTTTACTCAAAAGCTTCGCATCGCATGAGTCTGAAAAGGCAAAACTTTAGACAGTCACCCAGTGAATCATCAATTCGAAGGTTGTCCCAAGTATACAGGCCTGCTAGCTGAACACGAAAATCTTGTCGGAATATTGCCTTGTTCAGTGTTACGAGCTCAACAGTGGCGTGTTTGAAGACTCTGACATGCCGCGTGAGTAGATCACTACTGCATTCAGGCCCCTCGTGCACTAAAAACAGCTACCTCATCTTCAGACAGCAGTGCAACATGTCACCGGGCGAGCGAGAGACTTCAGCTGCGAAAAGGACTGCGTTACTATCAGATGCCGCAAAGGAAGGTCAGACAGTCCAGCACGATGGCAAAACTTTCACCACCATCCGAGAGGGTCTGGCACACATCCTTGTGCCAGAGAATGCCCGCACAGAGCTTGATCCAAAGCGAGGAAAAGATGCGGACGATACTGTAGCGCAGTCCGTCTTTTACAACCCAATTCAGCAGTTTAATCGTGATCTGAGTGTACTCGCTATTCGTGCTTTTGCTGAGGATCTGGTCGCTTTGCGGCGAGCAGAAGCTGAGAAGAAGGCAGCAAGGGCGAGGAACAGAAGACCGAAACGAGGTACGAAGCGGAAAGCAGACGGAAATGCGATCACCGAGGCGGAAAGTACAAGCAAGAAGACGAGATCTGACGATGTCACACCTGGAGCAGCAGAAATAGCAGAACCTGATGCCCCGATTGATCTTGCCGAGTCTGCACTGCCTCAAGAGCAAGCAGGCAGCCATGAAATGCCTATGGAAGTCGATCACGAACCAGAGATAGAACCGGGGAAGGTTGCTCCAGCTGATCATACTGTCTCTGAAGCACAAGAAGAACGACCTCAAGAGCCTCAACCTGAACGCAAAATATCATTCAAGATACTCGATGCACTATCTGCCACTGGCCTGCGAGCTCTACGATATGCTCACGAGATTCCGTTTGTGACAAAAGTCACCGCAAACGATCTCTCAAAACAAGCGACACAGTCCATACAGGCAAACGTCGTACACAACAAGCTGGAAGACAAAATTACAGCAGTCACAGGGAATGCTACAGCTCACATGTATGGCTTTGTCAGTCATCCTGCACAAGCGGATCGCGACGACAAATACGACGTGATCGACCTAGATCCGTACGGCACGGCAGCCACCTTCCTGGATGCTGCAGTACAAGCAGTAAACGATGGAGGTTTACTGTGCGTGACATGTACAGATGCAGGAGTATGGGCATCTTGCGGATATCCTGAAAAGTGTTACTCGCTGTATGGCGGCACTCCGATCAAAGGGCTACATTCTCATGAAGGTGGACTGAGGTTGATACTGCATTCTATCGCAACAGCAGCCGCTAGATATGGTATGGCTATTGAGCCACTACTGTCGTTGTCCATCGACTACTACGCACGAGTGTTTGTCCGAATATACAGATCACCTGCGGAAGTGAAGTTCCTGGCTGGCAAAACAATGGTTGTGTATAGCTGTGATGGTGGGTGCGGCGCTTGGAAGCCTCAACTTCTGGCGCGCAATCAAAGAATGACTGCAAAGAATGGAGCGATATTGTATAAGCACGGTCTCGCACAGGCGCCTACAGGAAGCCCCTTGTGCGAGCACTGTGGCACGAAGACTCACGTAAGTAGGAGGTTAGCGGACTGGCAGCATCGTGTCATGCTAACAACAATCCAGATGAATGGTCCCATGTATGGCGGCCCACTGCACAACCCGGCCTTCATTGAGACGATCCTCAGCTACCTTCCCGAGCTAGACACCGCGACCTACGCCACGCTTCCTCGTATCGAAGGCATGCTCACCACGGCACTGGAAGAGACAACGATTTCAGGTGACCCCAATGCCCCGGCTGCAAGCAACAGCACAGACATCAAAGAAGGCCGCCTCATCCCAAAGCTTGACCCAGCAGAAGTCGATGCACATCCTTTCTACTTTACACCAAGTGCTCTCGCACGAGTCCTGCGTTGCCAAGCACCACCAGAAGCTGAGTTAAAAGGCGCATTGAGACATGCAGGCTACAAGGCTACGAGAAGCCATGCGAAACCAGGTGTCATTCGTACAGACGCGCCGTGGTCGTTCATCTGGACTATGATGCGCGAATGGGTGAGGCAGAAAGCACCCATCAAGGAGGATGCTATCAAGAAAGGGACTCCAGGATGGGGGATCATGCATGGAACAAGTAGTGAAGCTATTGCCTACACTGATAAATCGCAGCCACCATCATTACAAACACACACAAAGCAACAACAACAGCAACCGGAGTCCACCTCCGCAGCTCCACCACAGCCGAAGTCTACCGAGTCAGAAATCCAAGTGGCTGGGGAAGGGGAAGGAGATGACAGTGTGCATATCAACGGCGCTGTACCGACAGGACCATCACCATCACATCACCCGAAGATTGTGTTTGATGCAAAGCTCGGCAAGCAGGACCCGGCAAATCCGAATGCGAGCGTAAAGAGACTGGTGCGGTATCAGACCAATCCGAGGGCGAACTGGGGACCGATGAATCGAGCAAAGACTGGAGGGGCGTTGACTGCGGTGGCGAGGAAAGAAGGAGATGATGTAAGAATGGCAAATTGATGAAGCTGTGGGGAATGGCCTCCGGTGAAGAGGGTGAAGATGGTAGATGGTGAGGTCGGTGGCACATAACGCCTCAAGCGCCACGAGTTTCGAGCTCTAGAACACTAGCACAGTTATCAGATTCTGTTGGGCCACTCTAGTGATTCACTGATGGATTTGATTAGATAAAGTGGCGTGTAAATACTGACCTATATCGTCACCACTCCATGCTCCATACGCTCCATCATCGCTGTTGCCATAGCACAACGCTGCATAACGTGCCTCGGTGCTGCTCGGTTATTCTTTTCGAAATCGATGACCCGATATATCACCACGTCACAAGATTAACGAGCGCACACAGAGTTGCCGTATAGATTCTCTCTTTCAGATGGAGAAGACCGAGGAAAGCACAGTAATCTCCCTATATCGGAGAGTATGAGCTTGTTACGAAGCGCATCGCACCGTCAGCTGCAGTAGATTTTATTGTATGTACGATATGCGAGATTTCACGATTCTGCACGATACGAC
>Ga0058698_10000156_pt1 | contig 39428 bp, 49 predicted proteins | sample AgamicAsSfe_FD_67288 | JGI IMG/M metagenome (GOLD analysis project Ga0058698, IMG submission 67288) | Agave microbial communities from Guanajuato, Mexico - As.Sf.e | ecosystem: Host-associated > Plants > Phyllosphere > Phylloplane/Leaf | place: Guanajuato, Mexico | collected 2012-05-30
GGGGAGGAGGGCGGGTGTTGATGCTGTGGTGGTAGGAGTTGCGGCTGGCGCTGTGGCTGTCGCTAGAGACGTGGGTCTGGTGCTTGTGGAGGTGGTTTGGGAGAGGGAGGTGTTGTGGTACGCTGTGGAGGTGTATAGCCATGTTGGAAGGGATGCGGGAAGGGAAGATGTGCTCTTCTGAGTGTTTGAGGAACCTGGAGCGGACGTGGCGACTTGGGACTGCGAAGCGCGGGGTGCGATGGGATGCGCGCCTGAAACTATCGGGATGATGGCAAGGTTGAGCGTGCGTGTTGTTGAGCGGTTGGCGACGACCAGAGTCCAGTGGATGGTGCTGCCCACTGTGCTCGCAGCGGGAGTGTTTGGGGCACGGGACGTGGTGAGGGTGACGAGGTTGAGTAGAGAGGAGGATGGTGCTGTTGCGTTAGCCTGGGTGTGGGTATGGATGAGTGAGGACAGGTCGATGGGCGTGCGCCAGTGCGATCTTATGTTGAGCCCGCGCGTTGGACTGGAGAGAGTCAAGATCTTGGCAGTCAGGAAGACGGTGGCGCGGTGTTTCGCGCTGTGTCCGTGGGCGTCGTCGATGTCCGCTGCATCTACACCATCGCGTCGTGAAGGCACCATGTCAAACACCAAGTCCAGCAAGTCGCCAGATCTCAACATTCTCGGTAAGCGCGACTCCTCTGTCACTTCACGGAGCACGGCACTGCCACCGTCGAGCGTTACAGTCACGACTTCGATTTCTGCTTCCATGACATCCCTTGCAACCTCAATCTCCATACTCGCAAGCACTTTTGCCATATTCGGCGCTTGTCCGACATTCACAGACCGTAATCGCGACATGACCGCTGGCAAGAGCTTAAACTGAGCAGATGTTATACGCAACGTCGGCGTTTGTTGTACAGGCTGCATGGATCGTGGTCGTATTGAGGGTGTTTTGTGGAGACGAGATGCTGCCAGATGCGGTGGATTGGGACTGTTGGCAAAAGCTGGTGAGGTTGCTAGGGCGGCGAGGAGGTTCGGAGATGCAACGGGGACGCCGGAAACGAGGTATTCATTGACGGAACTATCGAGACCGGCTGGTTGTGATTGGGATGTTGGTGAGGGTGTTAGGCTCAATGTGGCTGTGAAGGCGAGAACAGGTAGGTGGGAAGTGATACGTGTTCGGTCTAGTATTCCGAGTTAATGGATGAGCTGTGACGGCGTTTGAGAATGTGGGCAGACCTATGTGTATTTGTGTAGTCCATGCTAGTGTCATTCTACTTGAGCTGATGGCCGTGATTGGGTCTTGTACGACGTCCACATCGCAGCGACTTACGAGCTCTGTGACATGATCTGGTTGCGGGCTCTTGTCTGCACCTTGGCGTTTCGCAGGTGTGCCTGTAGCATGAGTTTCGAGAGAAATGGACAGTCTAGACAGTGACTCCTCGAGTAATTCCTCAATACATGGAGTATGAAGCAGTACGGAGACGTCAAGTACTTCGTCAAGGAATACCGAGGATCTCTGCAAACTCGGATTGTGAAGGTCGAGGGATCCTATGATGACCTCTGCCTTCGCTCCTTGGAAGAGAGATGCTGCCATCTGTCGTCCCTAGTGGTTGAAATGTTAATTTTGCTCGAAGACTTCACATATCGTAATCTTGGTGATATCAAATACGCCGCAGCTTCAGTCACAGTGCACGGCGATATCCGGAACTCAATGGTGTATATGCTTTGGATTACAGCCTACGAGCGTGATGTCTTCCAACAAGTTGACACACTGTCGTCGGTAGCACTGCGGGATACCCTACTACGAAAGCCAGCAGCCCAGCTTGCAGCAGTGGCGCATACAAGCTTCGGTATTCCTTGGCAAACTGCAAGCAATACAACGACATCACTTGGCATCGACGACGAGGTATAATCATTATTGGTCTCTATTCGTCACCTAGCACTAAAATTACATCCAACCCGTCAGGCATCGACGCTGTCGTTCCAAGCATCTCCATTCATTATTACCGGACCATCTTCTGAGCCGTGATATGTTGAGGATGATCAGAGCTCGGCGCAAATGATCTGCTTAGATCATGATCAGGCTGCCGACAACGACGGAAGCACCAGCCATGAGGAGGACGAGCTTGTTGTCTAACAGGATCTCAGCTTATGTCCAGCCAAATGGACCAAGTGCCAACAACATACCTTGAGCAATAGAAGATCCAGCGTTCTTGGTCTGCTGGGTGCTGATACCGCCAGTGTCACCAGTGCCGGAAGATCCAGTAGAGCCCCCTGGTGGATAGCCAGATGGAACAGCGGTTCCAGAAGCAGTTGCGGCAGAGGCAGCGTTGGCGGCGGATTGTGATGCAGATGAGGCGGCAGCAGAGGCTGCGGATGTGATTGAGGACATTGCGGAGGCGATCGTGCTAGCTGCGACGCTTGTGGCGGAGGAGGCTTGACGCTTGAGGGGCTGACAATGAAGGTTAGGATGGTCTGTCGCGGAATGTAAGCGAGCGATTGAGTAAGTACCTGGACACCCTCGACCATGGGGTTGGCGATAGCACTGGCGACCAAGAAGGCCATGCAGCAAGCAAAGACGAGACGGAGAGAGAACTGCATGTTGGTGAAAAAAACGATGACTTGTATTGGAGAGGCGATTGTTCTGAGGGAGAGAGATAAGTTATGGCAAAGAGCAGGGATTCGCAAACTATATATCACACTTTCTGCGCAGACACAGCATCATCGCGTCCCGAAGGAGAATCGCAACACATGTGCGCCGTTCGTCCTGTCTCACGCCTCTCACGCCGCTATGGGGCTTTTAGCAAGCAGATCGATAGCGTCGAGGTGTCGATAGCAAACGAGACTGAAGAGTGAGTGCACGTGGACTGTGAGATCTTTTGAAGCTTAAAAATAATGACGAAGGAGTGGGCACCCATCCCCAAGCCATATAGGTAGGGAATGTAGATCCGGAACCACGACTCTACTCGTCGCCTCTTCAACATCTCATGCTCATCATCTTCACGTTGACCCTTACCACAACGGAGATAAGTTGGAATACTTCTTCGGAAATAATAATGTCGAGGTTGGTGAAGAGCGTGTTCTCAGATTGATCGCAAGCCAATGGAGGGAGAGGAGAAGGCGGGATCAACTCCGAACTCATGCTAGTTTCAGTACTGTGAACCCTGAATTGATTTTACGTTTGCTCGGCGGTGAACAGGATCACGTTGTCGTTGTCCTCCTGCTTAAGCGACAGTACTTGATATTGTTCACAATGGCAAGCGCGGCAGGGGCATGGACGACGGTGACGGCGCCGGATGGGAAGGAGTACTACTACAAGTGCGCTACTTGCTCTACCATGTCCAAAGGACAGTTCACTAATATTGACTAGCACCGAAACGAAAGAGACAACATGGACGAAGCCAGAGGCGCTGTTGAGCGTCGCGGATGTGCGTTACGATGATCACTCGTAGTCCTCGTAGTCACCACTAACACAGACTTAGCGTATCCTGCTGAAGCAGCCATGGAAGTCGAGCAAAAACTCCGAAGGCCGCGAGTATTACTACAACAGCGAGACAAGAGCTACAGTCTGGGACATGCCTGAGGCGTACAAGGCAGCCCTGGCAGAAGCTGAGCGCGCGGAAGTGGCATCTAGGCCTCAGATGCCGTATGTAGCTTGAGTCTACGCCAGAAGCTCAGCACTGACGATGACTACAGAGAGCCATCACTACCCAGTCGCCCTCCAGCTCAGGCGGCCGGTAATCGTTTTCCCGATCGCGACGACTATGACCGCCGAGACCGAGACCGTCGCAACGATTATGCACAAACAGACTCCATCCGCAACACCTTCGTTCCTGCAGCAGCAGCTCCGAATGATCCCGAATACGCCACACGAGAGGAAGCCGAGGCCGCTTTTGCCAAACTATTGAAGCGGACTAATGTTCAAGCAGACTGGAGTTGGGAAGAGACTATGCGTACCACGATCAAAGACCCACAGTTCCGCGCGATCAAGGATCCAAAAGACCGTCGGGCTGCGTGGGAGAAGTTCAGAGTCGAGATGCAAGCTGCAGACAAGGAAAAGGAGAAGGAGAGGCAAGCCAAATTGAGACAAGATTTCGTAAATATGCTCAAGAGTCATCCGGAAATCAAACATTACACCCGTTGGAGGACGGCACGTCCAAATATTGAGGGTGAGACGATCTTCAGGTCTGCCAGTGACGATACTGAGAGACGCCAGTTGTTTGAGGAGTACATCGCTAGTCTACGGAAGGCCAAGGAGGAAGCCAGAATTGCGACTGAACGTACGGCCAAAAGCGACCTAGTCAATATGCTGCACACTCTCAAGATCGAACCGTATACAAGGTGGTCCGAAGCTCGAGCACTCATCGAAGCAGATGAGAGATACCAGCAAGACGATAAGTTCAGATCCCTCCCTATGCATGAGGTATTAATAGCATATGAGAACCACGTCAAAGCGCTGGAACGCGATTTTAATGACAAGCGTCAGCTTCAGAAGACGCAGAAGATCAGACGCGAGCGCACGAAGCGTGAGGAGTTTGTTGGCTTGCTCAGAGAGTTGCGAGCTTCAGGCAAGTTCAAGGCGGGTATGAAGTGGAAGGAACTACAACCTCTTATTGAAGACGATTCTCGATATGATACAATGCTTGGCCAAGAAGGGTCAACACCACTGGATTTGTTCTGGGATATGCTCGAAGACTTGGAACGTGATCTCAAAGTGAAGCGGAATACAGTTCTAGACATCTTGGATGTATGTCCTATTCACGATTCATTATTTTCAAACCAAATGCTAACGACAGTAGGACAAACAATTCGAAATGACACTTCAGACCAAGCTAGAGCAGTTCTCAGGAATCGTGAGAGCGGACACTCGAAGTAATGATATTACTGATCACGAGATCCGTCTCATCTTCGACAGACTTCACGAAAAGGTTGTGAAACGAGCTGAAGACGACAAATACCAGGCAGAGCGCCAGCAGCGTAAGAATGTGGACGCGCTCCGATCGGTGATAAAACACCTTGAGCCGCCAATTCGGGCCAGTGACACTTGGGAACATGTCAAGCCACTAGTCAAGCACTACAAAGAGTATGATCTCGTAAAAACAGACGAGCTCCGTCGTTCTGCTTTCGACAAGGTCATCCAGCGATTGAAAGAGAAGGATGCTGAGAGAGAGCAAGCTCGAACACGACGTGACCATGACCGCGATCGTGAACGCGACAGAGAAGGCAGGAACGGACATCGCAGACGAGACGACAGAGGCTACAGTCGTACACCTGAGATGGATGTCTACGAGGCTGATCGGCGGAGAGCAGTAGCTGATCGCGAAAGGAAGAACCGTCAGCCTTCGATTGCAGGACTCTCGCCACCGCCATCTGTACACGACAACCGACGTCGCCGTGATTCTCGCGACATGTCACTTGATCAGAGGTCAAGAGGATACTCCGATCGTGACTATGACAGAGACGATCTTCGGGATCGCGGTAGACTTGCGATATCGCCGTACGACAGGGAGCGCAGGACACGCGAGGTCGAGAGGGAACGTGCCTACATGAGTAGAGCTGATCCCCGAGAGGTCGTCGCAAAAGCGCTAGATTATGGCGAGAGTGGTAGTGCTGGAAGCATGGCGGACAGGACGGAGTCATCAAGGTCGAGAAAGAACATGCGTGGTTCCGAAGACCCTAGTAATGGCCGAGACAGCAAGCGTCGGAAGGTTGAGGAGGACAAGGCAGCTATTGACGTGGAAATGACTGAGGCTGTTGAGCTAGTAAGTGGAAGCGAAGATGGTGAGATTGAAGAGGTTGAAGTGAAGGTGGATGCGAAGGATGGCAAAGAGTGATTCTGTCTGGGAGGAGGGCCGAAGACATGAGTGTTCGATCACGTCGACATGTTGATTCAATCAAGTGTTGCACAAGAGTGAATTTATGTAAGATGAGAGCATTACCACCATCTTACTCTGAGTATGGACGAATCAACAATACCATGTCGGCGATTCAGGATCGACAAGCAGCAAACGGCGCCTAGAACCCAGCTACCAGATTCGATCAAGTCAGGCACAAGGCGTGATGAGGATGAGCTGCAGCAAGGCAGTTGTCTGTGCTCTCATGGCTAAGCAAAGCTTCGTGATACACCTCGATACTACACCTCATCCAATATCTTCCCCAAACATCTCTGCGTGCTCCCTCTGGTGTACTGTTTTGCATCGTGATCGAATACAGCAATACGCACGGACCAGACTCCACCGTTCGTCGTTTCGTCATCGTCGTCCTATTATCACATTCACTCTACCTTCATTCCCAGCCCTCCGCCGGACCTTACCTTCCACACCATGCTCGAGCACCGAGTCGAACACAGACGCCGGAGCCTCCTGAACGCGCTGAACAGTCGCTGGATCTACGGTCGTGTCCCTGTGCGTATTCACCTACACCTACACCTACACCTGGGAAGCTCCACCGCCGCCTCCGCTGCTGTACTGTGTTACACGAGCTGACAACTCGACCACCGCCGTCTATCTAGCTGCTGCACTCTATCATCTTCCTCATTGAAATGGCTGCTGTGTCACTGTTGCTACAGAAGTTCAATGCGCAGTATGCGAAGAGACCAGGTCTGCTTACCCATACCATGCCCGAGTCGACTGGACGGCCACGACTAATACGACCCTCAAGTGTTAACAACCATGATCACCAATGCCGTCCTCGTATGTACAAAGTGCCCTCACGATGCGAATTCAGACCTCAGACTGACACTCATCCTCAAGGGAGGTGTCGCGGATACGACTGCGCAACTCATCACTTCCTTCCGCATGAAAGCTGCCCGCAACAGTCCCGACAAAGACGACTTCCTGGCAATAGAGATACACGAACTAGATCAAAAGACACCGTGGCCGCCAGGCGAGATCGTGCCAATATCAGACAAGGCACCACCGCCGTTCGACTTTGAGCGCTTGACGAGGTTCATGGCATATCCTTTCATCATGGGGCCGGTGCAATTCAAGTGGTTTGGGTTTCTGTCGAAGGCGTTCCCGATGCCAGCAACTGGGGGAGGTTGGTCGGCGCCCTTGAAGAGGATGGCGTGTGATCAGCTTATATTCTCGCCGCTTGGTATGCTCATGTTAGTTCTCGAGTAGGGTACTACGGCTCACACAGGACAGGTCTCGCATGCTTCTTCACATTTATGACGGCAACAGAAGGAGGTGGCACAAAGGCTATCAAGAAGAAGTTCAACGACGTCTATCTACCTGCATTAAAGGCCAACTGGGTATTAATCTCTTGAACTCAACCCTTGAATCGTACTTTAGCTAACCTATTACCTAGGTATTGTGGCCGACAGTTCAGATCATCAACTTTAGGTTCATGCCGCTACAGTTTCAGATTGTGAGTCATAGCAATGGTGGTTCGATGTCAAGAACTAATCTGGTGTATAGCCTTTCGTTTCCGCAATCGGTATCGCTTGGACTGCATACCTGTCTTTGACGAATGCTGCAGACACTGCGAAGGATTAATCGTGCTGGAGGAAGACGGGGTATCATCTTGTTGCATTTCCAGCGCTACTCATTTGCATGGTCAGGTGTCTCGGCATACCAGGAGCATTTCGGGCTGGGTTGGGATCAGGGCGTCCACATTACCTGTCATGATGGTTTTCATATGTAGAGCACATCTAATACCTTTGACTACAGGTCTTACCGTCTGTTCACTGTTTGCCTAGTAGTGGCCCATCAGCAGCATGCGCCTGTAATACATGTAATAGTACTGAGCGCTTATCGGGAGGGGAAGAGGGGTTCAACGATTACTCATTGGAAATGGCGGGGCCAAGATCGTCTTCCAAACAAGACGGACTTCTTCCTTCCAGATCAGATCACTCTCATACCTATACATTCTAGACTTGAAGCGTTATCATAAGAAGATGTCTCTCTCAAACAAGCTCGCCATCACCGATGTTGACCTCAAGGACAAGCGTGTCCTGATCAGAGTCAGTAGCTCTATAACAGCCCTCACAAACACAATCAACTACAAATACTAATAACTCCCTCCAGGTCGACTTCAACGTTCCCCTCGACTCTGACAAGAAAGTCACCAACAACCAACGTATCGTCGGCGCCGTCCCTACCATCAAATACGCCATCGACCACGGCGCAAAATGCGTCGTCCTCATGTCCCACCTCGGTCGCCCCGACGGCAAGGCCAACCCCAGGTACTCCCTCGCTCCCGTCGTGCCTGAGCTCGAGTCGCAACTCGGGAAGAAGGTCGTCTTTACCAAGGACTGTGTCGGCAAAGAGGTCGAGGAGACTGTTGCAAATGCAAAGAACGGCGAGGTCGTCCTGCTCGAGAACTTGAGATTCCACATTGAGGAGGAGGGTAGCGCGAAGAATGAGAAGGGGGAGAAGACGAAGGCGGATAAGAAGGATGTCGAGGAGTTCAGGAAGGGGTTGACCAAGTTGGGAGATGTTTACATCAGTAAGATCGATTCCAATCCTCCCGGACTTTGCTCAGTTCGACACACGCACGCGTAGCAGCAAGCTAACAACCACTCCACCTTTAGACGACGCCTTCGGCACCGCCCACCGCGCCCACAGCTCCATGGTCGGCATCGACCTCCCCCAAAAGGCCTCCGGCTTCCTCATGAAAAAGGAACTCGACTACTTCGCGCAAGCCCTCGAGTCCCCCAAACGACCCTTCCTCGCCATCCTCGGCGGCGCCAAAGTCTCCGACAAGATCCAACTCATCGACAACCTGCTCGAAAAGGTCAACACGCTCGTCATCTGCGGCGGCATGGCCTTTACCTTCAAGAAGACCCTCGAGAACGTCAAGATCGGCGCCTCGCTGTTCGACGAGGCGGGCGCCAAGAACGTGGGCGCGCTCATGGAAAAGGCAAAGAAACACAACGTCAAGGTCGTGCTGCCGTGCGACTACATCACCGCTGACAAGTTCGCCGCCGACGCCAAGACCGGGACTGCCACGGACGCGGAGGGTGTGCCGGACGGGTGGATGGCGCTGGACTGTGGCGAGGAGAGCATCAAGCGGTACGTGGAGGCGATTGGCGAGGCCAAGACGATTCTGTGGAACGGACCGGCGGGCGTGTTTGAGTTTGACAAGTTTGCGAATGGAACGAAGAAGACGCTGGATGCGGCTGTGGAGGCGGCAGGGAAGGGGCAGATTGTCATCATTGGAGGGGGTGATACGGCGACGGTGGCGGCGAAGTATGGCGTGGAGGACAAGTTGAGCCATGTGAGCACGGGTGGTGGTGCCAGTTTGGAGTTGTTGGAGGGCAAGGATTTGCCGGGTGTTAGTGCGCTGTCGAGCAAGTAGGTGCTCGGGGTGTGTAGAGCGGGCAAGGAATGATTGGGCTGAACCATGATCGGATGAAGCTAATGGTGGAGCTATCCGGATGAATCGATTAGAGATGAAGCTCGATATGAAGCTCTTGCAAGACTTTGAATCATGCCACCTCGTGAATGTCGGGACTTTAGTGTACTTCTGATACCTTCCATGCTCCGCATGCTCCGCGTGCTCCACGTCTAGCCTCCATACTGAGCACAGCAGTCTTACTCCTTCTCAGTCACCAAAGATTCCTGGTACTTTCGTTCATCACACATCCGTTCTCTGCCGAGAGGCCCTCTGACTTCACCCTCAGTGTATCGTCCTCCCATCCTCCCCTTCACAATCACGCCGCACGCGTCCCTCCTCACCTCTTCCCCTCCACCTTCTTCAATTCTTCCCTGCAGGCAAAGCGGTCAGCAAACGATTCTTCGATCATCCTTCCCCTCATCACACCAGACATGGCAGCGCGGTCTGAGTTGGGTTCCACATCGCCTCGGTCCGGGTCCCAGAGCGCATCTCTTGCCCCATGGCTGCAGGACCCAGCTCCCGCCAACGCAACCAGAAGGCGCAGGATACGCACGGAATGTGCGGGTGCACAGGAGACTCACTTCAACATCTGCGCGAAATCCTCGCTCGTGTCATCGTCGTCCCAGCTCTCCTCCCACAAATGCCCGCCACCGGCGCCTGTGCTCGTCCCCGCGGCGGCGTCCGTCTCTTCATCTGCCCAGTCTGCGTTCGTCATAGATTAGCCTTTAGTCACATTCCAGAGAACATGCGGCGTCCGTAGCTCCGTGTGTGCTGACTGATGAAGGACTGATGAAGTGGCAGGAGGGAACGTACCTTCGACAGGAAAGTCCTCAAACTCGTCGTCTTCCTCGAGCTGGATTGTTTTATTTGCCGCTTGTTGTTGGAGTGTGGAGGGTGTGCTGGTGGAGGTGGTGGAGATGGGGTTTGTGGTTGAAGCGGCGGAGGAGGGGTTCTTGGACATGATGGCGCGAGGGATGTGAGGATTGAGGAGGTGGTGCGAATGAGGTGAGTTGGGACTTTGACTAGGGTTTGGACTGCGGGATCTGCTGGAGTGTGTGAAGTGGTTGTGACTCGATGAAAATCTGGAGGCGGGCGCGCGAGATTGAGGTTGAATGTGTGAGGAAAAAGTAAGGTAGTCTTGACGTGCTGAATTGTATGGTAGAGAGATGATGCCCACTGCACATGCTCCCGTCGTCTCGTCCACTTTCGTCACCCACGTGATCGCGAGTTTCACCTCAACCTGAAACTCCACCCCCTTCACTTCTCCTCAACTTATATCGCGATGCCCCCAAAACAAGCCCAAGCCCCCTCAGGTCAACAACCAGGCGACCAACAAATCGATCTCCTCACCCTTCCCACCCAAACTCTCCTCCAACTAAAGCGCCAACTCGACTCCGAACTAACCACCCTCAACACCTCCTTCACCACCCTCCGCACCGCCGCCTCCCGCTTCACCTCTTGCCTCACCACCCTCACCACCCTCAACTCCGCCTCCCCCACCTCTTCCGGCGTAGCGACTGGAACGCCCCTCCTCGTCCCTCTCACAACATCCCTCTACGTCCCCGGCACGCTCGCGAATAACAACCAGGTGATGGTGGATGTAGGCACGGGCTTCTACGTCGAGAAGAGCGTGGACGATGCAGTGGCGTTTTACAAGCGAAAAGTGGCGGAGATGGAGGCGAATCTGAGGGATTTGGAGAAGATTCTGAATGGGAAGAGTGGGAATTTGAGGGTTGTGGAGGAGGTTATCAGGGGGAAGATGGTCGAGGAGCAGGGACAGGCGCAGGGACAGGAAGGGCAGGGGCAAGAGGAGGCACAGAAGACGGGCGGGGCGGCGAGTGCATGAGGGAGTGAAATGGCTGCGGATCGTGACTTGGCCTCGAGTGTGAAGATATCACTTGACTTGCGCGGAGGACGAAGCAACGTGGCCTCCACTATCTCTACAAGAGTTACTACGAAGCTATGAACGCATACAAAGCGGGCACGTGCGATATATACGGCACAGCACAGTTCAGCTGCAGACCAGCTCTTTTCTGCTCAAGATCAGCGGGAGCAATATCACCTATACGACCAGACCAGTGCAGGAAGGGCATTGCAGCTGAGAGCCTCATCAGAGTCAAGCCGGGACAGGAAGATGCTCAGCATGGCATGAGCTGGGACGCAGCACTGAGATGGACGGGGTCGGAGCTTTGACAGATCCGGCAGGCAAGGTCCAGGCAGGGGAGTACCAGTCCAAGCGTGCAGCGAGAGGAGATCGGCTCTTCGATTGAGTGCATTGGCGACCAAGTCTCCGTCGAACGCAGCACAGCTTGGGCGTCGAGTGCGCTATCGTACACAAGAAGGACAGATCCTGCGAGTATCACGCCTACTCGAGCATGCAAGACGAAGTGCATAACGCGAAAGTGCATTGCTGAGCAAACATTATAGAACGAGCGTAGAATTCAGGTCAAGTCACAGTCTATACTGCTATATCGTACAGACAAAAACCCTTCGATCAACCATTCAACACCAGCTCTCTATCAAATATGCAAGCAAATCAAGCTACCTTTCACCTCCCCGAACCTGTTCCATATGCACGATTTCTTCCAAGACTATGCGTTTCCCCGAACCGAAAACTTTCCCTAAGAGTTCGATCTTACAGCGCAAGCACGCCAACCATACCGACTATTCCTGCAAGCCCCGCCCCGAGTACACCAGTCGGCAGCGCAACACCCGCGACACCCGCATTTCCACTCGCAGCTTTCGAGCTACTCGGTGCAGCCGCGCTTGTCGCATCCACAGCAGTAGCACCGGAACTGCTACTCGCCTTCGTCATGCCCGCCGTTGTCATGCTCGTAGTATTCCTATACGGGCCCGCGACTCCCGTTCCATTCACCACACCGCCAGTCCCCACAGCACCCGTCGGCAAGGCAGTAGCATTTGCATACACAGTGCCGTTCACCGTCGTCGTGGCATTGAGAGCGAGGGGAATAGCGCCGAGGCCGGTCAGCGCGGTGCTGTTCTGCTTTGCGGACGTGATGACTGCACCTGGAGCGGTGGTGACGTTGGAAAGGACGACGGAGCCGGAGGTCGCGGTGGGTGTGGCTTCGATGGCGGCGAGGGCGGAGGCGGGGACGAGGTAGGTTTGCACGTCCGTGGGAAGGGACTGGAACCAGGCTGGGACGCCGGTGCCGGCGGCGAATTCCTGGAGGAGGTGTCAGCAAGATGAGACTGGTATAGATAAGGGACGCGGGAGCATACAGAGGCGATGGCGGCGGAGACGGCGGCTGTGTTTGTTTCTGCGATGGCGAGGAGGCTGGAGGGAAGGGCGGTGAAGAGGACTAGTTCGATGGACAGCCTGGGAGAGAGCGCGTTAGCTTGGCTCTTCTGGCCCATAATGGATATGATATGAACGTACGGGATCGATCCAGCATCCTGTCTCTTCTCGACCGGACTGGCATCTTGAGATGCAGCTGCGAGAGAAGCGAGAGCGCAAATGGCAGCGGCGAACTTCATGGTTGTTGTGTTGTTGTGATGTGGTGTTTTGTGTTTTTAGCGAGTGTGGATACAGAACCGACCAGCGAGACTGTCTGTATTATCGGTCTGATGAGTGTAGTTGAATCTGACAAAGAGAGTGTAAGCGAAGTGAGTGGAGGTAAGATGGAGGTCAAGCTCGTCAAGCTCGACGTGGAATATGGAAAGGGTTATCGGACGTTTTTCTTACCGTGGAAACGAGACGCGTTGGAAAAACTGTCAACAAAAACACACATGTTTGCGGTCGAGCATTGTCACTCCGGCGTTATCGTGGCCTGTGGCAAGCACGCTTCATTCCAGCAATTGCCGAAGCCAGGACGGCGATGCACGGTATGATACTTTGATAGCTTTTATGCATATCCAGATACTAGATCCCTATATGCTACTTTTATAATGTCGTACTAGCATGCAGTAGTGCATCATTTGGACGACCTAAAGCACCACTCTCAATATCACCCTTCTGCACGATCTCATTATCATCCTCCTCCTCATTGTCAACGAACCCATGCCGCCCGATGCCTACCCAAAATGCACGACCGTACGATCTCGGACCCCATGCCCAGCCCTTTCCACCCAGACCGAAATGATAAAACCTGAACGCAAATACTGCAGCCAGGATCCCGATGAACGAGCCAGACAGTATATCGAAGCCGTGATGTCTGTAATCGAAGTATCGTGACGCGGCGATGAAGAATGCCACACCCAGTGGTAGGTATGGCAGGAACAGGAGGTAAAGCGGTGCGGCTGCTTCCTCGTCGCGATAGGCGGTGAAAGGTCCTTCTCGGTTTGCTCGTTTGTTGAGCATAGCGTCTTGGAGTGGTCGCTTTGGAATGATCGTGGAGAATAGCGGTACGAAGATGCCGAATTTGGAGGAAAGCCAGAGGGCTAGGTAGAGCATGCCTGCCCAGGAAGCTGAGCAGATTATTAGCAAATACCTTCAGGACACCAGCTACAACCAAGACTCACTCGAACTATGCCCTGAAGGAAAGCTTCTAAATCCATCGTTGAGATATCCAATGTTCGGCTGCGTGCATATAGTCTGGTTCACCAGCACAAGTCCTCTCAGATCACCATTTCCATATCCTCCAATGATATACTGTTCCAGATTTGCCACGTCAGGCACGCATCGAGCCAACATATCTGGTCTCGGCTTGCCTATCAGATTCTTCAGACCAGTCACGATCATGATCTGTGTAGTATGACATAGTGCAAGTCCCAGCCATCCTGTAGCTAGCTCCCATAACTTTCTGTCCCAGAGAGTGCGCGAATTGAATCTCTTTGCTACACCTGACGCTGGAACAAACACAAGGGACACAATGACGATGATGACTGCTGGTGCCAGAATCGAGACGAGATCGAGGTTCAGGTCAGATACTGTGTCAGCCTTGAAAGGATAGGATATGGAGAGGTCGAGAATCGAGAACGGGTGGTAATGCGGTGTTAGCTTGTTGAAGCCGTAGCTGATAAGACCGAAGGCACTGTTGATCGGTTAGCAGAGGGTTTTCTGCAAGATATTAGTTCAGAAAGCATACAGAAGGACGATGACATCCAGGCCATAAGAAGCCATTACGATCTTCGACCGCGTCATGTTTTGAGGTGATATTGTTTGACGTGCACAGGAATAGTGGCGAGCAGACCAAAGCTTTCTTCTTTGTCTGCCGTGCACACGGGAAGAAAAGATGTGTGATGTATTGAGTATTTCAAACGAAAGTCGAATCACAAGATGAGGTGAGTAGAGTGAGGGTGAGACAGTAAGCAGGTCACTGTTCAGCTGAACGAGATGTAATTACAGTACGGCACTACCCCTGACTTCAACAGATGGCACACTCAGTCGCCACCTCCTAGTAAGCTGTTTCACAATTCCTTTCTGCTTATTCCTCGACAATTGCGCACACGACACCTGCACAGCCTTGCAGCTGATGACATTTCATAGAACTACCTCGGCGGTTTCAATTGCCACAACATGGAACCATCAGCCGTTGCAGACCCCGCCAAGCAAAGCACGATCCAATCGTCAGCCTTAGCCGCCAACACCACTGTTTCACCTCACATCGTATTGAAGCTTGTTCGTATCACTCGCTGCGAACTCAAGCTCAGAAAGCTTGCTCGCAATTCACCATGTCGCGCTTTGTGGCCGCCGGCGCCGCTGCCGATGAAGTCTACGCTCCTCCAACCACTAACGACGCCTGGACCACTGCCCAAGCCGAGCTCGACGATGCGCGCCGCAGGAAAGAAGAGCTGTCCCGGACGCAGCAGGAAAGCGGGTTGTCGTTATATGAGACGCTGCAAGCCAACAAAGGTAGATAATATCTCGTTTATGCTCTCGCTCGTAGTATTGCAAGGCTGACGAGTTAGCATGTTGTTGTGAATAATAGCCGCCAAGCAAGAAGCATTTGAGGAGGCTGCAAAGCTGAAACACCAATTCCGTGCGCTGGATGATGATGAGGTGGATTTTTTGGAATCGATACATGATGCGACGAGGCAGAAGGAGGCGGAGGTGAGGAGGGAGACGGCGGAGGGTTTGGATCAGTTTAGGAGGAAGCAGGAGGAGGCGGAGCAGAGGGCGTTGATGGGGGAGGATGCAGCTGGTGATGGGGGAGGTCTGGGAGGAACGGTGGAAGGCGAAGAGCAGGTCTCTTGGGTGCCGTCGCTGGGGAGGAAGAGGAAGAAGGGGAAGGAGGAGAAGGAGGGAGTGAAGGGGCTGAAGGTGAGGAAGACGTCGTCTGCAGCTGAAGATGCACCCATACCGAACATCACCAAGTCAGGGAGTAAGATGGCCACTGCAAGCAAGCCAATAACACCTAGCACGGCTGGATCGGCAGTCGAGAACGCAACTCCGGTGCTTTCGAAAGCACCACCCGAGGCTGCAGCGCCAAAGCCTGTAGCTGGACTTGGACTAGCCGGCTACTCGTCAGATGAAGACTGAAAGCTTGCTTCAGACCTGACCATAATGCCGTGTGGCTAGTGTCTGCATACATGACCATGTCTACCGGTAGCGATAATGACTTGATGACACAAAAGTGAATATGTCAGATGCTCGTATAGCTCGAACATGAGACTACAAATTACCAGGTTTACACCTCAGGATTCGAAAGTCCTACTCATGCTCCATAATCTCTTTGTAGTTTCCACTTCCACCTGCTCGCCCTCTGATCCACAAAGTCTGGAGCACCGACCCCGATGACAACATCCGCACTCGCCGGGTTCGAGCCACCCGCATTGACATTCTCATTCCCAGCCGCGACAGCAAATTGTACACCGTCAACGACAGCAGCATTGACAGCTTTGTTCAGCGCGTTGGACTTCCCGCCGGTGAGGAACACGTTGGCGACGCTGCCCTTGTGCCCCTCGCGCTTGCCGGCGGCGAGATGGGACTTGATCGCGTACTCGACGCCTTTGATCACGTCGAATGTGGTATGTACGTGCTAGATCCTAGGGTGCTAGCACACTTGTGAACGTTGATCTACATAGTGTGCATGACAGAGTCAATGTCGATGTACGCCACATCTGGGTGCGAGGGGATACCAGCGAGGACTGAGCCGGGAAAGGAGCCGTATAGCCCCTTGGAGACCGCCTGGGATGTGGTAGATGTGTTTGGGACCCCAAGCAAGAGAGCTCAACAGGGGCGTCTGGGACCGTTTGCGGTGTTCGTTGTTTGTATGCTGGACGTGAAGGTCTTGAACCCAATCATGATGCAGGGAGGCAAGGGTGGGCATGAATTTATCACGGCATACGACTATCTAGAATGAGAGAATCGCTTCAGAGTTTGAGAAGGAGAGTAGTGGAGCTATCGTGGTAAGAGGACTAGCTGTGGCTGGCAGAGGGTGCGGGGGGATATGGATGAGCAAGTTCATAATGAGCTATGGAGTGGTACTTGAAGTGAAAATGGATATCAGGAGGACAGGACGATGGAAGACCAGAATATACGGACTGAAAAGGTAGATGAGAGGATTATACAGCTCGCACAGGATCAGATAAGAGATCGGACGGGACGAAGAGGACCCTGATGGCACTGCGGAGAAGATACTCTGGGGGAAGCTGGGGAAAGCTTGATACAGATCCACTGTATCTGAAACAGGGCGATTTCAGGAACAACATCTTGTGTATTTCTTTGCCAGCTGCTCTCATCCTTCATCTGATCAATCTTAAGATGTTACCTTTCAGGAAAGCTGCCGCTGCACCTCTTCGCCTCCGCCAGCTTGTCAAGCAGCTCACGCAGCAACGCAGCATCACCACTCACAAGCTCAATACTGGTGCAAACATACCGGCAATTGGTTCGTGGAAGCATGATTACCATGAGCTATGACACTGACAAGACTAGGCTTCGGCACATGGCAGGACAAAGAGCATCAAAGTGGAGCTGTGCTCACAGCACTGAAGGCAGGATATAAGCACATTGATGGAGCTGCTGTGTAGGTGTTTCCCTACCTCTGTAACTACAAGAGAGCATCTGGAAGCAGTCCTGGAGAGTCGTTAGGAAATCTTCTGCAGAGTCTGACACATTTGTCATACGTGTCCATCGCTAACGACCGACCAAACACTTAGCTACGGCACCGAACCAGCCATCGGACAAGCCCTCTCCAAATCCGGCCTCGACCGCTCCTCAATCTTCATCACAACCAAGCTCTGGAACAACGCACACCATCCCGATGATGTCGAGCCCGCCCTAGACGCCTCACTCAAGAACCTCGGCACATCCTACATAGGTTCGCTAGCCATCAAGTATCGTGTGTTAGTTCAAGATTAACTTGAAAGCAGACCTCTACCTAATGCATTGGCCTTCGCCGTTCGCACGCTCCCCAGAGCTCATGCCCAAGGAAGGCGACAAGATCAAGACTGGCGACACTGACTACGTGGATACCTGGAAAGCCATGGAAGCACTTGTGAAGAAGGGAAAGGCAAAGGCTATTGGTGTAAGCAACTTCAGCCAGAAGGAGCTGGAAAGGTTGCTTGCGGAAACGAAGACAGTGCCGGCTGTGCATCAGATGGTATGCCTTTGTTGATCCACTGTTGCCGTAACTCAATCTGATCATGGGGTTAGGAGCTGCATCCGTACCTGCAACAGAAGGAGTTTGTGGCATGGCATGCGGAGAAGGGGATCCATGTGACGCAGTACTCGCCGTAAGAGCTACCCAAAACCTGAGAAACACCATAGCTAATCCGCCTTTCCCTCCAGTTTCGGCAACGCCAACCCCATCTACTCCAAAGGCGAATCGGTCGGCAAGCTCATCCACGATCCAGTGCTCACCAGCATCGGCGAACAGTACGGCAAAAGCGGCGCCCAGGTAGCCTTGAGATGGGGGGCTCAGTCGGGGCGTTCCGTTATACCCAAGTCGAAGACGGAAGCCAGGATCCAGGAGAATCTCGATGCGGTCGAGGGAGAGTGGGAGCTGAGCGCGAGCGATGTGAACAAGATTGATGAGCTGGATAGGAAGGTGAGGTTCAATGATCCAAGTGAGAGATTTGGGTGGAGGTTTTATGAGGGGTTGGATGGGGCTTGAGTAATGAGGGGTGAAGGAGTGGAAGGGCAAGGGCCGAAAAACGTGGGAAATGGGCAAGGGAAACTCGAAGGTCTCGAGGAACGAGAAATGTCTATTATGATCAAATGAATTGAAATTCGTTGCAGCTTGAAATGGGCATTCTCCTGATGGGGGCTCTGAACCTGGTGGTCGGTGCGGGACGTTTTGTTCTCGCAGACGCTGAGAGATATCTGTAGTATGAGGAGGATACCAGATTGCCCGCTCTTGCAAAAAATCCGATCCGCAAGAGGCATGTCTGCCTTATTCGAGCTTCACTTTGGTACTTGTAAAGGAAGAGGGAAACGACAACACTGCGCCGTACCAGTAAATCACTTCAAGCTAGTTTGGGAGGCGATGTGAGCAGTCCGAGCAGTAAGCGAGTATCAAGACAAGTGGTCTCACAACGAAGAACTTCTGAGCTTGTATCCTATGCCTCTTCGCAAAGCTATCGATACTCTGCGTGTGCTTTCTTGCTCAAAGCTTCATCTGGAAGATCAAAACAGGCTTGACTCCAACTCAGGTCGTAACCACTTCTTTGCTCATCCTCGCTTGTCCCATCTCCCTTCTACTTGACCAAGCCAGCATCGTCTGTCTAACTACATAGAACTCGCCATCTTAGTACTTGTTCAATGTCCCGATGTTCAGGAAGTTTCGGACGATAACTCACCATTCTTGCAAGTGACATCGTCCTCATGTTCATGATATTCTGCACAGAATCGCTCATTGTATGGTGCTTCCTTTTCGAGTCCGAGCTTCGGACCTCCAGCTTGTTCCTGCCAAACATCTTTGCGGATTGTGCAGTGTTTGCAAGTGTGTATGCCGCTAGTCGAGTGCGAGTTGCAATTTGGATCCGATGACGCCATGAAGTCGTGGCTACAATAGCAAAAGTGGTGGTTCATGGTGAACTGGCGACGAGAAGGGCAGACCGAGTCCAGAGGAAGTGATACAGCCGAATTGATACGCTTCAGCAGCGCCAACGACAGCTCAAGGCCGAATCCTGGTAGCATGGCGTCCCTGTCCATGATTTCTACCTTGAGTCCTTCTGCCGAGCCTTCCCACGCACACTTGTCCACGATCAGTTGACGCAGCTTAGAATGCTGGATAGACTCATTGAAGGCCAGAATGATTGAACCCAGAGTAGGGCCTGTGCTGAGTTTCCAGACATTCTTTAAAGCACTGATGACGGCGTTTCGATACCCAACACTGCCTCTGCGCTCACCTAGCAGATAGCTTTCGACTAGAAACATCTCTTTCTCCTTTATAGACGCCGCCTCGTTGCATTTGAGTTGCTTCGTATAAAGATAGTGAACGAATCCTGCGAAGACGGAAGCATTGTCCTCAATCAGCTCGAACGTATTGCTGGAAGCTTCCTTGAAGTCACTCTTAAGAGCCGCGTCGAAGTATTCAGAGTAGTATCTGACCAGATTCTCGTGGATAACAAATCTCTGCTTGGTCGGCCCAACAATGACTGTAATTGCGCGTTCGAAGCGATAGCTGCAAAACAATATCAGTCGAAATTCACATTCTCGAACACACGCGTGAAATACGAGAGCTGGCCTGCAGAGTATTGTGGCAGTCTCCTGACTTACATTGGTATGTATGGAGACAACTTCTGTGTAATCGTGCGACAAGCGAGTAGACTTGTTGTCGGCCTCACTCTTGACGGCGATCGAGGCGTACGACATCTCGATGAAGCTGAGACCACAGACCTTGGTGTTGTTCACGTATAAAGCAAGAATGAAAGAGATGAAGCAGTTGATGGAGAAGAAGTGGAAGCGATGAAGGACCAAGAGAGGTATAGGACCTCGAGGACGCGGAGATTGGACAGGAAGGACCTCAAGCTCTGAAACACGACTCCACAATGTGAAACAATCAGAAGTCGCTCGAATATGGCCCCATCCGCTCTAACCAATGACCTCACCTCCATTCCTGGTATCAATAATGCATAAATCATCACCTTCATAGATCTTCATGTCCAATATCCAACTCAGCGCCATAAATGTACTCCCAGATCCGGTCTCGTAAGAAATTTAGCTTTGGGTCCAGCTCACTTCCATGTCCGTGTCTGCGCAGCCTCATCGGCATCTCTTCTTAGCCTGTTCTCTTCACTTGCAGCCGCCACCGTGCTGGCCTGTGTCTGTCGTTTCTGTGCATCTAGTTTCGCGCCCAGGGCACCCTTTGGCGCCGTCTGCATCTTCGCAGCTCGCTCCTATCAGCCCATCAGCTTTGTCCGCGAGATACTATTTGGTCGCATTGAGTTTTGCGCCTCGCAGGCACAACTAAAATACACACCTCTGCAGCACGCGCAGCAGCAGCGCGAGGTCCTTCAACGCTACTATTGGTGCCACCGAGCGTTCGATTGGCGATTTGTGCTTGTACGGGCTTGGCCACAGGCGAAGTAGCTGCTGCTTTCGGTGTTGGTGCCGGGTTCACGGGGCGGCCAGGAGCTGAGAAGTTGTCATCGTCTTTGGAAGGTTTCCCGCAAAGATTCCCCATCTCGTGAGGCAAGAAATATGTGTTCCTCTGCTGTATACTCCTCGAAGCTTGCGGAAGGTCGGGCCAATGGACCCGTGCCTGAGACCGAGGAGACTTGCATGTGAGACCCCACTTTTAAACCACTGGACTCACGCAGGACGGGGACCCAATTTCTCCCGCACTCTTTCGGGAAGAGGGAATACAATATCGCTTTGGCAGGCTCGAAACCAGTTGACTATACGCAGCAGCTGAATTTCAAGAGTCGATGAAGCTCTAGTGATGTGTATCGCAGTATTAGCGCGTGGATTCGAGTCAAATTGCGAGTTCTTTGGGACGCAGGCGCAAGCGAGCAGAAAAGGACAGCAAACAGGTTGCCCTTCGACACATATCCCGATAATCGCACCGTTCCGCTCATTTTGGTCGCGATGAGAGGATATACGCCGAGGTGAGTCTTGTTCATGCGCTTCGAGTCCATAGGCTATTCAGATCCATGTGGTCGCGAACTTCCGGACGAGAAGTGAGGATCGTCTGAAGACAACTTTATTCCAAAAATCTGGCTCGAGCATACGCTGGCCTCATGATTATGAGACTGACGTACGTTTCCTGCCAGCCTTCAAGGTCCAGCCAACGACTCTTCATATTCTTCAGCTGGATCGGGGCGGATTCAGCACCCTGTGGAACAGCACAGTGCTCGGGCTGAACGTGATGCATCTGCTCTTATCCTTGGACATCAGGACGACTCGCTGGCGCCTTTGGCGTTTAACTTGCAATCCTCGACTCGAGGGAGACATCCTGTAAATCAGGGCTCAATATTCTCTGATACTGATCTCCCATCTCCGGGCACAAGGTAAGTCCTGCACTATTGTGAACAAGTCCACGGCTTGGCTACCACGTCACGGCCAAAAAGTCGAGCAAACTGCCCACATTCATCACTGCGAAGCTCTTCGAGCATTTGTCCTAGTGAACGATGGTTGCATATATTAAGGGGTCGGGTCTAACATACCGTTAAGCAATCTCCTACAATCATACATACGAGAAGGGCCACGACCGCACGCGACATATGGTGCGCCACAGCCCACAGCACTAGTACCTTGTGCTTCTGGAGGGTTTACAGGAATGCAAGCAGTGCATACTCGGAGCCACATGAATGAAGCTCAAAGGCAGACTACCACTGCCCAGCCTGACTACTTTGGTGCCTGGAGCACGCAGGATGCTGGATACGGCAATTTCATCTCGGAGCCCGATTGCTGTACATTCGAGAGTATATTCTGCTGCAACGACTACTGTCCAGATGTACGCGCATGCTTTGAGGAGATGTGCCAGGAGCATCCATGCAATGACACTCATCAGCAGGCTTCTGCACTTGCTTGTTTCGAGGAACATTGCCAGGAAGCGCCTTGCCCAGACTCCCACGGAGGCAGGTTACGCTCAGCGGAGCCATGCTTCACAGCACACGATCAGTACTTGCCTCCTTGTACTGACCCGACGTGCGCCTTGGATACTATTGATAGTGACACTGCCTCGGCTGCCACTCAGCTGACGGCACTCACGAGAGCAGGCCGCAACATTAACCCAAGTTACAGTTCAGTGAATGACTTCGACAGTGTTCTCAACGAATTTACCAATCACAACGCGCCTTCTTCGAAATCAGGGCACGATAGTACTCCTCATGATAGTGGAATAAGTGGTTTGAGTCGATCGAATACAACATGCCTATCAGAATCCGAGGATGACTCTGGAGATGAGGTATCGACTGCTACCGGCAAGCGTAGTAAGAAGCAAGGCACGAATACCTTTCGTCATCAGCCAATATGTAGTTGGACCGATCCCAAAACGAATCGGCTCTGCGGTCAATGCTTTGTCAATGCTTCGGATCTTCACACTCACGTTGACAAAGATCACATTGACAAGCTGGAGAAGGACGACAGTGGCCGTTTCAGGTGCCAGTGGGCAGGCTGCAAACGACTTGATGATCAAACTTTTACAGCAAAGCCTAAACTCAAGAGACATGTCCAGACACATACACATTACAAGCCATATCAATGTCAATACTGCAATACAAACATGAAGACGAAAGACGCGCTGGAAAAGCATACTCGAATACATACTGGAGAAGCACCATATACTTGTGCAGAATGTAAAAAGACGTTCAAGACGTCTACCGAGCACAAGACACACATGACAGCGGTACATTCCAACCAGAAGCCCCACGAATGTCCACACTGCGGCCAACGCTTTGCAGACTCTTCCAACCTCTCCAAACATAAGAAGACGCATTGGATGGGGTCCTACAAGTGTCTGCACCCGGGCTGCAAGGCCCACATGAAGCGATGGGACCAGATTCGGCGGCATTTCCAGACACAATCTCATTGCCCAGAGCTTTTGCTTGACGGCAGTGAAGCTCAGAGGAAGTACAAACGGGAGATGCAGGACAACTGGCTCGCCATTCCTGAAGAGGACCGACTTATACTCGACAAAGCGCCAGTGAAGAAAGAGAAGATGGGACTGCCCACTCCTGCTGCGAGCCGCGATCAGACCATGGAAGTTGAAGAGAAACGATCAGATTCTTGGACCGATGTACATGAAGGAGACGGTCTGCTTTTGTTATCTGCAGCCACCGAGCAGGCATCCCCACTGAAAAGGAAGGCAATCGAAGCGCCACTCTCGAGCAACAAACGGGTAATGCTGGATCCACATTTGAATGTGGCATCTCGTGCTCCAGCAGTCTATGATCCAATATTCGACCTCTGAAAAGAATCTCCAACAATTGTGAGAGGGATATACTGTGGTGAGAACACTTCCGGCTTGATGAGCACCTTGTATGAGAAAGACGAGTTGAAGTCGCGAAGGAGATAGAGAGTTTGGAAGGTTCCGCCAGTTCAAAAGGCCACGGCCACGAAGAGTTGTCACATTATAGCGCTATATCCTTTATTTTATGTATGATATGAAGCCAACAATGACAAATGCGAATATCACCGTTGAGACCACCAATATCAGAATTTGCCACTGTCCGAATCAGGTTAGACTGGTATTCCTGCTTAGTCGTACCTCACGTAAACTACTTCACTCCTGCATTACAACATGTTCTGACTATAATGCATTTGAGCTCATATCAGCGATGAGTAACACCGCCGATGATGAGGAGCGACTGGCTCGAAAAAAGGCTTTCTTTGCTGAACTCGCCTTGCTCGAAGATGACGACGATGAGGTCGACAGTGCCATGCAGAAGTCTATGGACGCGCTGAAGTATCGAGCGCCATTCGCAAGTCAGCCAACAGCTTCCGCAGTAAAGACCAGGGACTTCGCTGTCAATGCCTCGCCAAGCAGCATGTCTCCTCTCAAGATACTGGGCACATCAGCGACACCAACGCCAGCAGATCCGCTTCGACAGGCAGTTGGGAGAAGCCTGCTCCGCAGTCACACGGTCTCGGATGCTACGGCATTGGAGACGCCGTTCAAGACACCAGTCTCACTTGCCGACGTTGTCACCGTCGTCAAAGACACACCGATGCGCTCTCCTGCAGTTACACCAGTACCGCAGCGCAGAACTGCGACGTCTATGCCCGCAGTTCTGCCAACATCGGTAGCTAAAGCAGCAAGCACGGTAGCAAGTGTGACAGGCAAGCGCAAGAGAGGTGATGTCAAGACCGTCTCCCTGGAACTGCAAGTGTTCGAAGGACTTCAGTTCTTCTTCATTCCAAACGACGACATTGCTGCTGCGCGACGTCTCAGGATCCGCAAAGCTGTCGAGTATGGAGCGACACGGGTATCAACATGGAGTACAGCTGTCACACATGTCATTGTGGACAAAGTTGTCACATATAAGGATGTACTCAAGTATCTAAAGTTGACAGAAGTACCAGTAGGTGTGCGATCTTACACTGCAAGCTCGGCTAAGAATCTCAGGACAATGTCATCCTGGTTAACGAGACTTATCCTCCAGATTGCATCTCTTACCGAGCCCTGCTGCCCAGCGATCAGATCCCATACTTAGTAAAGGGCAGCGAGCAAGCTTTCAAGGTTCCAGCACCACCAGCCATATCACGTACACCGTCCACGGAGATGTCCCAACGCTCACTACAGATCAAGGCAGTTCATCGGAAGGAGGACGTTGTGGTGCAAGCTCGAACACCATCCAGGACAGATGACAGTAGCTTGGAGAGCTTCAGGAAGCAGGCCGCGGAGTTGACACAACAATCACGCGCAGTGGGCTCACCGAGTCCAGAGCAGCAGAGAAAAGCAAGCACTGTTGAAGAGCCTGTCGACCCACTCGCAGCACTATTCGAGCAAGCCAGAGCTGGCATCGATGACCGCTCAGACTCAGACGACGAAGAGCACGATACAACATCACTACGAACCTTCCCTTCCATACCCGACGACGACAAAGACAGCGACAATGATGACGACCCGCTGCCCGCCAAGTCACCAACCCGCCTTCGCAAGACCTCCAGCACAGGCTCCAACACCAGCAATAAAGGGGGGAAACAAACCTTCTCCTGCATGCGCGGCGGCACTCTAGGCAAGACTTCGGACGCCCCCAACCCCAACGCCCGCACCATCGAAGTTCTCCAACAAATGGCAACCTACTACGACTCCGTCCGGCATAATTGGCGCACTCGCGCCTACCGCCAAGCCATCTCAACCCTCCGCATCCAACCCACTCGCATCACTACCGCAGCCGAAGCCGCTCTCCTGCCAAATATCTCCACTCGCCTAGCCGCCAAGATCGAGGAGATCGTCTACACAAATCGCCTGCGCCGGCTGGACTCCACGAAAGACGAGCCCACTGATCAGGCGATCCAGCTGTTTGCGAAAATCTATGGCGTCGGGCTCGCGCAAGCTAGCAAATGGGTGCAGGCCGGTCATCGCACGTTGGCAAACCTTCAAGCTGCTCAAGTGCCACTTACGTCGAACCAGCAGATTGGTATTGAGCACTTCGACGACTTTCTTTTGCGTATCCCACGCTTGGAGGTGGCGCTACACGGCGACATCGTACGTCGGGCGCTGCATGCCATTGATCCTGGCTTCGAGGCGACTGTAGGCGGCAGCTATCGCCGCGGGGCGTTGGACTCGGGCGACATCGACATTGTGATCACGAAGGCAGGCGCGACGGCAGGGTATCTGCGGACGGTGGTCCTTGAGACATTAGTCCCGGAGCTCTTCAAGCAGGGATTCCTGACTGCAGGACTTGCAGAAACTAATAAAGATAGTGGGAGTAAGTGGCACGGGGCGTGTCAATTGCCGGCCACTCACTCAAGCCCTGGTGCAAGCAGTGCTAACACCAACAATAACACCAACAATAACACCAACAATAATACCAACACCAACCCTTGGCGTCGTATCGACCTCCTCCTCGTTCCATGGGACGAAATAGGCGCGGCGATGATATATTTCACGGGTAACGACATCTTCAACAGGAGCATGAGGCTGTTGGCGAGCAAGAAGGGGATGAGGTTGAATCAACACGGGCTGTATCGTGATGTGATCAGAGGAAAGGACAGGGTTAAGATCACAGAGGGGGTGAAGGTGGAGGGGCAGGATGAGAGGAGGATCTTTGAGGCGTTGGGCGTGACGTGGAGGGAGGCGACGGATAGGAATTGTTGACAGGGGTGGAAAGGGATGGTGTTGGATGATGCTATGGTGGTTGAAATCTGGTCTTGGATACGGATCAGGCCTTTGACGAAACGAACTTATGATGGAAATGACTGAATGATGATACGGGAAGCCCGGAGTACATTCATGCTTCGGCGAGGTCATTGCTGTGACGAAGTATGGCCATTTGCGGCTCGTGTTGACACGGACAAACGGCTAGTGTATCCATAGTGCCATGCAGCACAATCATGGCACTCTTCGCAGATTATCCAGAGTGGTTTCTTTTAGTCGTAGCGGGTCGTTTGTCCTGTGACTGTAGCAAACAGAACATCTCTTGTGGTTATTGCCTTGCGATTTGCCCGCCGATTGGGTGTCGATATCAGCAGCGAACGTGGTATCATTAGCGCACTTTCACACAACCAAGTTGGAAATGGCAGATCGTTGTCATTCATCATATCTGTAGACAAAGCTCTATGCTTCTACCTACCAAACAGGCGCAAACTCCCTCTTGATTGGATTCGCCAGGCTCAGTTCTTATGAACCAGACGTCCAGCTCTTTTGATGCTCGTTTCATTGTATACCGTCCTCCGGGTCCAGCCTCAAGATGATGACAAGAGGTATGTGTTTATTCTACACTGCTTCTCTTGCCAACAGTTTCTCTGCCTTTCCTCATCATCCTTCCCTAACATAATCACAACAACCTTCACAACTGTCCCATCTACGCAGCCTTGACAGCGAACCTCCTCTGGGGGAAGTGCATGACCTTCTTCTTTGTCTTCTCGGTGACAATCTTGGCCTCTGTGGGGCTCAGACGTCTGCGGATGGCACGGGTCTGCTTTGGTCGGAGGTCGAGCGGAGCGTACTTCTTGGTCTTGTAGAAAAGGCGGAGTTGTTGGCGCTGGGTTGTGTTGATGATGGTGAGAGTGCGGGCGATCGACTTGCGGATGTCGTGGCTATTGACGAACTTGATTAGTCTTGCTTTTTCGGTGTTCGCATGTTCTATCAAGCTATGCCAGTAGTCCTCGAATATTCCCCTGAGCTGGTGTGCGAATGCTGTTCTGCTATCCACGCTTTTCCTCCTCTTCTTCGATTGTGGTTGCATGAAAATCAAGGCGTTGCTTTGACATACATCTTTGTGAGCTTCGACGAGTTACCACCAGCGATCTTTTGTGTGCGGAGAGAGACAAGCTCCTGCTTCAAGCCATCGAGCTGAGTCTTGAGGTCTTCCTTGCTCTTTCCCCAAAGCTGGGATGCCTTAACTTTTCCTGAGGACTAAACGTATTCGGTCAGCATGCCCCCCAACTATGAGTGCTGCGCATTGAGATCTCACCATATCTGATGATGCTGGAAGTGTTAGTAAAGAGTGAAATTGGAAATTGCTGATTTCGCGAAGTCAGAGGTCGATTACACCTTAATTTCGACGTGAGAATTCTGGGCATCCCGGAACATCCTTTTGCCGTACCCCAGATTTTGGCGGCTGACGTATTCGCAACCTAGCGTTTGTGATCGCAAACATTGGACGGAGTGTCTTCATTACTCCTTGCTTTTGCATTTATTTCACTTAATCAGCTCAACCCTTCGTAGTACCAGAGTTGTTTGCCTGGATCTCATCTCCGAAAGAAGTCCCCGCTATAAAAACACCAGAATGACCTCCGCCGCTCCGACGTGGGCGCAGCTTCGTCAGCAGGCGAGACAGCTTGAATCACAGGTACTCCAGCTCACTCCGTCTTCTTGGGCACTTTACTGACATGCCAGCTTAGACGGATCAGTTGTTCTCTACGTACTCACAGTTCTCCTCAACAAGTAACATTCCACAAAAGCCTACTGCAGATGAAACGCGGATAGAATCACAAATCAGCGACCTCTTCGATCAAGTATGACTTGTGCATATACTATTTGCATACCAGTCTATCTCTAATGACATGGTCAGCGAGAAACAGTAATCTCATCATTAACGCGCGTCCTCGAGTCTGATCCACAACCCTCCGCATTAAAGTCATCACATCTAGCTCGACATCGAGAAACACTCCAGAACCACCGCTCAGACTACGCCCGGCTACGATCACAATTACAAACTGCTCGAGATCGCGCAAACCTTCTCTCCTCCGTCCGCAGCGACATCTCAGCCTATCGCGCCGCGAATACAGATCCGGCAGCAGCAGAGGCAGACTACATGCTCGACGAGCGGGCGCGGCTTGACAATAGCAACAATATGGCAGATCGAGTGCTGGCGCAAGCTTATGCGGTCAACGAGAACTTTGGAGTACAACGAGAACAGCTGGAGAATGTCAGAAGAAAAATCACAGGGGTTGTGGGGCAGGTTCCGGGTATCAATGGGCTGATGGCGAGGATAGGGACCAAGAAGAGACGGGATGGCATCATACTGGGGTCTTTTATTGCATTCTGTTGTCTGATGTTTTTGTATTTTCTATGAGAGAGGCTGGAAAGCGCTTGACAGAATGTTCGGCGCATGTGGCTCGCATGCGATGGTTAACCTGGATTCAGGCAGCGAGCTAAACCCGTTCCAGGGATCTGCTCAAGATTATTCTGCCGCAGGTGTAGCAAGCGGTACGCTCGGCTTCGCTTTCGGCTCCTGTCTTCGCAGCTTCTGTACACCTCTTGCCTCGTCCACAAGACGTCCTAAGCACCTCACCAGGCTCTGCTTCTCGTCGTCTTTGGCATCACCGTTGCCAGCCCAGCGAATCTTGCATGTTCCATCCAGCAGGTAGACGTGGCCCACTTTACTGTTCCATATCGCGAGGGCATCTCTGAGGTAGTCGTCCAGTCCTTTGCTGACCAAGAAGTACTTGGCCCAATCATCCTGCCTTCTCTGCCTCCTCATACTGCCCATGAACATCCTCACCAGCCCGTGCTTTAACATGTTTTCCTCAACGTTGATCTCCACATGCTGCGCAACGTCCATAATCCCCTCCTGCTTCAGATACTCATGCAACGCTGGGTTCGCAGTCTCCGATAAGAACGTCTGACATTGTGCCTTGGCCCAATCACTACTCAGCACACTCACAACACTAACCCTCCCCTTTAATACCCTCGTCGTATCGGTCGCCCCCACACTCTCCGGTTCCAGCGTCCTCCCCTGCAAATTCGGGAAGTACATTGCCAGATCCTTCCTAAATGGCGTCTGCGGCGCTAGGATACTCTTGCCCTTGTGTATAACACCAATGTTGCCAATATCACGAAAGTAGTTCTTCTCGTAAAGATCCTTGATCAAGCCCTGCCGCCGCGCGAGATGCTTGTCATAGGATGCAAAGTCATCGCGCCGTTGCGACCAGCTGCGGTCGTCGCGGCCGCTGTTTTGACCGGGTTGTGGTGGCACGGGGAGGCCGAGTGGTCGGGACAGGGGTTTGGGGACGAGCTCGCCGTCGCGGGCGCGGACGTGAGGGCGGTTGGGGTTGGCCGGGGGTGTGACGGTCTGTTTTGAGGGTTGTGGGGGTTGTGTTTGGCGGAGGCGGCGGCTGGCATGGAGGTAGCGATGTTGGCAGAATATGCATGGCTGTGGGCGGGTGAGCCGAGTAGCGGCACGTACGGTGGTGACCATTGTTGGTTTGTGGTATCACAGATGGAGATGTTTTCGAAATCAAAATGTGGTAGAAACATGAAACATCTCAATCTAGCCAAATTTCAGGGCAAGATTCAGTATAAGATTGGTATTATTGAAAGACGAACGACTACGTTAGATACACACTGCCTCCTGCCCCTGACCATTCCTAGTACGCCCGATCTGCACACTATGCAGAAGTAGGGTATTCTGTCTAATACACATGCTATACATCATAAGAGCAAGGCATACAAACACAATCCGTGACCATACTTTCCACATCCAGAAATCCTTGCCAATGTTGCGTGATCCCTACCAAGTGACTGCCAAGGACACATTGCAAGATCAAAGCGGAGAATGATGACCTTGACCAGCATGCTCAGATGTCCGCCGTGACCTCTCCAAGACCCTGACCGCGGTCATGGTATACCTGCACCATGTTAGTCTGACCTCAGAAGAACACAATCATTCACAGTAACAAACCTTCTTCTCCTCAGGTGTCAAGTCTTTGAACAGTTTGGAGAGCGCTCTGCTTCGTACCGCAGCCGCCATTCCTGCATACTCCTCGTTATGATAGTGCTCCCTGAAATACTCCATCCAAGCGTTGTTGCGCTGTGGACCTCCGGTCTTCTTGATGGGAATCGGGCTATACGTTCGGCCGCCACTGCTGAGAAAACTGCGTTTGCGACCTTCTGGTAGAGGCTGCTTTGCTATCTTTCGTAATGCTCGACGTGCAACATTGGCTTGCCTTAGCTCCTCTTCCGTGTGTGCTTCGACCCAGGTTTTGAATGCTTCACTATTCGCAGCAGCATTGGCCAGAGCGACGCTCGTCAGATGCTGTAAAAGGAATCAGTCTCTTCCTCTTATCAGTAGAGGGAAATTTTATGTCAGTTACCTCTTTATCACTGAAGGAGAGGTCTTTGAAAGCTTCAGAGGTTGCGTGCATGTCCCTAACAGCTCTTTTCGACTGGCTGATGTAAACCCGCCAGGCAGTGGTGGGGAGGCCTTGCGGTCGGTCGAGTAGAGCATGCCTCTTGTGCAGGGCAATCTTCTGCTTGATCTTCTCTTCCTCTGTCTCGACTTTCTTTGGTGCTGATACAGCCCCCTTCGGTCGACCTCGGCCCTTGGATGCGCTGTCTGTGGAGGGCGACGCGATGTCTTTGGTGCGAGGTGATCTTGTGCGCTTCTTGATGACGACTGTCGTGTCTGCATTTGCGTCCTCAACTACATCGGTCGCATAACCTCTCACAGATAAAACAGCACCAAAGGGACGCGCCGATGAGGTCGGAACCGTGTGAATTGCATTGCACAATCTGCTCGGTGTCTGCTGAAAGTCTCTGAGCGCACTACGCGTAAAGACACGCGACAATAGCATCGCTGGTGTGATAGGTTTGTCTTGTGCTCGTGTAGCTGGAGTTCAAGCAAGGGCTACTGTACACAGGAGCTGTGGCTTGGTCTTGGGCCGGGATGCACGTGACATCCCCGCAAACTTTTGTCTCGTTAATTTACCTCATGTCGAGCATCCCGTCAATCCCAAAGACATCACAATAGTCTCTTGTGGAATCCTTACGGCATTCTCCCAAAGAGACAGTCAAATCCCTGACCTGTGAAAATAACCAGCAAACGGGTGCTGCTAATCTACAGATTATACGTTCGCCTGAGGCATATAGCTTGCACGTCAGGGAAGGCACTCGTCGCAAAGTCGACCTGCACATCTACAGAGTAGCCACAGCCAACGATCATGGCGCCCACGGATGCTGGCTCACCACAAGCAGGCAGTCACTCTTCCTCGAGAAGGGATCGACGTGATGATGATCGAGCGCCAAAAGACAACAGAGAGACGAACACTAGGAAGCGCAGCAGATCGCCCGGTGCAGACGTGAGACTCATGCGCGCCAGGACGGACAGTGTCAGACCTAACAGTTCGTAATAGCAAAGCCATTATCGCGATGATGATCGAAGAGGTGGCCATCGACGCCATTCCGACAGACGACGTGACGATGATTACCGCTCGGCCCGCCGTGATCATGACTACCGTTCTGGACGCCGGGAGAGATCCAGAGATCGATATCGGGATGATGACAGAGTGAGCACTAGAGATCGCGACCGAGATCGAGACCACGACCGTGACTACCGAAGACGAAGCAGAGATCGAGACTATCGCGAAAGGCGAGACGGTTCCCGTGATCGACAGCAGCGACGTGACGACAGCAATAGGAACTCCAGGCCAAGAGATGGAGAAGATCGTGAGCGGACTGAGCAGGTACGTACAGGTTCAGATATGCGGGCACTTCAAGATGTCTCACCCAGTGCACAGATCAAGGAGACAGAACCCCCGCAGCAAACCGAAGAAGATAAGAAAGCTGAGCGTCTCGCAAAGCTGGAAGCTTGGAAGCTAAAACAAGCGGAGGAGAAGACTCGCAAGCAAACAGAGCTCGCTAGCGGCAGCTCTAAACCATCAGTGAATCTGCTGGACAACAAGGCTACAGCATCACCTGCCACGGCAGGATCCTCGCCACGATCTTCCTTACCACCGGGCTCACCACACAGTCCAGCTGCATTTTCAGGGAAGTTCGATCCTAAAGCTATTGCGAAGAAAGCTACAGCGAATGCTGCTGCTGCTTCAAATGCCCTCGGTGCTGATGTTGCGTTACCGAAAGGTGCTGGAGGGTTGAATGGGGCTGTTCCGACCACAGTACCTGGAGCAGCAACGAGCAAGACTTCAGTATATGGTAGCCAGAGCAAGCCCCTGAAGAATGTCGGCGCTTTCGGACTGGGAAAGACTGCGCAAAGTGGCCCGGACAAAAGCCATAGAGGTGGTCTCAATCTTGAGGAGGAGGTGTCGACCCGCAAGACTCTGGAGAAGCTGCCTACACAGCTTGCACAAGATATGCCTGCTGCTGACACTGAGCTCGCTGATAATGCAGAAGAAGATCAGGATGATGATGAGGATATGGCAGGTGCCGATAATGAAGAGGATGAAGCTGCTGCTGCACGAGCGGCAGCAGAAAAGCGAGATGAAAGGATAGCTGCTCAGAGCCTGGCTGAATCTGCAGGTCTTGATGTTACCATGACTGATGCTCCAGAAGCAGCTCAAGAAGAGGAGGAAGAAATTGACCCTCTAGATGCTTTTATGTCAGGACTTAGTGATCCTCTCAACGCACCAAAAGCACCTGGTCTACGCGGCATTGCGTCGAAGAAGGGAAAGCAGAAAGCTCCTGAAGCAATGTTTAGCGACGATGAAGAAGAATTGGCAGCTATGGACGAGGATGCCGAAGGTATCCTGGATATCGCAGTCAAGGCACGCAAAAAGAAGGAGATCCCTGTGGTCAACCACGCCAAGATGAACTACGACTCTTTCAGGAAGAACTTTTACACTGAACCTTTGGAGCTCGCTAACATGACAGAGGAAGAACTTGCGGATCTTCGTCTTGAGCTAGATGGGATCAAAGTACGCGGTATCGACGCACCGAAACCTGTGACTAGTTGGCCGCAATGTGGTCTGGGTGTGCAGACATTGGACGTGATACAGAAACTGGGATATGAAAAGCCGACAGCCATACAAGCACAGGCTATTCCTTCGCTCATGTCAGGACGAGACGTCATCGGGATCGCGAAAACAGGATCAGGTAAGACAGTTGCATTTCTTCTTCCCATGTTCCGGCACATCAAAGATCAAAAGGCTCTTGGCACATTGGACGGACCTATTGGACTCATCATGTCACCAACTCGAGAACTGGCTACGCAGATCCACAAAGAATGTCGACCCTGGTTGAAAGCACTAAACTTGCGCGCTGTATGTGCGTATGGCGGCGCACCAATCAAGGATCAAATTGCGGAGCTCAAGCGTGGTGCCGAAATTGTCGTCTGCACGCCTGGAAGAATGATCGACCTTTTGGCCGCCAACAATGGACGTGTCACGAATCTGCGGCGAGTGACTTATGCAGTACTGGATGAGGCGGATCGTATGTTTGATATGGGATTTGAACCTCAGGTCATGAAGATTCTGGGCAACATTCGGCCTGGACGACAACTTGTGCTCTTCTCCGCCACTTTCCCCAAGAACATGGAAGCTCTTGCCCGGAAGGCATTGAAGAAACCTGTTGAGATCATCGTTGGAGGTCGAAGTGTTGTTGCACCAGAGATCAAACAGATCGTCGAGGTACGAGCAGACACTACTAAATTTATGAGATTGTTGCAACTACTTGGTGAAGTGCATCAAGATGAAGATGCTCGCAGTCTGGTATTTGTGGATAAGCAAGAATCTGCAGAAGACCTCATGGCTGCCATACTAAAGAAAGGCTACCCGTGTTTCACAATCCATGGTGGAAAAGATCAGTATGATCGCGACTCTGTCATTTCCGACTTCAAAGCTGGTATTTTCCCGGTCCTTGTTGCCACATCTGTTGCTGCCCGTGGTCTTGACGTCAAGCAGCTGAAGATGGTGGTCAACTTTGATTGCCCCAATCACTTGGAGGACTATGTTCACCGCGCTGGACGTACTGGACGTGCTGGACAGAAGGGCTTGGCTGTAACTTTCATTACAGAAGAGCAGGCACGTTATGCCGTTGACATTGTCAAGGCATTGAAGCAGAGTGAACAGGAAGTGCCAGAAGATCTACAAAAGCTCGCCTCGGGCTTCCTCGAAAAAGTCAAAGAAGGCAAAGAAAAAGCAAGTGGTTCAGGATTTGGAGGTAAAGGTCTCGACCGTCTTGACAAGGATCGTGATGCGGCCAAGGCACGCGAGCGTGGTATCTTCAAGACTGAGGACGATGACGATGACAGCAATGACAAGGACAAGAAAGAGGTCGATCTCAAGGACATCATTGCGAAAGCAACTGGAGAAACGACTGCTGCACCTGCTGCTGCTGCGCCGTCCGCTTCATCCGCCGATGGGGATGCTGCGAAGAAATTCCTTCCTGCTGGCTTCAGCTTCGATGCTCCTATTCAGGCCGAAAAGTACGAAGCAGCCCCGGCGCCGGCCAAGCCTGCCGATCGTCTCAGACAAGTATCATCTGTTGTCGACGCCATCAACTCTCGCCTCCGCAAGTCCGGCGAGGTCCGCAACAATACGCCCATTGACAACAAAGGCCCTGACGCAGGTGCTTTCCACTTCAACCTCACCATCAACGACTTCCCGCAGAAGGCACGTTGGGGTGTCACGAATCGTAGCAATGTGGCGAAAATTCTCGAGGCGACTGGAACGTCAATCACATCGAAAGGTATCTTCTATCCACCAGGCAAGGAACCAGCAGAGGGCGAGCAGCCAAAGCTGTATTTGTTGGTGGAGGGCGACACGGATGTGGCTGTGCAGAATGCGGTCAGAGAGCTTATGAGATTATTGAAGGAGGGTGTGCAGGCTGCCGTGGATGATGAGTCGAGGACGCATACTAGCGGGAGGTATTCTGTTGTGTAGGAGTAGGCGTAGGTGGACAGGATGAGCTGCGGGTAATGGAAAACTTGGTTGATTGTCGAGCGAGCGAGCAATCTAAGATCCTGGCAGGGTCGCACATCGTGGGCCGGCGATTACATGATACAGCTTGAGTACGCCTCGCCGAGGCTTAGCAATCCGGCGACATGGATCTCAATGAAGATCTCATGTCCAACTCCTTGCCTCTCGTCTATCTGCTCCCATGGTTTTGTCTGTCATGATACCTCGTCTATGCATCGAAGCTCGTGCCCCTCGACTCGATGCACGAGGCGCCGTTATCGATCCTCCACGATGAACTAGACACTAGCGCAAACGGTAACGGCCACGTTCTTGCCCGATGAAATGAATCCTCATACATTTGGTGGTGAAGAGTACCCGTGTGCAAGTACAAGCGGTAGCAGACCTGCTGGGTGCTTACTGTACTTGCGAGATATCAAGTCATGAGTAGGAACGAGACAGGTTTTACAGACCGTCCGGCATGGGCCGTCACCCTGGCGGACATCCGGCCGCTGCGACCAATCCAGGAACAAGTACACCATGTAGCGCACAAGCCACCGATGACGATGACGCTGTATCGAGCAGGGGTAGCTCTACCTGGCGCTGTGAGTCGTGAGATGTGAGATCAGTCGCACTCGCTTCGAAGGCTGTCGAGGTATATAGTCATGAGGTCGAAGAAGGCTCTACAGCACAGTCGCATCGATGGAGACACCTCTGATCTGAAACAAGACCAGCCAGAAAGTCCTGCAGAACATCGTCAACGCCCGTTTTGCGCACGGGCAACTAGTGCAAAAGGATGCCGAGCAGGTCCTCCTCCACTGACATTATCGATCCTCACTCTCACTCCCATTCCCATACTCATACTGTACAATTACATCGTCCAGGCTACGATGCTCAAGGCAACAGATTGAACAACCTCCTACTTCCAGCTTCACCTCCTCGCTTCCGTTATCAACTGCGTCGAGTCCAATCCCTCAAGCTTAAGTCATCTCTGCAATCGTTCTTCCCATTGCCGCCTGTCAAAGAGGCAGAGCCTGCTGCTGCAAAAGAAGAGACATCAGAAGAGCGCCTGGGTTCTGTCAAATCATCGAAAGCTCACATCGTCTCTGCGCCGCAAACCTCAGCTGCTCATTGCGCAGTGCACGCGCTCGAATGGGACTCTGCTCAGTCTGTTGAGCATTCTTCACCTCGAGTCGAACAATCTACCTCACTTGGCGCCCTGGTTCAACGTCACCATCATCACTAACGAGAACAACATCGTCATCATCATCATCGCAACCAGGAAGACTGCTCACTACCTGAGAAACAAGATACACACCCGTCTTGAAGTCAACGACATGTCACACAGCCATTCATCCTCGATGCCTTCCGTCTTCGACGATAGAGGTTTTGACATCGACCAAGGAGAGGAAGAAGACATCGATGAACACTACACTGACCCAACCACTCCTGGAGATCCCACATCCTACGACCTGAAAGCTCCACTTCCATCTCAGCCATTATCGAATATTGAACTGCTAGCGGACAGGCTATTCTCAGTCGATCACTTGAAGCTCATCATAAAAGACCATACACTTCACACACGTTTCGCATCTTTTCTCCGCAAATATAGACCACATGCCTCGCAAGCACTACAGCGATATCTTGAAGCTCAAAAGGCTGTCGCTGCTGTCGAATATGCGAATGCGATTGCTGAGAAGTTGGTACCTGGCGCTATTGCAGCACTTCTTGAGGATGGATTCGAGGAGAGTTCGAGGATGGCGGTGGATGAATTGATCAATGATGCCCTGCCGGGATTTATCACGCATAGCTTGGTTCAGATCGTGACAGATACATTGGTGAAGGAAATCACAGGCCAGAACACACCTATTATGAGAGAGTTGGTGGCTGGTCTGGCGGAAGTTTACTGCTTGTCGGATCCTAGTCTGCCCGATGATCCAATCGTGTACGCCTCGGAAGGTATGGCTGGTTTAAGGAGAATATACTCGGATGTGGCTAATCATAATACCAGAGTTTTTCAGAACGTCGCAATATGGCAAGGACTATTCGATCGGTCGGAATTGTCGCTTCTTACAAGGACCACAAACATCCGGTGCTAGCGTCGCTCGTTTAGTGGAAGCTTTATCAGAGGGTCAAGAGATATGCGAGACAATTTTGAATTAGTAAGTCCTGGTCGCATAGAGCAAGCGCTTCTCACAACTAACGATATCTAGCCGACGAGATGGCTCACCCTTCATGAACCTACTGATGATAGCTCCTCTCTACGATAACAAGGGTGCCGTTCGATACTTTATCGGCGCTCAGGTCGACATCAATGGACTCATAGAAGGTGGGCGTGGCATCGACTCGTTCGAAAGACTACTTGCACAAGATCGGCATCAAGCACGATATGGCGAGGCAGCCATGTCAAAGACACCACAGGTTGCGCTTGCTGAGCTGAGTAACATGCTGAACGATGACGACATGGAGATCGTCAGGCACTCTGGCCGAGAGATGACTGCAAGAAGACCTAGTGGCGCCAGCACACCAGTCACTACAAGTCAGCGACAAAAAGGTAGGAGGTATGTGGGTATGGACAATCCAGAAGACCGCAATTTGTGGCCGGCACCCAGTCTAGGACCGAGTGGGCGGCTGCCGGGCGTCTTCCAGAATGTGAGTTGTGCATCCTCTTATTCGTGCCTCGTCTGACCTTTGATTAGTATCTCCTCGTCCGACCATATCCGTCACTCCGCATCACTTTTACTTCTCCAGCTCTCCGCATTCCAGGCCTCCTACAATCACGTTTCCTCGACCGTATTGGTGGAGCGCCACACATTCGCGAGGGTATCCTCAGCGCGATGAGCAGCGGGGTTGGCGTCACAGCAAAAGTCACCTGGATACCCATAGCAGGCGAAGCTAGCAGTGGTCGTGGTTCCGTTAGTAGTCGTGGAGGCTACGGCGATCGTCATAATGCCAATGCCAACCAAGATGTCGAAGGTCGCAATCGCTGGATACACTGCACACCACTCATCGGCAGCGACGAGAAAGTCGGCGTTTGGATGGTTGTCATGGTCGAGTCCGAAAATATCACCGGCAGCATCCACACGCAGCAGCAACAACAACAACAGCAGAACCTTCCCGATCGGTCTGGACCCATCAATTCGCCCGTCTACGCCTCCTCATCAAACAAGCTCTACAGCCAATATCTGCGCCGCGAAGATCGTCAAGACAGTATGATTGCCACCGCCCAGCATCAGTTCCCCAGACCAGGCACAAGTCAGACACTGAAGAACAACACGCGTCAAGGTGACCTTTCCAAACAAGGCTCAACACGCAGTCGCGGCACCGCAGCTGACTTGGCACCGCAATCCCCTACATCGGGGCACTTTTCAACCCAAGCAGCGGCGGGTGCCCGTCGTGGCTCAACACAAAGAGGGATAGCACAGCAGCCCGAGATCCGCGCTGGGCCGTATCAGGGTGCCGCGGCAGGTACAGGTACATACCTCAATCACCCTTCCGTCCGCAAACCTACTGGCCACACCATGAGCGGTATGGGCTCTGGCAATCTCACAGGCGCAGCGGCAGCGAGCTATGGACCGCCGCCTCCGCCACCGCCGAAGGAACCCACGAGTGTGCCGTACGGAAGCGTACACGCTATTGGGTCGCCACCGAGGCCGGGAGATAGGCAGACGCATATTGGAGGGGTTGATAGAGAGATGGGAAGGGAGAGGGAGGTCTATGAGCGAAATAAGGCGGAGAAGGAACAGAGAGAGGGAAGAGGGAGGGAGAGAGCTGAAGTGGATGAGGATACGTTCAGGAACTTCTCCTCATGAGGAAAGTAGGTCCAGCCGAGGACGCGGAAGAGCTATTCAGGCGTTCAAGAAGGCTGGGAGGGAAAAAACCAAGGAGAAGAGTGAAAAGCGTGGCGAAGACGCTACGCCTGAAGTCGCGGGACGATATCGTGACTTACAGCTACCATGGTAGGGATCGATCACATCGACGACGGTGCTCATCAGCGGGTACTCGTCTACTGCCGGGA
>Ga0058698_10000157_pt1 | contig 39312 bp, 26 predicted proteins | sample AgamicAsSfe_FD_67288 | JGI IMG/M metagenome (GOLD analysis project Ga0058698, IMG submission 67288) | Agave microbial communities from Guanajuato, Mexico - As.Sf.e | ecosystem: Host-associated > Plants > Phyllosphere > Phylloplane/Leaf | place: Guanajuato, Mexico | collected 2012-05-30
TCCATAGGTTCCGTGCTCGAGTCTGCGGACCAGGCAACCCTACAGGAAGTACTCAAGTACCACATTATTCCTAGCAATGTCATCTTCTCAACTGCGCTGGGTAATGTCACGGTCAAAAGTCTCCAGGGTGCGGATTTGGTCTTTACGGTCCTTGAGGATGGGAGTGCGTGGGTCAACGGTGCGAAGATCATTTATGCAAACACTATTCTTTTCAACGGTGTTGCGCATGTAATCGACAGGTTAGTCTCCTGCTCTTCTCACGGCAGATACAACATGCTAACCCTAGTCTCCCAACAGTGTTCTAAGCCCCCTTGCTCCATTCGACCGCGCATCTCTCGAGCCTTCTGCACCAGCAGCCGATCGTGTCGCTTTCGAAGGCGCAACTTCCGTCTCTGAGCTCCCATTCTCTAGCGTTTCTCTCGCTTTCGGAGGTGACCTCATGACCTACACGACTACACCAGAGCTCCTCAAAACCGTTGCTGCTGTTGCTACGCCTACAGCCGCCGTCAACGCTACGACTACAGGCTCACCCATGTCAACCTACACTGGAGGTGCGATGGGAATGCTGCCTGGTGCTGGTATGGCTGTCGCTGGAGCCATCGGCATTGCTGCTGCTCTTGTTTAGGTCACTAGAGCATAGAAGTAGTGAGGACTAGGATTCGAAGAACATGGTTTCAAGTTAAACGCAGTATATGATACGCATTTCTGGATGGCATAACATATAGATCTCATTCGTTTGTTGATTTTTCCGATAGCGAGCGCACTTGTGGTTGTTTCAGGCGAGGATGGAAGTTGGGAACTAGAGCATATTTAGTAATCACGTTGGAGTAGCATACCCTTACCATAACGTCTAGTTAACAGAGGTCTTGTAGTGGAAGAATTTCATCATGTGAATTTCAAATATGAATGTGAAAGTCAAAAACCATGAACAGTTTGAACGTTGAGATCGTTAATATGGCTTGTATCTAGCATTACGAGATGGACATTAAGCTTGTTCTTGACAACATGAAAGATGTGCAGCCCTTCGTATCGCGGTCCATCATGAGGCTTCAACCTTCTTGCCGTCTGGCTGATTCTCCTTCCCCTTGTCATCTTTATGCAATTCAGGGTTCAGCGGATGCTTGGGGTCGTAGCCGACCCTCTTGACAATACCCAGTCCTTTCGTCCTGCCTTCACGGAAGAGTATTCGATCACCTACAGTCAAGTACTCAGGCCGCTGTACGAAACGGAAGGCTACCTGGGCTCGATCACCAGTACGGATATACTGGCGGTCGATGTCTATTATTGCACAGGTCTGGGACACAGGACCAACATGTAGCATAGCCTGATACTTGGTCTTGATGGTAGTTGCGTGTGATAGGATCAAAACTTCGGCAACAAACTCGCGGTACACCTTGGGATTGGGGAGAATACCAGTCGTTGGATCAGGCTTGTCAGCTTTATGCAAGACGACCATGCCTTTCCGTACGTCTTTTCGACGAACGTTGCGTAGCGCAAGACTACCAGACTGGCCAGCGGAGCAACCAGGGACTTGTATCCGTTTTCGCTCAATGGAGCGTACCTTTGTCGTTTGGAATTGGCCAAGACTGTCGGGACCGATCAAAACTGTATCGCCAGAGTGAATGACGCCAGACTTTACAACTCCTGAAACCACAGTACCGACGAACGGGACCGAGAACGTGTCGTTCACGTGGAACTCCAACGGCGCAGAGCTGTCGTAATTGCCATGGTGGGGCAGCGCATTGAGGAACATGCGTACCAGGTCCAGGTTATGACCAGTGACGTTGGATACTTGAAAGATAGGGCATATGCGACTGGAAACAAATTGGGTGGCGGTGTTGATGCACTCCTCCCTGTTCTTAATGAATATGGGAATCTTTCGCGCGCCGGGAGACTTGAGGATCTTGGTGAGCTGAGTAATGGTCTGCTCGAGGATTTGTGGCGGACATATGTCGATCTTGGTGATGACCACCATGACAGGCACGTTGAGCGCGAGTGCAATACCTAGATGCTCTTTGCTCATGCCGACCAAACCGTTGTTCGCAGCGATCATCAAGAGACAGTAGTTGGGCTCGCTGGACAGCAGCCCGAAGACTGTCGTCCGCAAGTACCGCTCGTGGCCTGCAAGGTCAGTGAAGCTGATGACTTTGGCCGACCGCCGTCCAATCTCTTCCCAAGTAAGTTTTCGACCCGCGACGTTGGACACAACAACTTCGCTCTTGCTGTCGAAACCCATTATCTCCATGCCGACTGAGCTAGTTCGACCACTCTCAATTTCGTGTTTGTGGCGGAAGAGGTTGACGCGCGCTTTTCCACGGCCGTCGTCGAGGCCGCCTTTAACAAGGACACCCAGCATGGTGCTTTTGCCAGCGTCGACTATGCAGAGTCAGCGTCTATCCTTGCTCATGCCTGAAGAAACTCACCATTTCCTACCACTGCTATCCTCGTCTCAATCACATCGTCGACACTCTGTGGCTGCTGTCGCAGGATCATTTTCCCACTGAATCCAGTGTCCTTCGCATCGCGCGGTCCAACTTCAACGTCGCCACCAACGTTCCGCGTCATGAGCATTTTGTAGTCGGCCTTTATCTGTTCGCAAATGGCCCCTATCCTCTCCAATGCGAAATCCCACTGACTCTTGGTGAAGCCCATGGAATCACCGCTGTCTTCCATACCAACATCGAACAGGACCTCCCCATGACCCTCTGCCAGACGTTCCTTAATGTGCTCAGCTAGTGCTGCAACGTTTTCCTCGGCAGGGTCGGTGAGGAGCGTCTTTAGGCGAACATGCGTCTTGTTGTCATCGGAGAGACCGAGCTCGTCCAAGATGCTTAGCTCGTCGTGGTCTTCGAGGACGGCGGGGGCTTGGCCTGGCGGTCGGCGCAGCGCTTGCTGCTTCTGCACGTAGTCGGCAAACTCGCTGAGTGCCTGATATGTCCATCAGCTTGAGAAGGGCATGTGGGGCTACAATGGGTAGCCCATTGAATCAAGGAAGCGGGCTGCTTCCCACGCTGCTACTTACAGATTCTCCCTTCCGCCGCTCAGCTGGGCTTTGCTTGGGCTCATGTCGTGAGGCCATTTTGTAAGAAAGAGCGCGTGGTTAAAGTATGTCCCGAAGCTGTTGGTAGCGATTGGGTGTACGTGGGATGCGTGGTGATAGTCGTGATGAATGTGGGGTTGGGGATGTCAGGACGTGTTCCGTATAGTCCGCCGTATTAATAAGACGTTTGGTATTCGCGGTAATCGGAAGAGGTGTGAATATTCCATGAGTTGTCTGGCAGCAAGCATTCGAAGGTGGCAAGTGCTGGAAGGCGCTGTAACGGATGCTGCTAGGGGAAGCTGGGGCTACTTATCGATAGAAGCAGCCGTAGACATGACGCGGACACTCGCGCGACGGCGCGTTTTGACTCACCTACCACCGCTCCACTCATGACCCTACCATAGCCGACCATGACCGCAACGCCACCCCTGAGGACCTTCTACAGTCATCGTCTATCGTATTTGCGCCCTCGCCTCGCTCAGCTTCTGCGCCTCATCATCCAAAAGGGCGAAATCACGAGATATCACCATCAGGCAGCACTTCAAAAAAGGCGCACGCAGTGGAGAACACTTGAAAGATAATGTGACATGTCGTGCTGGGTAATCTAGAAAAATAATAATCGTGGAATCATCTGCAAGTGCGCACCTTCTCACGATGCAGCAACACCTCGTTCTCCGCAGTACTTCTCCACCTCCTTCCTCAGCGTCTCGCGTTGATGATTGACGTTGTCCATGATATCGCTAACACCGTTGACCGATTTGCAGTACTCGGATGTCTCTACCATCTGTCTGAGGACTGCCGTGAGCTGGTTGGGTAGCCACTGTTGCGCGTTAGTAAGAGCAGAAGAGTCCAACCAAGAGAGCACTTACTGTCACAATCGGGCTGCCGCCTGTCGCGGTTGGGTGCGATGTGTGCTTGAGGATGTATTCGCGCGTGAAGCACCAATGCCGCCAGCGGAAGTCGCGCACCTGATCAAGAGCTTGGAGATACAGTGCGGCTGATACCGAGTCGCCTTTCGCAAACTCGCGTACACCAGACTGCTGAGCGCAATCACGGACAGCCTCCAAGAACTCGCGGTGGTTACCAGGCCGGTACTGGCGGAAGTCTTTCAGGATGTCCGTGAGGGGCGTTTCTGGCATCTGGACCTGGAGCAAGTTGTCGCACATGGGAACCATGCTGTCGTTGGCTCCCGACTCGCCGCGGAAAGACATTGGCTCTTCGCTCACTCCTTCATATATGACACCGTTGGGGAACATCGACTGCGAAGTGATACCGAAGATGAAAGTACGGAAATTGGTGTAGCCTTGAGGCTTGCTACGGCCCCACATCGCTGATGTCGTCAGTCACGAACGTGTCACTTGGAGTAGTTTACTCACTGTTCATCACGCCATTGACCTTCCTGAGGCCACCAACCAGAGTACGAAGACCGTCGTTGAATCGCTCTCTGTCCTTGGCCAGGCAGCTCTCAAGCATCTCGGATGCACCTGTAACAAGCGCGCCGGACTCCTTGACCATGGCGATGTGAACAAGAACAAAGCCTGCCTCAGATGATGTGGGATCCAGACCATGCTCGAAAGCGCGGATCAAGCGAAGATTATCGTACTCGAGGCCCTTAGATGGGTCTTCTAGGCGGTAGTTAAAGAGAGCATAAGATCCGGCGTACTCCATGAATGGCTTGAAACCAGCACTACGCATAAAGATATCAGCCAATGTTACTTCAGAATGGATCCCAAAGGTTGCTGCATGGAGAGCTTCTCTGTAGGGGTCGCTCGGCGTATAGGTGCTCTGCCAAGGTAAGGGGAGCTAACAACAAAACATAGGCATCGCGTGAAGGTCGGAAAAACATGTCCACTTACATCTCAGCGACTTTGACAATGGGAAGCGCAATGCTTCTTGGCAGCGACTGTCGGCCCAGCCCGTACTCCTCTCCCCGTACATGCCTCTCGTGGCAGGGCTCGAAGAGATATGCAGAGGCCAAGAAGGAGTAGTCACGGTACAGGGCATTCATGACGACAAGGTCATCGCGATACTTCTCTACTTCCGGCGTGAGGTCAGGAAGCTCCTTGAGTAGTGTGTCGCCGAAGGTGAAGTTGGCCAGCAGACCCGGCTCCCCTGATAGTGTCTTGATAGGCATGCGTTGCAAGAGGGATTCAAGAGGGGCAAACTCCTTTGGCAGCTCAACGATGGGCTCTTGACGAGGAAGGAAGCCACGCGTGGTTGAGACCATGAAGGCGGGGAGGGTGTGGTCATCGGGACGTGTGTCCGTCATGACAGGAAAGTCAAAGGTTGAAGACGACATCGTGCAAAGAGCTACTGGAAAATGAAGTCAAAAGAGACTGGAGATGATCGGACTTCGATGCTGGAGGTCTGATCCGAGCGCCAGATGGTGGTGTTGAGATGAGATGCTATGAAGCTTCTCACGACAGCGACGACGAGCTGCTTATATCTCGTGGCCGGAATAAAAACCGGCCATGGCCGGAAACCTACCGTTGAAGAAGATAAGAAGTACGTAATGACTGGATCATTTGTCTCCATCAGCAGACTTTGACCCGATGAGATCCCCCAATGCCCGGCCTCGATCCTGAAGCTCCCCCAGGCGTCCGAGATGAGTTGGGGTGGTATGCTCATCGTCGCCAAGACTTGCGTACAGTAGAGGAAGAGGGCTCATGCAGCGCAATATGGGTGGTATATCTATCGATCGAGGCTTCACAAGAGTCACCAGATTGAAGTGACGATATAAATGTCATGTTTTCCAGCTTTGAATGGAGCATGCGCCGTATTGTCTAATGGCTCTGTTCATCCAACCCACGATAGAAAGGTAGCGAAGTGGAACACAAGGATTCACGAAACATTGAATTTTATTACCGCAATAATCTCATCTCTATATAGAGGCTGAATGATCATCAGAAACTACTAGCAATTACAATATTGTTCCAAGTGTCAGTCCTTGAAGCTGGCAACTACCATGCCGACTATGGCGGTGACAGCCTCTTGTAAATCGGACCGAATTGCACGATCTTACAAAAACCGTGGCCAGCACATGTACAATCATGGTAAATCGCCCCCGAAATTAATCTGAGTAAAGCATTTCTCAGGACTTATTTGATGATACACGATGTGGTTTCGTGAAGGCGGTCATAGTTGATGACCATTACGAGTGGTAGCAACGGTTCGGTTGGGAACCAACCAGAATAAGACCGAAAGAAGGTCCGCAGGGAGCCGCAAATCGGCGTTAGATGCGCACTCAATTCCGGCCTCATGATCAGGACCATCAACAACTTGTTGTCTTTAGACATACACAAGAGCAAAAATGTTAAATAAAGCTCATGGAAAATGACTCTGTATGCGTTCTAGATGCATTTCCGACCAAAATTAGACCTCCCTCGCCCTTCTGTAGCCGCAGCTAGGCACTGCAACACCAAGTGTCTTCAATTCCGGCCTCGTATCCCTACGTGAAAGCAGCCTCACTAGGCTATCGCAAGCCTCCAGGGCTGATGCAGGCGATCAGAAGCTCACTGATAACGATTTCGCCTGTGCGCACGCTACACCGGAGTTGAGCCCGACAGTATGTGCAAAGTTTCCCATTGATGGGTTCGGCTCGTAGCTGGGAGGTCACCCCATAGGCAATTTAGAAAGCCCTAGACGTGTTGCAGTTTTATGATGGCTCTGAACTGCCATGGACAGGGCTGGAGAGCGCAGTACTGACAACTACGCCACGTATCGATAAGAGAATCGCGACATCGCAACTCCAGTGGCAAGACTCATAAAGCGATACCGCGAAGTAATTTATCAACCGTAGACCCCTCTGTGAACTCTATCCTCTCGCATGCAGACTGTTCAGAGAACGCTTCATGTTAATATCTACCAGTTGCAATCCCGTGTCTCTAAGCGCAACGCTGGCGGGTTACTGCAAAGTATCCTTACGTCTGTCGTGATCCCAGCGGAGCTGTGAGATACACGACAAGGTCATCTTTACCCACCATGGCAACGGCCGGCCTTGACCAGTCAATGCTCTATCCCAAGATCACAACGCATATTCCAGATATCGTCGAGCATCTGCACCGCTTGAACCGCGACCCTAGTCATCCCAATGTAAGCGTGGCCCTGGAGCCTGTACCCTTTATCGGTACTGTCAAGCTTCATGGTACGCATGCAGATATACTCGTATATCCTGACGATCGCATCGTCTTCCAGTCGCGAAACATCCCCGGTCTATCTGTTGCAAAAGATAACCAAGGTTTTGCAGCGACAATGTTGAACAAAACCGATGCCATACTTCAACTGCGAAACCTGTACTTGGCACGATGGAGAGAACTGAATCCTAACGCAACGATTGAAGAAAGTTTGCCCGTGCTCATAGCCGGCGAATGGATAGGCGAGAAGATACAAAAAGACGTCGCCATCGCCCAACTCTCCCGCCGATTCGTCGTAGTGTCAGTTAACATCAACGGCCGATGGCAGCAAGACCAGGATTACCCTGATATCAATTTGTCAGACCATGATATCTACAACTCGTCAAGATGTGGACAGTTCCACACAACACTCTACCCTGAAGACATTGAGCGCACAGTAACCGAAGTGGAACGCATGACCGAAGAAGTCGCTGCGCACTGTCCGTTTGCAGCAACTTTCGATATATCCGGTCCGGGCGAAGGCATTGTCTGGAAACCCGTTCCGCCTCATTATAATGCCACCCCAGCTTTATGGTTCAAGAGCAAAGGCGGAAAATTCAAACCCACATTCTTCCGCCTTCCAAAACAAACCGACACCATGGACACAGTCAAAGAGAGGCGCAAAGCAGCCGCAGATTCAGCAGTTGCGTGGTGCTCGCAACAGCGATTAGAACAAGGCTGGGATGTGCTGCGAGAGAAGGGTGTGGAACGAGATGTAAGAGCGCTGGGAGACTTTTTGAAGTGGATACAACTGGATATTTTGGAAGAAGAGAAGACGTACATCAAAAGCTTTGGAGTTGATGAGGCAAGCTTGAAGATTGAAATTGCCAAGATTGCGAAACCATGGTATAGGGCGAAGCTGAGGCAACAAGACGAGTTGTGATGCTTAAAAGATCAAATAAGGGTCACAAAGAGGCGACATACTAGGCACCTACAGTGAGCTATGACCATGGGTTGATATGGATTTTGCGTGTGTGACGAAAGCCGCCGGCTCTCGGAACAAGATGCAAACTGGAAGTCACTCTTACATCGATCACTCTATGCCTTTGGTTTCATGGATCATTTGCATGTTATTGATAATTACTCGGCTTCTGTTCGATATCTGCTTTCCATTTTCTAATTTACGCTACTTGTATGCTTGCTACAGTTAGTCTCGTCAGGAAATGCTGCCTCTTCATTACTTGAGAACTTGACAATTCTTTCACGGTTTCTCGAAAATCCAACCCCAGCTCAACTGCCGAATCCCGTCGCTCTCTCGAGTAGTCTCCTTCATATACCCGCTCTTCTTACCACCCTCAATCAAGAACTGGCCTACACGTATAATCTCGGCCCTCAAAGTATCGAAGTAGTGGTCTTCTAGGCACCTGGCATGTGTTGTACTGTTGACTCTCCAATGTGCAGACAGCATCACGGCATCATCCATATCACAAAGGATATGGACTTCAAATCTATTTAGGTTTTCGTGTTTTTTGAGGGACTCGAGGTGTTGAAGATCGAACTTGAAGTCTGCCTTGGTCCTGGCAAGTGCGGGCTCCTGAAACGGACGTTTGACGTGTATCTGGAATGATTTTACTGGAGATGTAGAGCCTGCCCATCCTATGGTTCGGTTGATCTGTGTGCGCACAGCAGAGTTCATCCGGTAACTCCGCTGCTCACCATCGAAGATGAAAGGTTCGTGCTGGAGATATATCGCGTACGAAAGTACCTGGAGTGATCTCAGTAATTGGGAGGCGTCGGGCCTAGACGAAATAGCATTGTCACCATCGTTCAAGTGACATGTGGACTTTCGATACAGCTGATGAATTCCTTCAGTCATCATCTGCTTGTTAGTTAAGAGCCAATTCGTCCTGTTCGCTTCGGTGCCAACAGAAAAGTCGAGAGGGTCGTTACCGCCATCATATGCCATATCATACCCTATGCGTTGGGATCGCTGGCTAGTGGTGTCCGCATCTCCCCAGATCTTGCCATATATCACGTCGCGGATCTCCAGAGGAAGACGTGAAAAGAAGCCAGACTGTGATTTGACTGAAGCTTCATATCGTTCCGTCGACGTGACGGTATGATGGTTGGGCATGATGACCCGAGTGCTCTGGGCGGATAGTATTAGTGACCGCAAAAGATTGAAACGTGTATTTACCATGCCTTCTGTACCGGTGTTTCTGAGATACTGTGATTCAAGGCCAGGCTAACAGCTGTACCAGTATCATGCTTGTGTTTTGGGGCCATATCGGGACGTGATACCTCTCAAGAACCTGTACGCAGTCGTGATTCTAGTTCTAGATAGTGCGAATGTGTTAAAGCAGCGGTTGAGTTGATCAATCACAGTCCAAGTAACTATTCCTTTTAACAACAACAGAGGCACTCTAGGCCTACCGTCTGACGAGAGGAGCTAGCAACACAGTGTAAGTTGATCGTGGTCGCTGACCGTGCACGCGGGTGTGGCGAAAACACTGAACGTGTACAACGTCTCTGCCGGTAAGATTTACCAGCTATAGCACTAGCTTCGTTGTGGTTTCAATAACAAAGGTAATGGTTTTCAACAGCCCTCGGGGGGGTTGTATCCTTCGCCGCCGCAACATGTCCGGCACGCCGGTGCCTGCATTGACAACTGTAATGGTTCAGGTTGAGAAACGATTCAGCGCCATATCACTGTCCGACAACTCAGTGCCTCGGATGTACCGTTGTGATGTATTGTCGAGTATGTAGAGGCTGGGACAAGGTACTCAAGCGCTCAAAACAACTTCAGTCTGTATGCAGAGGGGTTATCCATGATGGAGTAGATGAGAGGAAAGAGACCGAAATCGCGAACATCGAATGCTTTTGAGATGTGGTAACGATGTCTTCGAAACGCACCATCAGCTCGACCAAACGCGAACTTGTCGTGTCTTCATGTCGAGCAAGCCAACCCTGTATCTGCGCGAAGAACGAGTAACATCGTAGTCAACCGAATCTGTACTATCAATGAAGGAGCGAAACCAAACTCTGATACTGCATAAGATTTGTGAAGTCTAAAAAAATATAGTGATCTCTCTGATACTATTAATGCTCTAGGAAAGAGTTACGAATGACTATTTTTACCCAAAAGCCCTGGGCACCTCGAACGCTATAGTACAAAGCAAAAAGCCCTTCCTCCACCTATCTATCGCCCAGTATTTACAAATGAAAAAACGCCGAGTGATGCTATGAATGATGAGAGATAAGGAAATCAGGACTCGACGCTCCTGTTCTTGTCGATAAGGGAAATCTCTAATTCCCCCTACCGAGTAGCTTTTTCCCTAAAGCCTTCGCTTTCTTCGTCTTCGGACCGTCCGTGTCATCATCCATCACGCTGCCTTCTCTTCCGCTGACACCACTAATGCCAGTGGCTACGCTCGCAGCTCGCATGCTGGCTGCGCCACTACCAGCTCTGCTTCTCATGTGTCCAGCGAAGGGTGCGCTGACCCCAGCAATATGTTTACTCAAGCTATGAATAAGGTTTGCGTGGACAGGCTCTGTGTTGTCTACTCTTGACAGCTCATCAGCAAATGCGCGTCCATCTTCGACGTCGTCGACGCCCAGGCCGCTGCTGTTATGACTGTAGCCACCCATGATAGAACCGTGCGTGGAACGTGCTTGGTTGGTTGAAGCCGGCTTTGAAGAGTGCAAGGATGACCCTTCTTCCGAGACAGTGCTAATAAGACTACCTTGGCGTCCTGATGCGAAAGAACGGCGGGGCATGCGATCTTCGGCTGAGAGGTCGGATCCACCGGGTGAGTGGTCACGCATGGAATTCGAATCGGTGCCGGACAGATCTGGAGACGTGTTGAGCATTGCGCTGCTGTTGGCAATTTGACGAAGACGAGACTGTGCTTTGGCTGACGGACGGTGATGCGAGATCTTGTTACCGACGATCGTACCGGCATGAGATAGAAGCGCTCTCAAGACATCTTTCTTGAGTTGTGTGACGAGATCCAAATTGGACCAAGTTTTGTTGCGGTACTCTATCGTAGGCATCCTGAAGACCAGATCGTGGACATCTTCAAAGTTACGTGTGCTCTTGCCCTTGTAGGAGAGACACAAGACCATGGAGGGGATCTTGAAGTAAGCAACAGTCATGAACTCGCTTGCACGACTCATCATCTTTGTCAAATCATCGCTCCTGACTTCTTTCTTGTTCGTGCGCTTCTCTGTCAAATTGGTACCAGTACGATAGAGCGCGAAGCGTTTCGCGGTTCGTTCTGACTCATTTACAGTCTGACTTGAATTGGTTGTGCTTGACCGAACGGAGCTTGGTCTAGAAGAGTTGTTGGAAGTGCTACCCAACGTAGGAACAATCAATGCAGAGCTCGGATGAAGAGTGCGACGGAGCTCGGTTCCACTACGCGACGCGTTGTTATCTTTGAAGAAACGGAAATAGTGAGCGCTCGGCCGCTTCACCATGCCTTTCCGCTTTGCATCAGACTTCTGTACCGGATCAGGCAGCTGAAGTGTGGGCGTAAGTCGTTGCTTGAGAGCTTCTACTGCGCCGTCATCCGTTGAGAGCGAAGCGTTCATGCTTGCTGTCCCGACGCTATTAGCTTCCTCATCCTCCTCATCCTGGGTCGGTAGAGTGTGTTTGAGTAAGAAAGGCGATGAATTTGCAGTCTTGCTGTCGCCATACGTAGGGAAAACATATTGCAACAGTTTCTTGCCGATCTGGTATTCCAGCTGCACCTTCAGTGGATATAGCTCAACCTCAAAATGCTCCACAACAGGGATACCTGCGATCGACTCTAGTGCCACGAAGTAGACCTTGAGGCATCTGGCGTTCTCCGGCAGAGTCTGGTCCTGCTCCAGGAAAGGCGATATCATTTCAGGGTATAGTGCGTTGGGTAGTAGGTTCAGACCTCGCACCTGTTCAATCTCTAGAGAGTTGGAATTAGATCCGTCGTTGTTGTCAGTGCGATCGAACGCTACATTCTTGAGTTGGAACTCTGCTAGCGATTCGGCACCTTCGCGAAGCAGATGCCAAACAATGTCAGATGCAGAGACGTACATCCGCAAGAGCCCAGTCGACTGTCTTGCTTGCGCACGGTCATCTTGCTTGCGCTGTGCGGTTGTGATCGCTTTCATGACGAAGAATAGTTCATCCTCGTAAACAGCCAAGTCTTTCTCGACCTCTATACGATCTTCCCATCCTTGTTTGTCCAGGTACTTCTCGTTGACCTGGAAGACAGTCTTGATCTCCTCGAGCTGCTGAATGCGTTCCTGAAGACCCATGACTAGGTTTGGAGCTCCGGCAAGGTCGGTGAAGTCAGAGGCAAGCATGATTTTCTCAAGTCGCTCATTACGCGTCTTTTCCAATGGCTCGTGGTACAAGAGTAGATCTAGTACGATGACATACATCGCGTAGTATTGTCTAGAGTCACACAGGGCTCGCACGTGTGGGAAATCCACCCAGAGGTGGTCAATTCGGCTCTCCATGTTGTCGGTAGAGGAAGAAGAGTCGCCAGCCGAGACATCGTCGTTATACTTCAGACGCAGCGCGTTGTGCTTATCATATCGCATACTGGCTGAAGTTCTTTGTACCACGCGCTGGAACCCGAAAGGATTGCTGTGAAATTCAAACATGACCTCGAAAGGTACCCATGGTGGCCATGCCGAGCCAGCAGGGGTTCCGTACATGCTGCCGGAGTACATGTGAATATCCTCCGGACTACTGAAAGTCTTTGAATTCGTGACGAAAATTTGTAGACTGTCCATAGCCGCGATGAACCTTCGTTGGACTAGGCCTGATACCTCGTCCATGACTCTGTCCTTGTCCATGATCTGTAGAACCTTGAGCTGCATGCCTTTCGCTGTGACAAGCACTGCAGACTTTGTGTCTTTCTCACTTTGCAACTGGATTTGCGGCGCAATAAGACGCACGAGATATGAGTTCTGAGAAACATAGTCGTCTGCGACTTCTTCGTCTGCCTTTGCAGGATTTGCAGGTGAAGGCTCATTAGTACCTCCAGAGGTGCCATCGGTAGTCTTACTCTTAGCATCTTCCTCATCAGCATCAACGAATTTCTTCCCGTCGCGCAGAAACTGTTCAATTGTTTCGTCGATGTTTAGTCCTGCTTCGTTATCACCAGCCATGGGTGTTTCATCGGGCCCAGACGTGGACGGTCCGCGGGACTTGTTTTGCTCCTCAACAACGTCGAGTATGAACTTCACAGCTCTCCGAGACATATAATAAACGAAACCTCGACGCTGACTGACTTGGTGAATGTAGCGGAGTATTATGTTTCGCAAAGAATTGCCCCACTTCAGGTGGATGTTATGGATGATGAACCGATTGTTAAACTCGTTGGTGAAATCGGTGATAGGATTGGGAGCTGAGTCCGCTGGCTTGCCGTCTGAGTCAACCGCGTCTTGACCACCGTCTGCTTCAAAGTACTCATCTTCTCCGTCTGTCTCAGGCTCTGGAACAGGATTGCCTGGGGAGGAAGAAGCACTCTCTAAACGCTCCAACAGACTGGTATGCATGGCAGACAGGAACTCTAACTTCCGCTGAAGGAACTGGGTATGGTTTCGCAGTGCTTCGAGACGACGCTGCGACTCATCGTTTCCTTCTGACGGTTCGCGTATGACCTTAAGCTCTTGCTCATTCACAGCTTGCTGGTTATGACTAACTTGTTCCTTCACGCGTTCAATCCGTTGTTCAATGAGGTGACACTGCACTCGGCGTGGATCATTCCGTGCTGAGATGACGCAGTGATGAGTCGGCTCATTACCGAATGCGCTCTTTCGGTGTTTGTCTCCTGAGATGTTGTTGCTGTGGTCAGTTTGGCGGAAGTAAGTGAAGCGCGGGGCGAAGGCAAGTGGTAAAATCTGCGTTTCGGGATGTCGACGTGAAGGCAGGATCCAACCGAGCTCGATAAAGTCATCCATGTCCACCCATCCTAAATCGTTGTCTGGGATGGTGAATTTTGACAAGTCAGCTGTGAGATACTCTTGGTTGTAGCTGGCAAGATCATCCGCGGTCGCATTGTCGACGTCTTCAGAGCCGGTCCCTGAGATGGATGCAGATACTGCTCGAATGTCCGTACGAATGAGATCAAGCTGTACCTGATTGATGCGCATACCGGTTGTCTTGTTTTGCCTGCTATTCTGCTGGCCTTCAGGCGCTTGCACCAGGGTTCTGAATTCTTCGCGGCGCTGGTGGAGATCGAACATGAAGCTATCGAGACGCGCCTTTAGTCCAGTAGCAGAGACGACGCCTGCACTATAGTCCTCTGCGTCCTTGTGCTTGTAGATATGGCTCATATACAGGGGTGACAGCAACAGATTGTACTTGATGGTCGCAAGGTGTCGCCCGAACTTCTTACTGGACTTCTCTACCCCTGGCCACAGCTTTCCTTGACGTACGGGTAACGACATTGCACCAGAAAACATCGACCACCAGCTGTAGAAATGTGTAAAGAAGCGCGGGGAGAGATGAACACTGTTGTAGGTTTTCGATGGCTCCAAATTAGCGACAGACCATTCTCTGTCGTATGGAGCGGCGATAGCAATAGACATGTGGATGTGATGGCTGCGGAAGCCTCGGAAAGCGTCATACTCCTGTTCTACATTAGTAAGGATTTGGGAGCAAGGTGCTTTGTTGTTTACCTTTCCATTCGATGCCTTTGCATACTTTGGATTCTTGAGAGTGACGTTGTAGTGAGGAATGAAGTTGAATGAACGCCCACCATCGTCCATATTGCGCTCGAATACCAACCCAGCAACCCAGCGCACATTGCCATTGAGCTTCATCACAGTCTTCTTGAAGACGGCTCTCTGCCTACGACTAGACATGCTGGACGCAGTATCTGGCCGGGCCACAGCTTCTGTCTCAGCGTCGTGACGGGCAAAGTGGTTGAGGTCTGGAATAGCGAGCACGTAGCTTCCGCTTTTGACGACCATGAAATTCCTGGGGTCTTCATCCTGAGCGATGCTGAGTTGTACATCGTTCTGCCAGCACATGACAAAGCCTGCACCGTGACCAGTGACCATGTACGGATCGCGGGAACCTATAAGTGTTAATTAAGTCTTTCTGGAAGCTGAACTGCAATTTACCTTTGAGGATCAGATGAACATCGCCATCGCCCTTCCACGAGACATTAATGCGAGAGTGGAAGGTCAGCCTGATCTTGTCCCAGAATCCGACCCTTTCAGAGGGGTCTATAGCGGGCTTTGTGAAGTTCTCGATGATTTGCATCATGTCTTGAATCGCTGGCTGATATGAAGTGCCCCAAGTAATCCTAGTTGGATATGCTGAATTGATGTCGATCGCCATATCCGAGTATGTCTTGACAGGTGCCACAGTTCGACGAACGTCGACCGCATATCCGCCTGTCGGCTCGCCTGCAGAGTTCTCCTCCGATGGTACCACAACAACCCGACTGACGCGTGAAGATTCGACATCTCTGAACTCTTCTGCTATTACAAAATCTGTTTTCATCAAGACGCTCGGCAGTCTTGACGATTGTATGCTGCCGATTGCTGGGAAGTGCAACAGTGGCAGTGGGTAATCCCGAAGGTGGATCTTGGCTTCCCCCATCTGTATCTGAACATGCATGGGGATCAAGAGAGCATACTGAGTATCGAATGGCATACCTTTGCCAACGCGGTGAAGGAAGCGCGGGTACTCCGAGATAGGAAACGAGGGCTTGTCAACGACGATTTCTAGATCACTGACTGCGAGTGCCATAAGTGCCGGACGTTGGGAGACGGCAAGGATGGTTTCCTTCTGCTCGATGTCGTCCGGCAGCTCATCCAGACCCCAAAAAGTTGAGCGGATGTCGCTCATGGACCGATTCTGCGTTGTCATCGCGAAGTCGATACGCTTCTTCCACGTCTGAGCGTTCAGGCGGTTCAGCTTTACGCGTGCATCTTGTACAGACGTCTGGTATGACCCACTAAGACCGCTGAAACCGTCCTTGTTATATCGCATAGGATGATCTGAACGACCTCGGTCCGGCGAGCTATGACCGCTTGAGTCAGCACTTTTCGTGCGTCGGTGGAATCTAAGCTCTTTGTCCTTTTTCTTGATCTTGTTCCGTCCGCGAACGTCATGTGCGGATCTTGCGCGGTAACGAGAGTTTCCACGCTGATCGTCTTGCTGCTGCAGTTTCCGCACTTTTAGATCAAAAGCATGTTCACGAGCAAGCCTCTGCTTCTGTTCCATAAGACCAATGCGGTAGATAGTCCCTAGCTTCCATTCAAAAGCGTTGTCTTCCAGCTCGAAGAGCACTGCGCGGCTTCGGAGCGATATCTTTGGCACAATCTTGGGACCTTCGGCTTCCTTGTCCAGAACGTACTCATTGGTTCCAGTCTTGAAGCGATGATGCACCTGCTTGACAGTCTTGGCAACATTGGCGACGTTGTCAAAGATTTTGTGCATGACTAGTTGATGAGGTACAGCAATTCTTATGGCGTCCGTTGCGATATCGAACGATTTCTCGTCCGTTATCGTGTGACCGTATCTGAGCTTGGATTGCCGATAATCCAGTCTGAGGGATTTGACGCTAACAATACGACTCCAAGCCCGTTTGATGGCTGGGTTCTCTGCAAACAGTCGCACTAGGCGCGACCGAAGGAATGGGCTGGTCCAGCGATGTTTTCCTGCTTCAAGTCCGTAGATCTGAAGCATAAGAGGCGGATCTCCTGGCATGTCTGCTTTAATCTGGACGAAATGGGCTTTAATGTCGACTGTCACAATCTCGTGACTAGTTCCGCTAAGTGGATCGACAGTGTCCTCGCCTAGCGTCGGTACGGACAGGTGTCGCGGCGAGTTGGTTGAGGTTGGCTCCGCAGCCTTGTTCTTCCCAACGTCCCAGTCAAAAGACCTCTGTAGAACTTGCACCGCCATGCACAAGGCAAAATGGCGATACAGCGAGTAGCGGAGAAATAAGTTCTGACTGTACGAGTGGATGTGGAATATCGGACCCTGCTTATCAGAGAGCGTATGCAGAGCGATCTCCATGCGAGGCAATGATAACGTCGGTTCTTGCTCCGGCTGGTCGTCCCCTTCGATGATTAACCCCTCCAGTCCATAGAAATGTAAAGCAAGTCGTCTCCCATCGGTTGGGTCGCCTGACGTTCCTTTCGGTGATTTTGGCGAGGTCGGGGGCGGTGATCTAAGTAAGTGTTCTTCGCGGTTGATGGTCCTGCTTGGTGCACGGCGTCTTGCAGGCTTCAGGTCCGTCTCTTCTTCCCGACCTGTTTTGTATTCCGCGGTCCAAGATTCCAGATGCAAGCCGACCCCTCGACTGTGTTTCGATATATCAGCATCTATTCCAGCGACATCCACGTTCCAGTCTGATCCTTGGAGGTGAACGTATGTCATCCAAGCTGGTAATCTGCGAAGTGCATTGAGCCCTTTTTTCTTAGGCACGCTGCGCCGACGGCCCATATCCGCTGACATTTTCGTGACGATCTGTCGCAGTCCTTCGCTAATCTCAGGCCGAACCATATACAGGGAAAATGTCTGTGCCGTGCCCCAAACCTCGACAATAGGGTCAGGAGCTGCACTCATCTGCACTTTGACTTCCAGGTAATCTGTCAGAAGCAAATTGTGCTTCTCGATCGCTGCAGTTTGATAGTAGAGTTGCTGTGCGTTCATGCGGAAAGTTGAGCTCAGCGCATAATGCAACTCGCCATCCGCAGAGTGTGATGACTCCATGTCCAATGATATTGATGAGGATGCAGAAATTAACAGGTCAAACTCGTCCTTATCGTGCCTATCGAGATCCATCGGTGGTAGGCTGACCCGGATGACAGGCTCATGTATTGACATTTTGATGTTTGCCTTTGGTAACAGCCGGCGAAAAAGGTAGCGCTTACGTTGTCTGGTCTCGGGAGGCTTGCGATTCGTCTCGTAATTATGGAACAAGGCAACTAGTAGCGGCAGGTGTTTGGGATCGAGGTCCAGAGATGGCGACGTGACGACCAAGTTGGCGAAGAGTATGTTGGTGTTGCGCTCAGCGCTATCTTTATCATTAGAGAAATGAATCGTTTTCGAAGGGAGGGTTGTGTTCAAGGTCGTTGTGGCCATTGGAACATAGAGGAGCCGTTCGGGATGACCATGGCTATTATCAATACCGACGGATATGGATATTGCAGCAAGAAGAGCCTGGTGAGCGATGTCGTTGGGCGAAAAGTACATGAGATGTGCAGGACTGCGAGGATCTAGGCGTAGAAGATCCATGCCAACTTCTTTCATGGAAATATTGAGGTAAAATGGGGGATCTGAGCTATGGGCGGTCTCGATTTGCTTGGTGAGGCCGAGGAAACCGACAGCGAACTGGAACTCGTGAATTCCACGCAGGATGGAGCTGGCGAACTCGCGGGAATCGGAGACAGTACGGACGAGGTTTTCTTCGCGACTGTTCGGGTCTTCAAGCTCTTCCATGACATCGCTGAGCGATACATCTGTGCGACTGCCACGATTCCTTTTCCGAGGGCCGGTCGTGCGACACTTCTGGGCTCTCTCAATGCATAGCTTGACGTCGTCATATGGAATGAGGAGTCGGCCCAGTTTGAGTGCGATGGATGCATCGCGCAGGCCCTCGAGCTCTTTCTTGAGGAAGCCGTGAACGTTGAGAGTGCAGTGGTCGAGCAGCTCAGTCGATTCCCTGCCTTCTGGAGTGAACAAGATGCTGCGCGCGGAGAAGAGCCACTCGGCAGGCCATTGTTCCTGGTCTGGCTTCGGCTTGTGGTGGTTGAAGAGGCGGCTGCGGTCGACCGTCTTTCGCCTGGTGTCTACAGCCAGATTAAGGCCACCGACCTGCACTGAACCCACGTCGACTACGACAAGGGTGGTCGCGTGAGCCACGACATCGACCTGTCTGAGCCAGTTGATGTTCCTGTGCAGGCGCTTGATCTTCTCCTTGGCATCCGTGAGCCTCTTCCACGTCTGGCTTCTCTGTGTCTCCTCGTCGTCGTCGTCGGCCACGGGTTCCGGGGTGTTCTGGCCGCTATTGCCCTTTTGTGTCGTGCCGTTGGCCCAATGTGCCCAGCCCGTCTTCTTCCGCGGCTTCTCTCCAAGCGCCTTGAGGTCTACCGTGACCTTGAGCTCGTGTAGAACAATGCTGACTACCGTCGGTTGGGCGAAGGTGGGTCGATGGAGGGTAAAGCCAAGGCCGCGGATTTCGATGCGCAGGCCATCCTTGGGGGTAAAGGCGATGCGTCGCAGGCCCCGGAGGCCGAGTCGCTGTATGGATACGCCGGTGGCTATACGTATAAAGGCAAATAGGACAAACGAGAGCAGGTATATCAGGAGCAGGAGCCCCGCAAGGAACTGGAGGGTTGGCAGGGCCATGATGCTGCTTCAACCGTATGCCATTGACCGAGTAGAGGATTATCCGAGAAGGTGGTCGCGAGTGCACGCGATGTGCCCGAGTGATTGGAGAGTCGACCGGCCGAACATAATCGAGGGAGGCGCAGGCGCAGGGCTACGAGGGTTGCTGCTTAGAGGGCGAGGCGACGGCGTAGGTGAAAGTGCGGACTTAACGGTCGGGGGAGACAAGTGCGGCCAAAGCGGCAGTCCCGGAACGCGTCACCTGGTGGTTGAGGCGAGCTACGAGTGAAAATTCGAGGTACCGGCGATGGATCGAGCAGTAACGACTATGGAGACGTTCTCTCCAGTCTCTCTGCGGGGCTCCGTATTTCCCTTTGTGGTGTCTTGTGCAGATGCCGTCAGATTTCCAGGTTCCCACGCTTCGTCGGCACCATATCCCTGCCATGCCAAGACCCACCCGCGTACCTGGAAGGAGCTTGTCACACCCTGACGTGTCGCTTCCACTTCATCAGCACCCTCTTGCATTCCTCGTACTTGCTTTCTACTACCATACTATTGACGCGCGTGAAAAGGTTTACGCTAAGGGTATAGTACGTGGCCATCTGGCCGCGTCGATGCGAGCCTCCATCGTGCCCATCGGTCGTTCCTGCCAAGTGTGACCGATCGCGGCTGTCCGCATACGTGGGACGACACATCCAGGGAGCTCAACCCACATTACCGCCGGATGGCGTCGGGAACAAAGATACCTCATCCTTGCGGTGGATCATTGCCCTGGAGCCCTTTGTAATCCTATATATTGCTCACAGAGTATCAGACTTACGAAAGTTTTCAGACATCTCTAATCACATCAGTAGGATAACTAATCTGGATACCTTCAAACGTGTTACCGCATTGTTGTCTCCACCTTCCTTTTACTAGCGTACTGCTTTCCCTAAGTTCACATCGTTGCAACGTCTTTCTTGTATATTAGCGTTCGGAAAGAGGCCTTGTGGGAAGGAAGCTATAAATGGAAGTCCAGAACGGAGACATTCCATATTTTCTAGCATCACCCAACCAAACATCAATAATCACGAATCGTCCGCATCAGCGAGTACCCAAATCAATATCTGGATGATAATGGAGTCACAAATCAAACCGAGTACATCCCTTCCACGACCTTGTCCTGTGGAGTTCTTCAGGCACAAAAGCCATGATGTGACCTTTTTCTACATGTTCTCACTGCACGATGCACACACAATCCTGGCGAGGGAAAGGGGAGCCACAGTTCACTTCAACCCGCAAAACTCGCCGATCACAGTCTACTAGGAATACACCGAGACCATGGCTCGCTTTCCCGATAAACCCCGCCATCTGCTCAATGGACCACTCAGCCCTGCCGATGCACTCCACATTTGGGCAAGAGACCGATATCCGCCGGCACCTATGACCATTCTACGAGAAACTATGGTCACACCATCTGGCGGTATGCTAGACAGGGAGTATGTGTGGCAAGGCTGGCTTTACAAAGAAAGAACGGGAGGGTGGGATGTGGATTCGATGGCATACTGGCCGAGCGTGGAAACAGTCACGACATCGTCATCGGGTTATAACAGTGGACTGACACCATGGATCCGTGAGGTCGGGACTGCGAAAGGGCAACTCCGGGTGTACACACCTGAGAGGGGGAGAGGAATGGAATGAGCATGGCAGATATCAATTGTGTGGTCGATACGCTGTGGGTACTGGAGTTATGGAATAAACGCAGCATTAGGGATCTAGAACTATGCACCTCGCGGATACATGTTTTCGCCGGCTATCCACATTCATCCGCAAGGCTGACTACTATCGTTGATTCGTACTGTTGGCCACACTTCCTCCCTGACATAACGTTCAGCTCAACCATGACGACGACGCTGAAACACTCTTTTCAACCACGCAACCATTCGAACTCCAAAGATGCTGTGGAAGGGCCAGAGTTGTATCGAATGCAGCAGGGCTGTCCGTGAGCATTGCGAAACCACCATGGCTGGTCCGACAGCAAATTATTCGACTGAGTTGGACAACACACGTGATACATCCTCATCAGAAGGAGACCCAACAAACCAGCACCAGTATTCCAATCATCCTTCCTGACAGCTCCGATAACGAAATTCCCACTTCATCTTTGTTGCGAGTGAAGGAGGGATCGACCATCGTCTCTTCCATCTGCTCCTGGTCCTGAGACGTTTTACGGCAGATGCGATATCAAGTTGTAACCCTAGATGGAGACCCTTGGTGACGTCCAGAGAACGATCTCTGTTTCGCCTGAGGGTTGAGCGAGATCCAAAATCTTGTCTAGAACCGGTTCCTTCGCCCACGTTGAGAATATGCATCGGGACGTGCATATCGTGGGACGTGCGATTTGAAAAGCGACTGAAGGTTGGCGACTGCTTGTCGTAGCGAGGCAGGATATGTCCGAGGAAACAAGTATGTTGGGCTATTTTGTCCCTGGGTGTGACGGGAGGATTTGAAGCGAATGATGAGATCGCGGTTTTCGAAGATGAGATCAACGTCGTGAGTAGAGTGATGCGTATAGTGGACCAAAGACTTGTTGATCAGCCCTTTTGTAATTGGTGATGCGAAGACCGTCGATTATCACGTCGCGTATTTCGCGTAGCAGGGTGCGGACAGGCGACATGTCTAGATCTGGCTGGGGTTACTGCGAGAAGGTGGACTGTAACGAAAAGAGAGAGAGGTGCAGTCGAGTCGTGCGCACATCCTTCGCTTTTTGTTCAATCCTTTGTTGGGTGGCCCAGGTAACCATCATTTGGTTCAGGGTGCGGTAGGAAAGGGTTCATCTCTGTCTGAGCATATTATACTTGCCATGTCTTCCCTCGGAGTTGCTAATTGGCTCGATATTGCTGAGCTCACTGGAATTACAGGAGCTGTGGTTGGCTTGTTGTGCAAGTTGTACCAAGGTATCCAGTATGTAAGCCTACCATAAACATACATACTGCGCTATAGGCCATAATCTCTCAACAACATCCTCAACGGACATCTCAACCCTGCGTCTCAGCAAACAAGGACTGCTGTTTGCGAACAGCGGTCACAACAATATGGTTCTGCGGACTAAACTTGTTCGATTTCTATTTGCATTGGTTGAGGTTTCTTCGAAGACGCAATTAAGTCTTTGCTTATAGACACAGTGTGGTATGCTAAATAGTCTTGGAATAGCCTACCAGCGCTTGCTCGCATATGCTACAGCCAGTTATCTTACTGCATTACCCAACGTGCCAATTTCCTTATCGAAGTATGAGGATCTTTGGTCTTAGCAGTTGTTGTCAGCATGCAGCAAAGACCCAAGGCATGCGCGCTGTGGAACGGAAACGTGTTGGGATGCTCCAATAGTGGTGACGTCATCAGGGGACACCGAGGCTAAGCAACGTGACGCGATTCGAGCTTAACAACAACGCGATGATTTGGCAAGAACGCGATGCCAGCGCGTCTCATCTATTGCTACAAAACAGCATGAAAACCGTGTAGCCATGCACGCGTGTGTAATGTCACCATGCCCGCGACCCCCAGGTTGTTGACCACGAAACAGTCTTAGAAGCTCTACAACATACGTTACGTCGTATGCGTTGATCGCCTCAAACCTTCAGGCCACAAGGTCAATCTATCACGCGTGGTCGGATACGCCCGATGCGCCACCATCAAGAAAGCTCGTTGGCTAGGATTCACATTCCAGGAATGTCGTGGCACGTCAATCACGAGATATCCGCGCCTTCGCTGCTCAGTACACATCGGTAGCTGCGATGGAGTTGTTGCCATCAAATGCACTACACAGAAGGAGTGTATCTCAAGGCTGCATCAACTGCAACAATTGCGATATGGGTGCTGACGTCGGATCCACACCCCACCGTCGGACTCTGTATTCATTCTGCAGTGCAAACATCCTTTGTTTGTTAGTCGATCATCACTCCACAGTGTTTAAAATATCAAATACAAGACGCTAAACACGAATTCAGTCGACTCGCTGCGGCATCGCATACCTCAAAACGGCCCATCACAGAATGCGAGTCTGTCCACCAGTTTGCGAATGGTTCAGGGGTTGCCCAAACCAAGCCCTTATATACTATGCCTTCTCCGATAAATGGCTATGTTGTTGTTGCATTGGATACACGCGGATCGGGATTCCGCTTTGCGCAGAAGATGGCTGGAGACGCGGCACTTGTGTCGACACCGAGGGGCAAAACTGGTTCTGTGATTCGCATGCAAATCGATGCGATGCCATTATAGAGAGAACACCAGGTCGCTGTACGGGGAATCCGCATCGCTGCATGCGTGTTGGAACCTTGTATCAAGACAACTACGATGGCCAATACTTCTGTATCGGACACATGCCAGATTACCAAGGACCGCTCCGTAGCGAGCCGGCCAACCCACCACAACGACCTACATTACCGCCAATAGGACGTTCGATGGTCTCGCAGATTTCCATACCTACGCCAAATCTTTCAGACATACAGTCAAGAACTTCAATACCGCTGCCACCATCGCATGCATCATACCAGTCCCGAACAGTAACAACTAGGCGCAGACAGGCTCTTGGTACGAATCGAAGCCAAGATGTATCCGCTTCTAATGTCCTTGTACCCCATGCTACACTCCCGAGAGTGGTCTCTCGACATTCGAACCGTACTCCATCCATCGCCACACAGCCTCAAGGTCTTGTTGCACGTATCGCAAGCGCTATCTCGTCCCTGTCTGCGATTCTTTTGTCTTCCGAAAACGATTTGCCTCCATCTCTCACTGGCATCGTCCCTACAGATCCAGACACTCCAGCAGTGGCGCCAGCAGCACCGCACTCAACATTCCGAGTCGACTTGAACGTCTTCTCAACTGTTGTAGATACTGAATGTTGCATATGTTTGGAACCGCAAAGGAGTATGCGTCGTCTCATCACTTGTAGTCATATGTTCTGCGAAGAGTGTTTGTCGAAGCAGGTCAACGGGCCGTATGCGAGGGCCCACGATTGCCCGCTTTGCCGGAAAAATATATTCGAAGGCACGGAATGGGAGACGTACTGAGCTTGGAAAGTAAAGGATTAGAGAACTCTTGATACAAACCAGATTGTTGAGTTTGGTCATCGGTAACAGTAACGTGTTTTCTGTCACTACTCGCATGCTCCCACACTGTCGGAGCCGTGGCTTCATTTCGTCTCTCACTTCGCCAAACTCATCACTCACTACTCCGCTGTCTTCTGTCAGTTTCCAGCAGTGTTTGCAAGTTTTGGCACACGGAGACTGACTACAGATTCTGCACCCTCGATACTGTCTTCATTCTTCAACCTTGGTTGAAGCACAAATTGTATACCAAAAACCAAACGATGGTATCAAGCAACCCCATTAAAACACCTCTTACAATGGCATTACCGTAAAAGTCCGCAGGTACTTCGTACGTGTTCTTACGTCGCTTTAGGTAGCGGCGACGCTGACGTTTTATAACACAAAGGTTGTTCAATAACCCCACTCTCTCCGACGTCAAGATTCGCCAAATTTACAAAGGCAAGGCTAAAGTGTACTTCGCACATAAAGCTGTGCTCTGCGCACACTCTAAGTGGTTTCTCAAAGCGTTTACCGGAACATCCAAGGTATTACCCTTTCTCGAAGACCTCAACCGATCTTCGCTAAGTCCCTTTTTCAGCAAACTTCTGAGCAAACAATCGAAGTGCTCGATGACGACCCGAAGAACTTCAAGCTCATGCTCAAGTTCATTTACACTATGGAATTGCCTTCCCCTTCATGCCCAGACTGGTGGGGTATTGAGGCCATAGCCGAGCAGAATATCAAGGTTCCCATTGGCGTCCATATTCTAGCTGACAAGTACGAGATTACTCCTCTCCTGCACCCTACCTGCGACCAAGTCGAGGTTGCTATGCGCACTCACGGAGGGTCTCTGCGCGCTAATCTCATTGCTGAGGTTGTTGCAGCGTATTATGGTGCTTGTTCACACGCCCAGAGCACCATGGGTATTACCATAGCACAGGGAACCGACAAGCATGCTGGTTCTTGGATCCCGCGCAGCCAGATGCATGCAAATACTACATTTGATTCAACGGTTAAGAAATACGGTTTTTTCGCCGCGGACCTTGTGCTTGCCTTGAGATCTGCTGGACGTTTAGATTTTGGCAGATAGTCTTCGAAACTGCAGAGGTTGAGAGCGAACAGTACCACGGAAGTCATGTCATTTTGAGAGAAGTTTATAGGCTTGCAGATCAAACAAAGGTCGATTCGGGCCAAGAGTCCACTTCTGTACGTATTATGCCTCGATAGAGTCACCCATTGTAGGGAACATACCATACGATGACTCAATGCATATCCAGCGCACTGCTACCCTCCCATTGACCCCACAACTTCCTCATGATACCCTGCCTCTGCAACGTGTCTTGTAGGTCTTTCAACGCAGCAAGTCTACCACTGCCATCCTTCATCTTCCAGTTCCAACCTTCCGAGCGACCAGCCATAACCAGCTCCCACTTCGCCTTGTCATCCGTTGATAGCATATGTGCCTCTGGTTTGCTGGATACCGTGACCGGATCGCGTGCCTGTAGGAAAGCAAAGTTGGCTGTACCCTGCATGCATTCGCGAACCTCGAGAATTTTCGTAGTCAGGTGCGGGTTATATACACGCGCAGTGTCTGCTAACTTTAGCAAAGAGCTCTTGTAAGCTCACAACATGTTTACTCACTGACGATACCGATCTTCATCTCATCAGCCACATCCGCGACAGCAACTTCCATCTCTTGGTGACCTGTCTCTTCAACCGTTCTCACGTTGATCTGACGCCCGCCGACTTTGCTCCAACACAGCTCTTGTACCGCGCGTTCTGCTTCTTGTTCTCCAGCGATCCTGATGAATGTGCGTAACGGGTAGGCAAGGTTTTTGACGTTGGGCAGAACAAAGTCAGGCGAGATGGTGAAATCTTGGAAGAGCGTGAGCACGTCTTGATAAGTGAGTTGTGGTGGGTAATTGGAAAGCTCAATCTTGTCCCAATGCATACTTGATCGTCGTGATGGTGTGGGAGAGGAAGGTGGTGTAGGTGGTGTAACTTTGATTATGATCGAGTGAGGAAGAGGGATTCGAGGTGGGGCTCTACGATGTGCGCTGAGTGAATGGACGGTCTTCGTGAAAAATCGGTGAGTGCGGTTGGACGGCTTGGCCATTTGCACTTCAGGGTCCGATATCATCATTGTAGCCTAGCTTTGGTGATTAGCAGTGTAGATACAAGATCACTCCAATCATAAAGAGGTTCTGTTGAGGCAGTGGTTAAGAGAGGTCAAGGTACGATGTTGAAGATTGCTCAATGTTTATATTCTACTTGATGTGTGTGTACACGGTCACCTTGACAATGCAACTCGTCTTCACCTAGGGTTTGCAAAAGTACATATTGATTGCGCAAGTCCTGGAGGCGACACCTCAGGCGCTACACACACATCTCGGACGCCTCTCTCACCTCGCAGCTAGCGTGACGAGGTAAGATATCATATTGATGATCACCACCACTTCTCAGCTTGCGCACTGACTTGACTGAGGAAGAATTTTGTGTAGGGTTTCTCGAAGAACTTGACACGCAATTCTCAACCGGGCTGAGGCTGGCCATGAGACCTCTTGAGACGAATGAACAGGATCTAGGGAGTTATAAGCCCAGAAAGTGTTCTCCGTAGTATTCTCTTACCACATTTGCGAGTGGAGACAGCAATTCTGATTAGCTGAGATATTCAGTCGACATGAACCCATGGCGATGCGGGAGTACATCAGAGGACACGAGACAACAGAGAAAGATGAAAAAGCTATAAGGGATAACGACAAAGCCAGGTTTGAGTGGAGGTATGATGATATGATATGAACAAGCGGAGGCCAGAGCGTTAGTGAATTGCTAGCTGGAATGAAACTTGAAGACGAAAGCAAAGCAGCACAGTCTGAGAATCAGAAAACATAAGGGATCCGCGCACTCGGCAAATCTCTCGTTGAATGGTTAGGGAAAACATCGCGTCAGAATGAGACAAATGAGAAGAGCATTATGCAATGGAGATAACATTGCCTACCAGCTTCTCAGTGGGATACGAACTTAGCGTTCTTCGGTAGACTTTACGAAGCCCACTCACCCACACGCCCAATCCGAGGTAAAGGCTTATCGTCCAACACAGCCACCTCAATCATTTCCGCCCTTAACTATCTGTCCTCAGGTGAGTCACGATTATAGGGACAGTGGCACAAGTGACGTTAAGAGCCGAAAAGGCAGCCGCGAACGAGATGCGGAGGTTGACGCGCTCCGATTGGCAGCCGGAGAAGGCCGATGGTGGGGCAGTCGCGGGGTATCGTCACCATTTCCACTATGGTTGCAGGCCGTCTCGTTGCATGTCGGCGATTAATTTGCCTGATGTCCTGTTGTTTTCTTGCGTATATCCAATTGCGCGTATCCAAGTCTCCCTCTCGCATTGCCCAGGTGACATAGCCATCCCTTTTGCTCAAGATTACTTTGTCGATCGCCGAAACAGCATCCCACCAAGCCCCACCTTCCCCTGAACGCATCTAGCGGTAATCGTCAAAATCATGGCCGAATCAATTCCCAAGACGCAAACTGCAGGTTGGATCCAAGATCCCGGCCCTGATTGCGTCCTCCAGATCCGAAACGATGTCCAAGTCCAGACCCCTTCCACCGGCGAACTCCTCGTAAAGCTCGAATACAGCGGGATATGTCACAGCGACTGCCACAACCTGGTCTCCCCTGGCAAATACACTGAGGTGCCTGGTCATGAAGGCGTCGGCACTGTCGTATCACTTGGCCAGGGTGTATCAGAAGACCTGCTAGGAAAGAGGGTGGGCATAAAGTGGCTTTGGAACGCGTGCAAGGAGTGCAGTAGCTGTAAACAGGGCAAGGAGAACCACTGTGCCAAGCAGAAGAACACTGGACGGAGTGTTTGGGGTACATTGCAGCAGTATGTGGTTGCGGATGCCGAATTCGTGACCAAGATACCAGAGGGAGTCAAGAGCGAGATTGCGGCGCCACTACTCTGTGCAGGCCTGAGTCTTGCGGGCGCCGTGTCCAAACTCACTCCAGAGGTCAACTCAGGCGACTTTGTGGCTATCATCGGTGCTGGGGGTGGTCTTGGACATATCGGTGTGCAGATTGCTACCATCAAGGGATACAAAGTCATCGCGATTGACAGCGGAGCCGAGAAGGAGAAGCTGACCAAGGAAATGGGTGCCGTCGCCTTTGTCGACTACGCCAAGCAGGATGTGTTACAAGCAGTCAGGGACCTCACAAATGGTGAAGGTGCGCATGGCGTCATCTGCGTCGCTGGAAGCGAAAGAGCCTATCAGCAAGCTCCAGCGTTGGCGAGGAATAGTGGCGTCTTCGTTTGTGTTGGACTTCCGCCGGACACGTTCATGTTTCCCATGTCTCCGATTCACATCGCTAACAGAGGTATTTCTTCACATCTTCTCTAAATGCTGGAGACATTTCGCTAACAATACCAGGGTTGGTCATTAGAGGATCGTCAACAGGCAGCGCTAAGCAGATGGACGAGCTTCTACAAATGGCTTTGGAAGGCAAGATCACACCAAAAGTCGAAGTATACGACTTTGCCGACTCTCCAAAGATTTTGCAGGAATTGCAACGTTACGAGGTTACTGGTAGGAAGGTAGTACGGGCACCATAAGAGCGTGACTGGTTCTGCTCAAGCTCAGCAGTTGGGAGCATGCAATAGGGTGATGTTATCATCCATATGCGGTGACGTTGAAGTGATGCATGGAACGGGGTCAAGGATGTGTACGTGGGGACTTGGGTGTACAGTATGTAGAATATCTACGGGATCCAGCGCCATTCCTTGGCAAGAGACATTGACTGCGTGAAACTTCAACGGCGATAACCGTATATTCATGGGTTTGCTTAGATGCTATGTGGGTTCGTCCAGACGTATCCCATTTTCTGCAAGACACTCGATTGATATATTGGACTCAGTTAGTACCAGTCCCCGCTCTCCTCGTTTGCCTTCACGTCCATCGGGTTCATGCTCATGATCCGCTGCCCAGGTATCGTATCCGTGAACGCACTCTCAAACACACCACTAACAGCTCTTCGCCCGATCTCTACGAAACTGTCGTATGTGTCATTTTCACCTGTGATAGCGCTCCATTCAGGATCCGTGGGGCTGCGTGCAGGCCCTAAATCGCTCCAGCGCGTAACGATGAGAGCCTGTTTGAAGCGTTCAGGGCCGTTGCCGCGCACACTCTTATCTTCGACAAGTTTGAGTTCAAATAAGTATTCCGTGGGACATTTTGGGCAGCGACGCATCGGTCGGCATATGGAGCAGAGATGAACCATGCCGACGGCTCTTCTTCCTAAGTTGCGTTCGCGGAACTTGTCGAGAGCCGTTGTTTCGGAGTCGTGGACGTGAGGAATATGCTTCAGTGCACACTTGGGGATCGAAGTTAGTAGTCCATGTTTCCAATGCGCGCATACGCTGAAGTAGGGCGTATAGTCTCCACGGCTAAACAAAAGCATGCGCTTTGCTGCATCTGTCATACCGCCTTCAACATAATGTTGTGATCGAATGCGCATCAACACGTGACCCTTGTCAGTGATGTGATATGTAGAGTCATGGCTCCAGTCTGAGTACCCATCTTTCCAACGGCGGCCCAGCGACTGGTGAGGAATGCCGTATTCTGGACCGTAAGCCCAATGGCGGCGAGCTAATTGAATGAAGGCGAATGGAAGCGTGCGGCCATCGCTTAGACGAATTCGCGGTGGAGGGATGTGGATGTTGGTTCGATTAGGACATTCAAAGAGTGGGTTGAGGACATTCTGAGGTTTCAGTGTCTCTAGGCCAGGCTGGATTCGTAAATGCCACTGCGCGCAGGGAAAACAAAAGAGATGGCGTGGCATCTTTTGGTCCATTGCAAGTAGAAACTCGAGCCGATGCGGCCGGTGGAGCGGGTCTATGAGTAGTTTGTACGGGTGTCTACCTAGTCGAGCATACATGGTCCGGCATGTAGACGATAGGTTGGCAACATCGAGTGGTGACAGAAAATCTGCAACACGGAGCCATACTTCAGGCGATGCACTGCCAATTACTGCCATTCCATCAGGCTTTGTAGGGTCATATAGTAGCGATTGATCATCCCTTTCTTCTTCAATAGTATCCACTCCATCAATGTATGTGAAAGCATGCATCATATCTGTCAGATCCTTCCTTTCTCCGGTATCCTTATCTAGAATATCATCGGCTCTTGTGGACTTCGAAGGCGCTCGATGGGCCTTGCTTAACCTTGAAGGCTGGGGTTTTGATGGCGCGTAAGGTAGAGTTTTTTCGTGTTCCAGTTGCGGTATTGATGCAGATCTCGAGCTATGTGGTTGATATAAAGGTGCAGCATACTGTGGTTGTCCTTCTGAGTTGCGACGGTAATCGGCCGCTTGTTGCCCAGGCTGTAAGTATGCGTTATTTGTGTCCGTAAGAGCGTTAACGGCAGCATATGGGTGATCACGCAACGCATGTGGCGCAAGACCAGTGACATCTTCGTAGGTCGGTAAGCCAAAAGCGTTCTCTGATAAATCGCTTCTTTCATTCGTGAAGCTGCCAGAATCCTGGCGGTTGGTGTTCGCAACGTTCGGGGTTGAGTCAAGCTTTCCGAGTATATCGCTTCGTGATCCTTTCTTGGAAAGCTTCTTCCGCGTACCCGGCTCTTTTGGTTGTTTCCCTGATCGCATGCCAAACATGGCACGCAGGCCGCCTTTCTTGGTTTCTCGCTCCGCCATAGTGGAGACACCTGCAGCTAAGCGTGGAGATAATGATTGGGTGTCGTTGGACTCAAGACGGGGATTTGGAGTCTGTGCGACACAAAAGATGACCAGGAGGGTTTACGCAGGCGGTATCAATACAATTCATATGAGAAGTGTGCTTGTCGAAAGATGTTTATCGAAATTGCCGCAGGGTGGATGACGATCGTCATCGCGTGGCGGCTCGTTTCGGCAGGGGATCCGTACTCATCCGCTGCTCAATTAGTCCATTAGTGCGCCCAATCTGTGGGTAAATATGCCGTCATAAGTAACAGTGTGCATGCAATAAGCGGAGATCCAGACCGCTTCCAGGTCGACGTGTTATGGGCTCGCAGTGCGCGATAGTTCGGAGGCACGCGAAAGACGCACGACATGCATTGACCACTTACGTCTGACGTAATCCGCCAGAGGTTCGCCGATCTTTCACACCCTCCCACCAACCTCCTCATTATTTGTCCTGAATTCGGCTAACAGTACAATTTCATCACGGCAAGAGAATGGAGCTACTTTTTGAATTGAAAATGCTGAGACGTGGGCGAAATGTAAAAAAGTTCATCTATACCTAGATGCTTGACGCTTCCCAAATGATTTGTCAAGTGTCTCGATAGACATGAATAGTAACATCACAGGAGGCTCACCCTTGCTCTATGCTCCATTGCTAACCAAGGTAAACACCACGTATCTGTGCCCATCAATCTCTCTTGCCAGTTCTCTATGCACCAGATGGGTCGACCCAGGATAGACGCCACGACGTTTGCATACAAACTGGCCTAATCGATAACAAGCTTGGAGGTAGCCTTTGAGAGCTCTCGATCATCGAAATCGTCACTTGTAGGCTGCATTGCTATATCTTCAAACACTCTTCCCAGATCTCGGCAAAGACCGTTGATAGTATCGCGATTCTGGACAGTTTGCGAGCCGCTGTAGACGCTGAGATCTTTGAGAAGAGTCGTCAATCGCTCTGACTGGCGCGTCTCAGCCATGCCATCAAGCACAGGTGCGACCGATAAGACGAAAGAAATCAGGACCTGCAGGTTCTTGTGTAAGAAGAGATGTTCCGAATGGAGCATGATCTCGATTGTGTTGAGTGTCGCGATCTGTGCGGAGGATGCAGCGTCCATCTTCATAACTTTGGATGTGCTTTTCAGTAAATGGTCGATAGTCGGCCCTTCCCAGTCCAGTGTTGTGGTGAATAGTTCCAGGCTGGTTGCAGCTTCCTGCTCAAGATCTGAAGGCGAGATGAGCCCGACTGGCTCTTGACCGTATGCGCGCTCCTTCACAGTAGACTGTATGGGTTGTCGATACAGGTCGTATCTTCCAAGCACGGTGCACATTTGCTTCAGGTGTGCCTTTTGCTCATCCGTTCTCTCGTAATCTTCCCCCTTCAGGGCCTCAAAGATGCCAGTGACACGACTAGACCTCGTGCCATCGTCCGCGGTATCGAGCAGTGGAACAACCTCGTACGCAAAGATGGAGAATCTGTCATAGTTCTCGCCAAAGAGAAGATAGAGCGACTGCGCCATTCTCTCTAAGAGACTACAGCCTAGGTGTACTGCTATCTTCGATTCGTGTTCTCCCATTGAGCATGCTCTGAGAAGATTAATTGAATATCCCAAAACATTAACAGATTCGGAACCCCAGTCAGCTTTCGTGATGAACTCCCCGGTAGCCTCAAGAATATATTTGGCAGCGATATCGGCACCCATGATACTGTTATCGCCGACGATCTCGAGCTCCAGAGTTTGATCGATGCTGTCGAATAGCGCTCTAAAATTGTCTAGTCAGCCATGCTTGTTTGAGTTATCATCAATGACTTACCTGTAGAACTTAACAGCTGCTGTCCTAGCCCAGCTCCAATGGCTCTCTATCTTGGTGTTGACTACTTTGACAAGAGCATGCAGCTTTACCAAATCTCTACCAACAATCGATAGAAGCAGCTGGACTTGAGTGCGTACAACATCGTTTGGCGACTGGCTTTCGATGGATCCGGTGACATCGAGGACTAGCTCAATAAAGTCAAACTGATCCTGGTACATGTCGGCTGAAAGGTGCACGATCATGTCGGCAGATTCGGTCATGGCTGTAGTCGTCGTGTCGCAGCGATTTTGCGGGTGAGGGGCGCACGACTCAAGACAGTATTAGCGACACGTCGTGGTACTGGGTCGCACCCCGTAGGGCAGGAGCAAACACATGAGTCTTGGCATCTGGCAAAGGGCCGGACGCGCTGGCGGTGAATTTGCGCCTGCAACAAACACTCGGTAGACCAAGATCCTTGGCAACGGTCACTTATGCTCACATGTACGTGTCGCAGCACTCGTAGCACATAGAATGAGTGTGTCAGTCGATCAAGAACATTGTATCAGCAGGTCATATGCGGTATCTTCATAGTACATAACGACATTACTGCCAGCCAATAATGCCTCACACTCCGTATGCTCCTATATTTTGCCTTTCACATTGACCAGTTATCCTGCCTCAAAGCGATCGGTCCTTTCACCTTTAGCTTAGAGACGAGGTCTTCGTCCGCCTTCTCCGTCCACTGGGATGTTGTGCATCAAATGGATGATTGCCATACGAAACATATCAAAAACACAGTCGACGGTGTAATAGCCATGTCACCCATAAAGGTCATAGTGTTATCGGTGATCTGGACTTCTGAGTGTAGAGAGTATGGTTTATGGAAGCTGTAGGTAGGCAGAAGGTTTTGTACGCACGACTTTTGCCGGTTGCGCAAGCCGCTTCATCACCGTTGTATCAGATCATATAGCTATGCTTTCCTCTAGACCTTTGTTTCTCCTCAAGAAGAGCACACTTCTAGCTTCTCGACCTCCACGTCGAGTTTCTCGCAATCATGTAGTCTTTACTTTGGATGGCCTTCCAGATACCCCAAAATCCGCCCAATGGCCAGATGCTCCTTAGTTTTAATCCTAGATCCTTATTCGCCATGTTCGTATACTTTTCGATATCGACATGCACTTTGTCATACACTTCTGGCAGCATCTCTGCGTTGTATTTCTTCCTCAATCCCTGATGCCATTTGCGGTCGAACTGTGCCCAGAATTCATCTTTGCTATAATAGGTTTGCGCATATAGCCACTTCATACCACCCATCTCGCCAAGCGTCTTCTCTAGCGCGCGGTTCTTGTGAAGGTAAGTGGTTGGGTCTTTGGGACCAAAACCCCAGAGGCCAATGTTAAGCATCTGGTCTGACTTTAGGTTGCCTTTGGTATGGGGATGCATTGTTGGTTGTGGGCTTTGCTTCAAAGGACAGAGCCATAGAGGCCAGATATTGAACGTCTTATCGGTGTAGTCGATGAACTTTTCGGCATTCGGATAGGGCAAGGCCATATCCTGAACGATGTAGCGTGTTGCAATGCCCGATGCATGGAGAGCTCGGTAGAGCATGCGTGTATGAAGGAAGTCGTCGAGGAACCATCGAGTATACTTATTGAAGGGAAAGCGCATATAACTGAAAGCGGATCGACCAACCCAAAAGCCCCCACGGTCGTAGCGGAACATGTACTCGGCCAACGGTATGTACTCTATGACTGGCTTGGTAGAATCTCGTGTTGCGTTTTCGACATGCAGGTAGAACCATGGGTCCCAGGGGTTACTGAAAGTTTGTGGTTTGGTATTTGGTGGAAGCTCATCCGTCATCTCACCTGTAACGATAGCACCATGCTCTTTGTTGAATAAAATTCCATCGACGTAGTCGTTCTTCTCCCCCCTGTCGCCTCGGGTATGATCTTCGACTTCTTTGACAGCTTGAGCAACGCTACGTGTAGGATAGTATGTTGTCTTGACGTATTTCTTAGCCTCAATGAGCTTCAAGTCGACCAGCGTAGTAACGCCTAAGGTACCGACGGCACCAGCAGCTCCTCTGAAGAGGTCTTCATTTTTCTTTTCGCTAGCCTTGGTCACCTCACCATCAGCCATGACCATCTCCACCTCATTGATGGTACGATCGAAGAAGCCGAACTTGAAACTGCTACTCTCGCCTGCCGTTCCCGCATAACCTCCACCAACAGTGATACCAGGAAACTCCATCACGACGGGTGGCACAAGACCATGCGGTAGCGTAGCTTCTACGAGGCGATCCATAGGCACATTTGGCTCAACAAGCGCCGTCTTGCTTTGCGTGTCAACACTGATGACATTTCGTAGAGCGCTGATGTCTACGACATGCTTCTTAAGATTTGGACGCGTGCTGTTGGTCGAGCCGTGAGATATCCGGAAAGGCTCTTTGCGCGTGAAGTAGTCTTTGACTTTTGACGCGACTTGCGCGACAACGCGCTGATGACGATCCATCCTGAAATGAAAACGTGAAAAGTTGAGAACGCCGGTAAATGCCAATGCTATCGATACATGACGTGTTTTCTGAATCTATGGTCGAAGCTGCGCGATTGACGATCAGATCGGTAAAGACGCAGATTTTCTCCGATGCGCTAAACTTCACTGGACTAGATCTTGGCTGTCTTCTTTCTGGCTTCGCTCTCCATCTGCAAACATCATGTCTGGGAACAACATGTTCCTAACAATCACTTGTTATCTCCAGTGCTTGAAAGCCTAGCATACACAGCACATCGCATCGAGTCGACTGTACTCACTGGTATATCGTCTCTCAAGAATACCCCGATTATTCCTTGGTAGTATACAAGGGCAGTGCTCAACTCGGGGTCAAACAGTACATCAGAAAGTAGGCGGTATGAGCGTACCTAAGATCCCGCTTGACCTTGCGGCAATGTGGTTTAGTTTGTTGCAGCTGTACGGTCGAGTCTTTGTAACCCGAAGCGTCCCATCTGAAATAGGTTAGACTGTTTCCGGTCGAGCTTCACAAACTGGAGCTTGCCCTAAGCTGACAGCATATCTCTTGCGACGAAATGTCCTTCCAAATCCATTAACTTTGTTGCATTTATCTTTCTAGGCGACTTCCGTATTCATCGTCTATGTCTTATCGCATGTCTCTATTATTGCTCCCTGTAAAGGTTACATCGGCCTTGCAGAAGCGGGCCGAGGACGCTTGACGGCAGCCAAGACACAGCTACCTAGATATCTTAATACGACAACAGGACCCAAGGTGCTTAAACGACTTGACTGCCTTTCCCATCGTATCATACAGAGTATAATGTTCTTCGCGTTATCGCATTTCGTCGGTCTCGTAACCGCGCTGCATTCTCTCCCGCCTGTCTTACCGAGCTACAGCGATACGAGTGACCCCGGCTTCTCAATCAGCACGGGCGCAAGGAAGATATACATCGACAAACAATTTGCTGGTACAAGAGACTCTGAAGGTCTAACTCTCATACCGCCATCTGCTCATGAGTTCGCGGACACACTTCGCGCCGACCTTTCGTCGCTCTTCGGTGATTCTTGGACTTTGGAGCAAGTAGACGACTTTCCTCTCACTGGTATTCATCTCGGCCCAATCCGCGATAGCAATACTCCATTGACATACGAGAATGGTCAATCTACAGAAGAGGGATATGAACTTGATGTTACTAATGGTAGTGTGTACATAGGCGGGACTGGTGCGAGGGGCATGTTTTGGGGAACGCGCACTCTTTTACAAGAGCTGCTGATTGGAAACGGATCACTCGTGACGGGCCACACAGTTGATGCGCCCGCGTATAGCACACGGGGATTCATGCTCGATGCGGGTCGCAAATGGTAAGTCATCTCCATGTACGAACTGCATATGAGAGATTCACTGACTTCGCACCCCTATATTTAGGTACGATAAACACTTTCTCAAAGAGCTTTGCACATATGCCTCGTTCTTCAAGATTTCGGAATTCCATTACCACTCCAGCGACAACTATCCCTTGAATCGTGGCCGCAATGAGACCTGGCAGAATGTCTTTTCGCATTTCTCCCTGTTTCCAGAACAAAATCCCGAGCTACAGGGTATCATCCAGCGCCCGAACGAGACACTGTCGCGAGCCGACTTTGAAGATTTTCAAGAACACTGCGCACAACGTGGCGTCACTGTCATCCCCGAAATCGAAGCTCCAGGTCACGCACTAGCAATTACGAAATGGAAGCCTGAGTTGGCACTCGCAAAGAAGGACCTGCTGAACTTGAGCCATCCAGATGCTATCCCCACAGTCAAAGCGATTTGGTCTGAGTTCCTGCCATGGTTTCAAACGAAGGAAGTTCACATTGGCGCTGACGAATACGATCCTGACCTAGCGGATGACTATATCAACTTTGTCAATGAGATGTCCGACTTCGTCAACAGTACTTCCGGTAAGCGCATACGTATATGGGGTACTTATGAGCCATCCGAGAATCTCACCATCTCGAAGGATGTCATCATACAACACTGGCAGTACGGTCAATCAGATCCTCTTGAGCTTCAGGGTGGCGGATATAACATCATCAACTCCGAGGACTGGTGGGCATACATGAGTCTCAAGAATGATCATATGCCTATCCTGCCCGCGCCCTACCCACAGTTTTACAACGTCACGCGCACGATGAACTTCGCCAACATTCCCGGCTGGCAGTGGGAGCCGTCTCTTTACAATCCAGTCAATACTACAGAACAGCTACAACCCAGTGCTAGCGGTAACAAGGGTGCTATCCTTGCGGCCTGGAACGATAATGGCGCGGATGCGACTACCCAGCTTGAAGCCTACTACGCGATGCGCGAGGGTATACCCGTCATGGCAGCGCGTGCTTGGGCTGGCACGCGGGGTGCAAAGATTGCCTCGGACGATTTATCAGACAGCGTTGCGTTCCTGGTATGTACAGCGGAGAGTGAAAGCGATGCACTTTGACCTTATGGCTAACTCATGACTGATCAGGCAGCCAAAGCTCCAGGACAAAATTTGGATCGACGTTTCCACAGCGCGCAAGTGGACATGAAAAGCCCAAAGCTGCTATCATGGAAGACTTCTTTAAACAACAGCACTGCGCCGCTAGACTTCGGATCGTATGGTCCACCATACACGCTTACCCTGGAGATATCCTCGCCATTCACCCTCTCTGGGCCCGATACTTCGCTGTCTCTAAGCAAATCTTCCAACGAATCTAGTGGCAGCATCGAAACAATTACGTTCACCACTGCGGATGGCTTCGAATATCCTCTACGCTCCGTGTCTCCTAGCGATGGCTTCGATCTTGGCCATCCAGGTCGCATATGGACGAACCAGTCGTCATCTTCCCACGAGCCAGTACCTATCACACTTCCAACTACATTGCGTATAGAAACGGACGTGGTTAATGGTAGTCGCGTATGGGCTAATGATACATTCGTGGGACGTTTCGAAGTGTTCGTGTTTGGGGGACGCAACACGCTGTTTAGCTGGAGTCAAATGGCTCTTGTTGCGCCGCTAGACTCGATAGATGGTGGTGTTACAAGCTTGCTACTACAGGCTGGGACTCGACTTGGTGCTTTGTAGTAGAGTAGTGGCAGCTATATATGGCTACTAGCGAGTCTTGTTCAACACGTGTGTTCGTCTTCTTCCTCAATCCTCGGTGCTAAGTCAAAGTATCAATGGAAATGTAAATCAAAGATCATAAGAAAAAACGGGTAGTGAGCAGATAGGAGAGCTGGCTCACAGCATCAGCTCCTTTCGCAAGCAATCACCTGCGGACGCTGTAGGGGCCTGTACTTCCTTCTTCACAGCGCAGCTTGGTGACTACACGTGGAAGATTCTACCGAATCGATTGCTAGGATCGATCTTTGCAAAATCAAGCCTATATTCAAAACAGCCATTTGTTCGACGGACCAAGAGTCCTGCCTGTTCAACAGCCAATCGAGCATCAATTGTTGGAAGACCCATCAAGACAAGATATCAACGCGCTCATGCCGTAGATGTGTCTGGGAAAGGAGGCAGAGACCCTTGCATATATTAAAGCTGTCAGAGTATCTCACGAATAAACACGCCAACATTTTTCTAATGACAATGTGGTTCGTGACATACGGTAAATTTTCATGCTGCACAAGGAGTAAGAAGGTTTGTATTTGGTTAGACTGGTGGGTATTTGATGCTCGAGTTGGAATGAAGTGTT
>Ga0058698_10000158_pt1 | contig 39201 bp, 38 predicted proteins | sample AgamicAsSfe_FD_67288 | JGI IMG/M metagenome (GOLD analysis project Ga0058698, IMG submission 67288) | Agave microbial communities from Guanajuato, Mexico - As.Sf.e | ecosystem: Host-associated > Plants > Phyllosphere > Phylloplane/Leaf | place: Guanajuato, Mexico | collected 2012-05-30
CTCGGCACCCTAAACATTCCCCCCGTACTCTCCCTCTGCGCCCTGAAACTCAACGGCCTGCCCATCCCGCCTCCTCCTCCTCCTCCTCTCTGCCCGATAACACTCTTCAGCTCGCCCATCATCTCCCCCTGCACATCCCTACTCCTCCTGATCGCCTTAATCCTCGCCTGCTCCTCCTGCATCTTCCCAATCCTCTGTTCCCTACTCATACCACTCAACGAACTCCGCTGCCTCGCCCTCGGCACAGCCACGCCTTCGAAAATAGCTTCGCGCTCTTCCGCTGGTGTGGATGTGTCTGAGCCGCCGTCGATGATGGAGACAGGCGGGGAGAGCGGGAGCTGATTGAGGTGCAGCGGGAGGGGCGTGGAAGACCGCTTTATGCCTTCGCCTGTGAGTGCGCGGAGAGCGGTTGCGCGTGCCGATTGTGGGTCGATGGAGGAGGAGTCGGTAGTGTCGTCTTCGAAGAGGACACCGAGGCTGGAGGCGCTCATGCGGTTGGTCATGCTCATGCTGCTGCTGATGCGGCGGGGATCGGGCCGGGTGCTGGTGGTGCTGGTGGTGTTGTCGAGGGAGAGGAGGTCACGACCTTGTTCCCATTCGCGCATGAGGGCTTTGAGATCGTCGCCGAGGAGGTCGTACTGTTCTTGCATAGTTGAGGAAGGTAGTGGAGAGGAGGAGCCGGCTTGTTGCGATGGGGACGGTGTTGAGGTTGGGACGGAGCTGCGGAGGAGGTGGAGACGAGCGGAGAGGGTGTGCACGCCGGTGGTGAGGTTGGATATTGGTCTGATGGCTGTAGCTTGAGGCGAGGTGGCTGCCCCTGTGCTGCTTGAGAATGAAGTCGGTCGGCTTGTCATCGACTGCGGTCTTGATGTGCGACCTATTGGCTGGAGTTTCTGCTCGTCCTGTTGCAGCTTAGCCAAGATTGCTGTACTGTCGACGAGTAGTTGCGTCAGGTATTCCGTGACTGCCACTGCCACCCGCCATCTCATGGCATCGGCTTGTCTGCCAGTTGCTGGTATTGATAGTAGAGAGCATAGCAGTAGACGTCGTAACGTAGCAAGGCGATATTGGTAGAGCTTGAGACAGCGCAGACTCTCCAGCTCTTCCTGCGCAACATCCACGAAGCCGATTTGAGCGTCGTCGATGTCGTCTTTGCGCACGTCGTAGACTTCGAGATAACGGTCAAAGTCCTCGCCTTGGATGTGAGGCTCGAGATCTTCGGCAGCGGAGATGAAGTTTGGAGAGATGGTGGAATAGACACTCTGCAGTGTCCGGCGCATTCTTGCGCATGTGCGGTGTTGACCAGTTCCCTCTAGCCGGCTGACAGGTGGTAACGGATTGCTTCTGCAGATAGGTTTAGTTGATGTTCTGGCAATCCGAGTCGGCGCACCTACAATCTGTAGCCCTTCGAGACCAACTCAACCTCTTGCACAAACGTCAACAGCGCCGCCGCCGCTGTCTCATAATCCTGCATCGCTGCCACAAACTTCGATGCCGCCAGCACAGCCTGTCTCCTCAAGTTCTTCAGCCACTGTCGCCGTGCATACGCATATAGCAGACTCCCCACGACAGCGACGGCGCAAGAAAGCAAAAGAAGCGCTACCAAGGATATGCCAGAGGACCATCCGGTGCGTATCGAGCGGAGTATGTATAATATCGGCGACGCGGCGACTGCAGCTAGGAGAATGCCACCTGGGCCAAAGGAAGCGCTGGATATGGATGTGGATGGGACTGGCTGTGGAGGGAAGGATGAACCTGGGAAGGACGCGCTCAATCGATGGCTTGAAGGCGCGGTGGTGTCGACGAGGAGTTGCGACGCGATGACTACGTAGCGGAAGTGTTCGAGAAAGCGGTGGTTGTCTTCTTTGCCAAGGGTGGTTTGCACCGCATACTGTTGCTCTTGTCAGTATTGTCCAAACCCTTACTCACGACTGATGATGGACTCTTACAGCGCTAACATTGCGAATCACCTGTATCAGATTTGGTCCCTCCTGCTCCTGCTCCTGCTCCTGTGGCTCCGTAACGCGTCTACTCAGCGCTGGTTTTCCCTGAGGAGCGAATGATGACCTCGATTGTTCACTCCACGATCCGCCTTCGCTGACGGCACTGTCTCTCTTGTTTGAAATGCTCTTGCGTCCAGAAGACATGTGGTCGTTATTCGTGGTGGCTGTATCTTGCAAGTATTGCCCCAAGGGAGAGTCGTCGACGATGAATTCCATTGTACGTTGTCTTATCCGTAGTATGGGTACAGAATAAGGACATCAGATGAGGACAGGCCAAGCGGCCAGGTGCGTAGCAACAACACCGTTACAATGTAATTTAAAGATAGCTGTTTCAGCTCCACCCTGTTTTTGCGGGGATAATCCAGATCAGATCGTCAGGGACCGAACCAATCAATGTTTGGGGGCTGCACGCGCTGCAGATTCTGTAAGTAAGAAGTAATTCATTTCTAATGCATGTCATGATATATTTACAACCAGGTCCGAGCAACCTTCGCTCACACCGTGGCGAGTGTCGTGAGACACCAATAAAATTTCCAGCCAAGCGAAACGGATTGGCAGAAGATCTATGCCTCCAGCCCCCGCTTCCTCCTCTTACCAGATGGCGGCATCATTATCGAACCTTGTCAACTCCTTCCCAGCATCCTCGACATCCTTTTTCGCCTTCATGCGCATGTAAAAGATCGGACAGTCCTTACTGCTGCAAATGACTTCGCAATGCATACTGCCCTGGCAGCGTTGACACTGCGTCCACAATCTTCCGAATCGCACTTCGAGATCACTGACTTTGCCTAGTGTCTTCTGGTACAGCTCTCCGAAACGAGGACGACAATTGTCGCAGACAGCTCCAGCCGCTTCAGCCTTGCCAACAAGTGGCTTCTTGCAGCCCATACAGGTTTGCGTCTTCTTGGCGAACTTCATCAAACCACCCATGGTCGGGGCAGCGACAGAGACGATGCGGGTATGCTCTCCGGTCAAGAGTTGATTTGCCTTTTTCTCGCCGAGGATGGGGTCAAAGATGCGTTTCAGCGGGTTGGAGAGCTGATTGTCGAGGTAGTGTTTCGTGTCAATGGGAAGATTGTGCTCAAGCACGTAAAGAGGATCCTCGGACTTCTCGAAGTTCTTTGAGCCTGTCGCACCTTTGATGATGACATAAGCCACACGATCACCTAGTGTAGGTGCTGAGCCTGCATCACGCTTTCTCATCCGTTCTGCAAGCTCCACGTGTGCCTGCTTGTTGGCATAGTCGTTCTTCGTGAGCGCTTTCGTGATGACCAGTTTGGACATGTCGATTTTGTTCTGCAGTAGATCCGAGATTGTATCCCTGACGTACCTGTATTGAGATTAGTCACTGGTGAGACCTGCGAACCTGTAGCCACCTTACTCTTGAGCACCCTCGACATCCTGGTCCATCAGAATCTTCCTCAGCACCGTCTCAATAACCGTCTGCACCATCCGACAGTTATCACGACGAACAGTCTCAATACCTTTAGTGTCCATCTTGTCATAGGCTGTCGTCTTTGTCCAATACAGTCCAGCATAACGTTTCTTGTTGATGAGCAAATAAGGAAAGTACACCTTTTCGAACTCCAGCTTGATCGGACTGACGAACTTGCTTGACACATAATTTGCTGCTTCTTGTCCCAGTTCCATAGCAGTGGCAAGCTCTTTCGGTCCGAACTTAACCATGACGGAGTCAGTATCACCATAGATGACCTGAGCATCATGGGAATATCCATTTGCGATGTTGTACTTCGCCTCAACTTCCATCTTAGTCTTCTCAATCATCTGACGACCGTAACTTGTCGTACTACTTGCAATAGCAAGACATGGCAGTTTCCCGACTGTAGCACCAGTGATACCATACACAGAGTTAGCACTGACTTTCAGCGCAAGTTGTCGACCGTTCAGCACAGCCTTTTTAAAAGGATCAGTCTCAACTGCCAGCTCTTTCTTCGCCTTTTTTCTCGCCGTCAACAGTTCCTCCAAGATCTGTGTAAGGAGGCCCTTTCGGACCTTTGATGTGCAAAAAAGATCTCCATTCGGGGTGACGATGTAATCCTCGTCCTTCTTCATCGCCAGCTTTTCCACCAGAGTTTTGTTCAGCAAGGTAGTGTAGCAAAGATTATGAGCTTGAATGATGCTTGGATATAGTGACGCAAAATCCAGTGTTGCAACTGGGACATCGTAGTACCCTCGCGTCGGCTCAATGACTGTAGCGCCTTCGTATTGCTCATCTGTACCTTCGTTCCGAAGATTGGGTATGACCAGATTCTGTTCAAGCGCTTTCCGGAATAGCTGGCTGATAAACTTGACTTGTTGACCTCTTGCAAGAAGGTAATTGAAGGGCACTCCCGTGACTCTTGCCATTTCAGTATAGTTGACCAGACACATGAGCTTGTCCATCAGTCGCTGAGGTAAGTATGCGTCTTTCAGACAGTACACCGCAAGACGACGACGTGATTCTGGCGTTCCGTTGAACAACTCAGTGATCATTGTATGGTGGACATCCTCTTTCTGCTCATTCAAGAATTCCGCACACACTGAGTTCAATGTGTAACTTCTCAATTGATGGTCTCGCTGAACAAGCTGTAGCAAGTCCAGCTGCAGTCTACCATTAGTATTCGTTGCTTTTGTATCCCGATTGCCCATCTGCTTGCTGGAGAAGTTGGTGTCCTTTGCTTGAGATTGAATGTTCCGTAATCTCGACCAGTATGGAAACTTTGCAACCTTGAGATGCTTTGCTCTATCGAGCAGGTATGGGAAGTCAAAGTTGGCAATGTTGTAGCCAATAATGACATCTGGGTCAATCTTCTCGAGAAAGTCTCGCCACGCCATGAGCATCTTTTCTTCTGCGTCAAACTCAAATACCTGTGTGTTGACAATGAGACTGCATGTGTCTAGACAGAAGACATTTCGCACGAACGGCTTATCCTCTCCAGTCCGAGTGACAACATTGGCAATCTGAATGACTGGATCGTGGTTAGCTTCGGGGAAGACACCTTTGCGACCTGCGCATTCTATGTCGAATGACAGGATTCGCAGCGGAGCCATCTTTGCCCAATCGCCGACCGCTTCGTGGGCCACGAGATCTCGGTAGTGAACATATGCCTCAATCTGGCAATTCGAGTGTCTGTCTTTGTTTGGTATCATGTGGTACTTTGTCGCAGGCGCTTCCACCCATGACATGCCTGAAATCTGTAGCTTGTCAGCTAGTGCCAGCGAAGTAGTACAAGCGACATACTCCGCAGTCGACCATGAAGCGCAGCACATATTGCAGGCTGTCAAAGGTCAGGATTCCACCTTCAGCTCCTTTCCACAGCCCTTTATAGTTTGCATTCCCACTCTCGATTGACGTTCGTAACCTGTTGATGAACTTTGGATCCGTGACCGTGACTCTGATGTATGGACTTTTCTGGTTGCCCTGGAATCCGAAGAGGTTCTCTCTTAGCACCAGCTGGACTGAGTGTATCGAGGGCTCTCTTTGTGCCAGCTGTGTCTCCAGATATGCCTTGAACCCCTCACAATCATTCTTCGAGAACGACACTGGTGCAGCGACATATAGGTAGTGCAGAAAGTCTGTGACATGCAGCAGAACAGAATGACCAGTCTAGCAGCATCAGCAAAGTCCAAGCATACTACTCAGCACTCCCCTACCTCAGTACATCCAAACAGCTTGACCGTAGTCTTCCCACCATGTAACGTGCCCTCCTCCGCCTCAATCTGCTGAAAGCAAAGACTATCCGTCTTGGGATCGAAGTCTGACAGGTCCGGCCTGGCCCACTGCTGATCTTTCTCCGAATTGTTCTTCTTCAACCCGCTGATATCCTGCGTGAGTTTCTCCAAGACCTCCTCCTCGAAGTGGCTCTTCGGCTGGCTCGAGCCCAGATTCTTGCCATTGTAGTACTTTTTGGGTGGGGCAACTAGGGTTCCGTTGACTGGGGTGCCATCCCGGAGGCGCTTCGTGCTAGAGTTGAGTACATTGCGTCGAGCTGTGACCGTGTCCTTGAGTACTGAGGCTGCGGGAGGAAGTACGGCGGCAGTCATGATGGTGATGGTTACTGTGGGAGAGGCGACTACACAATGAGGAGGATACCCCAGGTAGCTCCTGGGCCGTTGTCTAGACAGGGATACAGAACCAAGAAGGAGCGATGCCTCAGCACGAATGTATGTTCCAGACAATCAACAATGACAAATGAGCACGGTTTGTACCTTAGCGTGTTAATCTCGCGCGAAACTACGCGTTGCACTTTGGCATGTGGGACTTCTTCATGTTCTGTACATCAATTGATTTATATACCAGGAGAGCGCACCCTGCGCAATGCTTCCCTGCCGAGCCATGCATGCTGCCTTTTCCCGTTCTGCCCATGCCATATGCAGACTCTGCTGCTATGTTCATACTTCGTGATATCGTACAGTCATGTTCTTTGTCATTGTAGTCGTGCCCGCTCAACCATTCGCCATCAGTAATAGCTGTTGACACCGTAGCCCCTCCCTGCATCTGTAGCATACTGCCCATCATACCAGCCTACACCAGCTCCATTATTCTGATCATACATCCATGAGTGGTCAGTAAGGTTGTGAGGATACGGCTGCAATGACTGTGATGACTGCGGCACTTTTGCCTGGTTCTCATAGTCCCTTCCGACTGAGTAAGGAGGGGACCAATGATTGTCGCTACCCGTTCGCACGTTCGAGCCAGCTTCTGCTTGACTGATCGGAGGTGTCCATGGCTCCGTAAGCCTCAGCAAACCCATGGATCCGCCAGAACCTAAGCGTCCAGTGCACGGAGCTGAATCCTCGTATAAGCCCAAACCCACTAACTCCTCCTCGCCATGTGCTCCAGGTGATATGTCTTCCTCCAAGCCTGGCGCCTCAAGTTCTTGCTCTTGCCATTCTTGTGTATTGTACGCTGCGTGATGATGATTGGTAGCTGGAACACGTTTTGCGGCAGAGTAAGGTTGATGTGTGGTGTCGTGATGGATCATGGGGTATGCTGAAGTGGGTTCGCGTGATTGACACATCCATGCAGTTTGCTGATGAGTCGGCTGTGACAGGTGATATTGCGTAGCTGGTTGTTGCATGGTGTACGATTGGAACGTCTGTACTGGAAGAAGCGGCTGGTTCGAGAGTGTCGAGTTGTGATTGTCGCTTTCTTTATTATCGTCAGGCCAGTCGTAGGACGATCCTGACATTGCAGATGGTGTCGATTGTATGGTAGCAGGTTGCTGGAAGAAGTAGGATGGGTACTCGAGAGCCTCGTGTGATGTTGCGTGCCAGCTCAGTGGTCGTTCTGCTCTTGCCATGTTATAACCATCTCTTGACTCGAGTTGCGAGAAAGGCGGAAGTTGTTGAGGGTTCGCTCTGTAGTCGTGCATGTATGTGGCGGTCCTTCTACGAACGATGTCGTTCGGACTGGTATGTTTGCTCGCGGACTTCTCGACGCGACTTGGCCGACTTGCAAGAGGTGCTGTCCTGGTCGGAACGCGTTGTGAACTCCGCCGTGAAAGGTGAGCGTGAGCAATCTGCATGGAAGGGTAATGACCGAGAACATCAGCGTAGCCCTCCATTTAAGGCAGATCGCTGTGCGAGTACAAGACGGACGGCGCGTGAGATAAAAGTAAGCCGATTGAACCGAGCGCCAAAGATTCCTGTTTGTACTACTTTGATGGCAAGTGAGGAGTGAGACTGTGAAGAAGCGGATGCGTTTTTGTTACGGAGACGTGACTGTGATGGTCAGAATGTAAAGGTGGTGTTGATTGAGTCGGATTGGTTGAGGAGGTAAGCAAACAACAGATAGGAAGCAGGACGAAGACAGAGCAAGGGGCCGCGGGGGCTCAAATAGACATGCCATCTTCAAAAGGAAGGCACCAGCAGCCATCAGTGTCAGCGGAAGCGGAAGATCATGTCATCGAGAAACGGCTGTGTGAGCTTAGGTCTCAGATGCAGACGTGTCCAAGATCCAAGGCAGGTCATTCGTCAATTCAGTTCCAGCTTTGCATAAACCAGCGTTAAGGTTACGCAGCCCACATGGGCAGGCGGGAAGTGTCAGAAACGACGTGGTAGAACGACTCGGGTGTTGTGTGAAGCGGAAGTGAAAGCTTGAGTCGTGTTCTTGGGTTGCGGTCAATCAGGGACAGCGGATCCGGATTTAGAAGGCGTGTGTGTTCGGTGTGTAGGATTAGTGACCTTCAGATCCTTCTAGTGAGTGACACCACATCTCGTAAAACAACGCCAACGAAGCCATCGCAGGGGCGATCCAGCTTGATATTCGATCAGGAGGCGACACGATAATGCAATTATGATGCTAGCTCGAGTCGTGCGTGGTGCGTGCCACTGGTAAACTTAGCTGACACGCTTTGGCGATCGGACATGCGGCAGCTGAAGTAGGAAGCCGTATTAAGGTGGGCAGGCATCTGTGAGATCCTGCAACTTCAGTCTAAACGGTGGCTCGGTCGCAACGTGGAGGGCGCCGTAAGCGTGAGGGGGAGAAACGAATCAGGAAGGGCTAAGACGACGGCAGATAGTGGCTTCGTTGGCAGCAGCAGGGATTTGGCGTTTGCTCTATTGTCCAGTTTCTCAGCTTTAGCCCTCAGCATGTCTTGGGAACGTATCGGAGGCCTCGGATCGGGAATCTATGGCAGCAAGTACGAATAATGACAAACAAGATAGGATACAGAAGTGAAATGTGAAGTGAAGAACGATCAACGGTAGGGTGGAGAGGCGATATTCAGCTTGTTGTGGAACTTCGTGACTTCATACCGCTCTCGGCTTCTGTAAGGTAATTTCTGCGATACTCCCCAGCCGCCACCACGCATCAGGAGGAAGCCTGTGTCTCTTGAAGCTCGAAGCAGTGGAAGTATTGAAGGCTGTACGTACACTGCTACAGACTACAAAGCAAAAGGAGTGAAGAACAGCTGTTCGAGTATCTCACTACACCGATGTCGAAACATTCGGCCCTTAGAACGTTCGTAAGATGCGGGCACACTTCGGAAGCTTTCTAGGTTAAAGTAGTAGTGGTTCTAGCACTTACAATTGGTAAGACCTCTGTCTGCCGAGACCGCACCAATCCTTAAGCTCAGCTAACGGTCCTTTGCAATGTAACTCGTGGCTGACTTCTGGTGGTGAGCTCGTGTACAAGAAGAAGGGCAAGGCGGCCAGGCCTCCCGTTCGCGCTTCGCCAAGTTAAGACCTCAGTTCGAATTCCCAGCCGAGACCGCATAATCCAGCTCTCAAGCTCTTGGCTTGGGCTTCAACATCTCATTGTGGAGGGCTACAGGTGTTGGTACTGTATCAGACCACAAACCTAGAAGTATCCCAGGGAGAGTACAGTAAAGGGATTTTACCCACTGCTCAGACTAATGCCCTATGACTGTAACAGCATCTTGCTCGTAATCTATCGTCTACGGTCTATCTATCTCGTTCATCATCACCAATTGCCGTTACAATGCAACCCATACCAATGCATAATCATAACTTCATGTCTGCCAGTAACGACGCGCTCAATCCTTGAAAGCCTTCTGCCGCTGCCGCGAGTTCCAGTTCAGCGTCCGACTTAGGCTGTCAATCCAGTCTTCACTTCCCGTACCCTGTCCGTTGATTAGTATAATAACCAAGACGAAGTCAGTCCTTCGGCCTTCTCGCACTTACCAGAGGCAGCACAGTCGCGAATGGATACCTACTCGCGCTGATAGTAACATAATCACCTCGACCCAACATGACGCGCTCCTTGCCATCGAAGCTCACCCACGGATTCGTCCGTGCATCGTACGGCACACCAACTCGTAGCACCATAGTGTCAGGGAGCAAGATGGGCCGGAAAGAAAGCGTGTGCGCACATATCGCAGTGACGAGGAGGACAGGATTATCTGGGTGACAAAGAGAGCCTCCTGCGGCGAGATTGTACGCCGTGCTACCAGTAGGTGTGGCCACGCAGACTCCGTCGGCTTGGACGGTCGTGATGTGGAAATTGTCGCCAAAGACTTCGAGAGAGGACATTGCTGGGCAAAGTCAGTACTTCAAGGGATCGCAGGGTGCTAGGTGGTAGCGACGTACTTGGATTTGGTCCGCGATCCATCACTACATCGTTGAGGATATTGTACGACATCTCCGGCTTATGCGTCCGCATGTCATCACGCTCCTCGCCGATTAATTCATCAATCAGGTCTCGCAACTCGTCGATCTCTCCGTTCTCGTTTCTTGACTGCGCTCTCATCACGGTCGCTTCCAGTCTCAGCCGCACACTGACAGTCAGCCCTTCCTCGAACGCCTGGCCTAATGTCTTCCGATACCCTTCCGCATCGAATTTTGTCAAGAAACCCAGACTGCCTAGCGCAAAGCTTAGAACCGGCGGCACGATCCGCTGAAATAACCAGGATGCATATAACACAGTTCCGTCGCCACCTAATGCTAACACAATATCAAAAGCGTTCGGATTTCGTCGACAGAGTTCGTTGTTCCAGAATCGTAGACTACTTCCACGCTGTATGTCAGGGCTCTTTGTTAAATCTTCTGCGGCGAATCGTGTGTTGTGCTGTAGTGTGTCCTCTACATAGACAGTATGTGGATCTCCCGACTCTTTCGACAGCAGCCATGCCGCCACTTCTCGTGTAAAGCTGATGAGTGTCTGATCGTGCGCCTTTGTGAGGAGGAACACATTATGGACTTTCAATTTCAGCTTGAAATGGCTAAGCCGCTTCGCCAATTCTCGGATGCCAAAAGCCATGTCTGAAAGTTCCTTTTTCGTTAGCAGCCGGCTTTGCACACTGGGGTCTTCGAGGACATCGGCGAGATGCCCGTGGTCCCGCGGATAGAGAGGACCGTGTGATAGAGTGTTGTCGGCATGATTCAGCTGTGCCTCAGCAATTTCCGGCGCGGTGACTTTGTCGACTGGGGCCGATTGGCTTTTGGGCTCGTTGCTCTTTACAGGTTCGGGGTGTAGTCGGGTATCTTCGAGGAAGCCGTGCACAAAGAGAGACGTCCTCCGTCGGCTAGGAGCGGGGCGTCTTCTGGGTGATGAGCTGGGCGGTGGAGCTTGAGCGTGGACGCCAGGAAAAGATGATTTCCGTCGAGAGATCGAGGGCGGCGCAAATGTTACTTCGAGATGTTGCTCGGGTGGTTCGTCGTCATCTGTGAATACATCGTCTGGTTCGTGAGATTTATGGTTGACAAGCTCCAGTGCCGGCCTGTCAATATTGTTCATGATGATATTCAAGATAAGTCAGAGGCAGGGAGATGGGACTTTAGGGAAAGGTTATAGCCAATTGACGATTGCCATTGAAGTATACCGCCAAGCCGGCACGCCGGATCTAGCTCCGATCAGCCTATGACATATGCGGAGTAATGCTTAATTCGTGATCATGACTTCGTCGTCTCGTCTCATCGGTGTTTACAATTGTGTATGCTCTCTTACAAGAAGATACTGATCATAACACTGGTTCTACTCTGCTTCATGAGCTTCCTGCGTGCCTTCACACCTCTACTATCACGAACTTCGATTCCCGTTCTCAAGACCAGCACGCGCAAAATGCACATTGAATCAATTCCAATGTGGACGGGGAGTGGAAACAACTACGCATATCTAGTGACAGACGACAAGACAAAGGAATCTGTCATTATTGATCCAGCCAACCCACCTGAGTGAGCTTCATTGAATTCTCTTCCGTATTGTAGACGAAGCACTAACCTCTACGTAGAGTGCTCCCAGTCCTGAAGGATCGCATTGAGAGCGAGGGTCTTAAGCTGACAAACATTATCAACACACATCAGTAAGATATTCGGCGGCGTCTGCCATCACAGCAGTCCTAACATACTCTCGAAAGTCACGGCGACCACGCTGGTGGAAACCAAGATACGGTTCGTCCGACCCACAGCAGCTCGTCTCTGAGAGTCTCATCCGTGGCTTCCATCTGAACTCAGCTCATCTGTCAACAGCTCAAACAATACAAGATCCCAGTCATCGGCGGCAAAGACTGCGCCCACGTTTCCAACACGCCCAGCCATAACTCGACATTCAGCATCGGCGATAACATCAAAGTCCGTGCTCTGCATACACCGTGTCATACGCAGGACAGCATTTGCTACTTGTTCGAGGATGGAGATGATAGAGCTGTGTTTACTGGAGATACATTGTTCATTGGTGGTTAGTCAGGAGCACCTTTCACCAAGAAGAGATGTTCCTCACTGGATACGAAGTCTAATACTTCCTCACAGGATGTGGTCGTTTCTTCGAAGGGACGCCGAAAGAGATGCACAAAGCACTCAATGAAGTCCTAGCATCGCTCCCCGATGACACCAAAGTCTATGTAAGTCCAAGATTTCGCCCTCACTACTCCTGCGAATTCCTGCGAGCGGCACTAATTCATCCGCCCTTCATAGCCCGGCCACGAATACACCAAAAGCAACGTCAAGTTCGGCGACACTGTGATGCAAAACGACGCGACCCGCAAGCTCAAAGACTTCGCCGACAACAACAAGCAGACACAAGGCAAATTCACCATTGGCGACGAGAAGCAACATAACGTGTTCACGCGGTTGGATGTAAGTCGCGACCTGTTCGCTCGTCGTAGACTGCGCCGTGTGACTCGATGTTGATGATGCTAATCTTCGTGTCCAGGACCCGGTAGTACAGAAAGCGACTGGGAAGACGGATCCGGTGGATGTGATGGGCAAGCTGAGGGAGATGAAGAACAATTCGTGATACGTACAGGAGGATGAAGTGAAGCGATGACGAGGAGATGAAGAAACGTGAGAAAGTGCCACGAAGCGTAGCATGGCTGAAAAGCGCAATACACTGAAATTGTTGTGGCGATGGTATTAAATTATGTATACTATACTATATGTCTGCAGTCTATACTATGCTGAATAAACACGAGGGGCAAGTCGCCAACTCGTTGTGTACATTATCCAGAGCTCTGACGGCAGTCCCGGGACGCAGCCATCAAGTTCGCACCCATGCTTGTTCCTCTGACCTTCATCCTATCCGTGCTACCCCTCTAACTCCAACCCACTCCTCACATCCAGCGTCCTCACTCTACTCCTTCCTTCTCCATCGTCCCCACATCCCACTCCATTTGCCAACTTTTGTTCCTGAATCTTCTCCGCCCACTCCTCCGCCCTATCCAACATCGCCTCAACACTCTTCGCCTCGTGTGCTTCCTCCACCTCCACCTCCGGCTTGGCACTTCCATCTGCTCCTGCCACTTGAGCCTTCGAAGGTGCTGTAGTACCAACCTCCCCCAGTTGGCCCGAACTACTCTTTGGCGTGATCCTCGGTGTCGAGTTGCGCATCTTGCGTCTGTGGCTGCCGCCGGGAGGGGCGTCGGGAGAGAGAAAGTCGGCGGGAAGGTCGTTCCAGTTGTCGGTGGGGCGGGAGATCAGGTCGGGTCTGGTGACGGGTGGGTTTGTGGGCTTGGCTGTGCTGGCGGTTGTGTCTGTGGTTTTGGTTGTGCTGGAGGTGATGTTGGCCGTGGTGATCGAGGAGGGCGTTTCAATCAGTAGCCCTTTTGTGCGCAGTGTGGTTATAGCTTTCACAAGCCAAGCGCGGACGAGCTGCGTTTCGGTGCAGGACGCAGACCTTGGCGTCTCTGATGCTGGGAGACTGTTGAACAAGATGCCAATCCGGACGGCCGTATGGTTGGAGTTGGAGGTATCGAATGGGGGATCGTCGCCCGTCGTGCGTACATGACCGATGACTACGCGGGCCACGAGATCCTTCTCCGATGCTAGGTCAATGAGCTCCGTAGCGTTGGTCCATGTGACATATGCCTCGCCATTCGTCGCCCCTTCATATCGGTAAGAGTACTTGACAACTTCCTCGGCATCGTGCGCCGCAGCCAAATGCAGCGCCATACTCCACGTCCTCTTCGACTGCTGCTGCTGTTCACAGGCATATACGGCCACATACATCGGCACGCCTTGCACTACATCCCTAGCTGCACTTCCGACCCCATTACTCGCAGATGAGATCTCAACCGACTGCTTTGGTGACACCTGGCGGGAGCGTGGCGGTGGTGGAATAGCCACTTTGCCGTTTGACTTCGGTGGTGCTGATGGTGCTGTATTTGGCTGGTTGAGATGCCGTGGTGAAGTGTCACTGTATGCCACAGAAGCGACAGAGGCCGCGGTGGCGGACGAGCGACGCCGCTCTGCGAAGGTGGTTGGGGGCGCAGGACGCCGGAAGACGGAGAAGAGGGCCTGCATTTTGCTAGGGCGTGTGGAGGGTCAGAGGTAAGTCTTGCTTCTGCCTCCGTCGATGTGTCTTGAAGGCGAGGAAGCCTTGAGTCAGAGGCTTGAGAAGAAAGGTGGTCTCGCTACCAGCCTCGTGAGATGGACTTTATGCGAAAGTATGCAGCAGGCGGGTTGCTGGTCGGACAATGTCAAGTCTTGAATTTTGCGCAATTGTTCCCTGAGCCTCTGTGTCGTTGAGCAAATCGACTTGTTTTCTTGGAGATGATATATATCTCAATCGCATCCACAAAGGCTACACAATTTTATTGCTGACGCACGGAATACGATGCGAGGTGGCGTCGTGTCCCGTTTGGGTCTGATGCATAAGAGCACGTGCACTTTCGGACCCCGTTCGGTAGGACACGATTGTAAGACGTGGCAGGAACACATCACACCGGCACATCACCCTCACCATATCGAGATTCGTCCTGTTAAGAATCGCATGCTGTTGGTCAGGACGAGCGGTGGTTACTGAGCAGGATTAGGTCGTTTGGCACGTCCGCCCTCACGGTCAGCTAACAATTATGCTTTAATGCCTTGTCCCGGGCTCGAAACCTCTTCAACATTATATGATATCCAGTATGACAGGCTCGAACGTGGATTGCCTGCTCTCCAGCTCCCCCTGCAAGCCATAGGCCTCATCGAAGCATCCAACCCTACGATAGAATTCAGGTGAGCATCGTGACAAAACCAGTCCCTGATGGTATGACGTCGTCACTGGCAGCGCCCAGTATTCAGGCTGGAGTTTACCCTCGGCGGAAGCAATATCATCGATGGTATCAAGCGTGACTCTCACGTTTATACTGTTTCTCGAGGAAGTTTCGGCGCCGTCAATATCTGGCAGTCTTGTCTCGAACCCTTCGCTGAAGCCGCGCTTACCAACGTAGCACACGGGAATCAGGTAACCTCGCACGCGTATGACTCCTTCCAGGTTCTCGCCGTAGATTGAATCATTGAATACTGGCGTGCAGACGACGGTCAAGATCTCAAGAACAAAGCGAACCTCTGAGAAATACGGCGCGCTGAAAGAGTCATGAGAGCGTAAGTCGCGGATAGTGGAAAGCGCAATAGTCCCATCTACCGAGGCCCAGGACCAGGATGGTGCTCTCCTTGTCTGGAGTCTAGTGCATCTAGTTGGAGGGCTGACTTGCCATAAAAGATCCACTGACAGCGTCTCTTGCCACAGGCCAGCCAAGTATCGAAAGCCTGTGCGTCGGGCAAACTCGGCGGCAAGACCTGCAAACGCGGACAGCTTATCTTCCTCCCTTGTGAGCTTGCGCAGCGAATACTGGCTGACATGGTGCTCCCAGTCGTCTTGAGCATCGATCATGGACTCATTTAGAGCCGAAGACAGTTGAGGACCATTGAATATGTCGACCGCCACAAGTCTATATTCTTGGTCGTTGTTATTATCTGGTGTGAAATATAGAGTGACATTAAAGATTTCATACTCGACAGGTTTGGTCAATGGATTATATGACATCCATCTAGATTTCAGTGGCGTATGTGAACATTCTAGATAGACAATGGAGTCGAAGATAAGTTTGCGTGGCGATAATGCAGCCTCTTGATATGCCCAAGCTCTAACATCTAGGGGTGTCCGCCACCGACTGACGATCGAAAGCTGCTTACGCAGGAGTATTGTTCCGGCTGTGGACTCTGGTGGGTGGAATGGAACTCGGATTGCACTTGGAAAAGAGTTTGTAAAGTCCTTCAGGAAGCCATCTGAACACTTTACCGCGCTAGAGGCACATATTGTTATGAAAGCGTTGGCGTAAATGTCGTGCATGTTCGATATATCTTGTGCCCTGGCAGTTTCATCGTCCTGGAGAACACAAAGCGCATCTACCCATAGATACTGCTGTCGAAGTCGGCGTGTCACGGTTATCGCATCCTGTATTGTTCGAGGTAGCATTTTCACATCAATGCCCTTCGTAAGAATGCTCATACTCTGCGTCGTGAGCATGATAAGCTGCGACTCTCCCCAGCAGTAGCTTAAAGCCACATAGGAATTGTTTCCAGCATTTTCAATGACTAGTCTCGGAGGTTCGACACCCACATCTATCACTCGATGTGGTAATTTGGATATCATAACCGCCGGGCACTCTTTGTGGTCACTAATACATTCGTCAATCAAGCCGTGTACGCGTTCGGAACTTCGCGGACTTAGAAGGTCGAGTGGCAGAGGCCGCTGAGTGATGATGTTTGCAGCCGGATTGTCTTGTGGATGTTTAGTGCCATACTATAGACTTCCTAAATTACTCGTACGAACCTTTTTCCGCCAGAATATTGAGCTCACAGATCCGCGTAAAGGCCCCATCTTCACAAAGCGATACTGAGAGGTATCCGAGGTCTGGAAGACTTGACCATTCACGGACCAAGCACTCTAATTTTATATCGAATTTGCCGTCATCAAATAGCCTCTCGTCCTCAAGTAGATAACGAGTCTGATAGTCATCTAGTGGCCCGATTGCGTCAGAAGGACCTCCTGGACCTTCTACAACTCTCTCTGTCCTTTGAGAAAAGACGAAGGCCTCGTGTTCTTGTTCGTGATCATGAAGAAGTGCACAGAAGCTGCAGCCGTCAGCTTTACCAGCTTTCAACTGCTCGTAACCCGACGTAAACTGCTTGCAAGATGCAGTTTCAACTCTTCCTGCTGACTGCGAGGCCTCGGTCGATCGTGACCAGAATGGCATATCCGATAGCAAAGCTAGACAGAGGGTACATAGACTTGATACAGGTTTCTCAGACTCTGTTTCATCATCGTAATCGAACATTCTTGGAGCCTGCATATTGGCCAGTAAGCTTCTGCTGATGTGACCATATGCGCCTCAAACTGGCTCTACGATGTTGATAGCATTGTGCTGTGTTCAATAAGGCTTCGCCGAAGGGATGTCGACTTTACTGTTCTGCAACTCCACGTAGTGTCTGATTTTGCTATATGTGCTCTAGCAGCAGTATCACAGACTGCCAGTCCGACTGAATGAGACTGGTTGTGCCACGACTTAAGAGGGGATTGGCGATAGAAGTATGGATCTTCACTTGCATGAGGTTCGACGGCAATACTGCCGAGGAGGTATATAGTGCATAGCTTTCGCGCCATGCCTTCTCCGAAAAGCCACACATCCCTATCTGTATATATACACAACGCCCTCCACCCTTGACCCCGTCATACTCATAATCATGCTCAATCTCCAAGCACGCTTTCCATCTCCTCACCATCGCCATTCGCCGCATTCCCAATTTCCTCACGCTGGCGCTGCTCCTCCTCTTCGACCCGCTGCCTTTCCTCTTCTGCCAGCGCTTGTGCGTCCTCGTCCTCCGGTTCTTCCTCCTCCTCTTCTTCATCAGGCTCATCTTCCGGCTCATCTTCGATATCGTCTTCGTCATCGCTTATGACCTCCTTGCTCTTCTTCGCCCTCTTCCCTCTGCTTGACCCAGCCGTCGTCGCCGTTGCTGCTTTACTCTTCGCACTCGCTTTCGATTTCGTCGTAGCACTCTTGCCATTCACTTTCTTCGCTTTCGCTCCTCGTGCCTTGGCACCCCCACCAGCATTGGCGGCTTTACCAGTCGCCAAGCTATCCGCCTCAAGCGCCGCGATGATTTCTTTATAGTTCGGCCCAAGACTGAGACGATTGCGTGTCACACGCTTGTACATCTGACCATCCTCCTTGGTTCTCTCTCGAGGCTCTGCTGCCTCAAGATCTAATCCCATGTCATCATCTTCTCCTTGACTCTTATGGACATCCAGCAACCCAGCCCTCAACGCAATGACAACCTTACTCGTAAGCATGCACAGCCGCTCTTCTGCGACAAGGATGGTACGTGCTTTCATCGTTGCTTTGCGATTCTGGCGCTTCTCCTCTTCGTCTTCGTCTTCCAGAACTTGGCCGTTGTCGTCCGAGTCGCCGTCTTCGTCGTCAGGGTCGTCTTCCGGATCGTCAGAATAAAATTCTTCAGGGTCGTCTTTGCCGCTGTAGGACGCTACAGTGTACGAGGCTTTCTTGGCAAAGTCGCGCTCGATGGCGGCGAAGACACGCGTTAAAGCTTTTTGGCGAGCAGCAGAGATGGAGGACGTCAGGCGGGTGATGAGAGTGGCAAGGCTGGCAGTGGTGGAGGAGGGGTCTTCGTCCAATCGGGGTCCGTCGTCTGTGGATGGAGAGGGGCGCACGGGGAAGTTTCGGAGAGTGGCGAACATGTTGTGGATGTCGAGTAGTGTGCCTGCGGCTGTGGTGCGTATGTCGTCGACGCCACGGCGGGAGGAGAGGATGATGTCCAAGTTTGAGGCAAATGCGTCACGACGGTTGACGAGTGCAAGTAATTCTGTAATGCTGAGCTTGGGAGATGTGCCATCGACTTCAATTGAGGAAGTACTTTTCAGTGCAGTGTGAAGTCGACTAACGCGCCACATGAAGTAGAACATCACACTTTGTGCCGCGTTCTTCACCACGGCGTCTTCGCCTTCGTCGATGTCGCGGTTTCTTTGTGATTGAGACTGAGATTGCGATATTGGTGCGGCGAGCTTGCCACGGGCAACGAGATCGATGAGAAGGTCAATAGGTACCGTGCCTGCATCGCTCTGCTGCTTACGTCTTTGCTTGTTGGCACCACTCGTTTTTGGCGTCTCGAGGGTTTCAACGCAGTCGGAAATTCGTGCCAAATTCGCAATTCGAAGCACCGTAGTCTCCAGCTTCTTGAGGACGTTGTGATCGATACTGCCTCTACTTTCCACATCTTCACCTTTGCAGAGACCAACCAGTGCATGTGTTGTGTCTTCCCACAGACTCTGCAGCTTGCCCTCGGTAATCTCACCCAGTTCCTCAAAAGATTTTGCATGGCGGAGAGCATCACTTGCTTCAAACAAGACCTGACGGTTGTCATGGGTCAGGAATTGCTTGTTGATATCGTCAAGTAACACGCTATACGTCGTGCTGTCTTGACGCAATTCTTGGAAGACTTCGAGATTGAGAATATGTTCTAGGCGTAGGACAGCAGAAGCAGCCTCTGCGGAAGCCCCGAACTTCTTCAGAAGTCTAGGAATGAGCTGAGCGAGTCTCTGCGCGGCAGCTTCACGCTCTGCGAGCTGCTCCTCTTGTTGCACCTTGGTCAACTTCTTCGCGGTCTTCTTAGTATTGCCAGTCGTTCCGATGGACGCCTCAGTGAGGTCAGTCAATGCGGATCTGACGGACGTATTGAGGACGTCGAGTAGTACTACTTCTTCCTCCTCCGTCAAGAGACATTGCCGCTGGAACTGTTTTGTAATGTCCTCAGCCTCATTTGCTGCCGTCATATGCGAGTGATCGAACAGGAGACATCCTGCTATGACTTCCCAGCGAGCCAGCTCGTTCATTTTTGTCGAAATTGATTGCGCAGCAAGGGTGCAACGTGACTCGGTACCTGCTGCAACGAGGGTATCACTTTCGAGCCCTGTTCCACGTTCTATTGTGGCCGGAGCGTCATCGTCTGGATCAAGGCTCTGCAGTAATTCTGCCAAGGACTTGAGCTTCAGCCAGGCCATAGTGGGCTGTTCGCAATCGTCCTCCTCCGCCAAAGGTAACCCTTCATCGAGAGCTTCAATCCCGCCAAGGTCGTCAATCTTTGACTCATAAGACTCCCGAACACCTGCAACGAAGAAAGGAACAACAGCCTTGCGGATCCTGTTATCAGTGTCATATATCAGCTTGCTGATTGTGTCAATATCATCAGGTTCGAGAACGCCTGCCTTGCGCAACAGCTCAAGTAAATCGATTGCCGCAACTCGAACGCCAGTTTCGGCGTCTCGAGTAGCCATTTCTACAAGTCTTGGACGGAATCGCTCGGTGAAATTACTCAAACCGGGAACGCATGCCTCATTCTGGTATATCTTATGTAGCTGTTTGACGACTTCAAGACGAGTAGATGATGAAGTATCAGACAGGACCCATCCTAGATATCGCGTGTGATTCGCATCGAAGAAGTGGTCGGGATATATCCTGATCCATTCACCCAAATGTGCCACACAGTCCGTTCGCACCCTCGGATCCACGTCCCGGTAACGATGGACAAAGACTGTGTCGACCCAATCTTGAACAAGACCCTTGAGAGCAGCCTCAAAATCAGCTGTCTTCTGGGCTGATTCTTGTATTTCCCTGATTCTCGATTGGTTCTTCTTCTGCTTCTTTTGTTCTCCCTCTGCTTGACGGAGTGCTTGTGCCTTGGTTTTGACCAACTCAGCACCGACTTCAGCTAGTCCACTAATTATAGCAAGGGCAATAACGGTAGCGGTATGGCGGAATGGGCGAGAGCTTGCTGATGACATTGTGCTGACCCATATTAGGATATTCTCGATGAGCTCTGGTCTCGAATACAGAGACTCAGTCACAGCGATGCTGCGAATGAGGGAATTGAAGAAAGAGACAAGAGTGCGCTTGAAGACGGCAGCAGTCTTATTCTTCGCTATTAGTGGATAATCTGCTACTTTCGCCTAGTACCTTGTCAGCGCGTCACCATGACTGAGAATTTGGCCCCACAAACCGCTTGTAACTCTTCTTGAATCTCCTGGAGACGGTTCTGGCAATTATCAGGATCATCAATGTCAAATGGCTCGACCTGACGAGTACTGCCTGTCGCACGTAGAAGCAGGTTGACAACTTCCGTAAGCGCATTGGTTTCGTGCTCATTGAATCGCGTCAGCCACTGCGCTGTGACATCGTCCAAGCTCTTTCCCTCGCCGAAGACCTCAGCTAGTGCACTGTCAGCTTCTATGCTGCGCAATTGATGTGTTGTTATTCTTGGCTTACCATAGAGACCTCCCACTTCTTCTGCAGAGTCAATCTGCGCGCCTTTCTTGACCGTTCTTGCTTTGACCTTTGGTCTTGTTGCTGGTTTTACTTTTGTACTCTTCGTCTTTGCCTTTTTCGAAGCTGTTGCGCCTGTGCTTGTAGTACGACGAGTCTTCCGTTTCCTATCCCTGACTTCTTCTGCAGCTGCTTCATCATCGCCATCGTCTTCATCCTGCTCGTCCTCTTCTCCATCCGCACCCATATCAACATCATCCTCATCACCCTCGTCATCGAAATCCTCAATCTCGTCGCGCTTTCTCTTGGTCGGTGTGCTTGACGCGACAAGTCGCTCAGGCGCATGAACAGCGCGACCTGACTTGCGTCTTGAGGGTCTCGCGCTCTGTTCCGCGTCCGGATTTGAATCAGGTGAAAGCTCCATACTGGATAGCCGGGCGGGCATCGACCGCGAGTCGATGTGGTGCGCGTGCGCCAGGAACTCGAATCGCTGCGAAGAGTGAGCTACTCTCAACTGTACGCCACTGCGCAACGATGACGCTGGACTCCCGAGTTATCGAAATAAGTAAAGCTATATTGCGACTGACTACTGAGCGGAAAGAGAGGCGCGTTGGTTCGGGCGACGCGACAATTCGGTGTCACGTGCGATAGCGGCGAGGTTGAACCACTACGACTTTCATCGAAACCACAATGATGCTATGCTATGAGCAACCCGTTCGCTGCCTCAACCTCTCTTCCAGGTCATGGCGCAATTGTCCTTGCAGTCCTGCCGCCGAGTAAACCTGTTCTATCAACACTCTCCTTCCAGTATCCCCTCAAGCTTATAGCACCGGCGGCAACATATCTACCCAATGCTACCAAGCCCGGATTATTCTCGACTATACACACCGTATTCCTGCTCACATACGGAGGCGGTCTGGTCGCCGGAGACTCCATAGATCTCCGTGTCGTATTGGCACCGGATGCACGCTTGATTCTGTTGACACAAGGAAGCACGAAGATATTCAAGAGTCCAAGCCATGAGCTAGTGACAACCCAGACAACCCTCGTCGATATAGGTCATGATGCCGCTTTATGCTATTTGCCAGACCCTGTGCAGCCGTTTGGGGAGAGCGCATTCGAGCAGAAGCAGATGTACAACGTAGTCGGGACAAAGGCCAATCTTTGTGTCTGCGACTGGGTATCTGAAGGACGCACTGCGCGAGGCGAGACGTGGTCATTCAGGACATATACATCCAGGAATGAGGTCTGGCTAGTCGATGCACAAAAGAAGCGGAAGTTGCTCTTGCGTGATAATATGATCTTGAACGATGCTAGTGGTGCGGGAGCGCAGACGGTTGCCAGCCGCATGAAAGACCTCGGAGTCTACGGAACGCTGATACTTTGTGGTGATATGTTTCGCATGCTTGGCAGCTATTTCATGACAGAGTTCAAGGCGCTGCCACAGATTGGCTCAAGACAATGGGACGTGCCTGAGAAGCTGACTCCCGAAGAAGTCGAACGTGCTTCGAGGGTTGAGCAGGAAAAGAAGGATGTTGTGGTATGGACCGCAGCGTCAGTGCGAGGATTCGTAGTCGTCAAGTTCGGTTCCAAGGAGGTTGAGGGAGCTAAGCGCTGGCTCAGGCATATGCTGAAAATCGATGGCACAGTCGAGCAAGAGTTTGGTGAGCAGGCATTGCTCTGCTTGCGATGATACTGTACTAGGACAGGGAGAGTGCCACCAGCGTCGAAAGACGTGAGAATGCGAATTTGGTGAGCATGGCGCATGTCCTCCTTGAAGAGTGGTCTGCAGTCACTCTATCGTATTGTTAATGTGAAGGGTGCCGTGGTCGTAAAAAGCCTGGGAATGCTTACTTAGCTGGAGTCCCCACTGTCCTGCGTGAAAGAGACAGTCTAGTCTAGCTATGATACCTAACTCCCTCTCCACCCACCTGATAGATCACACCCTTTTCTCCTCCATCATCTTCCGATATTTTTCGATGGTATCCTGTCGCGCAGCCTCCAGCTCCTCTCTTCGTCTCAGACTCCCCACACTCTTCGGTACGCTGCCCACGCTGATCAGCGCCCCATTCTTCGTCTTGAATATCTCTTTCGGGATCCTTTTGAAAGTAGGCGGCGCTTGTGCTTGCTCCGATACCTTTGCTGGTCTTTCCCGTGCCAGTTTTAGCTTTGCCCAGATATCTGAATCCTCCTGGTCCTCTTTCGAACCGCCACCCCGCTTGCGTTTCTTCTTTTGTCCACCATCGTTCTCGCCATCTCCTTCATCATACTGCCCAGCACCACCAATGGTGCCGTGTTCCGCATCCTCCAGATCCGCGAGATCGCGAGCTTCCTCTTCCTTGTCCTTTAACTTCTCTTCGTCCTTGCGCCAATCTGCGATTCTGCGCTGGATTTTCTTCTCGATACGGGTCTGTCGTTCCTTCATCCCATCAATCTTCCGGCTCTTGCGACTGAGCCCGGATATGGGCAAGGCTTGATCGACACGAGCAGAATAGTCTGACATGCGCTCACCAGGCATGATCTTCGGTATTGATGCATGTAGTGGTGTTTTTGTTGATGGTGTAGCTTCTGCCTTAACTTTCTTCGCAACATCCAGAGGCTTGCTAGCACCCTCGGCTACACGTTTCCGCTTCTTTGTCTTGGGTGTGGTCCCATTGTCAAGGCCATTCGGCCGCTTACCAGCTTTGGTGTATTGCATAAGTCGTGCGAATTCTTTTGGTGTATCATCGATAGCGCGAGCCTTTCTCTTGGGCTTATCATCTTTAGCGGTAGGAGCTTTGCCGAGGGCGGTCTTGCCAACAGCAAGTGGACGGGCGAAAGCAGTAGGCGGAAGATCGTGGCTGGGAACCGGTTCAGTTAGTTGAATGATCAGTCGTAGAGTATACATACGTTTTCGACGTATCTGCCCCATTGGCACCTCGCTTATGCTTGTGAGGCATCTTGACTCTATTGACACAAAATACGACCCGTAAAGGTGGTGGTGATGAGGAATATGATACAGCATGCGAGCTCTTGGCGCGCCGGAGTTCAACCCGCTTTCGGTGACCGAACTTTTTTAACTCCATTGCTTGAGATCATCAAAACTCAAGCTCACATCACTTGAAACACCATACACTCGCCAAACCTCACCTCATATTTACAATGGCGAAACCTAAGCTCCGCGAATTGCTCGACAAGCGCCAGGGTAGAGACCGCGCCAGAGAACATAAGCTCGAGGTGCAGAAGAAGTCACAAAAAGCCGCCGAGCAAAAGCGAAAGTCTAAGAGCGTCGAGGAAGTCAAAGGCGCGGTGGACGACGCAGCACTAGAAGCTGGTGTTGCCGCTATTTTGGCTGGTGGCACGTTCGACGGGGCAGATGACGAAGAAGGCTGGGAAGATGCAAGTGAGGAAGAGGACAGCGACGACGAGAGCGATGATGAGGAAATGGAGGCCGAATATGATCTGAACCGCCTGGACGAGAGTGAGAGTGACTCCGACGATGACCTTGAAGAAGATGCAGACGATGCAGAACCCACAGCGAAAGCGCCAAAGTCAATACTAAAACAGTCCTCTCGAATAATACCAATAACCGACCCAGAAAACACGTCCGATGGCTCAGACATTCCTCTTTCCGACATCGAGGACGACGGCTCCGACATGGACGATGTTATCCCCCACCAACGCCTCACCATCAACAACACGCCTGCTCTCCTCAGTGCCCTCTCTTCCATCGCTCTCCCCTCCGACCTTCCATTCTCTGAGCACATGGCCTTAACCACACCCGCTCCGATCTCCATCCCAGACATCAACGACGACCTCGCTCGCGAACTAGCGTTCTATTCTCAATCCCTCACCGCCGCGCAAACCGCACGCTCCCTCCTCCTCAAAGAACAGATCTCCTTCACCCGTCCGTCCGACTACTTCGCCGAAATGGTCAAGAGTGACGAGCACATGTCTAAAATCAAGGGCAAAATGCTCGAAGACGCAGCTGCGAAGAAGGCATCCTCCGATGCACGCAAACAGCGTGACCTCAAGAAGTTTGGAAAGCAGGTGCAGCAGGAGAAGCTTAAGGAAAGGGCGCAGGAGAAGCGTACGATGATGGATAAGGTCAAGTCACTGAAGCGGAAGCGGCAGGGCGAAGGCCTTGGAGAGTCGCAGGGTGAGGCGGACTTGTTTGATGTGGCGCTTGAGGATGCTGCGACGACGGAGAAGCGGGATAAGCAGGAGAGGCGGGACAGAGGAGCAGCAAAGGGAGGGAGAGGTGGCAGAGGCGGAAGAGGTGGGGGAGATCGAGGTGGACGTGGAGACCGAGATGGTGGAGACAGAAATGCTAAGAGGGTGAAAAAGGACGACAAGTTTGGCTTCGGGGGGAAGAAGCGGTTCTCGAAGAGCAATGATGCCAGTACAGCCGGCGATATGAGCGGGTACAGTGCAAAGAAGATGAGAGAAGGGAAGAGTAGTGGCGCTCGTGGAGGTGGCCGCGGCGGCGGCCGTGGTGGGAGCAGAGGGTCGAGTCGACCAGGAAGAGCGCGAAGGGCTGGTGCTGGGAGGTGATGGAATCGATATGAAGTACATGAAGAGGTTTGTATCAACTTGCTTCGCTCCCTCCGTGCGAATCGTACCTTCCGTGCCTGATGGTACTCTTTTTGACTTGCCCTGAACCATGCGACTTCGTCTTTCTCTCTCTCTTTTCTTCTTCTTTCCATCCTCTTCCTCATCACAATACATCCTCTGCACGACTAACAAAACCATGACTGCAAGTAACGCGGTTCTCTCCTACTATATACCCAGATCCTGTCTTGCCACTGCTCTGAGCATCATCGTCTATATCTGCGGACACCGAGCAGGCGACCTTGTCATGCCTGCAGGAGTACCATCCTGCATTCTGGCCTATCTTTGCACTACTCCCAGCATTATCGTCTACTTTCTGGACATGCGGGAGACCTCCTCTAGTAACTACGGCACTCTCCCTAGCTGCTCCGGGTCCTGGCCAAACAGGAGCTGCTGGCCTACGTCCCAGGAACCCGGCGGCAGGAATAACATGAGACAGCCATGAAACCTACCCTCCTTCTGGACTGACGGCACTCTCCCAGCCCTATCCTCCGCTAATCTCAGTTGTTTGCTGTGTAGACTCTCAAAAGAAACCCTTTCTCGCGCCGCTACGGCACTCGCCGTAGAACTCTTTTTGTGCTTGGCAACCAAGGCCATAATCTCCTCGTCGGCTCAGTCGAGCACCAAAAAGCTGTAAAGAGTCATGACGGCACTCTTCAGAAGTCAGTCGGGCTCATGCTGATACGTTCACAGGTAATGGCAGAAGAGGAGGCAGCGTGGCGGGAGGAGCAGCAGGCGTGGAGGAACAGCGGGAGAGGTGGGCGGAGCAGGACAGGAGGTGGGAAAGGCAGGAGGCGACGTGGGCGGAGGAGAGCGCGTGGTGCAATACGCTCCCAGCGGCTTCGGCCAATAACGGACAGCACAGTCTTTGATCAAAGCAATAACAACAAGAGAGAAGGAGAGGGGGAAGGTTGTGGTGTTTGTCTGGGAGTTTCGGTGTACTTTGGGCTGTTCGTGCTTTTTGGCAACTTTTGACCTGGTGGTGAGAGACACGGGGAAGCATCACGGTATATACCACTTCGTGACATCGTTCTATCTACAAAGGCTTTCCTCCAATAAATTCACTCCATCGGCGAACTTCAGCAGGAATCTCGCCCTCCTTTCGTGCTGGGATCTTCTCGGCCATGCACTGTGCAAACAGAACAGCCGTCTTTGGTTCCATGAACAGCGGGACGCCAAAGTCAACCTGGAGCTCGTTAGTATAGAACAGTCAAGACAGGGCTTACAAGAACTTACCGCATTCCTCCTCATAACATAGTCCTCATCAACCAAGCTGCTAGCCCGTCGCTTAGCCAGGTTGAAGACACCCCTGATATCGTACTTCTGGAATACCTCCCTCAGTGCACGCTTGTCCTCGACCGGGAACTCAATGACTTCGACCTCGACTGATCCAGCCGCGTTCTTCTGGCTTCCAACCTTTTCGAGATAATCCTTGACCTCGTTGTTCGCAGCGTAGAATTTGTAGCCTAGGGGTCCTAGGAAGGCCGCCACCTGCGCAAGATCCTGTGTTGCCACATCGCCACCGAAGAGAAGTCCCTCACCTGGCAGAGGCAGGCGGAAATTCATCGTACTTTGCATTGCAGTCCAGTATGCCTCAACCAGGTCTTTGCCGAAGCAGGCCATCTCACCAGTGGAAGCCATCTCTACACCGAGGTATGGGTCAGCGCCAGCCAGACGGGTCCAGCTGAATTGCGGGACCTTGACTGCAAGGTAGTCGCGTTTCGTCTGCATTGGATCGACTGGTTCTGGGACATCACGGCCGACTAGGGCTTTTGTGGCAACGTCGATGAAGTTTGTGCCGAGAACTTTGGAGGAGAAGGGGAAGGATCGAGAGGCGCGCAGGTTGCACTCGATGACTTTAAGAGCGGGTTCCGTTGTTGTGTTGCCTTGTTCGTCGACGTCGGCCTTGATGATCTGCATATTGAAGGGACCGCTAATCTTCCATGCCTTGGCGACCTTTTCTGCGATCTCCTTCACGCGAGACAGGATGTGGCTGTCGAGATTTGCCGGGGGAAGCACGAGGGAGGCGTCACCAGAATGGACACCAGCGTTTTCGATGTGCTCCGATACGGCGTGAATGAGGAGCTGACCATTGTGTGCGACGGCGTCGACATCAATCTCTTGGGCACCTGCGATGAACTTTGTGATCACAACAGGGTGGTCAGGAGAAACGTTGGATGCTGCTGTAAGCTTGTCCTTAAGATCGTCCTCACTGTGGATGACAGTCATGGCTGCACCTGAGAGGACGTAACTGGGCCGTACAAGCACAGGGTACGATACGTCCTGGGCGAACTGCTTTGCCTCTTCATAGGAGGTCAGCTCTTTCCATGCAGGTTGGTCCACACCGATCGAGTCGAGGATTTGTGAGAACTTGTGACGGTCTTCTGCCTTGTCGATGTCCAGCGGGTCAGTGCCCAGGACCTTCGCCTTTCCAGTCTCTTGTAGGCGAAGAGCGATGTTCTGTGGTAATTGTCCTCCAACAGACACAACAACTCCACTGGATGATTCCAGCTCGTATATGTCCATCACGCGCTCGTAGCTGAGCTCGTCAAAGTAGAGCCGGTCGGCAACGTCAAAATCTGTAGAATAGGTTTCGGGGTTAAACTGGTTCGTGTTAGTAGTTGTACTGGCTTGGTAGCACTTGAGACGAATACAGAAGTGAAAAATATTGGAAGAAGGAAAACTTGGGCACGAAAATGACGATAAGATCCAGGAGCAGGACGAGAGAATCGCTCTGGTAACGTTGTGAGTTACGCCATAAATCCAGCGTATACTCTAGGCCTGGCAGAGAAGATTGTGTCCAGAGCGTCGCGAGGCCAGTTGCTAGGTTCAAGTTGTTGGGATGGAGTACCGTGAGTGCTTGCTGCCATGTATTGCGTTACTCACAGACAATCCTTGTCCCGAGAAAGCAAGCGTGAAGTTCCAAGAGTCCTGTCCAGCATGAAGGTTCCTCTTCTACAGCAAAGCGTACCATCCCGTTCACATCTAGTGTCCTAGTCCGAGTCTGCGCAGATCATGAAGTGATGACCAGTATCATCATAGTTGCGATCAGAAGATCTTCGTCTCCACGGCCATGGCTAAGTCCTAGTAGCGAGAAAGACAGCAGATGTAATGTGTCCATACCCAGCCGCCTCTTCCGGCGTGGATGTACCCTCAGCCTCGAAGAAGGCATGGCGGGCAATCGTACATCGATCTCACAATACGCGTGACATCAGGAAGTCCTCCCATAGTCAATGTCGTAGTCCAACTGAAAGAAGTCCAGGAGATCATTGACACAACCATGCACACATCACGGCAAAGCTCAACTTACGTTAATCATCACAGTCTTCTTGCCCATTTCCTTCAGCGAAAGAGTAGCGTTGACCGCACACCAGTCGAACTCCACAGAGCTCCCGATCCTATACACACCACTGCCCAGCACAAGAGTGCCGTGGTCTTTGAATTCAACGTCGTGCGACGACGCGTTGTACGTCGTGTAGAGGTAGTTCGTCTCAGCAGGAAATTCTGCTGCCAGGGTGTCAATCCTCTTCACCCACGGCTTGATGCCGAAGCTCTTTCGCCTGGCACGGACTTCATCCTCAGATGCGTTGACGCATTTCGCAATCTGTATGTCGGAGAAACCAAGCTTTTTCGCGTGCAGTATCACGTCGTGCTTGAGGCCGTAGAGACTACCAATCTCCTCCATTTCTTGCTGGCATTCGACAATATTCTGCAGCTTGTACAAAAACCACTTGTCGATCTTGCTCAGGTCGTGTACACGGTCAACAGTGTATCCTTCGTGGATCATAGCCTGACCCACGGCGAGCCATCTGCGGTCGGTAGGGTTCTTGAGGATATCGTCCAGGTCCTCGTTGAACTTGTCGCCTTGGAAGCCCACGAATTTAGGGTCAACCATGCGAATGGCCTTCTGAAAGGATTCTTCAAATGTCCTGCCAATAGCCATGACTTCTCCGACTGACTTCATGGAACTGCCAATATCGCGCTTAACGTTCTGGAACTTTGCGAGATCCCATCGTGGCATCTTTGTGACCACATAGTCGAGACTGGGCTCGAAATTCGCCGTCGTCGTTTTTGTGACAGCATTTGGCAACTCTGGTAGGGTGTGACCAAGACCGATCTTGGCTGCGGTGTATGCTAGAGGATAGCCGGTGGCTTTCGAGGCCAAGGCAGAGGATCGGGAAAGACGTGCGTTGATCTCAATGACACGGTAGTCTAGACCATCAGGCTGGAGAGCGTACTGGACATTGCATTCTCCCACTACACCGAGATGGCGGACAATCTTAATGGCCGCTGTGCGAAGCATGTGGTATTCCTCGTCGCTGAACGTTTGACTTGGGGAGACCACAATACTGTCGCCAGTGTGAACACCCAACGGATCGAAGTTCTCCATGTTGCAGACCGTGATACAGTTGTCACTAGCATCTCTGACTACCTCATATTCTGCCTCTTTCCAGCCCTTCAGGGACTTCTCGACCAGTAGCTGAGGTGACAGAGCCAGTGATCGTGCTGCCAGGTTGCGTAGCTCATCGGCGTTATTCGCAAAGCCAGATCCCAGACCACCAAGGGCATAAGCTGCACGAACGATGATGGGGTACCCAACAGATTCCGCAGCCTTGAGTGCGTCGTCCACTGTGCCCACAGCGATTGACTCAGCGATCGGAATGTTGATCTCATGTAGCGCCTTTGCGAACAAGTCGCGATCTTCACTCGTCTCCAATGTCTTGATGCTAGTGCCGAGGACTTTGACCCCGTACTTCTCGAAGATACCCATCTTGTTCATGTTTACACCCAGGTTCAACGCGGTCTGGCCTCCGAAACTGAGAAAGATTCCATCGGGCTTTTCACGCTTGATGACATACTCGACATATTCTGGCGTTACCGGGAGGTAGTAGACTTCGTCGGCTAAGACGTGAGCAGTCTGGATCGTTGCAATGTTGGGATTTATGAGGACAGAAGCGACTCCAGCTTCCTTTAGCGCTTTCAGTGCTTGCGAACCTGCGGAGCATGATTAGCTTGACCTAGATTCAGAAGATTGTGCTTCATGATCTTGACAGAGCTCCAGGGAGGTGTCCTTCAGTTCTGACTACCATATTGGCACGTACCAGAGTAGTCAAATTCTCCAGCCTGTCCGATAGCCAGCCCACCACTTCCAATGACCAGAACCTTCTTCACATCCACAAGATTCCTTCCTCCGAGGATAGCTCCACTGTCTAGGTAAGCCTTTGCATTGGGCGCTTCCTGACTCTCATTGTGGACCTTTCGCAGCGCTGCATAGTTTGAGAATGCACGCAGACCCTGAGGACTTTTGTGGGTGACCCGCGAAGTCCGTGCTATAATTGTCTGAGCTCTGCATAGTGTCATGAAGGATTGCCCTTGCAATGAGGGTAGGCGTGCTGTGCGTTGACATTGTGCCGCAAGCTGTGGAAGTCGGCGAATGGAGGTGTGATGCATCGCCATGATTGAGGTTGGTGAGTGCCTTGGCCACAAGCTACAGGACCTGGTGACGAGAGGAGGAGGATGACCGATAGCCCAGCTGGCTGAGGTAGATTGGTGCTGACAAGGTCAGCAAGAGAGGTTGTAGCTCTTGTTGTTGTAGTAAGTATGACACACAGCTGCGAATCGGATTGTACAAGAAAAGAAAATGTGAGGTCCTTATCTCCGACGTCAAACGGAGATCATCTCTGTACCAAGGTTCAGTCATACTTCACGTTACTCGAAGGGGAGTGAACAATCTGCCACCTGGAGAGTGCCGTCAAAAGAAAAGAGTCAGAGGTCAAGCGCTTTTGACGTCTCGCCAGAAGGCGGGATAACTGTAGAGCTGGCTATAGATTGATAGAGGCCACGGCTTTCTGCGGGGCGGCGAGAGTATTGTCAGGTTTCACGTAGCAGCAACAAGGTAGTAGATTTGATAGCCTCCATTACGTTATTAGCTAGAAAGAATATAGCCCTTATCTATACACTCATTTCTGGAAGCGTGCTGAAGAGTGCCGTACTTCACGAACACGTACGTCGTGATGCTGAAGAAGGGGTAGAAGCAGGAGGAAGGACTAACTTCAACGAATATGCGCACCCTCCCTCAGATGATAGAGGAGGGTTGGAACGAACTATGGAACGGCTCGCTCGAGGAAAACGATGAGGTAGAGCTGGCAAGGCAGAAGGAAAGAAAGGTTATGAAAGAGGACGATACTCTCCTAGGAGAAACCGCGGATCACAAAGACGATGGTACGACGTGTTCGTTACAGTGTTCGTAGAAGAGATCAGTACCCACCACGCCTGCCTCTGAAACCCCTCCCTCTTCCACCTCGGCCACGCCCGCCACCGTCACCACGTTGTCCGCGCTCTTCAAATCGTCTTTCCTGCTCTTCTCGCTGTCTCTCAAGTCGCTCCACCAGCCTCTCCCTTTCGGCTTCCTGTTCCTCCTCGGATAGTGGTCTCTTCACCTCTGGCTTCTTGAGATCGTCCTTCTCCTTCCAAGCAGGGTGGCCTCCTTGCATGCAATCTCTTCCATTAGGACAGAAGCCAGCAAGGTAATAATGGCAAACAGTCTTCTTCTTCACGTGACGTGCAGCACAGTAAGGTCCCAACGGGCAGAAGCCTCGCTCATAGTGCGGGCATGGGGCTTGCTTCAAGGCTGGATCAAGATGGAGGTACAAGCATTCCGAGCCATTTGAGCAGACAAGATGTCGAGAGAATTGCGAGCACTCTGGCATTGATCTCAGATTGAACTCGTGCAGAAATTCACAACTGTCTCCTTTCTTGCAGAGACCGCGTAGCCAGTGCTTGCACACGAGGCTGTGACGCTGTAGTTAGCATTCCTCCTGTCGCGCCGGGAAAGTCAAACATCATGATACACATACTTGTTGTAGTTGGATGGATGATCATGTTTGTCTGGGCATTCAGGACCCAGAGGACAATGTCCCTGTAGAAACGCTTTACACAGTGGCCTTGTGGGATCGAGACCGAAGCGGTATTCGCGCTTCAGGAAGTCGGAGAACGCAAAGCTGTAGGTGGGAACAGTGGTAACGTGCAGGAGTTGATCCACAGGAGACGGCTGCGACAACGTTGTGGTCATGATTCTTGTTGGTTCCTTGAGACGCTCAGCATTCGCCGATGTCACGCGTTATCTGAGTTTCTCAGCTGACGGGGCAGTCACGAACAATGCACAGTCTCCGTGGACATAGAGCTGCTAAAGTTTCACATTGGTAGATGGTGATGATACCAGCTAGTAGCGAGAAATCGCAGGGTAAGGGAAGGATGAAGTGAGTGTGTGATTCAGTTTGAAACAGTCTCCACTTTTCCATTTCTTGAACCGCTAAGGTGTCGTGCGATCGGGAAAGCTTGGATTACTGCTACTTCAGTACGATAATATCAACCTAGGCTCCGCGATACAACTCATCAAAAACTGCATCACCGTCAGCCCTGAACACAAAGAAATTACCTGACCACTTCGGTCCTCATCCCAATATCAGCTTCCTCCTGCACTGCCAACCATGATCACCAAATACCTCACCACCCTGACTGTCGCCTTCTCGCCGCTCTCCGCCTCACGCGCACATCGTACACCTCGTCTTCTTCTCGCTCTACTTCCAGCAACACACAAAATCAAAATCTCTACCACAATATTGCCCACAAACAGCAAAGAGCCGGCTCGAATTACCATTGGCTTCAAGGAGAAACAGATTGCCTTCGTGGAAAGTAAGGGAAGTGATAAAAAGGGCGGCAAAGCAGAAGCACAAGCTGTTGCGCTGGGAATGCAAGAAGGCGAACTTGATCTACGACGACTTGGGATAAACGATGTGATCGAAGAGGTGGACAGATACAGCAGAGGACTTGCGAGGAAAGAGGAACTCACTGGGTGAAATATCAGTATATCGGGGGAGAGTACCGTAAAGATCGGGCTCAACTTTTGCTCTGTGACAGTAGCAGGACATAAACGCAAGCAAAGCCCCCACGTCACTCTTCTTGAAGCTTCTGGGGACTTACTGGGTGCGGCTCGCATTCGTTGTGCGGCACGTCCGGGAAGCACGTTTGCCTTAGGAGATCAGTTGTGCGCAGAGGTGCTTGGGCTGCTGGTGTCTGGTATCGTGACTCCAAGGGAGCGCACCGTTCGACCCGACGGCGGGAATCGTCAGGCGAAACATTCGACCGGGGACACTACTGTATTAGGACAAAGGTCTGAACAGAATCCTCACGGCACTCTCCTCGGGATACCGAATGTTTATCCTATGACTGTATCGATGCAATATGGCGACTTGCTTTGTCTCCCGATCCTCTGATCGACCCAACCTATGCGACCTAGTTTTGACAAAACAGGAATGACGACGTCTTTCCAATTTCGTCCCTCAAGCCGATCGTACTCATTGTGCCAGCCCCTGTATTTGCAGGCTCCTGTCGATGTCACACTGTACAAGCTTGATACGTTTTGAGCTACACCACCATTGAATGTAGAGTCTGGACCCAAGTCGTGATATCGAATCAGGCTCAATTTACCCATATTCTTCGCTAAGCGCACACGAACGAGTATATACACCCTGGCGAGCATCGCCTCCATCTCCAATTCTCCCAACGTGGGAAGTCACAACCTTCCCACCATTTCTTGCGGTATCTGCGCAAGAATTGCACAGCATCCATGCAATCTTTATGGATGTCGTTCGCGAGCTCAGTACTGTGGGTGACAGTTGCACAAGAAGCTGGCGAGAAATTGTAGGACCCGAGCCTTTGGCAACTCTCTGCGGAAGTCCGGGTGATAATGATGTGCGAGCTCATGGCGTGGCTCTTCCTCGCACATACAAATCAGCTGTGCCAGTACTTCAACGCACTGATCCTTTGCCGAGATTGCAGAACCTTCCAATGATCTGACCGCAATGTCTAATTTACTGTTTATGCACCAGATCAATCCCCGGCCACCCCAGCTTCCATTCACGTAATGGCAACATTCCCGCAAGCTCTCGCCGCAGAAGACGTCCCCTAGGTATCTATAGTGAGGACCGTACCACGTCCCGATCCCGTACTCAGGTCTACCATAGTACTGGGCACGCTTGAGCAGCTGTATGTTCGGAGCTGCGATAGTGGCCGATGAATGGACTCTGATGTCTCTCGCTGGATCTGGATGCTTCTCCATCCCATAATGCAGGATCGAGCGGAGGGACCCCCCAAACGTCTTGTCCCAAGGATGATACTGGTCACAAGGCATACACCAGTATTGCCGGGCATCTTGTAATCGAAGAACCGAAGTCGTTGCATTGCATATTGGCTGTGCTCGAGATTGCCGTCAACATTCAACTTGGCTAACTTGCCACGAAGTATGTCCATGAGCGAGCTCGACACGAAGGCAAGGACGGCCGCCTCGCCGAGCGTGAGGTGGTCACAGATTAAGTACACAATATCGGCTGTGTTGAAGCCGATGTGTACAGCGCATCTTCTTGACTCCGATACCTCTTGGATGGATGGCGAAAGATTATTCATTCTGGTAAGTCCTTCGATAGGTCCCCAGGAATTCTGGTGGCGAGCAAGATCTTCGAGTTGCAAGTATATTGGTCACGATTTAGTCTGGCTACATTCGTCGAGAGAGCGCCTTCGACTTTATAGCTATTTGACTTGCAGGCAATGCCAAACGTAGTCGATATACAATGATACACATTGGACGGTAGACCCGCATCATACTATACTACCATCATATCTGAGTGTTCATTGCCCGCCGAGTCTGTCTCAAGGCACAGTTGGCTTATTAACAGCTATAGTTCTACCGTGTGGAGTGCAGGATCACCAAGTAACTGCACAAGCGAGTATACTTAACTAGTATCCTGAATCGGCTCTATCATTCCCACAAGGACATACTTCTAAGCAGAACCGCTAGGCACTCCCCGAGAACTCTAGAGACTTCTATCCTGTGACTGAAGCTTGTGTAAGCCGAGCACAAACTTGCAATTGTTCTTCCTTCATCACTTAGACCTCATGGTGCTCTTGAATGGCATCGCTTGGGGTCATCTCATCCTCATCCAGTCATGATATGATATGCTCGACATGTTGACATGTGACTTGGAATTGACGTATGCCAAGGCTGCAACAACATAAGCATCACATTCCTAGAGTACGCAAGCAGCATAGCCAGGTCGCGCAGCTTGCAATTTGACCTTTCTCAGCTGGCGTCACGTTCACTAAAAGTATCGCCTCTGTTCATGACTGCGCTGGCGCATTGTCGCACACTCATTTGAAAGCATTTTCCGGGAACAACGAACAAACTTTCACATCAACTTGGCCCGAAGCCCGCTTAACTCCCTGATCTATCCTCCATTGCTTCATGCAATAACGCTCCCAAGCCACAAACATCAAGATGGACTCAGACGCAATCTTTGAAACATGCCTGCCTATCCTCAAGGACGATTCTCTCGAGGAGGAAGACAAGACTGACAAACTCGAGGAGCTCATTCGGAAAGAGGCTAGTTTGACTGGAAAGTCACTCGAGAACTCTGTTTTGGATGTCCTCTGGCGATACCGTAATCAGAGTACACCTTCGACCTCGCCTACAGTCCGCCATACCGTCGTCCGTCGCAATTCGCCAGCACCGTGGCAAGCATCAAGAAGTGGTACACCAGTTGCAGGCTCTCCTCGAAGCGCCGCACCAAGTCCAGCACCGCAAGGAAACAATCTTGGAGTCAGACCTGCGCTTCTACGGATGAAGTCTTCCTACACGAATCAATCACCATTCACTTCACCTCGACCATCACCCAGGCCATCATATCTCGCGCCTTACACTTCGCCTAGTCCCAAACCATCCTTTGATTACGAGCATGGCACTGCACGTACACCAAGTCTCTACGATGAGTACGACCCAATGACTGGCGACTGGCTTGGTAGTGATGACGGCAATAGCGTTGCATCTGGAGGACTCACCGGTGAAAACAATGACTGGACACAACCTGGGATGATGGAGATGAGCCCATATGATATCCTGCGCTCCGTGTTGCGGGATCAGAAGTCTGACCAAGAGATTGAGCAAATCCTGGAAGCCAGCGGGTACGACCTTAGTGCTGCCATAGCGTCGCTTATAGAGGGTCAGGGCAACGACACTTCACCAGAGGCTGGCAGCGGACAAAACAGGACGTTCCTCGTGGGCAAGTCAATGGCCATGCAGAGGCCGGCGACGCCGCTAGGAGAGGTGCGGTCACCGGTGATGTGCAGATACTGGCTGTCGACTGGACAGTGTCTCCGTGCAGATTGTCGCTTCTCCCATGATCTGTCTACGGTGGTCTGCAAGTAAGTCTTCATCTTAACATCGAAAAAATGTCCAGGCTGACTGTCATGACAGATACTGGCTGGCAGGACACTGTTTGGCCGGCGACTCCTGCATTTTCTCGCACGATCCCTCCAGCCTCATGGGCAACATGTCATTGGGCTCCGACTACAGTGCATCCCCTCCACAAAGTATCGTGCAACCTGAATATCAACTACAAGATTACAGCTCTTTCCCATCTCTTTCCTCCGGCGTCCATGGTCAATCTCCTGGCATGGAATCTCCATTGCGCAATCTTTATGCTGCTAGCAGCGGCATCGCGCCTCCACCAGGATTTACCACCCGGTCTGGTCTTGCGCCCGAGTTTATTCCCAGCCGACCGCAATCACGCCCGACAAGCTCAAGAGGACCTGGGAGCTCTGTCGACGAGAGCGAGGCCTTTCCTTCGCTCGGCTCAGCAGCACTACGAGCGGGCAGAAAGCATCATGGCAAACGCGGGCACGGTCATGGTCACAAGGAGAAAGAGATAGGACCGAGCTCATTGGCAGAAGTTGTGCGCAATGCGCCAAACCCAAGCCCGGTAGCAAGCCCACGACGCAGTTTGAGACGACCAGGAAGCTACACAGGACGGGAGAACAGCTCAACAGCGCAAGCAATACCTGCGCCCGAGCACATTCCATGGCTAGAAACAGGCGACCGCATCAACAAAGCTTACATGAAAGCACGGCAAGAGGCCATCAAGCACGGCGGTGCTCGGAATAAGTTCCTACAAAGGTAAGCCAGCCGGTCCCCATCCACCTATGCAGACCAGCTACTAAACCACTTCCCCTGCAGCGCCGCCCAAGCATGGAACCGCAACGACGTCCGCGCCGCCAAAGCCCTCTCACTGCGCGGTCAGTCTGAAAACGAATTAATGCGCGAAGCCCACCGCATCGCCGCCCGCCACCTCTACGACGACCGCAACCAGCACTTCTCCTCCAATGCCTCCTCTGCCGACAATGAGATCTTCATCGACCTGCACGGCCTCCACCCTGCCGAAGCAGTCTCATACCTCGCCACTGCACTCTCGGATCGCCGTTCTGAAGCAAAGTTGCAACGTGATGACGGGGAGAGCAGCAAACGCGGGGTCTTGTATGCGATCGTCGGTGCGGGTACACACAGCAAGGGTGGGAGAGATAAGATAGGCAAGGCGATACGAGCATACCTGCACGAATGCCGCTACGCCTGGCGCGAATTCGGCGTCCCAGTCGATGGCAGCGTGGCGGTGCACAAATCGAACCCTGGCGTGGGCGGCCTGGCTGCGAATGGCAATCCGGGCGGCATCATTGGCATTAACGCACTGAGCGCGGATATGAGCACGGTCAAGAGTGCGGATAGCGTCGCTGTTGCTGTTGCTATCGCAGCGGCAGAAGAAGGCGAGGATGGCAAAGGAGGAAGTATTGGAGGTGTGGGGGATGGTGGGATTGAGGTGGGAGAGGTGGGTATTGGTGAGGATGGGGAGGTGAAGATGTTGCTAGGAGAAGTGAGACAGCAGCAAATAGGGGCGAAGATCACGTTGATGAAGGCTGAGGATGTGAGACCGCCGCCGGGGTTAGGGAGAGTGGCCTGAGTTGAAGAGAAAGGAAGGTGAGTAGGTGGAATCAAAAAGTGTAACAATAGACCTAGAGATATGATATGATGCTTCCCGCAGGGGACTATGGCACTCTCCATGGTTCCGCTTGAGTTAAGCTTCTGATATCGTTCTCTCGCGTTCTGATCTTACTGTCTCCTTGTCCTTACTCATCATTCTTTTCGTGAATGTGGGTAAAACGACTACGGTAATCTCCCTGGCATGAACAGCGGGAGTACAAAAGGCAGAGACAAGGGAAGTAGTCTTAAGTAGTATAGTAGCAATTCGTCAATGTAGAACACAGCTTCGAAGAGCCTCAATCGCTACGATACTCTCCGTAACATAAGCAGATAGAGCAGGAAATCCACACAGCACAGAGGCAGATAATCACCACAGCTTCAGAGAGCCTACAATCGTCACAACACTCTCTCAACAGCACAACCAGCTCGAGTAGAGAAAGCATACCTATCGCAGTCAATCCATTCAGCACAGAAGCCGACAGTCACAATAACACGTCTTCAACAACCTATAATCGCCACGGAAATTGCACCGTACTCTCAAACCACAATACAATGCACAGGAAAGCCATATTAATCATGTTCGATTGCATCCTCCTCAGAGGGAAAGTCATCACTATCTACCTACCCAAGCTCCCCCCATGGTTCATATCCTACATGCCTCGCCACCCCATGCCCTTCCCTTCCCATTCATCCCACACCCAGCCTCCCAACTAATCCTTCTCCTCCACCTCCCCAGCCCCCGGGC